>Ga0326597_10000583_pt1 | contig 64110 bp, 53 predicted proteins | sample RVTome_12_FD_203789 | JGI IMG/M metagenome (GOLD analysis project Ga0326597, IMG submission 203789) | Soil microbial communities from uranium-contaminated site in the Upper Colorado River Basin, Wyoming, United States - RVT100D185 | ecosystem: Environmental > Terrestrial > Soil > Contaminated >...
TTCGCTATCAGGTGTCACGTTCTTGAGGATTCCCCACGGAGCAAAGATGCCAGAGCGTCCCTGCAAGCGACCCCCGAAAATCGTGCCGATGCCGCAGGTCTTGACCACGTACGCCGATGCGCGCCGTGCGCCGGCCACGAAGATTTCCTGATCACGCTTCTGCTTGGCAAAGACCGTGTCCCCCGTCCGATACGGCGAGACCGTCGGCGCGAAGATCATGTCGGCGCCCATCTCGGCCATGGCGGCAAACGAGTCGCCGGTCAGCACATCGGCACAGATAAGCACGCCGATTCGCAGACCGCGCACATCAAACGTCTTGTACTCGTCGCCGGGGATGATCCCGCGCCGCTTCTCGTGATCGGTCGGATTCATCTTCTGATAGAATCCCACCGGCTCGCCACTGTCGAATACCGTCGCGATGTTGGCGAATCCGCCTTCGGCCGGGTGCGCGATCGTGCCGCCGATCAGCACACATTGCAAATCGCGCGATACTTGGGAATAGAAGTCGAGCTGTTGCCGGATGGAGTCGGTCCCGTCGCGATGGCTCTCCGCGTCGCGACGGACCGCGAAGTACTCCGGAAGGCAGATGAAGTCCGGCTTGCGGCGAAATAGGTACAGCAAATCCTCGAGTCCGAGCGGGACTCCGACTGGGAACTGCAAGGCGGCGACTGAAACGACCATGGATGTCTCTGTCGACGGTGAGGTCTCTTCCTTACACGTTGGAGCACTTCGCGAGTTTCACGGGCCCCAGAGATATACGATGGCGGCTTGACGCGGTGTGAAGATTCTGCGAGAGAATGAGTTGTAGAGTGACCAGCGGACTTCGGATTTGCAGGGACGGCTCAGCCCACCGATCCCGCAAATGATGGGCGGAGGCCCGAATACGGGACCTGCGACCCACCCTACGATACAATCGTCTCGCAGACCAAATCCCCGATCTGCGAAGTCGAGAGCCCTGAATCGGCGCCCAGCGAGGGAATCTTGCGGGTGACGAGCAATTGCTCGATCGCATGCTCGATCTTTTGCGCCGCCTTCGCCTCACCCAGATAATCGAGCATCATGGCGCCCGCGGCGATTGCGCCCAGTGGGTTCGCCACGTTTTTGCCTTTGTACCTGGGCGCGGAGCCGTGGATCGGCTCGAACATCGAGATTTGTCCGGGATGAATGTTGCCCGATGCGGCGATTCCCATGCCACCCTGCACCATCGCTCCTAAATCGGTGAGGATGTCGCCGAAGATATTGGAGACCACCACCACGTCGAACCACTCCGGATTTTTGATCATCCACATGCAGGCAGCGTCGATGTAGGCGTGGTCCTGTTCGATGTCGGGGTATTCCGCGCCGACCTCGGCGAATGTCCGGGTCCAGATGTCCATGGCGCGGATGGCATTGGCCTTGTCCACCAACGTGACTTTTTTCTGCTTGGCGCGTTTGCGCGCGGTCTCGAAGGCATAGCGGATCACCCGCTCACATCCCTTGCGCGTGAAGATCATCTCGGCGACCGCGACCTCGTCGGGCGTGCCTCGCTTGAGAATGCCGCCCAGTCCGGCATAGAGATCCTCGGTGTTTTCACGCACGACGACGATGTCGACGTCGGCGGGTGTTTTGCCTTTGATGGGGCAGAGATGCTCGGCATAGAGCTTGATCGGCCGCAGGTTGACATACAAGTCGTAACCAAAGCGCATCCCCATGATAATCGGCCGCTCGACCAGCCCCGGTTCGACCCGCGGATCGCCGATCGCGCCGAGCAGGACCGCGTCCTTGGTCGTGCGGATGCGTTCGCGGAGATCGTCGGGGAAGAGCTCGCCGGTCGCGAGGTAATGATCGGTCCCGTGCGGGAATTCCTCAAACTCGACAGCGAACCCTCCGGCCTTCGCAACCGCACGAACGACCTTGACTGCCTCGGCGGTGACTTCGGGGCCGATGCCGTCTCCACCTATGACAGCAATGCGGTGAGGTATGGGGATCATCACTCAGTGGGATGAGTGACCTTCGGAGTGATTCCGTAGGTTTCCTCAACGCATTTCATTAATGATTTCATATAGTAATTGTGAACTGCTTCGAATTCGGCCACGAAACGATCGACTACCCCCTCAGGATCGGACAGAATCAGCCTCATAATGGAGCCGCGCCTCGAATCGAGCGACCGTATTTCCACACCAAGAATCCGTTCCCTCGGGGCCATTATTTCAAAGTCCGCTCCACGGTAATTACTGTCCTCATCCACGAAGTGAATGAGTAGTCCGCTGGGTTGGTACTCAATTGTAGCCATGATCTGTCCCGTGGCCGGGAGGTCAGGGATGTCAGTGTCCAAAAGCCGGAATCTCGGTTTTGACGATTGAACAGTCATCGTGACATCCTGGCTGAGGTTAGCTCGACTTTGTGCCCCAGCGGCTCCGTGGCCCTGACGCCCTCGTCAGGGCTTGCAAAGCTCAGTATCGATCAACCGAGCAGCTTCTGCAACAATATCGATGACCAATGGAACATCTGAATGTCCTGCGCGCGACCTTGCGCTCGACCAAGTCCAATCCGTTGGTTCCGCCACCAGTCCGAGCCGCACCGGATTCCATTCAATATAGTCCATTGCATTGGCAATCGCATCCCAGTCAGTCAGGTTGCGGTCGTGTCCGCCTCCGGCTTGCCACAGTCGATGCACAACACGTTTGCCCTGCCGTGCCAGCATCAGTCGAAGACGCTGTTGCGCCGTTTCCTTCCACTCATGCACGAAATGATGTGCGACGGGGCTCTTGATGCGATTCAGGATTCTTGGGATCGAGTACACGTCGCTTCCGGGATGAACGAGGAGATGCACATGGTCGGGCATTAAGACGTACGCCCAGAGCGTGAAGTTTTCGAGACGTCTGGTCAGGTCGATTGAGTCGGCAAGATGGCGACGCACTTTGTCGTCGGTGAGGAACTGGTGTTTGTGAAAGCACGAGAAGGTCAGCAGATGAGCGTGGCCGGGAATGTTGTAGCTGCGACGGGGCATTGTGCTCGCAAGGTCTGAGATGACTACGGGTAGGGTCAATCATCTTTCGGAGTGGCCCATGCAAGCCCTGACGAGGGCGTCAGGGCCACAAGTACAGATTCACGTCGCCGTCTCTTCGGGGGGCAACCCCAGCCACGCCCGCGCTTCAGCCATCGTACGAAGACGCAAAACTCGTCTTTGGGATCGATGCGGCCCAGTTCGAACATCCGTGCCATGCCGTAGACCAGATCCTTCGGCGCGACCAATGCGCGTTTGGCGCCTTCACTCCATGGATTTCCTGCAATGACCGCCCTGACGCCCTGCGTTGTGACCTTGACCTCGGTGGTCGAACGAAAATCGAGGAGTTGGAGCATGTTTGGATGGAAATCCGGGTCGTCGGTGAGTGAACGCTGGTGCGCGACGAGGTCGCCGTCGGTGATTGCGCCGGATGCGACCGAGTAGGCGATTCCCTGCGTTGTATCGACCTCATATGACCAAGGCATGGGCTCAGTCCAAAGCGTAGCTGGCACAATGAATCGCACTCATCTGACAGTGTCCAACGATTTGTGGGTCGAGTGGTCTGCCGGGATGGATTGATCGATCTTGACGCTTCCACGTCGTTGATCTTGATTCTGCACATCCCCAGACGGGGCATTCGGAGGGAACCGATATGTTCTGCTCACATTGCGGTGCGCAGATTGAAGCCGGAGCGTCAACATGCGGGATGTGCGGCAAATCGGTGGCGAGCGTGGGCGCGGCCGCCGGACGTGCCGCCGAACAGGCGCAGGCCGCCTCGCGCGACGCGATGCGCGTCTTGGGACGGCTCGCGGTCAATCCGGTCGGCACACTGGCGCAGTCGTACAACGAGCTGGGCGACAAGCGTGCGTTCGGCGCGGGAATCGCGTTCGGCGTCATCTTTGTGATCGCGATGACCATCGGGACGCTGCTGTTCGTCCGTCGGGTCTGGCTTCTCAGTCCCGAACTGATCGATTACTTCGGAGTGCCGCTGGGCGGTGCGGCTGCCTATCTCGCCACATTTGTCACGCTGCTGATCGTGCGCAAGGTCGGATCGGGGGGCGCCTCGCGGCCGGGATTCGGCGGAGACGCATTTGTCGCGGGGGCGGCGACCATGCCGGTCGCGGTGATGTCCTTGTTGGCCGGGTTGTTGGGAATGGGCAATTTCGAGGTGATGGCGCTGATGTGGGTCTTCGTCGCGTCGTACTGCGTGCTCATTCTCTACACCGGCTGTACGAAGATCAGCGGCCTCTCCGATGGCGCAGCGGCGGTCTCGGTGCCGATCGTGCTGCTCATCTCGACTTGGCTGACCAAGATCGTGCTGACAGCGATCATCTTCTGAGTCCGGTCTCAGATCGGCAGCGACAAGACATATCCGCCCGTCACACGCAGCGTGGTCCTGTCGCCGGAGTAGGTCGTGATGTCGTCGCTGAAGGTCACCGCTGGTGTCAGATACAAGTCGCCCAGCGGATGCAGCATCCGTGTGGCCGTCGCCGAGATTGTCCAGGCAAATGAATTCCTGCTGAAATCGTCCTTAAACCCAAATACCGATTCGCGGTTGCGGTCGGCGGTCGAGTATTCGACACCGGCCCGGCCGATGATGCCGATCACCAACGGCAGAGCAATCGATTTGTACAACCAGACGCCCAGTCCGAACGTCTTATCGCGATCACCATCGAGCAACCCGGGGTTCCCCTCTTCGTTCTTGTTCAATTGCAGAAAGCCCGACAGCGCCAGCCCCGGCCGCACAGCACCCGGTGAGAACACATGGATTGCCACTCGTCCGATGACAGACTTGTCATCCATGTCGAGAAAGTCGTCTTCGTCATAGCCGAGGTTCAGATACTCGACGCCGACGTCGACTCGTCCGAAGAACGACGCCCCGATCTGCCACGACGTGCCGTCGCAGGCGGAATTGGATATGTACGATCCGGCGACCGTGACCGCGGTTTTGCCCTTCTCCGGGATGATGGGCTGGGCGATTGCCTGTGTACTGACAAAAATGGCAGCGGCTACACAAACAAAAACCCTCACCCGAACACTCTCCCACGGGGAGAGGGATGGGGTGAGGCAGTCGGAGGCGCGAGAGCGGTTCATCACTTCTTTGCGATCCGTTGCTTCCATTCGTCGAGCGTGTCGGTCAGCAGCGTCTCGTTTTCGAACTGGTGATATTTCACGATTCCCCAGATTTGATCTTCGGTGAGGTTCTTGTTGTGCTGCTTGGCGGCGGTGAAGATTTCATCGACCAGTCTTTTCTCCGGCTCAATTTGATGCTCGCGCAGCCAGTAGACGATGTTTGATACACCCGACATGAACCCGATATCGATTTTCTGGCGCAATCCGAAGATCCCGGCGGGAACGCCAGAGTACACGCGGTCAGCAAGCCAGTCGTCGCCCTTGTTCCGCGCTTTGATGATCGCAGCGGCGTGGACTCCGGTGGCAGTGCGAAACGCATCATTGCCGAAGACCGGATAGTTGTGCGGCAAGGGAACATCGCACATCTCCGCGACCAGTCGCACATACTCGCCCAGTCGTGACGGGTTCCGATCGGAGATGCCGTCGAGGATCAGGTTCACCAACAGTTGGTCCATCGGCGTGTTGCCGACCCGTTCGCCGATCCCCAGGCCGGTGGCATGCACGCGATCGGCGCCCGCCTTCATCGCCGCCAGCGTATTGACGACCGACAATCCGCGGTCGTTGTGGCCGTGCCAGTCGACTTTGACATCCTCGCCGGAGTCGGCGACGATTTGGCGGACAAATGTCACGAGATTGCGGACGCCGTACGGCATCGCGTGCCCGGTCGTATCGGCAATGCAGATGCGTCGCGCTCCGGCTTCGATGGCGCACGTATACAGTCGCTTCAGGTCCTCCGGACGGGAGCGTGTCGTATCCTCGGTCACGTACATCACCGGGAGCCCGTTGTCGACCGCGTACCGGACCGCGTCGTCAGTCAGCTTGAGAATGTGATCGATGGTCCAGTCCTCGGCGTATTGACGGATCGGAGAGGAACCGATGAATGCCGCGGCCTCGATCGCGAATCCGGTCTTCCGGACGATCTCGATCAATGGGGTGATGTCGGCTTTGACAGTACGTACTGCCGCATTGGGAAAGAGTCCGAGCTTCTCATCGCGGATCACTTCGGCCATGCGCGTGATGTCGGCGCGGGCGCGCGGTCCGGCGCCGGGGAGACCGAGGTTGACCGCGTCGATACCGAGCGACGACATCAGCCGCAGCAGTTCGATCTTTTTTTCAACAGGGGGATCGGTCACCGAGGGGTTTTGCAATCCGTCGCGCAACGTCTCATCGTCGAGCTCGACGTCGCGGATCGAGTCGGCGACATCCGCTGCGTGGACGTTCCAATCGTAGATCAGTTTGTCGATTGTCGGCGTCTTCGCCATGCGAATGCTTCCGGTCAGGTCGCCACCGTGTCGTACAGTCCGTGCTTGATCAGGTTGCGAGCGATCACCAGCCGCTGGATTTCCGAGGTGCCTTCGTACAACTCGGTCACCCGCGCTTCGCGATAGAGCCGTTCGACATCGTACTCGCGCAAATATCCATAACCGCCGAGAATCTGGATCGCGCGATGCGTGACAAATGTCGCCATTTCCGAGGCGACCAGCTTCGCATTCGCCGCCGCCGTGATGTGCTCGCGGCCCGAGTCTTTACGCCAGGCGGCCTCGTACACGAGCCACCGGGCCGCCGACCAGCGCGCATACATATCCGCCAGATGCGCCTGGATCATCTGAAACGAACTGATCGGCTGGCCGAATTGCTTGCGTTCTTTGGAATATTTCAATGCGAGATCGATAGCGCGTTTGCCGATGCCGACTGCGTGCGCGCCGACGGATATGCGACCGGAGTTCAGCGACTCCATCGCGACCTTGAATCCCTGCCCCGGCTGGCCGAGCAGATTCTCCTTCGGCACACGCATGTCGGTGAAGATCAACTCCGTCGTCGGCGAGGCGTGCAAGCCCATCTTCTCTTCGATGTGCCCGACCGCGAAGCCGGGCATGTCCTTCTCAATGATGAACGCGCTGATCCCGCGCCATCCCACCGACTTGTCGGTTTTGGCCATGAGGATGATGTAGTCGGCGAAGGCGCCATTGGTCACGAAGATCTTGTTGCCGTTGATGACATAGGAGTCGCCGTCGGGCACCGCCGCCGTCTCAATGGCGGCCGCATCGGAACCGGCGTTCGGCTCCGATAGTGAGAATGATCCGAACTTCGCTCCGGAGCAGATCGGGGGAAGGTACTTCTTCTTTTGTTCCTCCGTTCCGAAGGACAAGACCGGATGCGCAAACAGTGAATTGTGTGCGCCGATGATCGTGCAATGCGAAGCGCAGCCCGCACCGAGCTCTTCGAGGACGATGGCGTACGAGAGCGTGTCGAGTCCGGTGCCGCCGTATTGCTCCGGCACGATGATCCCCAGAAACCCTGTCTCGCCCATCTCCCGGGCCAAATCAAAGTCGATGGTGCCGGATTGGTCGAACTCCTGCGCACGCGGGATGAGCTTCTTCTCGGCAAAGTCGCGCGCGAGTTGACGGATCGCTTCGTGTTCTTCGGAGAGGGCAAAGTCCATCGGATCTGTCGGCGCCGTAGCGCCGGTCACTTCCCCTTAAAATTCGGCGGACGCTTCTCCAGGAATGCCGCGCATCCCTCGGATTTGTCCTCACTGGCGCAGATGACCCCGAACTGCGTCGCTTCGTTTTCCAACCCGCTGGCGAGATCGACACTCATCCCGAAATTGATGCACCGTTTCGATGTCGAAATGGCCAAAGGGCCTTTCGCGGCGATCTTCTGCGCCATGTCCGTGGTTTTGGCGAGCAGTTCCGCCGCAGCGTAGACTTCATCGACCAATCCGATGCGATGCGCCTCGGCGGCTGAAATCATCTCGCCGGTCAAGGTCAATTGCTTGGCCTTGCCGCGCCCGACCAGCCGCGGCAAACGCTGCGTGCCGCCATAACCGGGGATGATTCCCAGATTGACCTCCGGCTGGCCGAATCGAGCCGTGTCGGCCGCCAGACGAATGTCGCAGGCCATCGCCAATTCGCAGCCGCCGCCCAGCGCAAAGCCGTTGACTGCCGCAATGACGATCAGCCGGGAGCGTTCGATTGCATCCAGCAGTTTTTGCCCGCGCAGCGACTTGTGGATTCCGCCCTGCACGTCAGCGATTTTCAATTCGTTAATATCCGCTCCGGCCACGAACGCTTTCCCGCCGGCGCCGGTCAGGATGACGACGCGGATGGTTTTGTCCGTCTCCAACGCCGCAAAGGCACCGGCCAGTTCGGCAATGGTCTGATCGTTGAGGGCATTGAGCAGCGCGGGGCGATTGATCGTAACCGTCGCCAGGGGCGCCGCACACTCCACGAGGATGTTTTCATAATTCGGCATGATGCGCTCCCCCGTCGTTATGCCTTCTTCTCGTAGGTGTAGATGCCACGTCCGGCCTTACGACCGTGATACCCCGCTTCAACCAACCGTCGCAGCAGCGGCGGTGAGGCGTATCGCGTGTCCTTGAACTCGCGAAACATGATTTCGGCGATGTAGTGGGTCGTGTCCAGGCCGACGAAATCCAGCAGGGTCAACGGCCCCATCGGGTGTCCGCAGCCGAGCTTCATGCCGTTGTCGATGTCTTCCGCCGAGGCGACCCCGTTTTCCAGCGCGCGCACCGCATCAAGCAGGTAGGGGACCAGCAGCAGATTGACGATGAATCCCGGCGTATCCTTGGCGGTGACCACCGTTTTGCCGCATGACTCCGCGTAACTTTTAGCCGCCCGATATGTTTCGTCAGAAGTGTCGATCGAACGGGTCAGTTCGACCAGCGTCATGATCGGCACCGGATTGAAAAAGTGCATGCCGCAGAAACGGTCTCGGCGTTTGGTGACGGCGGCCATGTCGCCGATGGGAATCGATGACGTGTTCGATGCGAAGATCGTCGTCGGCGGGCAGAGGTTGTCGAGCTCTTTGTACTGTCGGGTCTTCTCCTCGAAGTTTTCGACGACCGCCTCGATGATCAAATCGCAGTCCTTCAGGTCCGACAGTTTGGTCGTCCCCTTGATGCGTCCCAATGCCGCATCGCGGTCCGACGCGTTCAGTTTTTGCTTCTCGACGAACTTATCGAGCGAACCCTTGATTCGCCCCAGTCCGCGCTGAAACAAATCATCGGTCAGTTCGCGCACGATGACTTTGTAACCGGCATGCGCGGAAACCTGCGCGATCCCCGATCCCATCAGGCCACAGCCCAAAACCCCCACTGTCTTGATAGCCATGCGACCCTCCGTTTGCTCACGATGCGACAGTGCCAACGATCTTGTCAATCCGCCGCAGATGACAGCGGGGGCGCATGATAACAAAAACCGCGGCGGCGGTCTGCCGAAAGTCTTCTGAATTAAGCGTATTTCGGCCGCGGCCCTGCGACGTCCGAGCCATCCTGCGTAACCCCAGCGGCAATCACGGCGCGGACATCGGGGGCCGGCTTGGATTGTGCGACCGTCACGGTTTTGTTTTCGTGCAACTTGCAGTCCTCGAAAAATCGACGGATTTCGCGGCTCGTGTGGCGCGGCAACTGGTCATGTCGGTGTAATCGGCAACCCCCACGGCGATGGTATTGTCGTCTTTGCGGCTGTCTTCCCGCATGCGCATCAAGTCGATGGCGCGCGCAATCAGGACCGTCGTCGGCGCCACTGCCTCGGTCGCCAGTCACATCGTGTCGCGCGGATCATCATCGAGGCAAAACGTCCGGAGAATGAATCCATAGTGGGCCGGATACAGCACCGGGCTGTGCAGGATGCGATCCACCGGCAACAGCCCGGTCGTCTTATCCAGCCCGGATTTGACCTTGGAGCCCTTGGGATTCTCGATCACCGCTGCTAACAGCGACGGGTCGCCGGTTGGGCACGTGGCCAGATCGTGCCAGGGATGCGACATGACGGCGGGCCCTCATTGCCCGCCCAGTATCAACGGTAGTCCATCCTTGGTATTGCCGACCACAACGATCTTGGTGTTCGGCGATGTTGCCAGCTTCTCGGTTGCCTCGATCCCTTTCCACTGCAACAGCATTGGATTCAGACCACTGGAGACGATTTTCTGGAAGTCGGCGATGCCCTGCGCCTCAACGCGTTTGCGTTCGGCCTCCTGCCGTTCGCGGTCGAGGATGAACTTCATCCGCTGGGCGTCCTGGTCGGCGGCCAGCTTTTCATTGATTGCCTCGGAGATACGCGTCGGCAGCCCGACATTGCGAAAGATGACATTCTCGATCGTGATGAACTGATCCGTCAGTTCCTCCTTCAGAGCCACCAACAGATCGTGAGCGATGGTATCGCGTTGGGTCGCATAGATCTCTTCGGGGGTGTATCGGCCCGCGATTCGTCGCGCTTCGCCGCGCAGGGTCGGCGCGATGATCACATCGTAGTAGTCCGGTCCGACGGTCACATGCAGCGAATCGATGTACTCCGTGACCGGACGAAAGATGATGGAGACCTCCAACTGGATGGTGGCGCCGTCCGACGAAAGCACCGTCAGGTCTTCCTTCCGTTCGGCGATGCGCGTCTGGTAGACATTAATCGAGTTCCAGACCAAATGCCACTGGAACCCCTCGCCATAAATTTGGCCCAGTTGGGTGCCGCCGCTGAAACGCAGATACTTTACGCCATGGTGACCCGCCGGGACCTGCGTGCCGCATCCGCCCATTATGGACAATCCGACAATCAAGACCATCAAGCGAATCGGATTGGACAGTTTCGGTTCTGGGTGTTTCATGTGTCCTCCCTCCCTGACATGACGAACAGTGATCGGCGCGAGCCCTCTGACCCCGTGGGTCGGAGTGATTCGCGATTGCATGACGGTTATGTCAGGAAGAGCCAGGCGGTGTGCAAGCGCTATTTCTTCTTGCGGGTATCGATTGGTCCTGTGCGTGGCACATCGAGCGATCGGCGGAATGCGTGCGGGCCGCCGTAGATGCCGATGTCCGATGGTGTCCCGTCGGGATCACTGCATTCAGCGTTGCCGTTGTCGATGAGTGGTGATCCGGGCTGCGGAAAAAACGTCAGCGTGTCCCACAACGGATCGACATGCACGTTGCCGTGCTCATCGGTGTAATCAGGCATGTCGCGCCAGTCGCCCTCGACGTTTTCCCACAGGACATTGTGCGTCATCGGCATCTGCAATGGGTGGCCGTAGTTCCACACGCCCACCGGCGGGCAGACCCATTGGTCCTTCCAGCCGTTGCAGGCGATGACGTTGTTGGTCAGTCGACCGTGCACCTCAGGACCCCACAGCCCGAAGCCGCAGTTGCCGTTGCGGAAGATCAGATTGTTGGCGCAATCCATATAGGATGTCCCGGTGGCGATGATCCCCCAGCCGAGATTGTCGAAGACGAGATTGTTGTGGCAGATCACGCGCGTCGCCCCGAAGGAGCCGATCCCCTTCCAAAAGTGTGAGACACGGTTACGGAAGACGGTCGCGGTCGCATCCCAGGTGATCCCGATCCCGGCGCCCCGCCCCGTGCGGATCTCATTGTCGATGATCGTCGCGCTCGCGCCGCGGTACAGGGCCACGCCGTCCCAGGTGTTGTTGATAATCCGGTTGTTGACGATGTAGAGCTCGGCGCCCTCGCGTCCCATAATCCCGCCGATCCCGACGATGATCGAGTCGGGATACTCGGTGTTGTCGCGTATCAGACAGTTTGAGACAGTCAGCCGTGTGTTGCGCGCGACAATTGCCGCATCCGTCGCCATGCCGCAGGTGTCGCGGATGCCGCCGGTGATCGTGAGATTGGAAATGCCCGCTTCGCCGCAATCATCGAAGAAGACGCCGTACCCCGCCCCGGTAACGAGGATCGTCTGATCCGGCCCTGCGCCGACGATCCACAGCGATTTGCCGCGCACGAGAAACCCATAGGAGGCGCGATGCGCCGTGCGGTGCTCCGCGCAGTTGCCGCAGAGCGAGTCGACGAATTCGACCGGTATGGCTTCGTAAGTGCCGGGGGCGAGAATGAGAGTGTCGCCGAGTCGGGCGGACTGAATCGCGGCCTGAATATCCTGCGTGACCGCCACCATCGCGGCATGTGCCGAAAGCGTGACGAGCGCGACGACGGCAAGGGCCGGTCCAAGCAGTTTGAGGGGCAGCAGACGATTCACGATGCTACGCCCCGAACTTGGCCAATTTCTGCGCATGGGCCAAAGCAATCGGCAAGAGTTGCCGCATCGGCAGTCGCCCGAGTCCGCCGACCTGGCAGGCACGCTCTCCGAACTGCGTCGAGCGGTCATGACGTACCGTGGCGGGTGCGTAAAGCAGCGCCGGGACCGGATGCCACGAATGCGCCTTCAGTTTCACCGGCGTCGAATGATCGCCGGTTATCACCAGAACTTCCGGGTTGCATTTCATCAAGTCAGGCAAGTGCCTGTCAACTTCCTCGATCACTGCGACCTTGCGGTCGAAGTCGCCGTCTTCCCCAGCTTTGTCCGTTCCCTTGACATGCACGAAGAGATAGTCGAACTCTCCCGGCGCGTCGCCCGCCGCTCTCATAGTCGAAGGGACATCCTTCGGCGGGTCGAGCACCGTCATGCCGACCAGCCGCGCGATGCCGCGGTACATCGGATAGGTCGCAATCGCGGCGGCGTTGATACCGAAACGCTCGCCCATCCGCGCAATCTGGGGTTGCTTGTCGATGCCGCGCAAGAGCAGCCCGTTGGCCCGCGTCTCGTCCCTGAGAATCATTTCAACCTGTCTGACAAAGTCATTGAGATACAGCGCCGTGGTTCGTGAGTCTGTGTCGCCGGCTTCAGCATCCAACGGCGCGACGCCGGTTGTCTGCGGATCGGTGTCGGCGACATCGCCGCCCAAATTCTTGCCGCGCAGCACAACGAGGCCACGGTGTTCAGAGACGCTGCGGACCATGACTTCGACCGGGGCATCGAACTTCAGCCCGGCGCTCAGCTTGTCCACCAATCGGCAATTATCATCATCGCTGATGCGCCCCGCGCGGCGGTCGATGATGTGCCGCCGGGCGTCGAGAGTGCAGAAGTTAAAACGCGCGGCGACATCGTCGTCGCCCAGCGGGAAATCGATCCCCAGCGCCTCGAGCACTCCGCGTCCGATCGGGTGACGGCGCGGGTCGTAGCCGAACAGCCCCAGATGGCCGGGGCCCGACCCCGGAGTAATCCCCGGCTCGACCGGATCGAAGAGGCCGGTTGCCGAGTGCGGCAGCAGCGCGTTGATGTTCGGTTTGCGTGCCGCCTCCAACGGCGTCATGCCATTGTCTGCGGGCAAATCGCCGAGACCATCCAGCACCAGAAAGACGATCCGTTGCCCGTTTTTCTGAATGAGCTGCTCGGCGGTGTGCTCGATCATGTCTTGTTGACGGTCCGGTTGCATCAACCATAAGCGGTCTGCGGTCTGCGTTCCAGTCGCATTTCATCAGCAACCGTCGTTAGATCGACGTTGAACACGACCGCCGGTCCCGACTACATTCGCGTTCCGTGTCCGTTCCCGCAACCCGAAGAAAGCAATCGCCGACGCCCGTCGCGGTCTACAGCCGTCTGCGCCGCTGGTTTGGGCACAATGCGAGAACGCTCCCCTGGCGCGGCGACACAGATCCGTATCGCATCTGGGTCTCCGAGGTGATGCTGGTCCAGACTACCGTGGCGGTTGCGGTCAGGCGCTATCCGCGATTTCTCAGACGATTCCCGACGCTCGCCGCCCTGGCAGATGCGCCTCTGTCGCAGGTCATGAAGGAGTGGGAGGGTTTGGGCTACTATCACCGTGCCCGTTTTTTGCACCAAGCCGCACGTCTGATGCGCGACCGGCACAACGGTCGCTTTCCATCCGACTACGATTTGCTCCGTGCATTGCCGGGCGTGGGCGACTACGTCGCCGCATCAGTCAGCAACTTCTGCTTTGGTGCCCGCATCCCGGCGGTCGACGCCAATGTCGCCCGCGTCGGAGCCCGGCTGCTCGGGCTGCGCGGAGACGTGCGTTCGGGCTCGTTGCGACGCAAGCTCCGCGAAGAGCTGGCGAAACTCATGAACCTCGGCAGGGGCTCGCTCTGGACCGATGGCCTGATCGAAATCGGCGCGCTGGTTTGTACGCCACGACAGCCACAATGCCCGTCCTGCCCGCTGAAAGGCGATTGTGTCGCCTATGCGAGCGACCGCGTCGAATCGTATGGCCTGCCTGTCCGCCGACCGTCCCGCCGTGTCGTCTCGGTCGCCTGCGGTATCGTGCGCCGGTCGGACGGACGCATCCTGATCGCGCAACGCCCGGCGACCGGGTTGTTGCCGGGTCTGTGGGAGTTTCCCGGTGGCAAACGCGACGGGAATGAATCACTGGCGGACACGTGCCGCAGGGAAATCAAGGAGGAGCTGGGAGTCACCGTCGCGGTCGATTGCCGACGCTTCCTGATCCGACACGCGTACAGCCACTATGCAGTCCGGCTGTCGGTGTTCGAATGCCGCATCCGGTCGGGAGCGCCCCGGGCGCTCGGATGTCAACAGTTTCGCTGGGTTACCCCCGGGACACTGACGCGATACTCGTTTCCGTCGGCGAACCGGAAGATCGTAGCGTCTATCGCCGTTGAAGAGAACGGACGGCGCCGTCAGCGGAACATCTCTTCCGCGGGGACGACCCGCACACGGCTCGGACTCCACGGCAGCCGTTCCGAGAGGTATCGATTGTCTTCCTCACGCAACGCGCGAATCGAGACCGCCGGGGGATAGGTGTAGGTCAGTTTCTGATCGAGCAGTTGCCGCGCGAGGGCGTTGGCATCAGGAACCGTCATGACAATGAGCATATTATTGGCGGAGAGGTGCTCCACCATCGCGTCACGCACTGCTCCCGGCTCGACTTCGGCAATCCGGGCCGCCAACGAGTCATCAGTCACCGTCAGCCGGTACGATTCCAACCGCGTGAGCATGCGATGGTGCGCCGAATTCCGCAGCCGTTCCGGGTGTCCCAATCGTTTCCTCAATTGTTCCTTGGCCCGGGCGATGTCGGCATCGGTCGGGCCGCGCTCGAGCACGCGCGCCAATTCGATCAATGCGATGTGCAGCGCAAAGGTCGCATTCGTCGTGACTGTCTCTGTCTCGACTATGAACAAGGGGCGCTGATGACTATGATCGTCGGTATCGAGGATCGGCCGTCCGACCAATGGCGCATACGCCAGCTCGACATTCAATCCGGAGCAGATGGCGCGCAGCTCAACAAGCGGGCCGGTCAATCGGCCACGGATTCCTCCCAGTGTCGAGACACCCACATACAGCGGCCACAGCGATGAATCAGCGATGCCGCAGTCGACCGGAGCGCCGATGGCTATGCGAACGTCTTCCGTGCCGGGACGCTCGATGAGGTACAGGGTGAGTCCATCGACCGACGCGGTCGGTACGCGGCGTCGTGGCACGAAAGCCTCGCCGTGCAGCTTCGATCTTATCGTAGCCTCGAATGTCCCCGCCGATGCGAGGTCGATGGGACCGGCCAGGCCGACCATCAGATTGGATTTGCCGAAGTGATCCCGCCAGAATTCAATCGCGTCATCTCGACGCAGCAAGCGCGCCGTGCCGTCGCGTCCCGCCGGCGGCAGCGCATACGGTCCCGGCCGATAGATCCAATACTCCAGTGCCGCTCGCGCCAGCGAACGGTCATCGTCGCGCAACGTCTGCAGGTCGCGTAAATGGTCTCGGATGTTCAGCGCGTTGTCGAACGGATCGTAGACCGGTCGCGTGATCAGATCGACCAACATGCTGGAAAACGCCGGCCAGCGGTTATTGGGGCAGCTGCCGTCGATCGTGATCGTTTCACGGCCCACCTGAGACCGCATCGATGCGCCCCAGCGCTTGAGCGAATCGGCGACTGCAGCCGCTGCGTAGGCACTGCTGCCGCGATGCAATCCCAGCATTGAAAAATGCGCCAATCCCTCACGGCCGGGGGGGTCCTCGGCGCTACCGACCGGGAACATCACCCGCACCCAGACCGAGTCGGCGGATGAGTCCGGAACGATGACGAGCGCCCCTTGTGCCGAGTGGGGGCTTGTAATTGATAACGAGATCGCGGCCAGAGATACGATTATCGCCAGCATCGGTCGACGGAATTGTGTCAGATTCAACATGTCAGCCATCATGCAGACGATTCAGACAATCAAACCGCTTGCAATGGCCCAATATGGCGCTATCTTTGGTCCGGACAAGGGAGTATTGATTACCTCATCGTCAGTCTCTCCAGCCGAAAAACATCAGACTTCTGACAGGGAGTATATCCCAATGCAAACATGCCAATGCGTTCGTGGTGCGTTAATTCTGTTGGCAATCTCTCTTGCCAGTCTTGTCCTGCTGACGCCTACGAGCGGGTTTGCGCAGACAACGGCGACCGATCTGCCGATGTGGTTTGACGTTTCATCGGAGCAGCCGCCAAATATAAAGATCAATACCGATCTGACCACGCAGCTTCAGAATGAGGAGCAGGTCGCGGTCGATCCGACCAATCCCGACAATCTCGTGGCCGTGTGGCGCGATTTCCGTATCGGTTTCCGGCAGGTGGGCTGGGGATACTCGCACGACGGCGGCAGCACATGGACTGAGGGCGGATTGATCCCCGCCACTCCCTACAATCGCGATTCCGATCCCGGCATTGTCGCCGGCTCGAACGGTGTTTTCTACTCAATCATATTGTCGTTTGACGAATTCAGTGCCGCCAACGGGTTGTGGATGCCGTTTTCTGTCGATTCCGGGTTGAGCTTCCTCGCCTCCATTCCGGCCATCGATCACCCGTCCGAAGAACAAGACCCGCCGTTTGAAGACAAAGAGCTGATGGCAATCGATAATACCGGTGGCCCCACAGACGGCAACCTCTATGTCGCATGGACGCGGTTCGGTACAGTGGCTGACATTTACTGCGTGTCATCGACAGATGGAGTGGGATTCGGACCGGCGGTGCGAGTCTCCGACATCAGCAATGGTCTGCAGTGGCCGACTCCCGTCGTCGGTACCAATGGCACGGTGCTGGTCGCCTGGGCAAGCTCGGCTGGAATTCGTTACGATCTGTCGTTCGACGAAGGCGTGACGTTCGGCGCAGACCGGCTGATGCAGCCGACCGGAGTTTTCTCGACGATCATTCCCGGCAACATTCTCGTCTTCGCGTATCCGGCGCTGGCCTCCGACATCACCGGCGGGCCATTTGACGGCAACTATTACTGTGCGTATTCAGACATTGCCGTCGACGGTGCGCTGGACCTGCTCTTTACGAAATCGGTCGACGGCGGCGACACCTGGTCGACGCCGCAGCGGATCAATGACGACCCGGTAAGCAATGGGGCCGACCAATTCCATCCATGGACAACCGTCAATCCCGACGGTGTGGTCTCGGTCGCCTTCTATGATCGGCGTCTTGACCCGAACAATCTGATCTTCGACTTGTGGATCACACACTCGTTCGACGGCGGCGACACCTGGACCCCCGATCAACGCGTCTCCGACATCTCCTCATCCCCGTTTGATGCAGCTCCCGGCTTGGCGAAAGACGGACAACCGGGGATTGTTGAACCTTACGATCCCGATCGTCCCGGCGAGTTGCAAAGCCCGCAGGCCGGGCTGATCGGCGAATATATCGGGCTGACCAGTTCGCGGCTTCGCGCGACCCTTGTGTTTACCGATACCCGCAACGGCAACCAGGACGTCTACGCGGCGAACATGCCGCTGCGGCTGTTCCCGCCACGGCATCAATCGCCTGTCGACGGCGCCGACCTGATTCCACAATCGACACTGTTTGAGTGGGACGACTATTCGATCTATGACGCCGATTTGACCTATATTCTGGAATACTCGACGGATCCGACGTTTGCGGGCGGCGTCGTACGCCATGATGGGATTGTCGGCCACAGCTTTGCGGGCGACATGCTCGACCAGGGACTGCATTACTGGCGGATGCGCGCGGTCGACCCGGCCGGTGATTCCTCAGCATACTCGGCAGTCTGGACATTCGAGGTCGGGCCGTTTTGCGGCTGCGATTGTTTTGCCGATCCCGCCTGCGACGCGATCACGAATGTTTTCGACGTCGTCGCCGGCGTCGATGTCGCATTCCGCAACGCGCCGCCGATCCTCGACCCTGATCCCAGTTGCCCGCGCGAAGACACGGACATCAACTGCAATAACGTGACGAATGTCTTTGATGTGGTGGGACTGGTCGATGTGGCGTTCCGAAACGCCGAGCCGCAAACGACCTTCTGCGATCCCTGTGCCCAGTGACCGAAAACTCACGGGAGCGGCAGATCGTAAATCCGGTACGTCTTCTTGTAGCGACTATGTCCCAACGATTCGCTGACCGCCTTCATCAGGGTGTTGGTCTCCAGCACCCAGGACAGTTCCGCTGTGTGGTACCCGGCCGCGACGCCGCGCTGACGTGTTTCGAAGTGCAGCAACTGATCGATGCCGCGTCCGTGATACTCGGGGAGAATCCCCATCGCCAACACACGCATTTGATCGATTCGCCTCTGAATCTTCGTCCACCATACGAGCTTCAGCAGTCCGAATGGAAACAGACGTCCGTGCAGCCGGATCAGGACCTGATTAATATCAGGGAGCGCCAATGAGAAACCGACCGGCCTGCCATCGACTGTGGCGACGAGCACGATTCGCGGGTCGACAATCATCTTTAAGTCTTTGGCCATGTGGAAGAACTCTTCTTCCGTCATCGGCACGAAGCCCCAATTCGGCGCCCACGCGGCATCATAAATCGCCTTGATCGTTCGGACTTCTTCATCGAATTGTCTCATTCTGATTGGTCGAACCACAACTCCCGAGCGAGCGCGGATCCGCTCGACAATGCGTACGACGCGTTCGGGTAGGGGCGTGCTGTCCTGGGCAAGATAGGCGTACAGGTCCATCGCCTTGGCAAAGCCGTAGCGCTCGGCAAATTCAGGGTACTTCGACAGATTGTAGGGCATCATGACCATCGGCGGACGGTCGAATCCATCGATGAGCATTCCCACTTCGTGGTTGGTCGTGAAATTCGCGGGCCCCCGCATGCGTTTCATTCCGCGTTGCGCCAGCCAAGCGCGAGCCGAGTCCCACAATGTGGCGGCGATGTCATATTCCAACTCGCAATCGAAGAATCCGAAGAATCCGGTCTTCTCGTTGTGCGTGCGGTTGTGCGCGGGGTAGATGTGCGCGCTGATGCGCCCGACCGCCCGTCCATCGTGTTCCGCCAGGAACAATTCGACTTCGGCATCCGCGAAGAACGGGTTTTTGGCTTGGTCGAAAAAGTCCCGGCGCTCCATGCGCAGGGGACAGACCCAATGGGGGTCGTCACGGTACAAACGCTCCGGGAGCCGCCGGAAGGTGCGCCTGTCGCCGGCTGTTTTGACCGGGCGAACGGAGATGCTGCTCATCGCGTTTGCGCCGTCGGGATACCCGCCATCACCGCGTCGGGTCAGTCGGCGGGGACGATGTACGCCGAACGAATGTACTGCTCCAGCATGCGTTGCGCATTGAAGTGCGCCCCGTTCAGTGAGATCGCGTTTCGACCGATAGCGGTATAGCCGTCCTGATCGGTATGGAACAACCGGGCAATCCGATCAAGTTTGTAGTACAATGCGTCGGCATCGTCACCATCACTCGATTGTGGCTCCCACGATTCCCCGATCGACCATCCGGTCACTCCCTCGACGTGTCCTTCGATCCACCAACCATCCAGAATACTGAGCGACGGCACTCCATTGAGTGCCGCCTTCATGCCGCTGGTACCGGAGGCTTCCTTGGGCCGCTGCGGCGTATTGACCCACAAATCGACTCCGGCGCAGAGTTCGTGCGCCAGGGCCATGTCGTAGTTTGGGAGATACACGATGGTGACCATGTCTTTCAATTCCGATGCGTTGCGGAAGATCGCACGAATCAATTCCTTGCCGCCCTCGTCTTTGGGATGGGCTTTACCGGCGAATATGACCTGGAGCGGATGTTTCGAGGCGATCTCTCGCAGCCGGTCGGGCTGCGACAGAATCAGATTGGCACGCTTGTATGAGGTGGCGCGCCGCGCAAACCCCAACGTCAACACATCGGGATTGAGATTGACGCCGACTTTTCGAGTGACCGTCTCAATCAATCGCTCCTTAGCGAGACGATGCGCCTGCGCAATGTCCGGCACTGGAATCGTCACGGCGTGGCGCAAGCTTTGAACCTGGCGGTGCCAGCCGGGGATGTATCGATCGAACAATTTCTGAAACGGCGCGGCGACCCAGGTGCCGGCATGAACACCATTGGTGATCCCGACAATGGAATGCTCGGGGAACATGGAGCGTGAAATCTGCGCGTGGCGCGCCGCGACCGCGTTGGCAAAACGCGAACATTTCAGCGCCAGACGGGTCATGTTCAGCTTGCCGTCTTCACACCCTCCAATGTGGGTGATCTGCTCGGCCACGTCATCGCCGGCAATCCGACGTACCACGTCCATTCCAAAGCGGTCATGTCCCGCCGAAACCGGCGTGTGGGTTGTGAAGACACACCGTTTCTTTACTTGGGCCCGAGCCGCATCGAAGTCGGTCTCCTGATGCGACAGCAATCCCAGCCCCAGCAGGGCCGAGTGACCCTCATTCATGTGGTACGTCTGGATCTGCGTATATCCGACGGCATGCAATAGCCGCACACCGCCGATACCGAGAATCGCCTCCTGACACAATCGGTATCGCTCGTCGCCGCCGTACAGATGATCCGTCAGTCCGCGATGCTCGGGGGCGTTGCTTGAGTCATCGGTGTCCAGAAGGTAGACCGGGATGCCGAAGCCCGATGCTCCGCGAATGAGATACGGCCAGGCACGGATGCGGACCCGTCTCCCTTCGAGCGTGATCGATGCCTGGGCCGACACCGCCGGCAGACGGTCACCCGGGTCCCAGCGCTCCGGCTCCTCTGTTTGATTTCCGTGTTCGTCGAGGTGCTGACGAAAGTGGCCGGCGCGATAGACGAGTGTCACCCCGACCATGGGGAATTCCAGGTCTGCGGCGGCGCGCAACGTATCGCCGGCCAGCACACCCAGCCCGCCGCTGTAGGTCGGAATGTCGCTTTCCAGAGCAATCTCCATGGAGAAGTAAGCGACCGGTGTCTGTTGCGGCCCCACGGTCCTCCCCATCGGTGTCGATTTAGTCGTTGTCATGTCTCTGCTTATAGTCTTCGGCGATCGATCGCATCTTCAGCGCCTCCCGCGGAGACCGTTGCACACGGTATGGGGAGGCGCAAGTAAACAATGTCGGGGAACTGACCTATGAAATCACACCGAACTGTTTGCCGAGTTCTGCAAACGTCGCAATCACAAAATCAAGCTGCTCGTCGGTATGGGTCGCGGTATAAGAAGTCCGAATCAGCGAGCTGCCCTTGGGAACGGCCGGTGAGACAATCGGATTGGCGAAAATTCCGCGCTCGGTCAGCGCGCGCCAGAATCGAAATGTCTGCAAATCCTCACCGATCATCACCGGAATGATCGGTGTCTGTGTCGGGCCGATATTGAATCCGAGACCGCGAAATTCGCGGTGCATGCGCCGGGTGATCTCCCAAAGCCGTTGGCGGCGCTCCGGTTCGCTCTCGATGATGTCCAGCGCGGCGAGACAGGCCGCCACAGATGCGGGCGGCATCGATGCGGAGAATATCAATTCGCGCGAGAAATGCTTGATAAAATGGATGACGTCCTCATCCCCGGCGATGAATCCGCCCAGCGACGCGAACGACTTCGAAAACGTGCCCATCACCAAATCCGTCTGATCGATCAGGTTGAAATGCTCGGCCGTGCCGCGACCGCCAGAGCCCAGGACGCCGACGGCATGCGCATCGTCGACCATGACCCGCGCCCCATGCTGGCGTGCCAGGCGCACGATCGACGGCAGGTCGGTTATGTCCCCTTCCATCGAGAAAACCCCATCGACCACGATCAGCCGACCGCCGCCGTTGGGCGTGGATTGCAGCAGACGGCCCAAGTCGGCCATATCATTGTGCGCGAATTTGACTGTTTTGCCGAACGAGAGGCGGCAACCGTCGACCAGCGACGCGTGGTTGGCGCGATCGGCGAAGATCGTGTCGGTGCGTCCGACCAGGCACGAGATGGTGCCGAGATTGGTCTGAAACCCGGTAGAGAAGACCAGCGCGGCCGGGCGCTTCATAAACTGCGCGAGCCGCTCCTCAAGCTGCACATGCAATTCGAGCGTCCCGTTGAGAAACCGCGACCCGGTGCACCCCGAGCCGAATTTGCGGGCGGCGTCCGCGGCCGCTTCGACAACTTTGGGGTGGTTGGTCAGCCCGAGATAGTTGTTCGACCCGATCATGAGCAGTTCCTGCCCATCGACCGTCACTACTGTGCCCGGAGCCGATTGGATCACGCGGAAATAGGGATAAATCCCCATCGCCATGACTTCGCGGGCAGTCTGAAACTCGCGGCATTTCTCAAAGAGATCAGTCGCGACCGACTGCGTGTCTGCCTTCGGGATTGCCAAGAGCGCGTTCCGTCGTTTGATTGTCCGGGCGTCCAACTTGTTCGGTTGGCGCGGGTTACGACTCTCTCGGAAGTCGGCTGGCCCCGTAACATGCCCGTGCATCGCGCAAGAAAGACGGCCCGAAACGGCACAGTCAAGCCATTTGTCCCCGATGAACATCGCCGAAGCCCCGCCCCCGCCGCCGCCCGCACGGACCGTGTTCCTGACCGGTGCCAATGGGTTTGTCGGCTCCCATGTTGCGCGCCACCTGGTCGGTTTGGGTCACAGCGTGCGCGCGTTGGTGCGGAAGGATTCCGACCGTCAACGTGCCGATGATGTTCGACTTGAATGGCTGACCGGTGATCTGAATGATGTGGAAGCGTTGCGTCGCGGATGCGACGGCGCCGATTGGGTGATCCATTCCGCCGGACGGGTCAAGGCCCCCGATGCCGCGACGTATCATCACACCAACGTCACGGGAACGAAGAATCTGCTGGCAGCCGCGCGAGCATCGGCGCCCAACCTCCGGCGATTCTTGTATATCTCGTCCCTGGCGGCCGGCGGGCCCGCACCCGAGGGACGGCCGCGTCGGGAATCCGACCCCGACGCACCGATCAGCGACTATGGCCGCAGCAAACTGGCGGGTGAAATGGCGGTCCTGTCGCACACCGACACGCTGCCGATAACCGTCGTGCGTCCGCCCGCGGTCTACGGTCCCGGCGATACCGAGACGCTGGCGATTTTCAAAGCGGTGCGCTGGCATATTAAGCCGACGTTCGGCGCGCGGCCGGTCCGGGCGTCGCTCGTCTATGTCACCGACCTGGCGCGCGCCATCGCCGTCGCTTGCAGCCACCCTTCGGCTGTCGGCGAGATGTTTTATGTCGCGGACGAGACCGTCTATCGTTTAGATGACCTGGAGGATATGATGCAGCAGGCGATGGAGGTGGCGGCAGTCCGTGTCCGGCTGCCCGCGCCGATTTTCATATCGATTGCCGCTGCCGTCGAATGGTCGGGACGCATGCTCGGTGTCCGGCCGGCGCTCACTCGCAGCCGCGCGCGCGACTTCATGCAGAGCGAGTGGACTTGCAGCGTCGAGAAAGCCCGGCAACGGCTCGGGTTGATCACGGCGTTTCCATTTTCGGTGGCCGTGCAGGAAACCGTACAATGGTATCGGGATCACGACTGGCTTTGAGTGTGGGACGATAATGAACGTCAACGTGCCCCTGCCATCGTTTTGGACGGTTATTCCGCCGTGGCTGTACGCGGTCGTAGTTACCTTGTTGGGACGCTGGGGCGCACGGTTGTGGCTGCGGCGAGGGTCGATCGGCCAGCCCTCAGACGGCGGCATTCTCGATCATCTGGGGGCGGCCATGCTGGCCAACCTCGTCTTCCTGTCGCTGCTGCCGATGCTGGTCCTCTTGTCGACCGGTCCGATGTTGCCGCTGAGCGGCGCGCGCGCCGGACTCGCGCTGGGAATGGCGGCGTATCTGTTCGGATGTGTTCCTACTCGTTTGCTGGATGTCGGACTCCACGGATGGGATCGCTCTCTGTGGAATCTCCTCGTCGATCTCCTCCGTGTCGGTGGCGCGTGTTTGTTGGTGGGATGGCTGGCGCTGCCTGATGTCTAGCAAGCCGATTACGACGCATTGACGGACTCCGGCCCATGATATCACCGGCTGTGATCACGCGATTGGCGAAGCGAGAGTTTCGATTCGCGCCGGGTGTCGTCTTCCTCAATCACGCTTCGTTCGGACCGGTCCCTGAGAGCGGACGTCGTGCGGTGGAATCGCTGCTGGCGACTCAGGGACGCCTGTCCGCTGATCCGGAGGTCGACGACGAGTCGTATTCGCTGTTGGCGCAATCCAAGCGCCATTTCGGACGGATGATCGGACAGCGCGCGCAGCGAGTGGCCTTCGCGCAAAATGCGTCAGTCGGGATCAACTCCATCCTGTGGGGGCTGGCTCTTCGCAACGGTGAGCGCCTCCTCATCCCGGCTGTCGAATTCCCGTCGTTAGTGTATGCCGCAAAAAACGTCGCCGACAAACGAGGACTGCGAATAGAAAAACTTCCCTGTCCGGATGGATACCTGGACACGAAGACCCTGCGTCGCGCGCTGCGGCAGAAAGCCGCCGTGCTGGCGATGTCGTGGGTACAGTATTTTAACGGCTGGCGCCATGATTTACAGGAGTTGACCGAGATCTGCCACAACGCCGGATGCTTCGTATTGGCCGATCTTACGCAAGGCGCGGGCGCGGTTCCGTTCTCGATGCAGCGTCAGGGTGTCGATGCGGTTGTCTGCGGCACACAGAAGTGGCTTTTCGGGCAGACCGGCGGCGGATTCTTCGCCGTCGCGTCTGCGCCGATCCGTCGGGTCAATCCAATCTTTGCCGGGTGGCTCGGCTACGACTGGCGGTACCGCTGGGAACGCCTGCAAAGCTGGGACAGACGGCCCCATCGCGATGGGCGCGTCTGGGAGGTTGGGACCTATCCGTTCTATTCCATCCGCCTGATGCACGCGGGGCTGCGTCTACTGGATCGTGTTGGCGTGCGCCGGGTGTTTTCACGCATCGATTCTCTCACTGGAATTCTCGCGGAGCATCTCGCAACTGGGGAGTATCATGTGTGGCGTCCCTCGCAACGATCCCATCGGTCCGGGATCGTCACAATCAGCGGCCCGCGCATCGCAGCCCTGCATCGGTATTTGACGGGACGGCGAATTTACACCTCCTTGCGCGAGGGAACAATCCGTGTGTCGCCTCACTTTCACAATACGACCGCGGATATCGATGCCCTCGTGGAGGGGATTCGACAATTCGCACGCGGCGGATATCGCTCCACGCGCCGCAAATGATCAGAGGGCCGTCACGCCATATGACTGCCGGGTTCCTATACTGTCGCACATCCGCTATTGCAACCTGGGTGGTTGTGGCGCTGCTGGGTTTGTTTATGGATGTGTGGTCCCAAGTCAATCCGCGTTACCGCCCCGGTGATTGGCGCAACGTCACTTGTGTCCGCTATGTGACCTCGTATGCCGAGTCGGCCAACACCATCTATCTGGGCACGCGTGGCGGCGTGGCACGCTATGATCGTTACAACCAGGATTGGCTGCCGACTTTGACAAATGCCGAGGGCCTGCCGTCCAATGCGATTGACCGACTTGCCTATAATCCGAATACCGACGAGCTGTATGCCGAAACCGACGCTGGCATCGCCGTCTACAACCCGACACTTGCCGAATGGCGCGGCACGCTGACTTTTCCAGACAGTCTCGCATCGCCTTGGAACTCGTTTAACCCGCTGAACTACCAACTCCCGTTCGGCTACGATGCGCTCATCCCGGGCGCGTTGACCGATCCGCACTTGCGGTCGTATGAGTACGCCGGCGGCATGACCGATTCCTGGGGGAATCTATGGGTCGGAACCTGGGGCGACTTCGTCTGGCACAACGAACAAGGGGCATTCGAATTGTCGCCGCAACGATGGGGTCTGTATCACGACAATGTCGAAGCGCTCCATCTCGACGACAGCGCCATCTATTTCGCCGGTCCCAACTACGACGGTCCGGAGGGAGCATTGAGCATCTACGACACGTTGCAGAAAGAGTGGCAATGGATCGAGGCGCGCTATACCTCCGGGTTTCAGACGGATCGCATTACACAATTTGCGGGCGTTCGGGGCGGGCGATTCCTGTGGATGGCCACCCCGGACGGCCTGATTCGATTCGACAGGGCGAATACGGAATTCCGCACCTATCGGAAACGCGACGGACTCAGCGATGAGCGCGTCTACGGGCTGTGCCTTGACGGTGACATTCTCTGGATCGGGACAGAAGTCGGCGTCGACGGGCTCTATCTCGTCAACGATTCGGTCTTCTCAGCAACGAGTCCCTCGGTTGACAATGCGCGCGTCTACACCATCGAGGCCACCGGCGAAGTTGTCTGGCTCGGCACCGATCGCGGTCTGTATCGATTGGCCAAGCCGGTTCCCGAGTGGTTCGCATTCAACGACGGAACGGGTCCGCTCTCGGGGGTGATCCGGGCCATGGCCCACGACGATCGAACGCTCTATGTCGGATCCGATCGCGGGCTGGCGCTGGTCGATCTTGACGGGTCTAAGCCTGTCCGTCTCTTCGAAAATCCCAGTGTGCTGCCCGCCGACGACATTTACGCTTTGGCTGTCACCGATACGATTGTCTGGGCAGGAACGCCGTCGGGACTGCTCCGCTTTGTTCCTGCGACTCTGGAGACACGTCTGTTCACTCCGGCCGACGGAATGCCGGATTACACGGTGCAAGCGATTGCGGTGGACGGCGACTATCTATGGCTGGGCACGCCGGAAGGTGCCAGCCGATTCTGTTGGAACAATCCCTCTCGAATCGACTGACGTTGCAGGCGACGCCTCGGCTTTTGGGGCATAAATGAGGAACCATCCGTGCGCGAATCCGTTATCATGCTCAGTAACCTGTTCGGTATCGTCCGTTCACTGACCCATGTATGGGAGGATAGAGCAATGAGAACGAATCTGATCGTGCTGTTTGTCAGCGCGGCCGGACTTGCGTTTGCAGGCTGCTCCGGCCAGGAAGCGACCAGCCAGACCAACGCCTCGGGGCTGGATATTCCGACGTTGTACGACGAGGCGACGGCAGACCAGTATGGATCGTACGGCGATGACGGATATCGACTGCTGGACGAAGGTAAGCTCGACGAGGCGGTTGCTTCGTTCACCAAACAGCATGAACTCATACCCACGGGTAAGTGGGGCGCCTACAACGTTGCGTGCGCCTATGGCAGGACGGGCGATCTCGAACAAGGATTCGTGTGGCTGACACGCGCCGTCGACAGCGGCTGGGATGATCCCGATCATCTGCAGAACGACGGCGACTTGGAATCATTGCGCGCCGACGCGCGTTTTGCTGCGTTGGTCGGGAAGGCCGAAGCGACCCGGACGCGGCGTGAAGCGGCGTTCGCCAACGGACTGCCCGAGTTCGAACGTCCGCCGATCTCCTTTCCCAGTGCAGACAGTCTCGAGCAATGGTCTGCGGCGCAGCGCGCACTGATCAGGACGAACCGTTCCATCTGGTTTGCCTGGCAGAACACGGCCTATCAATTCGACTTTGAAGCACGCCGGCTGGCGGCGTTGCGTGAGCTGGAGAAGGATAGTCCCGACTTTGAATACGGCCTGGAACGCGTCCGTGCCATCTCCAAGACCCGTTCGATTTGGAGCGCCTGGGGACCGTTGGCGCAGGGTGTCCTGCGGGAAGTCGGCAACTACAAGGTGGGCGACCCATCGGTCGAGGGTCTGAGCGAAGCCGAATACCGGGCCGGGATTGCCGCATACTGCGAGATGCGACCGATGTCTCCGGCCGAAGCCGGCTGGGCGACAGCAACCGCGGCCGCACGTGCGCATTTCGCGCAAGTCAAGCCCGGCACCAAATACGAAGGCGCCGCACTGGCATGGCAGTTGGGGATGGAGTTGGATGAAGCCGGCGAAAATCGCGATGCCGTTCTCCCGAAAGTGCGCGACTTCGCTTCGCGCTTCGCCAGTGATGAAATTGCCATGGACATCGCCGGCTCATTCTTCCAGAGTACCGTCGTGGCGGCGGTTTGGCCGATTCCGATCAATGGAACTGACATCGATGGCCAGGCGGTATCGCTGGACGATTTCAAGGGCAAGGTCGTCTTGGTAGACTTTTGGGCGACGTGGTGCGGGCCGTGCCGCGCCGAGCTTCCGCACATTCTCGCCGCCCATGAGAAGTACCAGAGCGATGGCTTCGAAGTGCTCTCGATCTCGCTGGATTACGCCAACAGAACCAACCAGCAAGATTATCGTGACTGGATCAACGAGAAGGGCATGAAGTGGCGACACATCTACGATGAGAAAGACTGGTCCGGGCCGTTGGTCGAAGCGTACATGGTCAAAGGAATTCCCAGTCCGTTCCTGGTGGGCCGCGACGGCAGTCTCGTGGCTTCCGGTGAACAACTTCGGGGGGAGAAACTGGCCGAGACAGTTGCCAGGGCTCTCGATGCCAGGGGTGCATAATCCCCCACAAAACTCCAGTTGAAGTGCTACCGGCCCTGCCTGCGGCAGGGCCGGTTTCTTTTGCTCTCAGGTGCTGTCCCGTTAACCGAATACTGTTCAAAACTTGCCGTCAACGCCCCCGTGACCCGCGCCGATATCTAAGAGTGTCAACAGAATCGGTATCGATCCGTGATCCGGTTGATCAAGCGATGTCACAAGAAATGTTTACTCAGGGGGTAATGGCTGTTATCGGTCCATTCCCAAACGTATATTGGTATGGAAACCCCTGTGGGCTTCCGGTCGGATCGACGCTTAAACGACTGCCGTTTAATCGCTTAACGTCGATTCGGTCAGTATTGAGAGGTCACCGTGAAGCTTGAACTTCGCCCCGGTCTCAGGCAAGTCCTCGCCCCGCAGCTTATTCAGTCTTTGAAGATGCTGCAGATGCCGGCGCTCAAGCTCGAACAGACCCTCCGCCAGGAGCTTGCCATCAACCCGCTCCTGGAAGAAGTCGAGGTGGAATCCGACGATTCGGACAGCGCCGACGACGCGCCCGAATCCGAATCGTCATCCGAGGAGGACAGCTTCGATTGGGAAAGCTACCTGGAGGAAGACTCTGAGTTTGTCCCGAGGCGCATGCGGGAAACCCGTGAGGAGTTGCCGGAACGCACACCCGTTGTCGAGCGCACGCTCTACGATCATCTGATCGAACAACTTCAGCTCACGAAGTTGCCACAGGATGAATTGGAGATCGGCGAGTATCTCATCGGGAACATCAACGAAGATGGGATCCTGCCGATGACCACCGAAGACCTCGCAGCCGACTTGAAAGCCCCGCTCGAGAAAGTTGCCAAAGTGCTGAAGTTGGTCCAGACCTTCGACCCGCCGGGCGTCGGGGCGCGTGATCTGAAAGAATCGATCCTGATCCAGATGCAGCAGCGCGGCGAATCCGATTCACTGGCGGCGCGCATTGTTGCGGAACATTGGCGCGAGCTCGATCGCAAGACGCACATGCAGTTGGCACAGTCGTTGGGTGTGTCGGTCGAACGGATCCACGAGGCGATGAATCATCTTAAGACCCTTTCGCCGCGCCCGGCGCAGGGACGTTTCACCGTCGGCGCGCGCGCCGTCATTCCCGACATGGTCGTCGAGAAAATCGATGATGAGTATGTCGTCTATCACAATGACAAGTATGTGCCGAGTCTGCGGATCAACGACGCCTACAAATCGCTCTTGCGGCGCGGCCAGAATGTCCCCGCGGAAACCAAGACATACATTCGGGAGAAACTCGAGCAGGCGCGGTGGTTGCTCAATGCGCTCACGCAGCGCCGCTCGACAATGGTCCGCGTCATGGAGGCCATCGTCGAAGAGCAACGCGAATTCTTCGAGAAAGGCCCCGCATCCCTCAAACCGCTCATCATGGAAAACATCGCCTCGAAGCTGGGGATCAACGTGGCGACCGTCTCCCGCGTGGCCAGCGACAAGTATGTCCAGACCCCGCAAGGAGTCCGCGAGATCAAATCATTCTTCAACAGCGGCGTCGAGCGCACCGACGGCGAAAGCATGACCAAATCCACCGTCAAACAACGGATCGCGGCCATGATCGACAAGGAAGACCCATCGCATCCGCTCTCCGACCAGGAAATTCACCGTTTGTTGCTGAAGGAAGGCATTAAGCTGGCGCGGCGCACAGTCACCAAGTACCGCGAGGAGCTGCACATCCAGTCGGCCCGGTTCCGCAAAACGGTCTTTGACAAAAAGCAACCGGCGGTCTCGGCCGGGCCGGTCGACGGCGTATCCGATCCTGAATCGGCGGACGATGGGGACACCCAGGAGGGCCGCCGGGAAGTCGAGACGGTCGTTCCCGTGTCGCAGAACCATTCATTGATCGACTGGGGCATCTCACCCGGTCGATGAGTGCAACCGTGACGGTGCGACAATTGCTTCGTACCGATGAACTTCCTATCATGCAATGCGTCGGCACATCCGGCGCCATTGATTCTCGGTCACGCTGCGCGTAGCGGCAGCGAGTGGATCACTCTGCGATGGATCGCAACCTTGCGCTGGAAATTGTTCGGGTGACGGAGGCCGCGGCGCTGGCGAGCGCCCATTGGCTCGGCAAGGGAGACAAGGATGCCGCCGATGACGCCGCCGTGCGGGCGATGCGCGAAGTCTTCGCGGCGGTCGATTTCGACGGGACCGTGGTCATCGGCGAGGGTGAACGGGACGAAGCGCCGATGCTTTACATCGGCGAGCGGGTCGGCACCGGCAATCCGCCGGAGGTCGATGTGGCCCTCGATCCCCTGGAGTGCACCAACTCGGTCGCGTACGCTCGCCCCAATGCGCTGGCGGTCGTCGCCGTGGCGCCGCGCGGACACTTTCTCCATGCGCCCGACACATATATGGAGAAAATCGCCGTCGGCGAGAAGGGCAGGGACGCCGTCGATCTGTCGAAGTCTCCGACCGAGAATCTCAAAAATATCTCCGATGCGCTCGGGCTCAGTCTGGAGAACATGACGGTTGTGATCCTCGACCGCGAACGACACGAACGACTCATCCGCGAAGTCCGCGGCGCGGGATGCCGCATCCAACTCATCCCCGACGGCGACGTCTCGGCAGCCATCGCGACCGCGCTGCCCGATACGGGAGTCGATGTCCTCATGGGGATCGGGGGGGCGCCCGAGGGGGTTTTGGCGGCGGCGGCGTTGCGCTGTGTCGGTGGCGCGATGCGCGCACGGCTCAAACCGCGCAATCAGCGCGAAGTCGAACGCGCCGGGGCCATGGGCATCGCCGACATGGATCGCGTCTACACTGAAGCCGATCTGGCGCAAGGGGACAACATCATGTTTGCGGCCACCGGAGTCACCAATGGCGATATGCTGCGCGGCGTGCACTTTCACAAGCGCGGCGCTGTCACGCACTCGATCGTCATGCGCTCGAAGTCGCAGACGGTGCGCTTTATCGAAACACATTTGACAGCAGCTTCCGACCCGTCGTACCGACGGGTCGATCACGACTGAGCGCGGGTTCATTGAGCGATATGTCAGCAGCGAAAGGATGGATGCCATGCAAGTGCGCATGACCGCCCGGCACTCTCACTTGAACAACGCCACCAAGCAGCTCATCCAGCAGCGTTCGGAAGGATTCACGCGGTTTTTCGACAACATTATCGATTGCCACTGGGTCCTGGATCAAGACCGCCATCTCCACACCGCGGAAACCACCGCGGTTGTGCACGGCACGTTGTTGCGCGGCCACGGCGAGGGAGACGACTTGCGCACCGCCATCGATAATGCGTCGGCTAAGATGGAAGCACAGTTGAAGAAATACAAAGGACGCCTCAAGGACAAAGACCCCAAGGCGATCACCGAGGCAAAAAAGTCCGCGGCACGCACGGTGGGTCCGAGGAACCAGAAGGAATAGTCACGCGACACGGCTGACAAAACGGTTACAACCGGGGCACACAGGACATGGAAGCGGTAACGGCCGAACGGCTCTTAGAAGAGCGGCGCAATCAGTTTGAGCTCACGGTGATCGCCGGGCGCGTCGGGCTCAAGCGCAAGATACTCAACGCCGAGATACACCGACCCGGCTTGGCGCTCTCCGGCTATCTCGAACGGTATCCGCATCAGCGTACACAGGTCCTTGGTGAAACCGAGATGGCCTATCTGGCCTCGCTGACGTCCGAACGGCGCAGCGAAATCTTAGAACCGTTGTTTGCACTCGGACTGCCCATGGTCGTCGTCACGAAGAATCAGGAGTGTCCGGCCGAGATGGCGGCGCTGGCCGATTTGTGCCAGACACCCCTTTTATCATCGCGTCTGTCGACGACCGACTTCATCGCGCGACTGTCGACCTACCTTGATGTTCAGTTTGCGCCGACGACGCAGATTCATGGCACATTGGTTGACGTTTACGGAGTCGGGCTGCTCTTCACCGGCCGCTCGGGGATCGGCAAATCCGAAATCGCTCTGGATATCGTCGAGCGCGGCCATCGGCTGGTCGCCGACGACGTTGTCCGAATCACCAAGCGCGGCGCGCAGGTGATCATCGGCACCGCCGGTGAACACCTCGGGCATCACATGGAGATTCGGGGCGTCGGTATCATCAATATTGAAAAGCTCTTCGGCATCCGCGCGGTCCGCCTGCAAAAACGCATCGAGGTCGAAGTGCGCCTCGAGTTGTGGCATGAAGGCGCCGAGTACGAACGGCTCGGACTGGACGACCGCTTTACCTCAATTTTGGGAACGGAGATTCCGTTGGTCACCGTGCCGCTGTCACCTGGCAAGAACATCACCGTGATCGCAGAAGTGATCGCCATGAACCATATGCTCAAGGTCTATGGGGTCCACACCCCGCGCGAATTCTCCAAGACCCTGCATGAAGAAATGATGCGGCGTCACGCCACGGCTCAGTACCTCGAGTCGGACGCCGAATAGTCGCTGATGCCGACCGATGGAACGGGCGGCTGCTGAGTCGATACACTATAGGGGGGTATCCCGGACAGTGATCCGCGTGCGCTATACAGCGCCTGAGTCCTTTGGGGCCCCGAGACTATATGGAACGTTCCGGCACAGAATTCAAAGTCGGCCTGACCGTCCTTCTGGCACTGGTGATCTTCGTCGGCGGACTGTTGTGGCTGAAGGGGTTTCGGCTGCGCACCAGCCGCTACACAGTTCAGGTCATGTTCCCGAATGTCGGCACCCTCGATGTCGGCGATCCTGCCTCCGTTTCCGGCGTGACCAAAGGCGAGGTGGCCGCCATCGATCTGCAGGGCGGCGAGGTGATTGTCGGGCTGTACATGTCCAACGACGTCAGTCTGCGCAGCGACGCCACGTTTACAATCCGTAACATCGGCCTGATGGGGCAGCGTTTTGTGGATGTGCGCACCGGGTTTTCACCGCACCCGCTGCCACTGGATGTCCCCGCCGACGGCTTCTATGACACGGGCCTGCCCGACGTGATGGGCGCGATGGGCCGCATGACCGAAGAAGTCCGCGACCTTATTCACGCCGTGCGTTCGACCATCGGCTCCGACACGGCGCTGGCGAAGATTCAGGCGATCTCGGCGAGTCTGGAACGCGTCACCAGCCAAACCGCCGAACTGATCGAGGAGCACCAGGATGCCGTGTCGCAGACGGTCGAGGACTTGCGCGGGGCGGCCGGATCACTGCGTCGAACGCTGCAAGAGAACGAAGGGCGCATTGCTCGCACGGTGGATCGATTCGATTCGGCGGCCGTTCGACTCGGGCTCTTTGCGGCGCGCATGGACACGCTCTCCGGACAGGTGCGCGATGTCGTCGATGAACTGCGCACTGGTGACGGCACGCTGCCGCGCCTGATTCACGACGACCAACTCCTGCGACGCTGGGAAGCGACCGCCGATGAGCTCGACGCGTTGGTCGGCGACATCCGCGACCATCCCGGCAAATACCTCAAGGTCAAAGTGTCGCTTTTTTAGCTCCGGAGCGCGCACCGCGCCATCATCACTTTCACCACGCCAACATCCATCGTTCATTTCCGGGCGGGCAGAACGGCCACGCATTAGTTAGATTGCACGTCTGCCGGAAGCTGCGGGCAGACGAAACCGTTACCGCATGTTGCGATATCTCAGACTCGTGTGGCCTTATCTGGCCCGATACAAGCGACACTTTGTATTGGGCGCGGTGGCCATTGCCGCAACCAACACGCTGGCGATGTTCGCGCCATTGGTGCTGCGGCGCGCGATCAACCGGCTGGAGAGCGGCACGGCGATCGACCAACTGGCACAGGATGCGATGCTCATCATCGCGCTCGCGTTCGGCGCCGGTGTCTTCCGCTTTTTGGTGCGTCGCTGGGTGATCTGGGCGTCGCGCCTGATCGAGTATGATTTGCGCGGCGATCTGTTTGCCCACGTCAGTGCGCTGGACCAGACGTTCTTCGATCGCACGTCGACCGGCGACATCATTACGCGTGCGTCATCCGATGTCGAGCAGGTGCGTATGATGGTCGGCCCCGGCATCATGCAGGGGACCAACACGCTCATGGTGGGACTGGCGGCGGTCCCGTTGATGATCCATCTCGATTGGCAATTGGCGCTGTGGGCGCTCGCGCCTCTGCCGCTGCTGGCCATTCTCACCAATCGCCTCGGCGGCATCGCACACCGTCGCAATCTCGCCGTGCAGGATGCGTTCTCACGGATGTCGGCTTTCGTGCAGGAAACGCTGTCGGGAATCCGTGTCCTCAAAGCGCATGCCCGTGAGGACAATCGCTCCGCGATGTTCGACGAGGAGAACAGCGGCTACTTTCACCTCAACATGCGGCTGACACGGCTGTACGGCTCGTTTATGCCGATGATGTCGCTGATATCCGGCGTGGCGATCGTCCTGGTCCTGTACTTCGGCGGGCGCGGCGTTGTTACCGGACGAATCGACTTGGGCACATTGGTCGCATTCGCCGCGTACATGGGAATGTTGATTTGGCCGATGGTAGCGCTCGGCTGGGTGGTTTCGCTGTTTCAGCGCGGACTGGTCTCGGCGCAGCGAATCAATGCCGTCTTGTCGACCCAACCGCGCGTTGTTGATCCGCCGCCCGGTGCCCGGAAAACAATTCCGCAATCGGGCGCGCTGGAGTTTCGGAGTCTGACCTTTTCATACAACGGCAACAGCAACGCGCCGGTATTGCGCGACGTAACCTTCGCTATCGAACCGGGAGAGACGGTCGCGATTGCCGGGCCGACCGGCAGCGGCAAATCAACCGTGGCGCACTTGCTCTGGCGGCGTTACCCGGTCGCGGACGGTGCGATGCTGCTCGGTGGCACCGACGCCAATCGCGTACCCGTTTCCGAGTGGCGACGGCTCGTGGCGATGGTACCGCAGGAAGCGTTCCTGTTTTCCGAATCGTTGGCGTCGAATATCGCGCTGGGATCCGATGATATCCCGCGTGAACAGGTGATGGCGTACGCGCGCGACGCCGCATTCGACAAAGATGTCCAGGATTTTCCGCGCGGCTATGACACGATGGTGGGTGAACGCGGAATCACACTGTCGGGCGGACAAAAGCAGCGTGCCGCCCTGGCGCGGGCACTGGCGGTGGACAGCCGCGTGCTGGTTCTCGATGATGCGTTCAGCGCCGTCGACGCGCAGACCGAGCAGGAGATTCTCACCCGGCTGGCAACCTTGTTCGGCACGCGCATGATCCTGATGATCACACACCGTCTGGCGACATTGCGCAAGCTCGATCGCGTCCTGTTCTTCGAACGCGGTCGCCTGACGGACAGCGGTGCACACGACGCACTGATTGTCGCCGGCGGGCCCTATGCGCGATGGGCCATGAGACGGACGCTCGAAGAAGAATTGGAAGAGATGTGACCCGATGAGCGAACGGTTTTTCGAAGACGAGGCGCTCGGCAAAGCCTATGACCATCGTCTGATGCGGCGGCTGCTGACTTACCTGCGCCCCTATCGCGGGGTTGTTTTCGGCGCCGTGATCATTCTGCTGGGTCTCTCCGCGTTGCAGATTGCCGGGCCATGGATCATCAAACGCATTATCGACGGACCGATCGCCTCCGGCGACATGCAATCGCTGGTCCGCTGGATTCTCATCTATGCCGGTGTGATGGCGCTGCAGTTTGGCATTGAAGTCGGCCACACGGTCATGACCCAATGGATCGGCCAGCGGGCGATGGTCGACATGCGCGCGCAGTTATTCGGCCATCTGATGCGAATGGACATGCGGTTTTTCGACCGCAATCCGGTCGGACGGCTCCTGACGCGCGTGACCGGCGATGTCAATACACTCAGTGAAATGTTCTCCTCGGGCGTCGTGACCGTCTTCGGCGATGTCTTCACACTGATCGCAATCGTCGTGGCGATGGTGTCTCTGGACGCAAAACTGGCATTGATTACATTCGCGATTCTGCCGCTGCTCATGGCCGCCACGTTGGTCTTTAAGCATCTTGTGCGGCACGTATTTCGCGAGGTGCGGCGGCTGGTCGCGCAATTGAATGCCTACTGGCAGGAACGGGTCACCGGAATTTCGGTCATTCAGGGGTTCGCTCAGGAAGAGCGCGCCATCGCCGGCCACCAAAAGCGCAATGCCGAACTGCGCAGCGCCCACCAGCGCTCGGTCCTGCTGTACGCCGTCTTCTTTCCGGTCGTCGAATTGATCGGCGCGATCTCGTTGGCGCTGATCGTCTGGTACGGGGGCGGACGTGTTGCGCTCGGCGCCATGAGTTTTGGCGCGCTCGTGGCCTTTATTCAGTATGCGGAGCGCTTCTATTCGCCGATTCGTGACCTGGCTGAGAAGTACAATATTCTGCAGGGGGCGATGGCATCTTCGGAACGCATCTTCAAACTGCTGGACACCGAGCCGCGCATCAAGATTCCAACGTACGCCGTGGTCGACCCGCGATCGGGCGACGGCGCGCGCGATGTCGGCGCCGTGGAGTTCCGTGACGTTTGGTTTGCATATGAAGGAGAGGATTGGGTTCTCAAAGATGTCTCATTCCGTATTGCGCCGGGAGAAACGGTCGCCGTCGTGGGTGCGACCGGTGCGGGCAAGACATCGTTGGCCAACCTGATCACACGCCTTTACGAGTATCAACGCGGTTCGATTTCCATTGATGGCATCGACGCGCGCGCCTGGGACCCGCGCGCGCTGCGACGGCGCGTCGGTACTATTTCGCAGGATGTGTTTCTGTTCGCCGGAGACGTCTCAGAAAACGTCTCATTGCACTCTGATACGGTCGATCGTGACCGTGTCGCCCAAATCGCCCAGCGCATCGGCATTGGTGAGTTGCTGCGGCGTGACGGCGATGAAACTGCCCGTGCTGTGGGCGAGCGCGGCGCAGGATTGTCGGTTGGCGAAAAGCAGTTGGTGGCGTTCGCCCGCGCCATCGCCTACGATCCGGGCATCCTCATTCTCGATGAGGCCACCGCCTCAGTCGACCATGAGACGGAGGGACGAATCCAAACCGCATTGGCCGAGGTTTTCTCCGGTCGAACGAACATCGTCATCGCGCACCGTCTCTCCACCGTGCGTTCTGCCGACCGGATCATCGTCCTGCACAAGGGGCAATTGCGCGAAATCGGCACGCACATTGAGCTGTTGGCGCTCGACGGCATTTACGCGCGTCTCCATCGCCTTCAATTCGAGGCCGATGCCCCATCCACTGTCCCGTCCCCCCGTGTGAAGGTCGAAACCGCGTGACCACCGCGACGCTGGCCCGACACGACAGGGATTATCTCGAGGCGGCCCTGCCGATTGCACGCGCGGCCGGCGAACTGCTCGCCGGAGAATTGGGACACGCGCGTCAGGTCGAACTGAAAGGATCGATCAATCTGGTCACCGAGATGGACCGCCGCGCCGAAGAGTTGATTGTCGAACGATTATCCAGAACATTCCCCGATTTTGCAATCATTGCCGAGGAGGGATCACAACATCAAGTCGGCAATGAGTATCGTTGGTATGTCGATCCGCTCGACGGCACAACGAACTATGCTCATGGCTTGCCGGTGTTCTGTGTCTCCATGGGGTTATGGCGGGGCGACCGACCGGTCTGCGGCATCGTCTATCACCCCACGGGCGATGAATTGTTCACCGCTGTGACCGGTGGCGGCGCGTATCTCAACTCACACAGACTGTCTGTTTCGACCACATCGGAATTGGGACACGCGCTGCTGGCGACCGGCTTTCCCTACGACATTCGCACGACGGCAGACGACAACCTCGACCATTTCGCGCACTTTGCCAAACGGGCGCGCGCGATCCGTCGCATGGGCGCGGCCGCGCTCGATCTGGCATGGACCGCCGCCGGGCGCTTCGACGGTTTCTGGGAGATGAAGCTATCGCCCTGGGACTTTGCAGCGGCCGTGATTCTCTGCCTGGAAGCCGGCGCGGTTGTGACCAACTTTCGGGGAGCACCCTTCACGTTGGCGGAAGGGCAAGCCGTAGCGGCCAACCGCGTGTTGCACCCGCAGCTCTTGGGTGTCCTGGCCGAAGGACGCCTGCCGTAGGAGACCCCGATGGACGAGTGGGGAGTTCTCGGTGATTTAGTCATCGTCTTCACGGTGGCCGTATTCGTTGTCCTGATCCTGCGACGGGCCCGGATTCCCTCCATTGCAGCATTCATCGTCGCGGGTGCGCTGGTCGGCCCGCGCGCCTTCAGTCTCATCAAAGATTACCACCAGGTCGAGTTGCTGGCGGAAGTCGGCGTCGTCCTGCTCTTATTCAGCATCGGCCTGGAATTGTCGTTGGAACGGATGCGTCGATTGTGGCGCCCCATTGTCATCGCCGGCGCCTTTCAGGTCGGCGCCACGATCCTCATTGCCGTGGGGGCGACGACCGCAATCGGCTTCGGTATCCGTGCGGCCATCTTCACCGGATTCCTGGTGGCGCTATCGAGCACTGCCATTGTCTTGCGGTCACTGCAACAGCGCGATGAGTTGGAAGCGCCGCACGGGCGCTTCACCATTGGCGTGCTGGTGTTTCAGGATCTCTGCGTCGTGCCGATGCTGCTGGCGATTCCGTTCCTTTCCGGCTCCGCGGGCTCGATTGGTGAGGCGGGTCGCGCGCTGGCCAAGACCGTCATCGTGATTACGGCCGTGCTGCTCGCGACGCGGATCATTGTTCCGCGCATTCTCCATCTGGTAGCCAAGACACGGCAACGCGATTTGTTCGTTCTCGTTGTGTTTACCGTTTGCGTAGGCACCGCCTGGGTGCTCTCGCTCTTCGGCATTTCCGTCGCGCTCGGGGCCTTCATGGCTGGGCTGGTCGTATCCGGCAGCGCGTATCGTCACCAGGCGCTCTCGGATGTGATCCCGTTTCGCGAGGTCCTGACCAGCTTGTTTTTCATTTCAGTCGGAATGCTGTTGGACCCGCGTTTCCTGATGGCCAACATTGCGGGTATTCTGTTGATTCTTGCCGCCGTCCTCGTTGTCAAGTTCCTGATCGTTCTCTGTGTCGCCCGGATGGCGCAACTGCCGTTGCGCGCCGGCATTCTGGCGGGCACGGCGCTCGCGCAAATCGGGGAATTCGCCTTCGTCCTGCGATACGCTGCCGAGGGGACCAACCTGCTGCCCCCGACAATCGATGAATCGCTGCTGGCCGCGGCGATCCTCTCAATGCTCATCACACCCCTGCTACTGGCGGTCGGGCCAAAGCTGGCGGCCGGTGTCGGGCGAGTCCGTATGCTCAATCGAATGCTCGATATCCCCTCCAGCAATGAATTCGGAGACGTGACCCGCCTGCTGCGAGATCATGTGATCATCGCAGGATATGGGGTGGCTGGTCAGGAATTGGGCCGATCACTGGATCGTGCCGACATTGAGTACGTTGTCGTTGACCTGAACCCGGAAACCGTACGTTCGGCATCGCGCAGCGGCGTGCCGATTTGCTTCGGTGACATCACCAGCGCCGAGGTCCAACACCAATTGGGGATCGATCATGCCAGAGAGTTGGTCATGGTGGTCAACGACCCGGCGGCGGCGGAGCGTGCCGTCAAAGCCGTTCGCGCCAACGGCGCAACGCTTCATGTCATCGTCCGCTCGCGGTACCTGCTCGATTCCCCGACATTGCTGGCCGCCGGGGCCAGCGAAGTCGTGCCTGCCGAGCTGGAGGCCGCGGTGCAGGTGACGCAACGGGTGCTGGCGCGCCACGGAGTCGCGGGTGCAGTGATCGGGGAGCAGGTGGTGCGGATTCGTCAGCGCGGCGACGATCAGCCACTTAAGGCGCCGGATTCTCGAGAGACTTAAGCAGATCGCCGATCCGATCAACGCGGAACGGTTTGATCAGGAAAGCATCGGCCTGACCGTTGGCCAGGTCACGGCCGTCGGTCGATATGGCTGAGCCGGTCATCAGCAACACCGGAAGGTCGGGATGCTGTTCCTTGATGCGGATGATCAATTCTCCCCCGGAAATCCCGGGCAACTGATAATCGACGATGATCGCGTCGGGAACATCATGGCTGATTGCTGAGAGCGCATCTTCGCCCGTCGGAACACTGCGTACCTTGTAGCCCATCGCTGTTGTCAAATCCGAGAGCATCAGCCGAAACTCCATGTTGTCTTCGACAATCAGGATACTGCGGATGCGGTGTTTGGCCGACTCCGCCCCGTCGCGCGGCAGCACTTGTGCGAGGATCTCCTCGATGCGCCCGAGCCGGAACGGCTTCATCAGGAATCCGTCGGCCCCGGCGCGGGACGCGGCTTCCTTGTGATCCCGATACGCCCATCCGGTGATCATCACCACGGGCAGTGATTTGTTGGACGCTTTCAATCGGGACAGCAGCGTGAGGCCATCGACATTCGGCATCTTGATGTCACTGATGACGCAGTCGACCGGACGGCTCGCCACGATATCGAGCGCTTCCTGCCCGTCACCGGCGACCAGGGTTGTGTAGCCGACCGACGTCAGCGCCTCAGAGAGCATCGCTCTGAGATATTCGTCGTCCTCGACAATTAACAGTGTGGGTTGGTTTGCGGACTGCATCCGGAACCCAAAGCGATTAGAAGGATTCCGGCCGTGCTGCCTATTCGGCTGCCGTGCTGGATTTCTTGCGACGATGTCCCTTGATGATCACCAGCAGCTCGGCCGTCTTCTCCTCTAAAAGGTCGGCCGAATCGGCTTCGACATTGAGTCGCAGGAGGGGCTCGGTGTTGGACGGGCGTACGTTGAACCACCAACTCTCAAAGGAGATGGTGATCCCGTCGGTGCGATCGACGATGGCCTTGGGGTAGGCCTTGACGACCCGCTCCAGTGTCTTGGCGATCGATGAGACCTTGGTATTGATCTCGCCCGAGCGGACATACGGGTCGACCGATGCCACCAGCTCCGAGAGGGGCTGGCCGGATTCCGAGATTGTCTCGAGCGCAACCAACATGGCGATCAGTCCGGAGTCGGCATTCCAGTTGTTTCGAAAGTAGAAATGCCCTGAGTGCTCGCCGCCGAAGACTGCTTCTTCATGCTTCATAATCGGTTTGATCAACGCGTGGCCGACCGGCGTACGGACGGCCCGTCCGCCCGCCCTGGAAATCGCATCCGGGACCGCCTTGGAACATATCAAGTTGTACAGGATCGCTTCTCCGGGATGTTTCTTGAGCAGGTTCAGTGCCACCAGCAGCGTCACGATATCCCCGCCCAGCGGTCGTCCCTTCTCGTCGACCAAAAACATCCGGTCGCCGTCGCCATCGAAGGCGACGCCGAAGTCGGCCCTTTCCTCCACGATCCGTTTTTGCAGCTGACGGAGGTTGGCGGGATCGATCGGGTTGGCTTCGTGGTTGGGGAAGGTTCCATCAAGCTCGAAGAACATGGGGATCAATGTGCAGGGCAACTCCCCGAACACACGTGGAACGGCCGCTCCCGCCATACCGTTGCCGGCGTCGACCACGATGCGAAACGGCTTGATCCGGCTGCCGTCAACGAACGACAACGCGTGCCGCACATAGGCGTCGGAGATCTCCCGTTGCGAGACCGCTCCGGTGCGGGCCGGTGGATCGAAATCGTCCAGTGCGATCGTTTCCCTGATCCGCCCGATCCCATCTTCCAGCGAGAGCGGCTCGGCTCCCTGGCGGCAGAGTTTGAATCCATTGTATTCGGGCGGATTGTGCGACGCGGTCACCATGGCACCGCCGTCGAGTTTCAGGCTGCCCACGGCAAAGTACAGCGCATCGGTCGGCACGCGGCCCACATCGACGACATCGCACCCCTGCGCCGTGATGCCGTCCGACAGGGCTTGTGCCAATTCGTCGGAGTGGATGCGCATGTCGCGACCCAGCGCGATCGTCCCGCCCCCGATTTCCTGCGCGAACGCGCGTCCAATCAGGTTGGCGGCATGGGCATTGAGTTGCTCGGGCACAATTCCACGCACGTCGTAACTTTTGAAGATGCCCGCGTCGATCCCGGGCAGGGTTGATTCGCGGCGTCGAACTGATCTCATCGGCAGTCGTCTCCCGTTGTGTGTTCCTGCTTGGTCCCCCGGCGGGGACAGAAACGTGAAATGAGCGCGGCCGTGGGGCCCCGGTCAACCGCTATTGGGTTTTGCTCGAGGATTGACGCGGCGCCGATATGAGACGAACTTGCCGCCACGACGATGGCGACCGTACAGTTGGAAAATGTCACCAAACGATTCGGTTCGACAACCGCGCTGGACGATGTCAGTTTCACTGTATCTTCCGGCACGCTGTTAACCATCATCGGTCCGTCGGGTTGCGGTAAATCGACCTTGCTGCGGGTAATCTGCGGTCTGGAACGGGCCGACTCGGGACGCATTCTGATCAACGACATTGATGTCTCCCGCCGTCCCCCCAAAGATCGCGGCTGTGCGATGGTTTTTCAGTCATACGCATTGTACCCGCATTGGACGGTGCGGCAGAACATCGGTTTTCCGTTGCGCGTTCGCCGCCGCACGTCCTCTGACATAGCCGAGCAGGTGAATCGAATCGCTCGCGACCTGGGCCTGACGCCTAAGCTCGACCAGCGTCCGCGCTCACTCTCAGGCGGCGAACGGCAGCGTGTCGCACTCGGTCGTGCGATGGCGGCCGATCCTCAGGTGTTTTTATTCGATGAACCGCTCTCGAATCTCGATGCTCCGCTGCGCGCCGGTATGCGCGCCGAGATCGTGGCCCGCCAACGTGGGCTGGCAAAGACTGCGTTGTACGTCACCCACGATCAAACTGAAGCGTTGACGATGGGCGATTGCGTCCTGGTCCTCGATCAGGGACGAATGATGGGCCTGGGATCCCCCGAAGCACTCTACTGCAATCCCCCCAACCGATTCGTTGCGTCGTTCCTGGGACGTCCCCCGATCAATCGCATCCGCGGGCGGCTGATCCGCACCGATGATCGGCTCAGGTTCGATCCGTTGGGATGGGATATACCGCCGGGCGCAGCCCCGTCCGACAGGGCGTCCGGTGAGCTCGAGCTGGGAATCCGCCCGGAACATCTGCATCTGACCGCGACAGGGAATGCGTCGGGGTGGAGAGTTGTCGCGCGCGAGTTTGTCGGTGAGCGAACTGAGTACCGCGTCTCCGATGGTACGCTGACCCTGGCCGCCGTCAGCGACAGCGGTGAATCCGTGGGTATCGATGCCACGGTGTCGCTGCGCGTACAATTCGACCAAGCCCTGTTTTTCGATCCAGACAGCGGAGATCGCCTGCGCTGAGTGGCCCGACGGTGACATGCCCGAACTTCCCGAGGTCGAAACAGTCGTACGTGCTCTTCGGAACGCCGCCATCGGACGACGGATCGAGCGGGTCGCCTTCGCATCCCGGCGGGTGGGTGTCAACAACCCGCGTGGCTGGAAAGCCAGGATCAGTGGCCGATCACTCGTCGCTGTCAGCAGGCGCGGGAAGTATATCATCATGGGATTCGATGACGACTCTGCGTTGGTCATTCACCTGCGCATGTCGGGACGTCTCTGGCTGCAACCACGTGGAACGCCACGCAATTCACACACACGGTTGATTCTCCTGCTCTCTCGCCTGCCGAATGCCGACTGGGAGGAATTGCGGCTGGTCGACACACGTCAATTCGCCCGCGCCGACTGGTGTCCCCGAGGTGCGCTTGAGAGCCACCCCGGGCTCGCACGGTTGGGGCCTGAGGCCAACACGTTAACACCAAGCGACTTAGGGAGAATCCTCGCGGGATCGGGAAGGCCGATCAAATCGCTGCTCCTCGATCAAACACGTGTCTCAGGACTGGGAAACATCTATACCGATGAAGCTCTCCATCGGGCCGGAATTCATCCACTGATGCCCGCTCAGAGAATTGAGAGTCGAGGGGTCCGGAAGCTACAGACAGCGATCTGCCTGATCCTCGATCAAGCCATCAAAGCATGTGGAACAAGCTTCGACACCTTCTCCGGCCTCTCCGGGCAGTCAGGCGGCTTCGGACCGAGACTGCGCGTCTACGGGCGTTCCGGGCTGCCCTGTCCCACATGTGGAAATCGCATCGAGCGCATCGCTATCGGCGGGAGGGGAACCCATGTATGCCCTGTCTGCCAGCCAAAAGTCCCGATTGACAGTTAACTCAGGGCATCTGCGCGCCGATTCTACAAGTAAGGCCGTTTTGCCAGGCAGCGATCAAATGACAGTTCCATCCACCGACTCGAAAAGGACACCTCGCCCCATGGACATTTTGGTGGTTGACGACGAAGAACTGATCGTTGAACTGGTCCAGCACGCCCTGAGCATCAAGGGCTATACCGTCCGCAGTGCCGGTTGCGGGACGGAGGCCCTGGACGTTCTGCGCGAGGGTCCGGCCGACTTGGTCATATCGGACATTCGCATGCCGCATATGGATGGACTGGAACTGGCTCTGAGGGTCCGTCAGGAATTCCCCACCACGCAAATCATCCTGATGACGGGATACTTTTCCGAATTCTCGCAAAGCAGCGCCGATGCGATCGGGGTTGTCGAGATCGTCAAGAAACCGTTCCGTACGTCGCAGATTGTCTCCTTGGTCGAACAGGTCGCTGCCTCGAATTCCGTCACGCCGAGCTAAATAGCCACAGATGAAGAATCGGCCCCGAAGCTCTCGCATCGGGGCCGTTTGCTGTTGACATTCCTTCAAGCCCGGATCAACCGGCCGAGAAAGTAATCATAATGCGCGAGCCATCCTCGTCGATGCCGGTGATGGTAAAGTCAAACGGTGCGCTCTCGGCAATACCGTAAATGCAGAAGAGTCCGTCCTCGATCAGGGTCAAAACTTCGTCGAGATTCGAAATGAAATCGGCCGACTCGGAGAAAGTGATTTCACGCTCCGAGTTGCCGTCCACGATGATCTCCGAGAGAAACAGGACGCCGTTGTCGATGACATCCTGGACGCTCGGCGTGCCGGGAAGCTCCGCATCCAGAATGTAGACTTGTCCGGTAATGCTCGTTCCCAGATGGTTTATGATCTTCGCTTCGAACTTGATGTCCTGGATGCTTTGAATGTCGTCCTTGTGGTCGTCCCAGTCGTCGTCGTAATCGGCGATGTCGATGCACAGCCAATCGAGTATTTCATCGGTCGAGTGAATGTTTGCATCGGGCGAAATTACGATCACAAACTGGCCGGAGACGATGCATCCCACCGTTAGCAGGAGTCCGATCGTGATGAGGGCTCCCTGACGCCAAAACCGTCTGATCGTCTTCATGGATTCCTCCATCACATGACCCCAAAGTAGTAGTTCAGCCCGCCGCGGATATGCGCCCACTTACGTGAGCCGTCACCATCCAACGGCATCAATTCGAACGAACCGCGAATGTCGAATGCCAGCGGGCCGCCGCCGATTTCAAACCCTGCCCCCGCGTTCCACCCCATCTGGCTGTCGGAAAAATCGCGGAAGTCATTATCTTCGTTGAAGTAGCCAACGCCCCCGACCAGATAGGGTCGGAATCCGGCACGCGGACCGCCGCCGAGTATCAGATTGACCCCGATCTTGTAGAGACTGGACCCCTCGAATGTCTCATCTGGCACGTCGTCCGATTTCCAATCACCGTTGCTGAAGAACATGAAGTGCGGTTCCAACATGATCATCCCCATCGACAGGTGCAGATGTCCGCCGTACACCGCGCCGTTGGAGGCGTCATCCTGCACCAACGGGATGTTGATCCCGCCGAATCCGCCGATCCCCCACGATGTTGCCTGGCTGGGTGTCGCAACAGCCGTCGCCAACGCGAACACGGCCAATCCGACTAAAAGTTTTCTCATGGTCACTCCCTTTCCCGAAAGTTTGACCCGATGGGGGGCCAATGACGCCATCCATCGGCGCGGCGTCAACACCATTTGGGGGCCACTCAAACGCGTTCGCGGACGACTGATCGGCCGGACGGGTTGGTCTTGGAGAAAACATCGAATCCGGAAGACTCCAGGTCGTCCAGAACAGTTTCGTATGTCTCGACCAGATACCGCAAGGCGGCATCGTTTCCCTCAGGCGCCGCACTGCAGATAGAGGGCAGGTTGCGCTTGCCCGCCGACAAATGGCGCCGGGCGCGCCCGGCTTCAAACGCCGCCAGTCGCCGATAGGGCTCGGACGTCTTTCCCTCCTGTCGCATCTCACGGAGCTCGCGGACCGGCAGGCCAAACCGGTCAAGATCAGCTACCGGGATATAGATGAGACCACCATCCACGGCGTCCAGATCGATCGCGACATCACGCAGGATGTGCGTCCAATAGCAGAAGATCGCCAGATCCGCGGTGGCACTCTCGACCTGTTCGTAGCCCCAGGGACAGGCAAACCGGCCGTCCCCCGCTGGGTGCATCAACACCAGGTGCATAAAGACAATCGCGGGAGCGATGGACGCGCCTGTCATATACTGCTTCAAGTGCGGCCAGTCGGAGAAGCGCGGGGTGAAAAGGTCGCTCCTCATCGCGGCAGCCAGATTCCGCCATGGATCCAGGGGGATGGCGAAGTTGCTGAACGTGTCGGAAAGGGCCCGCCACAATGGACCGTTGACCGTCCCGTTGTTGGCTGCCTGCTCGACATTCACAAGCCAGCCGTCGACGCGCGCGACCGCGTCTTGTCGGGCCGACCCGGCTAAACGCGCGCGATCGGGAATGCCGTCGACATAATCGTCGATCACCCGCATCGACGCATACGCCGATGCAAACGCCCGTCTGGTTTCCGGAAAAACGAATCGCTGTGCCGCCGCGTAGAGATGCGGTTTGTCGCGCTTGGCGATCTCCTCGCAATGGTCGTACGCGTCGTGCAGCGCTCGCGCGATGAGCGGTGCCGCCTGCCCCGCCGATGGCGTCAACATTGCGCCCAAAGACGCGACCGATGGGGTGCAGGTCAAGGGCGGGAGTTTGATTTACGAGGGAATTTGGACGAGGATTTCCGCATCCTCCGGGAATCGACCCGTCTCCTTCTTTGAGTAGACCAACTTGCCGTCGACCCTCACATCAAAGATGCCATTGGAGCCCTCGATCAGTTTCGAATCGATACTGTGGTCTCTCTTGATGGCGGCCGCCAAACTGGCGGCTTGAGGTCGGTAGTTTCACATGCCGCAGTATGTAATTGTGACACGCGTCATGGTAGTCTCCTTTGTTGGCTGCTCTGCAATCCCAAGTGTGTCTTAGTTACGGTCGCCGAGCGTTGGCATTTGACAGACCTCGTAATAGGCACCCGAGGGTGAGGTTGCCCGCCCAGGCCATAGGGGCGCCGACCAAAGCGTTTTGGCGACAACATCTTGAAAGATGACGCACACAACGCCCTCCAGCGCTTGGGTGCGGTAGAATCGTTTGACAATAGTAGGTCGAGTCATATATTGGCGGTCTGCTTGGGCCTGGATGGCACAATACCCAGGCCCGCTTCTTCATTTGGGGACCACATAACGATGGCGCGCGGACAGGGCTGGAAAATCGGGCTGATTCTGGTGGTGACACTCGGGTCGCTTTGGTTTCTGTGGCCGACCATCCGGCTCTGGCAGATGAGTCCAGAGGATCGAGACGCTTTCGCGCAGACCGACCCAAAGGGATGGCAACAGCTTCAAAAGAAGGCCATGAAGCTGGGGCTGGACCTCCGGGGCGGAATGCGGGTCGTCCTTGAAGTCGACAAGTCCGAACTCAATCCCGATGAAGCCAAGGACGCGGTCGAGCGCGCCAAAGAGATCCTCCGCAATCGGGTCGACGAGTTCGGCGTCACGGAGCCGCTCATCCAGATTCAGGGCGAAGATCGTATCGTCGTCGAGTTGGCCGGCATCACCGATGTCCATCGCGCCGAGGAATTAATCGGACGCACCGCACAGTTGGAGTTTCGGTTGCTGGAATCACCCGAGCAAGCGCAACTCCTCCTCGACCGCATCGACCGCACACTGGAAGCAGTTGCCGGTCTGGACACGACGCGGCGCGCGCTCCCGTCCGATACGGGAACCGGCACGGATGTTTTGGATGAGCTATTCGGCAGCGATACCGGCTCAACCCAAGCACGGGATACGGCGGAGACGGTGCCGGACCCAGTCTCCGACTCACCGCAGCTTGCGACGGATGCGGCCGGGGGCCGCTTGCCACCACAGGTCCCATCGGAGAGACCGCTGAGTTCACTGTTGTCGCCGAGTGCCGCTGGCCCGGGATGGATTGTCGAGTCCGATGATGTGCCGCTCGTCAAAGTCCTGCTTGCCCGCGAGGATGTGAAGCGGCTGATCCCCGCCGACGTGGAATTCGCCTGGGGAACCCGCCCCGAGTTCGTCGGCAGTCTCGAGACCGAGCGGCTCTATTTGGCCAAGCGTCAGGCGGAGATGACGGGGAATTATCTCACCGATGCCCGTCCGTCATTCGATCAGTTCCGCAAGCCGATCGTGAACTTCGAATTGACGCGCGATGGCGGACGAATGTTCGGACGCTTGACCGGCGCCAACATCGGCAAGCCATTGGCCATTGTTTTGGATGGTCGCGTCGAGTCGGCGCCGGAAATTCAGTCACGCATCCGGGACCGGGGGCAGATTACGCTCGGCGGCGGCACCTATGACGATGCCAATGATCTCGCGATCGTCCTGCGTGCCGGCGCATTGCCGGCGCCGGTTTCCATCGTCGAAAGCAGCGTTGTCGGCCCGTCGCTGGGCAGCGATTCGATTCGACGTGGAGTGCTCTCGTCCCTGATCGGGGGAGCGTCGGTCGTGGTCATCATGCTGGTGTACTACCAACTCTCCGGCCTGATCGCCAACTTCGGCATGATGCTGAACGGACTGTTCCTCCTGGGCGTGATGGCGATCCTGCATGCGACCCTGACCATGCCGGGTATCGCGGGGATCATTCTCACGTTAGGCATGTCGGTCGACGCCAACATCCTGATTTTTGAGCGCATTCGCGAGGAATTGCGAGCAGGGAAGACCGTGCGGCATGCCATCGATGCCGGGTATTCCCACGCACTGGTCGCGATCGTTGACTCGCACGTGACCACACTCATCACCGCGCTGGCTCTTTTCCTGTTCGGAACGGGTCCTGTCAAGGGATTCGCTGTGACACTCTTCTGGGGTGTGCTGATCAATCTGTTCACCGCTGTTTTTGTGACACGCGCGGTCTTTGACGTGCGCAAAGGATACGCCAAGCTCTCGATCTGACACGCCCGGAGCCGTTCATACAATGTCCCTGCGAATCGTCGGCGATACCAATATCGACTTTCTCGGCAAGCGCCGGGCCGCCTACGTCGGTGCGATTCTGGTCGTCCTATTGGGTCTGGTCGCCGTGGGCATACTCATGACCGGAGGCGGCAATCTCAGCATCCAGTTTGTGGGTGGAAGCCAAGTTGAGGGGCATTTTGCCCAGGCGGTTGACATCTCAGAGATTCGCGAAGCGTTGAGTTCCGCCGGTCTGGGGGATGCAGAGATCGTCCATCTCCAGGGGCGGCGGCAGGAACACTCGTTCCTCATTCGGTTCAAGGCAGGACAGTTGGAGACCACTCAGCGTGCGCAGCATGTGCTGGCGGCACTGGCCCAGTTTTTTCCCGACAATGCTTTTACAAGGGAGTACGTTCACGATGTGGGCCCGGCCGTGGGCGCCACCCTCAAGCAGGACACGTTCAAGGCGATTGCAATCTCCCTGATTGGAATCTTGATCTATGTGGCGATCCGCTTTGACCTGCGATTTGGTCTGACGGCAACGCTCGCGACGTTTCACGATGTGATGGCGGTGATGGCTTTCACCTATCTGATTGGTATGCAGATCGATATCCTTGTGGTCTCAGCCATTCTGACCGTCGCCGGGTATTCCTTGACGGACAAAGTCGTCGTGTACGATCGCATCCGTGAAAACCTCCGCAAGTTTCAGCGCAAGAGCGACTTTCTGCCGGGGGTCAATCGGTCGATCAACGAGGTCCTGTCACGCACCATCATGACCGGGATGGCGACACTCTCGGTGCTTGTCGTGATGTTGTTCTTTGCCGGGCCGGTCCTCTTCGATTTTAGCCTTGTTCTGCTGACCGGGATTCTCGTCGGCACATATTCCTCCTGTTTTGTGGCGGCGCCCATCTATGTCGACTGGGAAAACCGGCGCCCCAAGCGTTTCAAAGCATAGTCCTCAGGATTTCTGCCGCGCATCGCCAGGGCTCCGTACTGGCGGTGCCAACGGTTTGCACCGATATTCTGTGCATGACGTATAACAGTTCCGAGCGGGGGAGACGATCATGAAACGCATGCTGTTTGGCACTCTATCGGGCCTGATCCTGTTGATCGCAGCGTCCTCGGACGCGCTGGCGCAACAGTTCGACGGCCCTGGTATCTACAATGTCGATTCGTTGCTGGAAGCCCACCCGCTGGCGAAGGATCAGCCGTCGCGATCCGACGAGATCGGATACGATTCGCTTTCGAGTGTCCATCTGATCCAGGTCCGCGACGCTGTGCCGCGTCATCATCACGCGCACCACGATGAAAACGTGATGATCGTACGCGGCGCCGGACAAATGGAGTTGGGCGGGGTCAGGCAACGCGTCAAAGCCGGTGATGTCATTCACATTCCACGCGGGACGCCGCATGCATTCCACAGTCTCGGCTCTGTCCCGGCCGTGGCCATCGTCGTTTACGCTCCCGGATTCGATCCGAAAGATCGCATACCCCATCCCGATTCGGAGTAGGCCCCGGCGCTCATCTATGATGAATTCGATTCGGATACGGCGGTTGATCAGCATCTTTAGAACAGGATGCGTCTGCGTTCTACTTAACGTGGCCGCCCACACGGCCCAGGCACAGACTCGCGCGCCAGCCCTTCCGGACGCTCAGAAACCGGCCAACCCATCGACATTCACCGTTGCCCGCATGCACTACCAGGGGGGTGGAGACTGGTACTGGGGCGGGTCGGCGATTCCAAACCTGCTGGATTTCATATCCGAGAACACATCCGTTCCGGTCAACATCGAAGAAGTGCGCGTTCGGCCGTCGGAGGACAAGCTGTTTTACTTCCCGTTCGTGTTCGCGACCGGCCACGGCAACATTCGCTTTTCCGACGATGAGATCACGCGGATGCGCCGGTATCTCACCGGCGGCGGGTTTTGGCTCATCAATGATTCTTACGGGATGGACCCGTCCGTCCGACGCGAACTCAAACGCATATTCCCCGACCGCGAATTGGTCGAGTTGCCTTATTCACACGAAATCTACCAGGCACCATATCGCTTCGCATCCGGACCCCCGAAGATTCACGAGCACGACGGCAAGCAGCCACGTGGCTATGCCATCCTCGATGGCGACCGAGTCTGCGTGTTTTATGTGGTGGAATCCGATATCGGCGATGGCTGGGAAGACCCGCATGTCCACGAAGACCCTCCTGACAAGCGTCTGGCTGCCCTTCAGATGGGGACCAACATCGCCATCTACGCCCTGACGCATTAGGGCATCGTAACACATTGTCCGACAATCAGATGGTCCCGGCCATCGGCCCGGCAGCGGGTCGACCGCACCGAAATGGCTCACCCGTCGGTGATTTCCATCACTCGAAAACAATCCCTTCTCAGCGGATTGGTGAAATGTGCGTACAATTCATGTGAACATTCGGTCCGACAGGGCCGTTTACCGCAATAGGATGACACCATCGACCCCGCAGTGAAACGAGGACCACGATGACACCGATGCCCAGCTTGGACACGCTCCGATCACGCATTCGCCGCATGCGCCGTACCGCGGTCACTATGGAATGGCTGACGCACATCAGTTGGATGGTGACCGTCACGGCCGCGGTGTTTGCCGCTGCCGCATTGACCGCAGCGATTGCGGTTCCGCCCTCTCCAGTTCGAGTCGGTGTCGTGTCGCTGTTGGGTCTGGCGCTGCTTCTGATCCTCGCGCTGGCTCTGGCCAAGGCAACGATCTGGTCTCCGCGCGATCAACGTCTTGCGCTGGCGGTGGAACGACGGTATCCCGAACTGCGAAATCGTTTGATCGCGTCTTTGCAGTTGGCCGATCGTGCCCGCTCGAACCCAGAGGGGTACTCTCTGGAATTGGTCGATTTGACCATCCGCCATGCCACTATGATGTCGGAGGCGCTCGATTTCTCGGCAGCGATAGACCGTGCCCGCGCCAAAAGTGCCGCCCGCTTTGCCGGAATTGCGCTGGGGGCCGTTCTGATGCTGGGCATTCTGTTTCCGGGATTGGCACGTCGTTCGTGGGAGGCCTACTCCTCGCCGTTGGCCGACTACTCTCCGGCGATACCATATTCCCTGACGGTCACTCCCGGGACGACCGAAGCCGTCAAGTTCGATGACTTTATCGTCGAGGCGCGGCTCGACGGACTTCAGTTGCCGCGGCGGATTGAAGTGTTCGTGCGCTCCGAGGGGGGCGACTGGCGCGCCAGTGATCCGCAGGCGGCTGTCAGATCTGAGATCGCGCGGGCCGGTCTCCGGAATGAGTCACGCCTGTTTCGCTACATCGTCCCACAAGTCAAACGCGACTTTCAATACTATGTTATAGCCGGCGATCTGACATCGCCGACCTACGAGGTCGTCGCGGTCGACCGTCCGCGCAACACGTCGCTGCGACTGGAGATCATACCGCCCGAATACACGGGGCTGCCGCCGACCGTCATCGACGCCAACGACGGCGCGGTGACTGCGCCCTTCGGCAGCACGGTCGATCTCGGCTTGGAAGCGAACCGTCGCCTGTCGGCGGCGTTGATGGTTTTTCCCGACGGTCAGCGTCATCCGCTGGACGTGCGCGGGCGCACGGCGCAAACGCGGTTTAACGTCGAGAAGAACACCTCATATCATCTCGAGCTGGCCGACGAATCGGGACGCACCAATCCGCACCCGATCGAATACGCCATCGCGGCGATCGTCGATCGTGAACCGTCGGTGGAAATCGTCTGGCCGGGGCACGATGCCGATCTGGACGACAACATGGCCGTCGACCTGAAGATCATCGCCCGCGACGACTACGGATTCTCCGGTCTCACCCTGCACACCCAGTGGATTTCGGAGGGGCGTGAACGCGCGGTCCGCGCGTATGACATCCCCGAGAGCCGCGTGCACGCCGAACGCATCGAGCGCGCCTACTTCTGGGATATGGCGGGCTGGGGTTTGATGCCCGATGATATCGTGCACTATTTCGTCGAGGTTACCGACAACGACCGTCTCACCGGGCCCAAGACTGCCCGCAGCAAGACCTACTCGGTGCGCCTGCCGTCACTTGATGAGATGATGACCGAGTTTGAAGAGAGCTGGGATGAGAATCTCTCGGCGATGGACCGGGTCTTGTCGGGTGAACGCGAGATGGCGCAGCAGATCGAAAAGCTCAGCCGCGAACTCGCGACCGATCAATCGATGGAGTGGGAGCAGCAGCGCAACCTGCAGGATTTGGGCGCGCGCGCCTCCGATCTGGAAAAGCAGCTCGACGACATCACCGCGGAAGTGAAACAGCAGGTCGACGATGCCGCCGAGCGCAAGCTCGTATCGATGGAGATGCTCGCCAAGATGTTGGAAGCGCAGCGTCTTTTTGAAGAGGTCGCCACCGACGAGATGCGCGAGGCGCAGCGCAAGCTGCAGGAAGCGCTCGCGTCGATGGATCCCAAGGACATGGAACGCGCGCTGGCCGACATGCAGATCAGTCAGGAAGAGATGCTGGCGCGGCTGGAACGGACGATCGAATACCTCAAGCGCTTGAAGGCCGAGCAGACAGTCGACTCGTTCGTGAAGCGGATGGAGCAAATGCTCCAGCAGCAGGAATCGCTCAACGAGCAGGCATCATCGACCGAATCCGGGCAGCTTCCCGATTTGGCACCGATGCAGGAGAAGCTGAAATCGCAGTTCGATGCACTCGCAGCCGAGATGGCGGCATCGGAGGAAGCGCTCAATGAGGCGGGACTGGCACCCCCATACGAGATTTCGCAAATGTGCCAGTCGGCGAGCCAGAGCGATGCGCCACAGCACATGCAGAAAACCGCCCAGAACATGCAGCAGAAAGATTCCAAAGGCAGCGAGCAGAGCGGGCAGCAGGCGGCCGCTTCGTTGAGCGAGTTGCTCCAGAAGATGAAGGAAATGCAGAGCAAGATGAATCAGGATCAATTCGCGGAAACCGCCAGGCAGTTGCGCAATGCGCTCGATCAGGTGCTCTACCTGTCCGACAAACAGGAGAGCATGATGGCCGACGCGGAGCAGCTTGATCCGACTTCGCTCTCGCTGCGGGAATTGGCCGCCGAACAGGAAGCGCTGCGTCAGGCGACCCAGCACGTGGCGCGGCAGATGGATGAGATTTCCAAGAGCTCAAGCTGCCTGTCCAACAATGCCGGTCAGGGTTTGCAGAAGGCGATGGGCCAGATGCAGCAGGCGGCGCAGGCGTTGACCGAACGGCAGGGTCCGATTGCCACGCGCGGCCAGCATGAGTCGCTCTTTGATCTAAATCAAGTGGCGCAGGAACTGGTCAACGGGATGGAGAAAAACAATCAACAATGCAACAACCCCGGGCAGTGCAACAATCCCGGCGGCCAGGGCGCCTCGATGGCCCAGATGGAAGGACTGTCGCAACAGCAGGGGCGTCTCAATCAGCAGATGCCGATGCCCGGAGGACAAGGTTCCGGCGGCATGAGCGAGGGCGAACGCGAATTGCTCAAACGGCTCAAGGGGGAGCAGGAAGCGATCCAGCGTGGAGTCGAGGACCTCAATTCGCAGATCGGCGAAGACGAGAGCCAACTCGGACGGCTCGACAAGCTGGCCGAAGAGATGCAAAAAGTCGTCGAAGATATGGAGAACAACGAAGTCTCCGAGGCCACGCGCGACCGTCAGCGCCGCATCTACGCCCGCATGCTCGACTTCCAGCACGCGCTGCAGCAACAGGATTTCAAGGATGAACGGAAGGCCCGTCAGGCGCTGGGCAACTACCGCATGGTCGCTCCCGGCTCACTCGACGCCACCCGCGGCCTCACCGACGAGGAATACGAGCGCCTGCTGACCCGCTATCAGGAAGAGGGCTATCCACCCGAGTACGAGCAGACGATCAAGCAGTACTTCCGCGCGTTGGTTGAAAAACGCGGGAATTGAACGTGTGGATTAGCCGTCAATGAACTGGCGAGCCTTTTTTCGCACGCGTGCCAGCATCTTGGATATAGGCGAGTGATTACTGTAACCAAGCTCCTTCGCGATATCGCCGAGCTTCGTTACACCATTTCTGAGGCAAACGACTACGCGTCTCTCCTTTGGGTTCAGTAGCACAAGAAAATCCTGCCAGAGAAGATTCTCGTGAACTTCGGATTGGGGCCCGTGGACCGGGATTGTGTCGTCAAGTTGAACGAATGTAGGCCTGATCTTCGACCGTTTGCAGTAGAGCTTTCGTTCGAAATCCTCTCGAGCGTATGACCACTTAGCCGAGAAGTCGTCAACAAGCCGATTGCACTTGACAGCATCCAATATAGCCCGCAGGTTCCCCTTCCCGTCTGCCAATTCCACCAATTCACGAAGCACTTCGCGCGCTTCAGCTTCACCGCTCCAAACATTGCCGCCATAGTAGTCCCGCTCAAGGCTGAGTCCTTCGGGCAGAGACGAGTTCACCTTGTACAGAATCCCAGCTTGCTCTTGGCTGACGACTGGTAGTCTGCCCAGTCCGTCGATTCTCCGTGCGATGACCTCATTGAGATACGGCAACCAGAAGTCTATGTTATGCGCCAAAATTCGGATGGGATCCGACTCCGCATAGGCGGAAAGATGGGATTGGCTATTCAGTAGCGGCCACACGATGCGCGCGAACGCCCGTGAAACGCGCTCGTCAAGGTCTCGCGGTAACAGTTGTTCCTGGTCGAACAAGAAGGCGAATGGCCAAGTCCCTTCCCGGAATAGCGGCAGGCCAGCTCGCTTGAGCTCTTGAAGAGGAAGCAGGTGGTAGGCGGGTATGTGCGCGAGGTAGTTGTGCCATGTGCCCTGTGGCAGGAATTGCAAGTCTTTATCAGCCGCTTGCCTGAGCCATCGGAATCGCCGTGAACGGTGCATTCGATACACGCCTCTCGAATACAGATTGTGCCTGAATCTGCCAGCGTTCCAATCTAAATTCCAATTGATGATGAAAACCTCATCGCGGACGGTTTTCACAGGTACATAGACCATCTCGGGCAGTGTTCTCTCACGCTCGCGAAATGCAAATTCTCTGTAAGGCGGGCTCATATAGAATAGGGCCGGGAACCGCTCCGGGCGCGATTCATCCGCGGTCGCAACCCCACTCAGTAACAAATCGTCAGGCATCTCGCTCATGCAGCTCCCTCCCGTCCATTGTCATCAGATTCTCTTCCTAACACACGACATTTCTAGATGGATTTGTTCCGCTTCGATCATCAATCTGCAAGTTACTGGCTAGGAGTGTTTTGACTGGCCACACGTTTTGATATAACTTGGAGGCCGTGCGAATTGATCGTAGGTTATCTGTCAAGACGTGATTGCTCCTAACGCCATCGAACGGCACGGCCTCTCACCGGAAGAATTCGAGAAGATCAAGCTCATCCTCGGGCGCGAGCCGACCTACACCGAGCTCGGTGTCTTCTCGGTCATGTGGTCGGAGCACTGTTCCTATAAGAACTCCATTCTGCTCTTGAAGACTCTCCCGCGGGAGGGCGATTGCATGCTCGCCAAGGCGGGTGAAGAAAACGCCGGCGTGGTCGATTGGGGCGATGGGCTGGCCATCGTCTTTAAGATCGAATCGCACAATCATCCTTCGGCGGTGGAGCCGTACCAAGGCGCCGCAACCGGCGTCGGCGGCATTCTGCGCGACATCTTCACCATGGGCGCTCGTCCAATTGCCGCGCTCGATTCGCTGCGCTTTGGTGATCCGACCAATCCGCGTGTGCGTTATCTGGTCGATGGCGTCGTGCGCGGGGTCGGCGACTACGGCAACTGCTTCGGCGTGCCCACGGTCGGTGGCGAGACTGTATTTGAAGACTCGTACACCGGCAACCCGCTGGTCAATGCCATGGCCATCGGCATCGTGCACACCGACAAGATCGCGCGCGCAGCGGCAGCGGTCGTCGGCGCGCCCGTGTTCATCGTCGGGTCCAAGACCGGCCGCGACGGCATCCACGGCGCGACATTCGCATCTGAAGAATTGTCCGACAAATCCGAGTCGCGCCGCCCCTCGGTGCAGATCGGCGACGCGTTCACCGAGAAGCTGCTATTGGAAGCCACACTGGAAATGATCGATCAGGATTCACTGGTCGGCATCCAGGACATGGGCGCCGCCGGGATTACATGCTCCTGCGCCGAGACCGCCTTTCGCGGCGGACAGGGCATTCACATCGACACGGCGCGCGTGCCGGTGCGCGAAGACGGCATGACGCCATACGAAATCCTGCTGTCGGAATCGCAGGAACGCATGCTGGTGATCGTCAAACCGGGATGCGAAAACAAAGTCGGCGCGATTTTCGCCAAGTGGGGGCTCGATGCCGCGCCGATCGGAACTGTCATTTCAGGCGGACGATTCATCGTCGATCACGATGGCCGACGTGAAGTCGACATCCCGGCCGACGCGCTCTCATTGGGAGGAGGGACTCCGCAGTACAAGCGTGAGGAGAAACGTCCGGCGTACCTCGACGAAAAAGCACGCTTCGATGTCAAAGCTCTGCCGGTCCCGGAACACTTGGGCGATGTTTTCAAACAGATGCTGGCGTCGCCGAATCTCTGCGACAAAACCTGGGTGCACCAGCAGTACGACAGCAGCGTCCGCACCAACACCGTCTTCGGACCGGGAATGGATGCCGCGGTGCTGCGCATTCGTCGCACAAACACCGCGCTGGCGGCAGTGACCGATTGCAACGGGCGCTATTGCCACTTAAATCCGCGCGCGGGCGCCATGATCGCGGTCGCGGAGGCGGCGCGCAATCTCGTCTGCGTTGGCGCGAAGCCGTTGGCGGTGACCAACTGCCTGAACTTCGGCAATCCGTATAAGCCAGAGATGTACTATCAATTTGCCGAGTGTGTGCGTGGCATGGGCGAGGCGTGCCGCGCGTTCGGCACGCCGGTGACCGGTGGCAATGTCAGCTTCTACAACGAAGACCAGCACCGCGCGGTCTACCCGACACCGACCATCGGCATGATCGGCAGGATCGAAGACTTACGTTTTGTTACACCCGGCGTGTTTCAGCACAGCGGCGACAAGATCGCTTTGGTCGGTGAAACACGGGACGAATTGGGCGCCAGTGAGTATCTCAAAACGATTCACGGCACGATTGCCGGTATGGTGCCCGCACTCGACCTGGATTTGGAGAAGCGCGCGCAGTCGTTTGTCATGCGCGCCATCCGCGAGGGATTGGTGAAATCAGCGCATGATTGTTCCGACGGTGGGTTGGCGGTTGCACTGTTCGAATGCTGCATCGGGGCCGAAGAACAATTGTTCGGACTCGATGTTACGAGTCCCGGCACGAGTTTGCGTCCCGATGCGATCTTGTTCTCGGAAAGTCAGTCTCGCATCGTGCTCTCGTGTGCGCCGAAGCATGCCGATGCGCTCGCGCGTCTCGCTGCATCGGAGAGCGTGCCGTTCCAAGTTATCGGGAATGTCACCGACACCGATCGATTTGTGATGCGGCCGTTGCTGGATGAATCGATGACCGAGCTGCGCGCAATTCATCGCGACACATTGCCGCGATTGATGGACGATGTCCGCATCGCGGCGGCGTGAAAGACCAATTGCATGGGAACAACTGCTACGAAGGCTGCTCTGACGTCAACTGCCCCGTCCGGCTACACACCCATCCGCTCGCCGCGCGGAACGCAGCGCACCTGCAAGGGCTGGATTCAGGAAGCAGCATTGCGGATGCTCTGCAACAATCTCGATCCCGACGTCGCCGAGATTCCCGAGCAACTGATCGTCTATGGCGGATCGGGCAAGGCCGCGCGCAACTGGGATTGTTTTCATCGTATAGTCGCATCGCTCAAAGAACTCGACAACGATGAGACATTGCTCGTGCAGTCGGGCAAGCCGGTCGGCGTCTTCACGACCCACGAGGGCGCGCCACGCGTGCTGATCGCCAATTCCAATCTCGTCGGGCAGTGGGCCAATTGGGAAGAGTTCCGACGGCTCGACGCGCTTGGGCTGATGATGTATGGCCAGATGACCGCCGGGTCGTGGATTTACATCGGGACGCAGGGAATCCTGCAGGGCACTTACGAAACTCTGGCCGCGGTCGCGCAGCAGCACTTCGGCGGCACACTCGCCGGACGCTGGGTGTTGACCGGCGGCATGGGTGGCATGGGCGGAGCGCAGCCGTTAGCGGTGACATTCAACGGCGGAGTCGCGCTGGTGGTCGAGGTCGATCCATCGCGCATCGACCGCCGTCTGGCGACCGCCTATTGCGACCGCAAGACCGAATCGCTCGATGAAGCATTGCAGTGGATCAAAGAAGCGACCGACGCCCGACGACCGCAGTCCATCGGTTTAGTCGGCAATTGCGCTGATGTGCTGCCCGACCTGCTCAAACGCGGAGCGATTCCCGATATCGTCACCGATCAGACATCGGCGCACGACGAACTCGCCGGATATGTCCCCAACGGCATGACACTCGCTGCCACGCTCGCGTTGCGCCAATCCAATCCCGCCGACTACATCAAGCGCTCGCTGGCGGCAATGGCCGTGCATTGCGAAGCAATTGTCGCGATGCAGAAGGCAGGCGCGATCGCCTTCGACTACGGCAACAATCTGCGCGGTCAGGCGAAGAAAGCGGGCTTCGCCGATGCCTTCGCCTATCCCGGATTCATTCCCGCCTACATTCGTCCGCTGTTCTGCGAAGGACGCGGCCCGTTCCGTTGGGCGGCGCTCTCCGGCGATCCGGCTGACATCGCCGTGACCGACCAAGTCGTCCTGCGCGAGTTCGCCGACAACGAACCATTGTGCCGCTGGATACGCTTGGCCGCCGAGCGCGTGACGTTTCAGGGTCTGCCGGCGCGCATCTGCTGGCTCGGCTACGGCGAACGCGACCGTTTCGGGCTAATCATCAACGACCTGATCGCCAAGGGCAAAATATCCGCGCCGGTCGTGATCGGCCGCGACCATCTCGACTGCGGCTCGGTCGCCTCGCCCTATCGCGAGACCGAAGCGATGAAAGACACCTCCGATGCGGTCGCCGACTGGCCGTTGCTCAACGGCCTGCTCAATGCCGTCTCCGGCGCGGGCTGGGTCTCGATCCATCATGGCGGCGGAGTCGGCATGGGGCTGTCGATCCACGCGGGGATGGTCGTGGTCGCCGACGGCACCGCAGATGCCGCTGGACGTCTCAAGCGCGTCCTCACCAACGATCCCGGCACCGGCATCATGCGCCACGCCGACGCGGGCTACGACGCGGCAATTGAGTTTGCCAACAAGCATGGGATGAAGCTGCCGGGGGTGAGCAACTTCGAACCGCCGGGGGTGACGAGGTGACAAGAAAACTCGCCACAAAGATGGCGGAGCGACTGAAAGTGTGGCGGGCACATAAGTCTGGGTTATCTTACGAGCGCCCAGCGCGCGATGAGACTCTCCCACAGCCAGCTGTGGGACACCGTTGGGAGGATTGGCCCAGTGGATGAGGAATGAAAAGCGCTTCCACAAATCAGATAGGGACAGCGAATGATGGCAATTCCCCAACTGACAGTCGAACAGATAAATACTATTATTCCTTCAGCTTCCGCTATTCAAGAAGTCGACCGGGGCGGACAAAAGATCGTTTTTTCGGGTATCATTGATGGCCGGAAGTATGCGCTCAAGTTTATGGCTCCCAACCCATCGCAAGCGGGCGGGCAAACTAGTGAATTCTTGGACGACGTAGCTTCGCGAGCTCAGCGTGAGGTAGAAACCATGCAGCAATGTTCCACGCCTCACTTGGTCGGCATGGGACCAATTGGCCTGAGTATAACATCCATTGCGGGCGAGCCAATCATCTACTTCAGCGAAGAATTTGTGGAGGGACAGAATCTGCGGTCATGCCTTGAAGACACCGGTGTTTTCTCTGTTGCAGATTTGGTCCGCCTCGCCACCCATATGGCAGAAGCAATCAAGGCAATCTGGCAATTCTCCAAGATACATCGAGACATCAAGCCGGGGAACATCATGCGGCGAAATGATAATGGCTACTTTGTCCTACTCGATATGGGACTGGTTTTCGATTTACAGGACGAATCGCTATCACTCTCTCCGGTTGGCACTCCGCTATATTTCTCTCCCGAGCAAATGGACTTCAATAATCGAAGAACCATCATGAGTTTTCGTTCTGATCTCTTTTCGCTCGGAACTGTCATGTATGAGATGGCAACAGGAACCCACCCTTTCACTCAAGACGCGAAGACAACATGGGAAGTCTTGGGTAATATTGCCAATGTAGCACCTCAATCTCCTAGCGTATTGCGACCGGATTTTCCAGAAAGACTCAGCGACATTATCTTGCGGCTTCTCGCCAAACGGCCTGCCTTGCGGTACCGCAGCATCGAGTTGTTCCAAAGAGCGCTTCGGGAAGTCGAAACCGAAGGGGGCGTACAATGAGCATATTGGCACAATGCGGATATGGGCGGGGCGACAAAATTGAGCAAGGTTTGGATGACGGCGCTATTCACGGCGTCATTATGAGTCCTCGGGACGAGAGGCGCGAGCGGCTGGAACAAGATATCAAGAGTTGGCGTAGCAGGTATCCAAGCGCCTTGGTAATGTTCGATCCACAGTTCTATGCCGCCAATCTGAACAATCCTCGCAATGGGCATCTCAGCGAATACGACTATTACAACAAAAACAGTGGATTGAGACGGACACATTTTTCAGGAACGCGCATTCAAGGCTATGTAAGGGAATGCCTTGATTATCAACAGGAGACATTTGGAAGCAATTTGGCTTACTTGCTTTCCCCGACGATACTCTTCGATGCCTTTCGGGATTCCTGGAGCCAGATTGCCTTGAATATGGCTGTAGAGTCTGCGGACTGCCACGCAAATCTTGATACCCCTCAACCTTTACTCATTTCTCTTGTAATATCGGAGACAGCATTTCAGGCGATGGATCCCCTCGAAGAGTTTCTCGACGCTCTTACGGAAATAGACGCACAAGGCTTCTATATCATCATCCGCAGTAACTCAGCATCAGTTCAGAACGCCATGGAATCCGCGCCATTTGGCCGATTCATGTACTTCTGCCATGTCCTAACGACTATCAACGAATACAACGTCATCGTCGGATACAGCGATTGGCACAGCTTTCTGCTTGAAACGGCAGGCGTGACACACACCGCAACGGGTTGGTATCAGAATCTTCACCAGTTTTCGCTAACTCGATTTCAGCCTTCATCCGGCGGACGGCGTCCTCGGAAGCGCTATTCGTCCGCGCCATTGTTGTCGAGTCCGCTAATCAACCCCGAATTGCAGGACATCTACTTGGCAAGGCTTCTGCCGCGTGTTCTCAGTGGATCGGCCCGTGATACCTCTCTCAAGAATGGTCCCGCCGCCGGCGAAGCAAACTGGACAGATGAGATTTCATGCTTGGCCCATTGGCATAGCTTGAACGACTTGTCTCAACGTCTGTCCGCTCTTCCAACCCAACCCGAGCGTATTCAGGAAGCCGAACGTCTCATGCAGAATGCGTTGACGTTATATGCCCACCTTGGAAGCCAAGGTGTCTCTTTTGATCCGTCGACTGGACCGGACCATATCCGAGAGTGGCAGTATTCACTTCAAGAGTTTCGCGGGTTGGCAGGTCTATAATGGGAGAACCCAGACGCATTTCCAGTTCACCATTCGGCTACTCCGAAGAGGATATGGCGAAAGCCTTTCAGAGCGTCCTTTCGGAGAATGGACTTCCCGAGGTTGGCGTTTTCAGCGTAATCTGTCCCGAGATTCTCTGCCGCCAAGGGCGGCCCGATTTCATTGCCTTGCGCTACATCTCCGCTTCGGGAAAACGCGAACACAGGAAGGTTCCCGGACTTGTTGGTCCGGCAATTCTCCAAAGCCTCAAACCAAGAGCTCCACGAACACTCGAATTTCTTGTCTCAAGACTGAAATTCAGTCGTGATTCCGTTCGGAAATCATTGCGGCAATTGATCGAGAGAGAATACGTCGAGCAGTTAGAAGGAGGCGCGTATCGCCTTGCCGACATGAGTGATTACCAAACGCCTGAGATTTGGACGTTTGAACTCAAGCTCAACAACCCCAAAAGGGCCGTCTTCCAAGCTCAGCAGAGTCGGACTTACGCCGAGAGAGCGATTATCGTGGTTCCGCCGGGTCAGGAGAAGAATTACAGACGGTTTGAAGCGACCATGCGACGCTGGCACATCGGTTTGGCAACCTTCGACCCACTGACACGAGCCTTTCGTTTTGTGAGGAAAGGGCGGAGAGCCCGAGCACTTTCCCCATCGCATCAACTTTATACGTTATCGCAGCTGAGTGCAGGCCATCTTGCCACTTACGGGGTCTCATTCTAGTGACACCAGATTTACATCGCCGCCGGGCACCCGCTAGCTAAAGGAGTCTTGTGTGCACGCTACTTGTGGTGAGTGAAGCCGAACCAGATTTGTGGCGGACAGATTCGGCACCGCTCATAGCAATCCCCGCATCTCCTCCGCCACCCTCCGCGTAATCTCCGGCGCGTTGCCGCCGGCGCGGTTGTTGACCACGGTCACCACGGGGATTTCGAGTTGTCGGCCCGATTTGATGATGAAAGCCGCGTCGCGGTACATCTGTTCGAATTCGTCTTTGAGTTTGTCGAAGGGGTGATAGCGGGCGTAGGTCTCATCGTACCCCATGCGCAAGGGCGTCAGGAGTCGGGTGATTCCCAGCGATGGGTTGGTGAAGCCGCCGACCTGCTCCCATTGGGTCTTGAGG
>Ga0326597_10000584_pt1 | contig 63973 bp, 52 predicted proteins | sample RVTome_12_FD_203789 | JGI IMG/M metagenome (GOLD analysis project Ga0326597, IMG submission 203789) | Soil microbial communities from uranium-contaminated site in the Upper Colorado River Basin, Wyoming, United States - RVT100D185 | ecosystem: Environmental > Terrestrial > Soil > Contaminated >...
AAGTTTACCCCAGACGATGGAGTTGTCGGCGAGGTTGCCCCAAACAATGGAATGATCGCGAAGGTTGCCCCAGACGATGGAGCCGGCGGCGAGGTTACCCCAAACAATGGAATGATCGCGAAGGTTGCGCCAGATGATGGAGTCAACGCGGCGATTTACCACGACGATCATCCGAGACGGTCGAGATCTATGTTGTCCGGCGCTCGCGGCTTTGATTGAAGCTCCAGTGCCTAGGGTAGGTTGATCGATACTAGCCTGGAACGCGATCCCGCCCGAATCAACCGATTCACCCGCAATCTGCGTTTCCGGAAGACCAAGTCCTGCTGCCGCCTGCACCACCCCCGCCGCCGCCGCCACATTCAAACTCCCCGCCCCACTCGCAACCAAGCCCGCCTCCAGCATCAACGAGCTCGTCAGCTGCAACACCGATTTCGCACTCCCAGGGGTCAACGACGGTCGGCCCTCAAGCAGTATCGCCAGCGCTCCGCTCACCACCGCGGACGACATGCTCGTGCCAGACAGCTGAATGTAGGCATCCGCACCGCCACCCGCAACGTGCCGATCCCCGTAGGTGCTCGCGATGTACGAATCCTGAGCCTCCGCTGACACGACTCGCGTGCCCGGAGCCACCAGGTCCGGTTTCAACACCATGTCATACATCGTCGGTCCGCGAGAGCTGAACGGCGCCACCGTGTCGTCCGATCGCACGGCGGTCCCATGTGTGTCAACGGCACCGACAGCAATCGCGCTCGGATCGTTCGCAGGAGACGTGATCCCACCGAGAATCGGCTGACCTTCCGCCGTCTGTCCGTAATTCCCAGCCGCCGCGACCACGATCAGCCCCGCCGAGACAGCCCTCTCTACAGCCGCGCACAAGGGGTCGTCGCGGTAAGACTGCAAGACCGGTGCACCAAGCGACAGGTTGACGACCCGGATGCCGTACGTAGCGCGATTCTCGATCGCCCAGTCGATCGCCTCGATCACGTCGCTGGCAACTCCCGCACCGAACTCGTCCAGTACACGCAGATTGATGAGGTGCGCGTTCGACGCCATGCCTCGATACGTCGTCGTGCCGGGCGACGTACCCCCAATGCCCGCGATGAGCGCCGCGATGTGCGTTCCGTGGCCATATGCGTCAAGTCCCGTGCCGCCCGTGAAGTCGACCGATGCCACGACCCGACTCGCCAATGCCTGGTGACGAAGATCGATTCCCGAGTCGATGACGGCAACCCCGACGCCGAGCCCGTTCAATGGCGTCAACCCGTTCTCGCCAACCCACACCTGATCAGCGCCAATCGCCGTCGCCGTGATTGCCGACGTCGAATGAACCGGAAGGTCCGATGAGAGGTGATCCACCGCCTCGTCCTGCCGCAACGCATCGAGCTGACCGGCCGTCAGTTGCAGGACCGCGCCGCTCCGCATGACACGCTTCACTCGTAGGTTGTACCGACGCGCCAGCGCGTTCACCTTGGCCGGGCTGCCGTCCACGATCACGTCGATTTCCTGGGAGTCAGCTGACAGCTGATCCTCGAGGTCGGCACTGAGACGGGCCCGATGCCCCTGCGCCTCGGCCGCCACCGAACCGACCAGGGCGATCAGAAGCGCCAGGCCGAGAGTCCAAGAGCGATGCGTCGGGTTGATAGCCATGTTGGTTACTCCGAGAAAGAACGCTGGTTCATCGTTTCCACCGACTCGAGCAACACCCGTTGCGAACCCCCGATCGTCCGGATGGTGCGTAGGCGTCCGGACCGAATGCGGTTGTAGATGGTTCGGCGCGACACGCCCAGCAACTGGGCTGCGTGGTCCAGCGACACGCTCTGGCCGTTACGCGGGCTCAAACAGGGTGCCTTGCCTTCTCGAACCGTTGCCGGCATGTGCGCATCCATCGCTGTACAACAAAGGCACGTTGGCTGCCACTCTGGAGTAAGCACGATCTTCGCAGCTGTAAGTCATTGTCTTGGAATGGTTTGCCTATCAATGATCAAGGTACGACGAGGCGAGGCGAGGCGCCGCGAGTGGTCAAGAACTTGCCCGGTGGTGTCGTGCAGGGTGAACGCGTGGAATTTGCACGCAAAATTGCGCCGATGACCCGTCTCGACTGGCCGCAGAGAACTAGCTAAGTTTTTGGCCGATCAACCAGCTTTTGGCCGGCCCTGCCGAACCGCTGCCCTCCTTCGTCCCTCGCTTCAGACCAGGCGAGTTGGTAGGCAGAGCCGCAACCCCTCGCGCTCGCGGCCGGCTCCTTTCGGAGTGACCAGCGGTTTACAGGTCTTCTTCACGCGCCCGCAGCCGTGGTCGTGCGCCGCCCCTCTGTGCCATCCAGATCGCCCAGTATCCGGTTGGCGGCACCCAGTCGTCTACAATGAACCGATGAACCTGACTGGCGTGTTTGCGCCAGTGCCGACTCCGTTCGACGAACAGGATCGCGTCGACGTCGAGAGACTCCGCGCGGCGTTCACTCGATGGCTGGCGTCTCCACTGACCGGCTTCGTGATACTCGGATCGAACGGTGAGGCAGCGCTGCTCGACGAACAAGAAAGCGAGCAGGTGATTGCCGAGGCACGCGCCGTGGTCCCGCGGAATCGCCCCTTCATCGTCGGCACGGGCCGGGAATCGACGAAGGCCACGATCGTCGCGACTCAACGAGCGGCGACGCTCGGCGCGGATGCCGTGCTGGTGCGAACGCCTGGCTTCTTCAAGTCACAGATGACCGCCGACGCGTTCGATCGTCACTACAGGTCGATCGCCGATGCGTCGCCCGTCCCGGTACTGCTTTATAATTTCACTGCTGTCACCGGAGTGAATCTGGCGCCAGCTGTCGCGTCCAGTCTCGCATCCCACCCGAACATCATCGGTATGAAGGAGTCAGGTGGCGATATTGGGCAGATGTCAGCCCTCGTTGACGGAACCCCCGAGGATTTTCAGGTGCTTGCCGGCTCGGCCACAACGTTCTATGCGTCGCTATGTGTGGGAGCGGTGGGCGGAATTCTGGCGCTGGGTTGCGTGCTGCCTGAAGCGTGCGTACGACTGTTCCAGCTGGTACGGGAAGGACACAACGAAGAGGCCCGCGCACAGCAGCGGACACTCGTGTCGCTTGCTCGATTGCTTGGTTCCTTCCACGGCGTCGCCGGACTAAAAGCCGCGCTCGACCTTGTCGGAATCGACGTTGGCTGGCCCCGGCCGCCATTGTTGCCTGTAAACGAAACCATTCGAGCCACGCTCCGCGGGGAGCTGGCTAAGATTCAGGAAGTGCTTGCATGAGTCGTCTCCCGGACACCACCCGCATCCTGTTGGGACCTGGCCCCAGCATGACGTCTCCTCGAGTGATGCGCGCGATGGCGGCGCCCACAGTCAGTCATTTGGATCCCATCATGCTCGGCCTGCTCGATGAAGTACGGGCACGGCTCGTCCGTCAGTTTCGCGCCCCGGATGGATCATTTGCCTTCGCCGTCTCCGGAACCGGCACGTCAGGTATGGAAACCGCGGTCGCCAACCTCGTCCAGGAGGGCACGCGTGTGCTCGTGGTCGTGAGCGGCTACTTCGGCGAACGACTCGCGCAGATGTGCGAGCGGTACGGCGCCAAGGTTTCGCGCCTCGAGGTGGAATGGGGAAGAGCCTGCGACCCGGACCTCCTCAAACGTGCACTCGCGGCCCAGCCGGCCGATCTCGTCGCGCTGGTTCACGCCGAGACGTCAACAGGTGTGCTAAACCCGGTCGACCGGCTTGCGCCGATTGCGAGTGAGCACGGCGCGCTCGTTGTGGTCGATGCCGTCACCTCGTTTGGAGGCCATCCGCTGGATGTCGGGGCGTGGGGCATCGATGCGTGTTACAGCTGCACGCAGAAATGCCTCGGTGCACCTTCCGGACTCGCCCCGATCGTCTTCGGCCCCCGTGCGCTCGAGCGCCGCGTCAAGTGTCGAAGTTTCTATTTCGATCTGCAGTTGCTCGAGGATTTCTGGCTGAGGCGCAAGTACCATCACACGATGTCGTCGACCCTGACCTACGCGCTGTCAGAGGCGCTGGCGATCATCGAAGAGGAAGGCCTCGAAACTCGATGGGCCCGTCATGAGCGGAACCATCGTGACCTGGTGGCTGGTTTGGCGCGATTGGGGCTGACGCTGCTGCCGCCAGAGTCCGAGCGCCTGTGGACGCTGAACGCGGTCCGCGTGCCCGATGGGATCGACGAAGCGGCGGTTCGTAGGCACCTGCTAGAGCGCTTCGATATCGAGATCGGCGCGGGTCTGGGTCCGCTCGCCGGCAAGATTTGGCGTGTGGGCCTGATGGGTGCGAGCTCGACACCGCGGCTGATCGTCCTCCTACTGTCCGCCCTCGAGGATGCGCTGGTTCGACAGGGCCGTATGGTCGCTACATGAACATGAAGAAGACCATCGTCGGCACGCTCGCGGCGTTCACGTTGTCCGTGCTGGCTTGCGCCACCAACCCTGCGACGGGAGAACGAGAGTTCTCGCTGATGAGCGAGTCTCAGGAAATCGCCATCGGCCAGCAGTCCGATCAGCAAGTCCGTCAAGAGATGGGGGTCTACGACGACGAGGGTCTTCAGGAGTACGTGTCGACGCTCGGACAGCGACTCGCGGCGGTTTCCGAGCGCCCGAACCTTCCATGGCACTTCACTGTGGTTGACTCTCCCGTGGTCAACGCCTTCGCGCTTCCTGGTGGATACATCTACCTGACGCGTGGCATTCTGGCCTACCTCAACAGCGAAGCCGAGGTGGCCGGCGTCCTGGGGCACGAGATCGGCCACGTCACGGCGCGCCACTCCGCTTCGCAGTACTCCCGGGCGACGGGAGCTCAGCTTGGCCTGATTCTCGGCAGTATCTTTGTGCCGGCCGCTCGACCGCTCAGCGGACTTGCCGAGTCGGCGCTCGGATTGCTGTTCCTTCGATACGGTCGTGACGATGAGCTGCAGGCCGATGAGCTGGGGATTCGGTATTCCACGCGATCGGGATGGGATCCGTCTGGGGTCGCTGGGATGCTGAGCACGTTGGATCGAATCGGCGCGCAGAGCGAGGAAGAGCGGATACCCAACTGGCTGTCTACGCATCCGGCGCCAGCCGATCGAGTCCAGCGGGTGCAGTCGGCGATCCAGACGGCAAGAGCCGAGGCGCCAGATAGCAGAACTGTAAACCGAGACGTTTTCTTGCAGCGCATCGACGGAATTGTCTACGGGGACAATCCCGACCAGGGGATCCTGCGCGGAAGCCGCTTTCTCCACGCCGTTCTGCGTTTCTCGCTCGACTTTCCGACGGGGTGGAGCGTCCGCAACAGTCCGGCACAGGTTGTGGCCAAACGGCCAGGAGCCGACGTCTATCTGCTGCTGCAGCCGGCCGAGCAGGCCCAGGGCCAGAGCCTCGAAGACCTGGCGCTGAGCGACATGCGAGAGGCCGGCTTTCAGTCCGTCAGCAGCGGCCGCACGACGATCAACGGTCTTGACGCGTTCGTCGGTACGTACCAGGGTTCGATGGAGAACCTGGGCCGTGTGGGTCTGCGCGCGGCGCATGTGCTTCACGATCGCAACGTGTATATGCTCGCCGGAATCGCTCCGGAGGCCGGGTTCGGCGAAGAGGAGAACGTCTTCAACACGAGCATTCGATCGTTTCGTCCTCTGACTGCTGCCGAGGCCGCCGACATCCGCCCAAATCTGATCGACCTCTATACGACGCGGACAGGCGATACGTGGGAATCGATTGCCGAGCGCATGAGTAAGGGCGTCGTCGACCCCGCGACATTGGCCATCATGAACGGCCGCTCGATCTCCGTGCAGCCCACGTCAGGCGAGCGACTGAAGGTCGTGATCGCGGGATGAAGCTTCATCCTCCCAAGTTTCAAGCTCGGCACATTCTGCGGACGGGCCGGAGGCTTGCGGCAGCAGCGGCTGTGGCGTTCGGTTGCGTGGCCTACGCCTATCTGACGCTGCCCGATGTGCGGCCGCTGGCCGACACGAATCCGGAGACCACGGCCTTCATCGAGCTGCGCGCCAACGCCGCGAGGGACGAAGGCCGCGTGCCGCGCCGGTTGCAGCGCTGGGTGAACTCTGGTCGCATTTCGCCGAATCTGAAGAAGGCGGTGCTCGTGGCCGAAGATGCCGCGTTCTGGGACCACGAGGGCGTGGACTACCACGAGCTACGGGTCGCCGTCAGTACTGCGCTGGCCAACAGGCAAATGGCTCGAGGCGCCAGCACGATCACCCAGCAGCTGGCGAAGAACCTGTACCTCTCACCTTCGCGGAATCCTCTGCGTAAGTTCCGCGAGCTGATCATCGCCCGGAGGCTCGAAGCGGAGTTGTCGAAGGCGCGGATTCTCGAGCTCTACCTGAACGTCATTGAGTGGGGCGATGGAGTCTACGGGGTAGGCGCGGCGGCTGACCAGTATTTCGGCATCTCGAGCGCTTCGCTCGGGCCGGCTGAATCCGCATTGCTCGCGGGTGCCATCGTCAATCCGAGGCTCCTCAATCCGGCTCAGCCCTCGCAGCGTCTGCGAAGCCGTCAGCAGATCATCTTGCGTCGGATGGGTACATTTCGGTTGGCCGAGCACTAGCGCAGTTTCCATAACGGTGTCGTGGTCGCGTTCCGGCGTGAGGTGGTTGCCCGCGCTCGCAGGGTGGCGGCACGGTGCCGCGGCGTTGTCTTTCCGGGCTGGCGACCGTGACCGGAGCCGCCACCCTGCGAGTGCGGACGAGCCGATATCGCTGCGAAAATCGCTATAGCGGCCTCGCGCTCCTGTAGCGCTGAACTTGAATCCGGCTCCTGCGGCGAGTCGTAGCAGGTCCGAAGACCTGCGGAGAGCCAGGGTCGTTCAGCCAGGACAGGCCACGAAATCACTCGCCGTTCTCACCTTCAGTCGGTGACGCGCCGGGCCCCGATGAAACGCTCAGACCAGTACGCCGCACTCAACCGTTCGACCCTGACCAGACCACGCGAGCTTGGCGCATGGACGAACTCGTCCCGGTCGACGGCGATGGCGACGTGTGAAGGGCCTGATCCCACGGTGCTGAAGAAGAGAAGGTCACCAGCCTTGACGTCAGATGGCTCCACACGTTGACCCATCCGGAACTGGGCACCTGTTTCCCTGTCTAGCGTGATGCCGTGCCGACCAAACACATACTGTGTGAACCCGCTGCAGTCGAAGCCGTCCAAATCGGTGCCGCCGTTGCGGTAGGGCACACCTTGCAGATCGAGGGCGGTGACCACGAGGGCATTGACGTCGACTGCCGCACTCGTAGACGGTGGCCGAGCGGCTGGGGCCGAGTCCTCAGCAGGAGGATCGGGCCAGCCGCCAGGGGCGGGGAAAGGCTGCGGCACACTGCCAGTCGACGCGCAACCACTGAAAAGCGCGGCCAAACCAAGCGCGGTCGTCAGCCGGATGAATGTTTGCACGGGTGTCTATCCTATCGGACGGAGCCCCGGAAGCGCTCAGATCCGGCTAAACGCCTCTTTGCAGGTCGCTTAGGCCGTCATCGTCTTGACACATTTCCGGTCGCTCGGGCACAATTCGAACAGGAGTCGCGGAGGTGACAACCGGCTCCGATAGACCATGGAGCAGACGCTTCTCCTCAACGCCTCCTACGAGCCCCTCAAGGTCGTCCACTGGCAGAAGGCGGTGACGCTATGGTGCCAGGGCAAGGTCGAAATCATCTCGGTGTACGACCGCGAGATTCGAGCGGTCTCGTTCAGTTTCAAGCTACCATCGGTGATCCGGCTTCTCCGTTATATCAAGATCAGGCGTCGCTTCGATTACGTCCCGTTTTCGCGCGCGAATATCTACGCCCGCGACGATCATCGATGTCAGTATTGTGGCGACGGATTTCCGACGACCGAGCTGACGTTCGACCATGTGCTCCCGGTCGCTCAAGGCGGCCGGAAGGATTGGGAGAACATCGTCACATGTTGTGTCACCTGTAATCGCCGGAAGGGTGGGCGAACTCCAGCCGAGGCAAGGATGCGGCTGCTCAGAGCGCCGAAGCGACCTCGGTCCGCTCCCGCGATTCGCATCACCGTCGGCCTGCGGAGCGCGCCAGACAGCTGGCGAGATTATATCTACTGGAACGTAGAGCTCGACGACTCGTAATAAGTTCCTGTCCTCATCTCCAATCCCGGAGGCCTCGTCGAGGGTTGGCCCGGAAGACTGAGTCACCACGTGATGTCCCGTTCCCGCGTTCTCTCGGTTCAGCCGTTCCACGCCATCGAGGGCGCCCGCATAGACGTTCTTGGTGAAGGATTTCCGATCGACCCAGGCGGCCTTCCTGAAGTGCGGGTAGGTGACGTCGTTGCGCGTGTCGTCTTCGCCTCTCCGACGGTCATCGGCGTGCTGGTCCCTTCGGGACTTGCCGACGGTGGTCGAGTACCAGTTCGAGTGACCGGGATTCCCGGCGAGACCGCGTTTGTCGAGGTCGCCACGACCTTCGCGACCGGGTTACATCAGGTTGACAGCCCGGCCTTCGACGCTGACGGCAACCTCTACGTCACCTACAGTGGGACGCGGGGACAACAGGTTCCGGTGTCGATTTTCCGGGTGCTCCCGAACGGCACCCGTGAAACGTTCTCTTCTGGAATCGTCAATCCCACCTCGATGACGGTTGGCCCGGACGGTGCGTTGTACGTGTCCAGTCGCTTCGAGGGAATCGTCTATCGCTTCGACACGGAAGGGACGGCGCGTCCCTTTGCGACAGAGCTTGGGGTGGCTTGCGGGCTCGCGTTTTCGCTCGACGGGTCGCTGTTCGTAGGCGATCGCTCGGGCACGATCTTCAAGGTCGACCCGTCGGGGAAGGCGAAGCCGTTCGTCTCCTTGCCGGCGAGTGTCGCCGCGTTTCATCTTGCGGTTGCCCCAGACGGGGTGCTGGTGGTCACCGGTCCCACGCTTTCTCCGCGCGACGGTGTCTACGAGATTGACCCCGCCGGTCACGTGACGATGCACCACGCTCATTTCGGGCGTCCTCAGGGCGTGGCGTTCGATGCGTCCGGCGCGCTGTATGTGGTCGAGGCGCTCGCCGGCCTCAGCGGGCTTTATCGATTGCGGCCTGACGAGCCGTCCGAGCTCGTGTTGGCCGGGCCTGGTCTGCTCGGTGTCGCCTTCAACCCGAGCGGCGGTCTTGTCGTGTGCTCGAGCGAGACGGCGTACCGCTTCGCACGATACGACTGGAATCGCTAGCGTCCCGAGATCGACCGCGCCAAATGTGCGTCGCGCGGCCCGTCCCGCGAGACGGCGTGGTGCCCTGCTCACATTCCCGATGTTACCGCTCGCCGTGGCGCGTCGAGGCTGGCTCACCTCGCGTGTTAGGATGATCGATTGACCACCCTTTGACGAGGGCTCTTATCGCCATGACTCACGGCTGGATCTCGGTCCGCGGCGCCCGTGTTCACAATCTCAAGAATATCGACGTCGATATTCCTCGCAATCGTTTGGTTGTCGTGACCGGCCTGTCAGGGTCCGGGAAGTCATCGCTGGCGTTCGACACGATCTACGCCGAGGGACAGCGACGATACGTCGAGTCGCTGTCTGCCTATGCTCGACAGTTCCTCGAGCAGATGGAGAAGCCGGACGTCGACCTCATCGACGGCTTGTCTCCGGCCATCTCAATCGAGCAAAAAACAACAGGCTCCAACCCGAGATCGACCGTGGGCACGGTGACCGAAATCTACGACTATCTGCGGCTGTTGTTTGCCAGCATCGGTGTACCGCACTGCCCGAATTGCGGCAAGGAGATCTCGGCGCAGTCGCCGGAACGTATCGTGGACATGGTGATGCGCTACCCTCGGGATCAGCGCATCAACGTGCTGGCCCCCGTTGTCCGCGGCCGGAAGGGTGAATTCAAGAAAGAACTCGCTGCACTGCGAGCGCGAGGCTTCACGAAAGCCAGAGTCGACGGTCAGTTCCGGGCACTCGAAGATGACATCAAGCTCGATCGACGGCGAAACCACACCGTCGACGTCGTCGTCGACAGGCTGATCGTCCGCGGCGGGATCGAGCGTCGACTGTTGGAATCGCTCGAAGTCGCACTGGCGCTGGCCAATGACATCGTCTTGATCAATTCATATGAAGCCGGCGATCGCCTGTTTTCTCGACGGCTCGCCTGTGTCGACTGCGGCTTGAGTATGCCGGAGATGACGCCGAGGGCGTTTTCCTTCAACTCGCCGCATGGTGCCTGCAGCGATTGTCAGGGCCTGGGATCGACGGTTGATTTCGACCCTCAGCGGGTCGTGCCGGATGAGACGAAATCCTTGGCCGAGGGTGCCATCGCGCCGTGGGCGCGAGGTGATCGGAGACTCGTGCGGGAAGCGCTACAGGCGTTAAGCCGAGACTCTGGTCTCGATCTAGACGTGCCGTTTGGCGAGCTGCCGCGCAAACATCGTGACCTGATCTTGTTTGGCCAGGCGGGACCCTCCGGAGAGGCGCCTAAGCGGCGGCGCGGGAAAGAACAGTTCGAGGGCATCGTGCCCAATCTTCGTCGCCGGTACGACGAAGGTACCTGGTCCGAGCAGGCCGACCTCGAGCTCTATCGGTCCCTGCGCCCGTGTGGAACCTGCCAGGGCCAGAGGCTGCGGCTCCAGAGCCTGTCGGTCAAGGTGAAGGGCCGCACAATCGCCGACCACGTCAGTCTGTCGATCGCCGACGCTCTGAGGGTGTTCGACGCGATGCAGCTGACCGACCGCGAGGCTGTCATCGCCGATCGTATTCTCCGCGAGATTCGGGAGCGGGTTCGCTTCTTGTACGACGTGGGCGTCGGATACCTCACGCTTGGGCGTAGCGCCGCGACGCTCTCGGGAGGAGAAGGTCAGCGAATCCGCCTGGCGACTCAGATCGGCGCGAACTTGACCGGGGTCTTGTACGTACTCGATGAACCGTCGATCGGCCTGCACCAACGAGATAACCGGAAGCTGCTGGCGACCCTCCTCAGACTCCGTGATCTCGGGAACACCGTGATCGTCGTGGAGCACGACGAAGAGACGATTCGCACAGCTGACTATGTCATCGATTTGGGGCCGGGAGCGGGAGAGCATGGCGGGCTCGTGATCTTTCAGGGTACGCCAGACGACCTCATGCAGGGCGGACAGGCAGAAGGCTCGCTCACCGGGGCCTATCTGATCGGAGCCCGGTCGATTCCGACGCCGAAGGCTCGACGACCTGTCCTTCGCGGCGAGCTTCTGATTCGGGGCGCACGCGCCAATAATCTGCGAGGGGTCGACGTCCGTATTCCTCTCGGTCTTTTCACGGCTGTGACCGGTGTCAGTGGGTCCGGGAAGTCGACGCTCGTCAACGACATTCTGTACCGGTCGCTCGCGAAGACGCTGTACAGAGCCGCTGCCGATCCCGGTGCCCACGATCGTATCGAAGGCGCGGAGCTCATCGACAAGGTTATCGAGATCGATCAGTCGCCCATCGGCCGGACGCCCCGTTCGAATCCGGCCACGTACACCAGCCTCTTCACATTTATCCGCGATCTGTTTGCCATGATGCCCGACGCAAAGGCGCGCGGTTTCCGAACGGGACGCTTCTCATTCAATGTGAAGGGAGGACGGTGTGAAGAGTGCCAGGGGGACGGCGTCATCGCGATCGAAATGCACTTTCTCCCGGATGTGTACGTGACATGCGAGCAGTGCAAAGGCCGCAGGTACAACAGGGAAACGCTGGAGATCACGTACCGGGGCAAGTCCATCGCCGACGTCCTGGACCTCACGGTCGATCAGGCATTGCCGCTTCTTGAGAACTTTCCAGCGATCGCAAATAAACTACGTACTCTTCAGGACGTGGGGCTTGGCTACATCAAGCTGGGGCAGTCCGCGACAACCTTGTCCGGCGGAGAGGCGCAGCGTGTCAAGCTGGCCAAAGAGCTGTCAAAGCGCGGGACCGGAAAGACCCTGTACATTCTCGACGAGCCCACCACGGGCCTGCATTTCGAAGACACCCGAAAACTCCTGGATGTCCTCAACAAACTGGTCGATCAGGGCAACACGATCGTCGTGATCGAGCACAACCTCGACGTGATCAAGACCGCCGACCACGTCATCGATCTTGGACCTGAGGGTGGCTCTGGTGGCGGTCAGATCATCGCCGAGGGCACTCCGGAAGAAGTCGCGGCCAATGACGCGTCGGCTACGGGGCGGTTCCTGGCCAGGGTGCTGGACTCAGGGCGGAGTCGACCGCTGCGGTCAGAGGCCGTTTAGGGCATGTGGTAGGATCGCCACGTTATTGAATGATTCGACTGTGGTTTCAAAGCCACAGGTGGAGCGGCCTTGCAGGGCGATGCGAGCGTTCGTTTCTCTTAAGTAGCTTTGATATATCAACTTATATTGTTGAGCCAATTCAACAATCGCCTCGGCATCAACATTGCAAATTAGGCTGCCGCTCACCCCGATCGGCTGAACGCATCAATGGACTCGCAGCGCACGCTCCGTAGGCAAATCTCTTGCGTCGGGATCGGTCTGCACTCGGGCAACAAGGTCCGACTGTCGCTGAAGCCGGCGCCGGCGGATTTCGGCATCCGGTTTCGTCGCACCGACATCGGGCACCATGAGGTTCCCGCCACGGTGCAGCATCTTGCGGGCATCCAGCGGGCGACCTTGCTGGCGTGCAACGAGGTGTCCGTTGAGACCGTCGAGCACCTTCTGGCTGCGCTCGTGAGCATGAATATCGACAACGTGCTCATAGAGTTGAACTCCCCGGAAGTGCCGATCATGGACGGTAGCGCCGCGCCGTTCGTCTACCTGATTCAGGAAGCGGGCGTCAAGACAGTCTCGGCTCCACGCAGATATCTGAAGATCGTGCGTCCCATCTCCATTTCGAGAGGTGACAAGCGGATTGCGCTCTATCCGTCCGATCATTTCAAGGTCACCTATAGCATTAGCTACGATCACCCCATCCTGCGGCACCAGTCGCGGACGATTCGGATCACCGAGGACACCTTCATCGACGAGATCGCTCCGGCGCGGACCTTCACGTTCCTCAAGGATGTCGAGATGTTGCGTCAGAACGGCCTCGCTCTCGGCGGGTCACTCGACAACGCGATTGTCCTCGGCGAGACGGGTGTGTTGAACAACGCGCTCCGGTTCGACGACGAGTTCGTGCGACACAAGATTCTTGACGCGGTCGGAGACCTGGCCCTCGTCGGCCACCCGGTGATCGGGCACCTCGTCGTGCATCGTGCCGGACACGCACTCCACACAGAGTTCGCTGCGAGAATTCTCAGCGAGACTGCTGCCTGGCGTCTCGTCGAAGGGGTCGCCGACGCGGTCGGGTCGTCAGTCCTTGGCATCAAGACGCCCGCGGCAGGGCTCGCCAGCTAGCCTCTCTCGGGTCGCACTCGGGACTCGACTGACCTGTTTCCGCTGAATGACTATCGCTCGCCGCGCAGGTCCTCAGACCTGCGCCGGCCCGCCCCTGCCGTCCGTCGCGGTCAGCGGACCCAGAGTGTGCGGGTCGTCGTCTCTGACCCACAGCGTTCGAACCAATCCACTCCTTCACAGACCAGGTCGAACTTGATCGAGAATCGGCCTGGTTCGTCAATGGCCGGGAACCGGACGGTGACCTTCGCGTTGGCGCCGGCCGCGATCGTATCTGGCAAGTCGGCGCGGGCGAAGTCGCGGTTGATGAGAACGCCATCGGACCGGCGCAACTGAGCGCCTAGGCGAACAAGCCGTCGCCCGTAGGTCGCCCGAGCCGGAAAGGGACGCGTCGACAGATTGTGCACCCGAGTCTTGACGTCGAGGGTCCGGCCCGCCCTCACGATGAGCGGGAGCCCACGCACGATCGTCCGGACGTCGATGCGTGCGCTTGGTGTGGCGCCCGGGATCGCGTTTCCGAGGTTGTTATGATCCCAGACCTCCCGCCGAATTGCCTTCAGGTCGGCCGAATCCTGGACGAAGCGGCGCGAGTATCCGTCCTCCGGATGGTCGGTCAGTTCCCAGCACAGGCGATCGACGCCGATGTCGGCCGCGATGCGCCGCGCGAGATTCATTTCGGCGTCGCTGTCGTTCCATGTGAACAGGATGTAGCGCCAATTCAGAAACGGCAGGTCCAGGCCAGAGCGACGTTTTTCGTCCGACATGGCTCGCAGGTTGGCGATCGCCACGTCGAAGTGTCCTCGCCGTCGGTACCTCTCGTAGCTGTCCTGGGACGCTCCGTCAATCGAAAACGTCACCTCGTCAATGCCCGAGTGTGCCAATCGTCTGGCCTGGGTTTCGGTGAACGCCAGACCGTTGGTGCTCGTGTAGAGGTAGATGTGCGGGAAGCGGCTCTTGATGTACTCGCACATCTCCACCGCGCGCTTATGGAGAAATGCTTCGCCATAGTTGAAGAAATCGATCCGAGTCAGCGTCGGTCCGACCTCGTCGATGACGCGGCGAAATAGGTCAAAGTCGAGCATGCCCGCTTGCCGCGTTCGCGTGATTCCAGTTTCCGGCGCGCAGCACGCTTGATGGCAGGAGATGTTGCAGGCGGCCGTGCACTCGATGAACATCCGCCCAGGCCGTCGGCCGGCATCGAGTGAACGTGCCGGCGGCTTCTCATCTCGCTTGAGTGGAAGCTTGAGCGGGCAATCGCCGCAGAAATTCGAACCCCCAGCGTTCAGGTCTACCCGCAGCTGGCTGATCGCCGAATTCGTCCAGATGTCTTCGATCGACGAGGCCCGTGCATCGCCGAGCACTCGATGGCCATAGGGGTCTGCGCATCCGCACACGACCCGTCCATCGCAGAGCATCACGAGCATCTCCCAGGGCCACGAACACTGGAAGCGGGTGGCAAGGAAGTTCAGGGACATGCCGGCTATTGCTGCTGAGACAGTTTCTTCATGTACGACTCGAGCTTGTCGTTTTCGTACTTCACGGTGTTCAGAAACAGGCTTTCGGCCAGGTAGGTCCGACGTTCGCCCTCGTCCATCTGGTCGATGAGATGGTGAATCTCTCTCACCATGTCCTCGAACGTGCGGTCGAACTGGCGGCGCGCCGTCACTTCGCGATAGAGGGCTTCCATGATCGCGAGGAGGTCTCCGTCAAGCGTGATTTCTTCGCCGGTGGTTGTCTTGATCGTCCGCATGTCAGGCCCCGAAGCTCTTGACGGCACTCGGCTCGTCAGAGTGGATCTCGATGAAGTTCTGTGTGCCGGTCAACGTGAGCATCGTCTCGACACGTTTCTGCACACCGGTGAGCTTCAGCTGACCGTCGGCGCCATGCACCTGCCGATACAGGTCCATGAAACAGCCGATGGTGGCGCTGTCGATATACGTGACCGGTGCGAGGTCGATCAGGATGTTACGTGTGCCGGCGCTGACGAGATCGACGATCGTCGAAGAGAAGTCTCCGAGGATGTTGTACGTCAACCTCGACTCGGAGACTCGTACGATACACACAAGCCCTGATTGTTCGGTTGTCATCTTCATGAGTGTGCTCCGGTCGGTGGGTGAGGGTGTGACTCGCCAGGACTGTCATCGTGGTCACTGAGCCTTTTGAGCTGTCGAGCCAGTTGGTGTCGCCCGCGGTTGATGCGAGACTTGACGGTGCCTTCGGGCAGCTGCAACTGTTCGGCGATTTCGCTGTATGAGAGTTCCTGAAGGTCGCGCAAGAGCACAGCTGTCCGCAGCGCGTCAGGCAGTGCGGACAGTGCCTGCCGTAACAGCGTCACCCGGTCACGCTGCTCGAGCATTGCCATGGGGCTGGGATATGACGACGCCGGAGTCAAGGCATTGGCATCGACGTCACGGTCGATCGTCTGTCGTTCCTTTCGCACGCTGCGATAGTGATCGATGCACATGTTCCGGCTGACGCTCATCAGCCACGTCTTGAAATTGGCCCGCCGGTCGAATGTGTCAAGCGACTTGAAGACTTTCAGGAAGATATCCTGCGTCAAGTCCTCGGCTTCGTCGTGCTTGCCGACGAATGTATAGGCGACGTTGAATACGCGGCGCCGGTACAGCGGGACGATCGCATCCCAGGCCGACTGGTCGCCCTGCAAGCATCGCTGGATTAGCGCGTCGATAGTCTCAGGCGATGTCGCCGTGGGGTTGGAGGGCATGAGATGGTAACGAGCGGACAAGGAGGATGATAACAGGTGGTATAGTCGTTTGACGATCAGGACCGTGACCGGTTTCCATTCATCCCACTCCGAACTGATGTGCGACGATGTGTCGCTGCTGGCGATTGCAGAGGCCGAAGGCACGCCGCTCTACGTCTACAGCGCCGCCGACATTCGGGCCAGATATCGCGCGCTTGACGAAGCGTTTTCGACCTATCCCCATCGGCTTCACTATGCCTTCAAGGCCAACTCTACGCTGGCGATTACACGGTTGCTTCGCGGGCTCGGTGCCGCCGCCGATGTCAATTCGGTCTGGGAGCTGGAGGTGGCCCGCCGTGCAGGCTTTCGCGCTCCAGACATCGTGTTCACCGGCGTCGGTAAGTCCCTTCAAGAGCTCGAGTGCGCAGTGCCGCTGGGGCTGAAGGCCATCAACGTCGAGTCAGCCGGGGAACTGTCACGCATCGAGTCGATTGCTGCACGACGGGGCCAGCCAGCGCGGGTCGCGATTCGATTCAACCCCGACATCGACGCCAAGAGCCATCCCCACATCTCGACAGGGCTCCGTGTCAACAAGTTCGGCGTGCCCTCCGATGTGGCGCGCGAGCTAGCGGCGTCTGTCGCCGGGCGGCCGGCGCTGCAGTTGGTGGCCGTCCACGTTCACGTAGGCTCACAGATCACAACCATTGAGCCTCTTGCGCGGGCGGCGGCATTCGTGGCTGAGCTGGTGGAGTCGCTCCCGTCGACGGTCAGACGACTCGAATACGTGGACCTCGGGGGAGGGCTCGGCATCGCCTACGACGGGGGGACGGCCATCACACCCGCCCAGTATGCGGCGGCTCTGCTCGGGCCGATCCGCCCCACTGGACTGCCCATCGTCATCGAGCCTGGGCGCTCCCTCCTGGGGCCCGCGGGGGCGCTTCTGGCGCGGGTGATCGATATCAAGCCGCGCACGGCATCGAGCGAGTTCGCGGTGATCGACGCCGGGATGACGGAGTTGGTACGTCCAGCACTCTACGGAGCATTTCATCGGATCGAACCCGTCGTACCTCGAAACGGTCCGAACCGGCAGTACGAAATTGTCGGCCCGGTTTGTGAAACCAGCGACGTCGTGGGTCGCGACCGTGTGCTACCACCGCTCGAAGTCGGAGACCTCGTCGCTGTTCGAGATGCCGGCGCCTACGGCTCGGCCATGGCGTCCAATTACAATCGTCGGCCGTTTCCGGTCGAAGTGCTCGTGGAGGAGGGACGCTGGAGCGTTATCCGCCGACGCCAGACGGTCGAAGACATGCTGAGCCTGGAGTCCTAATGGGCCATCTCATTGCCTTCGAGGGGCTGGATCAGAGCGGAAAGCAGACGCAGGCCGAAATGCTTCGAGACCAGCTCAAGGCTGGAGGCGCGAGGTCTCGTCTCGTGTCGTTTCCCGACTATGCCACGTCAATCGGGGAAGAGATCGCGCGAGCCCTGCAGGGCGAGCGCGAGTACGGACCAGACGTGATGCAGTTGCTCTACATAGCGAATCGCTACGAGCGCAAGACCGACCTGCATCGCTGGCTCGACGGTGGGCTCGTCCTTCTCTGCGACAGGTACGTGGCCTCGAGCGTCGCCTACGGCGAGGCGTTGGGCCTTGACGCAGCCTGGCTGAACGACATTCAGAAGTTCCTCCCGGCTCCGTCCTTGACGGTGCTGCTGGACATCGCCCCCGAGACCGCGGTCCAGAGGAAAGCGGTCGACCGTGACCGGTACGAACGAGACCTCGCCCTGCAGAGCCGCGTGCGCGACAGCTATCGTCGCCAAGCTGCTGAACGCGACTGGGTGTGCCTGGATGGAGAGCGCTCGAAGGAGGCGATTGCGGCTGACGTGCTCAGTGCTGTCGTCTCACGACTCGGGCCGCCGTCAGCGCTCTGATCTCCCGAGTCCGGCTCGTTTGAAGCGCGCGCGCGCACGCTTCGAGTGTCGCCCCTGTCGTGCTGACATCGTCGATCAGGACGACAACCAGGCCGCGGAGCCGAGCGGAAGCCCGCGTCGGCGCGAAGGCATCCCACACGTTGCGATGTCGGCGCGCGGCCGGCAATGCCGCCTGCGCGTCGGTTGCTCGAACCCTGCGCAGCCCATGGACCGTCGGGAGCGCGAGGTGGGACGCGAGGTCGGCGGCTTGATTGAATCCCCGTTCGCGCTTCCTGGCGGCATGGAGTGGCACGGGCACGACGACGTTCGCCCCATCGAGCACTCCTGAGCCACGATCGCGCATCAGCTGCGCCAAGGGATGCGCCAACGAGCGACGTCCTTCGTATTTCATGGCGTGGACGATCTGCCGCAGCGTGCCCTCATAGGCGCCCACTGCCCGAGCGGAGGCAACGTGGCTCCCGACTCGACGGCACCTGGGGCATTGTTCCAAGGGGATGCTGAGGATTCTCCAAGACGGAAGAGGGTCGCCGCATCTGATGCACAACGGCGGCGTCAGGGGAAGGATCGACTTCCAGCAGTTCGGGCAGACAGGCCCGATGGTCGGTTGATCGAGCAGCCTTTCACAGACAAGGCACGACGGGGCAAGGAGGACCGAAAGAAGAGCGTCGACCGTGGACCTTAGAGCTCGACACGATCCGCGTCCCCCCAGAGGCGCTCGAGTGCGTAAAACGCCCTCGTCTCTTTCGAGAAGACGTGCACGATGAAATCGAAATAGTCGAGCAGGATCCACTCGGAGCGTTCATACCCCTCGACGTGGGCCGGCCTGACGTCTTCCTCTCGAAGCTTCTCACTGACTGCGTCGGCGATGGCTCGAATCTGCCGAGGGTTGGCTCCCGAGCAGATCATGAAGAAGTCGGTGAAGCCCGACGCCGCTCTCAAATCCAGGACGACAATGTCGAGCGCCTGCTTCCCGTCTGCGGCTTCCATCGCCGCTTCAACCTGCCGTGGAAGTCGAGGGGCCTTTGGGCGCTTCTTAGCTCGTGTCATGCAACCTGCCTGCCTCCGGGACCGGATCGCCTGTCGCTCGCACGTCGCCCGGGGGGCACCGACGTGTAAAGCCTATGTCGCTCAATATGTTGCTCAACCGACGGCACAACCATGCCTGCGATTGACCGACCGGCCGCTCGATGTTGACGGATTGCAGTAGATGACACATTGGCCGTCGGTGCGTCGATCAAGAATACGCGAGCCTCAGTCTGTGACGTGATGTCTGCCGGAGTCTGCACCATTCGCGGCTTGAGAAACGGAAGCCTCTCAGGCAGCTGTGTGACCGAATACCCGGGTCGAGAGACAACCGCGAACGACGCCCGCGAGAGAATCAGCGGGTAGTCCTTCCAGCGTGCAATGTCGGCAAACGCGTCCGTGCCGATAATGAAGAACATTTCAGAAGCCCCGTATCCCCGCTCGTGAAAGCGCGCAAGGGTGTCCGAAGTGTATGACGGAGCTTCGGTACGCAGCTCCACGTCCGACACGCGCCACCGAGATTCCGCCGCAATGGCCAGCGCCACCATGGCGAATCGATGGTGGCTCGAGGCACTTGGCTGGTCACGGTGTGGAGGGATGTGCGCTGGTATCGCGATCAGCGTCGTCAAGCCGAGCGCGTTCCAGGCCGCTCGCCCCATGTCGATATGGCCGCAATGGATGGGATCGAAGGTCCCGCCAAGGATACCGACACGCCGGTCGGACAGCTCAGGCAAGTGCAGACGCCCCCCTACGGCTCGCGAGCAGCCCCCAGGCGCCTTCGAGAAGCTGGGGCACGCCTTGACCGGTGACGGCTGAGATCCTGTGGAACGGCAGGCCGAGGGACGCTACCCGTTCCGCCAGCTCGCTCAGCACCGTCTCATCTGGCCCCACATCCATCTTATTGGCAGCCACCATCTGCGGTCGCCGTGCGAGCTCTGGGCGGAACAGTTCCAGTTCCCGTCTGACGATGTCGAGGTCCTGGGAGGGGCTTCGACCGCTCGCCCCCGATACGTCAACGACATGGATCAGGACCTTCGTTCGCTCGAGATGTCGCAGGAACTGATGGCCGAGGCCGACACCGCGATGGGCACCTTCGATCAAGCCAGGCACGTCGGCTACGACGAAGCTTCGATCATCGCTCAGAGCCACTACGCCAAGGTTCGGTGTCAGGGTCGTGAACGGGTAATCTGCGATCTTCGGTCTTGCCGCCGACACGCGCGCGATCAGTGTTGACTTGCCTGCATTCGGGAAACCCACGAGCCCGACGTCGGCGAGGAGTTTCAGCTCCAGCCGCAGATACCGCTCCTCCCCGGGCTCGCCTGGCTGAACCTTGCGGGGGGCGCGGTTGGTCGCGGTCGCAAATCGGGCGTTGCCCAGGCCTCCGCGTCCGCCTCTGGCCACGAGCACGCGCTGGCCTTCCTCGGTGAGATCGGCGAGAAGGTGGTCGGTTCCGTCAGGGGTGTGTTCGTACACGACCGTTCCAACGGGCACGGCGAGCTCTAGGTCAGCACCTGAACGACCCGTGCGGTTGGAGCCTTCGCCGTGACTCCCGCGTGGAGCCGTGAACTCAGGGTGGAATCGGTAACGGATGAGCGTGTTTTCGTGCGGGTTGACGACGATGTGGATTGAACCGCCGTGGCCACCATCGCCCCCACTCGGCCCCCCTCGCGGTACGAACTTTTCCCGACGGAACGCAAGGCATCCGCGCCCACCGGCGCCTGCCGTCACGCGGATATTGACTTCGTCGACGAACACCGCGGAGGGAACACCAGCCTTCCGGCCCGCTCGAATGGGCGAGCCAGTTACTCGATGGGAAGCACCGAGATGACGCGACCCCGCGCGCCGTGGTTCTCGAATCGAACTCGCCCCGACGACGTGGCAAAGATCGTGTCGTCTTTTCCGAGCCCGGCGTTGAGGCCGGGCCGGAAGCGTCGCCCCCGCTGGCGAATGATGATCGTGCCGCCGGTGACCAGGTTGCCGTCATGCGCCTTGATGCCCAGACGCTGCGAGTTCGAATCGCGGCCGTTGCGGGAACTGCCCTGTCCCTTTTTATGAGCCATCGTGTTGCTCTCAGTCGCTACAGCAGAATGTCTTTCACTCGCACGCGCGTGTAGGTGGCGCGATGGCCTTTGGTGCGGCGCATCCCCTTGCGGCGCTTCTTCTTGAACACCCGGATTTTCGGTCCTCTCGCCTCGCCCTCTACGACAGTCACGACGCGGGCGTCTTCCACGAAGGGCGCTCCTGCGACGATCTCACCGCCCTCTTTCTCGACGAGAAGGACCTGCTCGAGGGTCAGCTCTGAGCCGGGTTCGCCCAAGGTTCCATCGAGCGTGAACGAAGCTCCCGGTGAGACTTTGACCTGACGGCCCGGTGTCTGAACGATTGCGTACATATCTGCTGCCCGCGCAAAACTACAGTTTACCTTTGAAGGCGTTCCCTTGTAAAGGTTTGTGCTGGTATCGCTTACGGCTACGCGTCAACGCAGCAGGACCCGCGTCCCGCGAACACTCTGTGTGCTGAGCGCGCTCAGGAAGCTCGGTACCAGGCGATCCATGAGCTCAAAATAGGAAGAAAGCGCGGGCGTATTCTGCTGGGCGCTATACAGCACTTCCTCGCGGTAGGTCTCCTGGTGGATCCGCGCACCGGTGCGGCCGTCGATGAACACGAACTTGGGCCGAAGCACGAAGCCTTTTCGCTCTGAGTACGTCCGTATCGGGACGACCCGGCGCCGGCCAAATGAATCGTACTGCTCCTGCTCCCGTTGCACGATCCCCTGGCGCGAATGCGGCATGAAGAGGACGGTGCCCGTCACGATGAGCGGGTTCTGGTACTCCTCGCCAATTTGCCTCCAATAAGCCGTGTTGGCGAAGAGGCGTTCGTACGCCTCGATGTCGTCTTCGTTGTTGATCTCGGTCGGCAGCGGCAACGGTTGCATGTCGTTGTCGTCAGGATTGTCGGCGGCTCCCTCCTGTTCCGTCGAGCGGCCAGTCACGGCTCGGTTCTGTTCCTGCGCGATCTCCGCGAGTGGCAGGACGTCGGCGTTGATCAGTCGGAGGGTCTCGTTGGAACGCAGCTGACTCCGGAGGAGCCGCACGGTCTCCTGGTTGGCGTCGACTTCGTCGCTGCCCCCTGCCACGAACCCGGCGACCAGCACGGCCTGGAACGCGGAAACGTCCAGCTTGGGCCGAATCGGCGTTTCGATCGGAATTTCAAAGTACGTCGCGCCGCAGGCAAGGGCTGCCAACGCCGAGCCCAGGGCCAGCGCAGCGAGGGCGATCCTACCTCTCGATTTCATCGCTGCTCGTGCGGTCATTGATCTCTCTGAATAATTCGTAGTTTTGACGAATCTGAATGTTTTCTGGCTCGAGTTCGAGGGCCTTCTCATAGGCCGTTCGAGCGTTGGCGAAGTTGCCCTCGTGCTCGTACCCGATCGCCAGATTGTTGTAGGCGGCGGCGTATGTTGGGTCGAGCTCGACGGCTCTTTCCCAGCGATAGATGGCCTCTCGCCATAACCCTCGCTGGGCGACGTCTATTCCAAAGCTCGCCTGTGCGCGCGCGTCATCACGGGCGTCCGCCAAGACCGGCGAGACCGCGGCGGTTACGAGAAGCGAGAGCAAGACGGCAGTTCGAGGATTCATGGAAACCAACGCATTCACTATATCATCGTCATCATCCGGACAGATTCGCTCTGCCCAAGGAAATACGCACGCCGCAACCGCAGTGAGCAAGTGGCGTACCAGGTGGCATAGGTCGAAACAGGCCAATTTTCTCGAGTTGGTTGGCTGGCCGCTTACGAGATGTCGCCCTGGATTGACTGCTGTCGTCCTTTCTGCAGGGCGGCAGCTTCTAGGAACCGCCAAGGATAGGAAGCGTCTTACTAAAGCAGGGGGGCGGGTACCGCGGCGAAATGCGCGGAGCCGCAGCCCCTGCGTGTGCGAGCGGCCCCGTGCCAGGAGAGCAAAGATGTGTCCTGGCGCCAAGGTAGACTTCGTCGCGCTGTCGCTGCTGCCGTCTCAGTGGAGACTCACGCTCGGTGAGCAGCTGCGGCGAGGCGTATCACCGGCCGAGCTGCTCGAACGCCTCTGTTCCAGTCGACCTTCCCGAGTTCGGTCCGAGACAGCAAGAGATTCGAGCTACGAGCCGGCACTGCTGAGGGCAGCAGCCGTGAGGGCCCTTCGACGTGGTGCGCATGCAAACCTTGGCGCGATTACGTGGTCCGACGACGCATATCCGCTTACCCTGGGCGTCATCACCGATCCGCCCCCCGTCTTGTGGGCGAGAGGCTCGGTGGGGTCACTCGGACTGACGGCTGTTGCCGTCGTGGGGTCAAGGGCTGCCTCTCCGTATGGAATCGCGGTCGCAGAACGCCTCGGGGCGGAGCTGGCTTCGCGAGGTGTGGTTGTCGTCAGCGGTTTGGCCAGAGGGATCGATTCAGCAGCCCACCGTGGGGCTCTTTCCGTGAGCGGGCGAACTGTGGCTGTTCTCGGATCGGGGTGCGATGTTGTGTACCCCGCCGAGCACGCATCGTTGGCAACCGAGATCGGTGTCGATGGGGCCGTTGTCAGCGAACTCCCGCCGGGCACGCCGCCTCGCAAGTGGTTCTTTCCTCTCCGAAACAGGATCATTAGCGGCCTGTCCCGCGCTGTGGTCGTGATCGAGGCCGGTGACAGGAGCGGGTCTCTCATCACGGCGAGGGCCGCCCTCGAGCAGGGCCGCGATGTTCTCGCCGTTCCTGGCAACGTCCTCAGCGGCCGGAATCGCGGCGGTCACGCGCTTCTTCGCGACGGTGCAAAGATTGTGGAAGATGCGGACGATATCTTCGAAGAACTCGGATCGGTCGTCCTCTCCGTGAATCCTTCAGGAGGTGGCCGCGCGTCCAATGAAGTGGACAAATCGACCGACCCGCTTCTGGGTCTGCTGTCCGCGGGTGAAACATGCGATCTGGACGACTTGTCGGAGCGAAGCGGCCTGTCGCCACAACGGTTGCTGCCGCGCCTTCTGGACCTCGAGCTTCGGGGTCGCGTCAAGCGCGCAGGCGGCGGTCGATTCGTGCGAACGTGAGCACAGGAGGTACCCGACAGACTTCGCGGATTTGACATCCATGAGGGGTTTAGGACTAGGGTCTTAGTCAGATGGCAAAAGCACTTGTTGTGGTTGAATCGCCGGCGAAGGCCAGGACCATCAACAAATATCTCGGTCGAAACTATAAGGTCGTCGCGTCGATGGGCCACATTCGCGACTTGCCGAAGAGCAAGCTCGGTGTGGACGTCGACAACGACTTCCAAGAGCAGTATGAGTTGCTTGCGACCCGCAAGAAGGCGATCAAGGAACTGAAGGACGCCGCCAAGAACGTCGATGCCATCTACATCGCGACCGACCCCGACCGCGAGGGGGAGGCGATTGGTTGGCACCTGACCCAGGAGCTTGCCGGGAAGAACCGGACAATCCACCGGCTTACGTTCAACGAGATCACCAAGAAAGCGATCCAGGAGGCGCTGAAACATCCGCGTGACATCGACGAACAGATGGTGGCCGCCCAACGAGCGCGTCGGGTGCTCGACCGGCTCGTGGGCTACAAGATCAGCCCGCTTCTCTGGGACAAGGTCCGTCGTGGCCTCAGTGCCGGACGTGTCCAGTCGGTTGCTCTGCGCCTGGTGTGTGACCGCGAGCGCGATGTCGAAGCATTCGTCCCTGAGGAGTACTGGTACATCTTTGCGAGGCTCGCCGGGCCGGCGCCGCCCGAATTCGAAGCCAGACTGCTCAAGAAGGACGGCGAAACGATTCGCGTCGCGAATGAGGAGCAGTCAAGTCACGTTCTCAGCGCCATCGAGCGTGCGACCTGGGTTGTTTCTTCGGTGGCCAGGAAGGAACGCAAGCGCCATGCGCCTCCGCCGTTCATTACCAGCAAGCTTCAGCAGACTGCCCGCTTTCCGGTCAAGAAGACGATGCTCCTCGCCCAGCAGCTCTATGAAGGCATCGAGCTTCCGGGCCTTGGCATCGACGGCCCGATCGGATTGGTGACCTACATGCGGACCGATTCGGTCCGAGTATCCGACGAGGCGTTGTCGAGGGTGCGCGATCACATTTCGTCGGTATTTGGGTTGGATTACCTGCCGGAGAAGCCGGTGCACTTCAAGACCAAGGCGAGCGCTCAGGACGCGCACGAAGCGATTCGGCCCACCTCGATGCAGTACGACCCAGAGACCGTGAAGCCGTACCTGTCGCACGACCAGTACTCGCTGTATCGCCTCATTTGGAACCGTTTCGTGGCCTCGCAGATGAAGCCGGCACTGTTCGACGAGACAACGGTCGACGTCAACGCGAACGAGTATGTGTTTCGGGTCAAGGGCACGGTCCCCAAGTTCGCCGGATGGATGGCGACCTACGGGCTGACCCCGGGCGAGCAGCCTGAGTCGTCCGACAAGGCTGACCCCGATGAAGACGGTGTCTCAGGAGTGGTGCCGCCGCTCGCTCAGGGCGATCGACTCGAACTGAGGGCCCTGCGGCCCGAGCAGAAGTTCACCCGGCCTCCACCGCGATTCACCGAGGCCACGCTCGTCATGGAGCTCGAAGAGAACGGAATCGGCCGGCCCAGTACCTACGCGTCGATCATCGGCGTATTGCAGGATCGCGCTTACGCGAACAAGGTAGAGGGTCGATTCAAGCCGACGGCGCTGGGGCGACTTATCAGCGACTTGCTCACGAAGGGCTTCGACGACATCATCGACGTCGAGTACACGAGAGGCCTCGAAGAGGACCTCGATCGGATCGAGCAAGGTAAGACCAACTACGTCAAGACGTTGAACGCGTTCTATCGAAAATTCAAGAAGGATTTATCGCGCGCCGCCAAGGAAATGCCCAATCTCAAGGAGGGCATCAAGACCGACGAGGTCTGTGACCGCTGTGGGTCTCCGATGCTGATCAAAGTGGGTCGCTTCGGTCCCTTCGTCGCGTGCAGCGCCTATCCCGAATGCACCAATACCCGCGAGCTTGAGACCGGCGATCCCGAGGCGGATACCGGCGAAGAGGAAATCGAACCGTGCGAGAACTGCGGGAAGCCCATGGTCGCCAAGCGGGGGCGTTTTGGTCAATTTCTCGCCTGCTCAGGTTATCCTGACTGCAAGACGACGCGAAAGTTGATCGCGACCAAGCAGGGTGGCCTGAAGGCCGCAGAACCCGACCGGGTACTTGACGAAGCGTGTCCGCGCTGCGAGGCAAACCTCGTGGTCAAGCAGGGGCGCTTTGGCGAGTTCACCGCCTGCACGAAGTATCCAGCCTGCAAGTACGTCAAACACAAGACGACCGGTGTGAAATGCCCAAAGGACGGAGACCAGGGCGGCGAGATTGTCGAACGGAAGTCGCGCCGTGGCAAGCTTTTCTTCGGATGCTCGAAGTACCCTGATTGTGATTTCGTCCTCTGGAACCGTCCCATGGCCGAGACCTGTCCAGATTGCGGTGCGCCGTTTCTCATCGAGAAGACGACCAAGAAACACGGTCGACAGATCCTCTGCCACAACGACGAGTGCGACTACGCACGCAGCGAGGAACTGGTCGAAATCGCGTAGGATACAGCCGCGAACGTTCCCAACCAATGATCACCGTCATCGGCGGTGGGCTGGCCGGCTGCGAGGCGGCATGGCAAGCAGCCATGCTGGGGGTCCCGGTCTCGCTCCACGAGATGCGCCCAACCCGGTCGACGGCCGTGCACAAGACCGACCGGCTCGCCGAGCTGGTCTGCAGTAATTCCTTCCGCGGAGACAAGCTGGACAACGCGGTGGGGCTTCTGAAGGAAGAGCTCCGGCGGCTGGGTTCCTTGATCGTGCGGGCCGCCGACGCCAGCCGTGTGCCGGCCGGCGCTGCGCTCGCGGTCGACCGCCAGCGTTTCTCCGAGGCTGTGACGCAGGCGATGGTTTCTCACCCGCTGATCACGATCGTGCGGGCCGAGGTAACCTCTCTCCCGGACGCACGCGTCGAATCTCCGGTGATCGTCGCGACAGGGCCGTTGACGTCCGATGCGCTCTTTTTTGAAATCGCCCAGCTGGTCGGCTCGGAACATCTGTATTTCTACGATGCGATCAGTCCCATCGTGCTGGCTGAAACGATCGACCGCGGAAAGGTGTTCCGCCAATCTCGCTGGAACCGCTCGATCCGGGGAGCCGCGGGTGTCGAATCCGTTTCTCCCTCTGGTGACGCCGAAGCCTGTGGGGTCGATGATGGACAGGGCGACTACTTGAATTGTCCATTCACCCGCGAGGCCTACGACCGATTCTACGACGCGTTGGTGCACGCTGAATCTGCGACGGTTCACGACTTCGACAAAGAGCGCTTCTTCGAAGGCTGCCTGCCGATCGAGGTGATGGCTCATCGCGGAGTTGACACGCTCAGGTTCGGTCCGATGAAGCCCATCGGGCTGACCGATCCCGCAACGGGCCGGCAGCCCTACGCCGTCGTGCAGCTCCGTCAAGACAACCTGGCCGGGGATCACTTCAGCCTCGTCGGATTTCAAACACAGCTCAAGTGGGGCGAGCAGGACCGCGTACTCCGGCTCGTGCCCGGTCTGGAGAGGGCCGAGTTCGTGCGGTTCGGTATGGTACACCGCAATACCTACGTGAACGGGCCGACCGTCCTGGCCGAAACGTGGCAGGTCCGTCATCGCCCCGCGTTGTTCCTGGCGGGTCAGATGTCAGGCGTCGAAGGCTACGTCGAATCGGCCGCGTCCGGTCTCATCGCGGGTTTGAATGCGGCAGCGCTGTCGAGGGGGCAGGCGCTGTCCGCACCGCCGCGGGCTACCGCGATCGGGGCGCTGGCCTACTATGTGTCGCACGCCGACCCCGCCCACTACGAGCCGTCGAACATCACCTTCGGTATCATGGAACCTCTGATCGCTCCGGCGCGGCGCGCTGCGAAGGGTCGGCGGGAGCGGAAGCTTGCGCTGTCCGAGCGCGCGCTTGCGTCGCTCGAGCATTGGATGCAGGAGCGACAGCTGGTTCGAGCCTCTTCGGTGCCGTGGCCGTGACTCATTATCTGAAGAGCTTCCTGGCGTACCTCGCGTTGAACCGCAACGTGTCACCCCACACGGTGCGCGCGTACGAAAGCGATCTGTCCCAGTTTCTTGCCTATGCCGCGTCGGCTGCAGGCTTCAAGCTTGTGGAGCTCCAGCCAACGGCACTCGATCGAGCGGTGATTCGGGGTTTTCTCGCCGAAATGCACGCCGCCGGGCAGTCTCGGGCCACTGCTGCGAGAAAGCTCGCGGCCGTGCGGACGTTTCTGCATTACTTGCGGCGGGAGGACCTGATTCGGGGAGACCCCGGCTCGCTGGTGGCGACCCCGCAGCGGGAGGTGCGCATGCCGGCGCATCTGACCGAAGACGAGATGAGCGCGCTGCTGGCCGCCCCCTCACCCGACCAGCCTCTCGGCCGGAGGGACCGAGCGATATTGGAGCTGTTCTACGCCTCCGGGCTGCGCTTGAGCGAGCTCGCAGGCCTCGATTTGTCAGACGTGAACCTTGGCGCCCGGATGGTACGTGTGCTCGGCAAAGGAGGGAAGGAGCGGCTGGTGCCCTTCAACAAGACCGCGGCGCTGGCGATCCGGGTATACCTAGAAGACCGTCTGAACCTGATGCAGGGCCAGAGGCGAGACAGCGCCGGCTCCCGGCGTTCGAGAGCGCGCACTGGTCGGAGGGGCCGAGACAGTCGACCGGATCCGCTGTTTGTCAACTATCGCGGAACGCATCTGAGCTCCCGCGGCATCGATCGGCTGGTTCGACGGTACGTTGCGACGTGCAGCACGAGACTCGGCATCAGTCCTCATGCCCTCCGGCATTCGTTTGCCACGCACTTGCTCCAGCGTGGAGCCGACCTCAGAGCCATTCAAGAGCTGCTGGGGCACGCGCGGCTCAGCACGACCCAGCGCTACACGCACGTGAACGCGGCTCAGCTTCTTGCCGTGTATCGGAAAGCCCATCCACGCGCGGGTTCGGCGCCAAAGCCAAACAATTAACCCGTGCTCAGGCGCACACCGGACTGGCGCCCGATCAGGTCGCGTTCTTCGTGGAGCTCACCCGTTGACGACCGACGGATTCTTCAGCGGCGCCGCGCGCCGGCCTCTCGGGAACTCGATTCCCAGAGTCTTGATCTTGTAGTTCATGACGCGCGGACTGATCGACAGCAGCTCGGCGGCGTCCTTCTGGACCCAGTTCGACATCTTCAACGCTTCGATCAGCGCGTGGCGTTCGACGTCTTCCAGAGGAATGCCGCTTGGTGGAATCTTCACCGCGGGCACCTGGTCGCGTCCTGAGCCCGTCGTCGGGGTTTCACCAAGACGCAGGTCGTCGATTGAGATCGACCGTCCATCAGCCAGGAGCATGGCCCGCTCGATCGCGTTTTCGAGCTCGCGGATGTTGCCTGGCCAGTTGTACCGCATCAACAGCTTCTGGGCGTCGGTGTCTAGACCCTCGGTCTTCTTCTTGAGCTCGCCCGCGAAGCGCTGGATGAACACGTTCGCCAACGACACGATGTCCTCTTTTCGTTCGCGCAGCGGAGGCATCTCGATAGATACGACATTGAGCCGGTAGTAGAGATCTTCGCGAAACTGACCGCCCTGCACCATCTCCGAGAGATCCCGATTCGTTGCCGCGATCAGGCGGACGTCGACGCGCAACGTCCGAGTACCTCCGAGGCGTTCGAATTCGTGCTCCTGGAGCACGCGCAGAATCTTCGCCTGCGTGCTCGGACTCATGTCCCCAATTTCGTCGAGGAACATGGTGCCGCCATCGGCCTGCTCGAATCGTCCGATGCGCTGCTTGTCGGCCCCGGTGAACGCACCCTTCTCGTGCCCGAAGAGTTCTGACTCGAGCAGGTTTTCCTGGAGGGCCGCACAGTTCACCTTCACGAAATTTCGTGCCGCCCTTAGAGAATTGTGATGGATCGCGCCGGCGATAAGCTCCTTTCCGGTACCGGTTTCGCCGCGGATGAGTACGGTCGTGTTGCTCTTGGCGACCTTCTTGACGATGTCGAGCACGCGCTGGAGAGGGGCGCTCTTGCCGACGATTCTGTCGAAGTCATAGATATCTTTTTGGGCACCACGCAGGTACTCGAGGTCGAGCTTGTCGCGCTGGGCCTCGAGTGCCTTGGCGATCTTGACCTCCATTTCCTCGATTTCGAACGGCTTCTGGACGTAGTCGAAAGCGCCGCTCTTCATCGCTTCGACGGCGGTATTGACGGAACCGAACGCGGTCATCAGGATGACCGCTGTCGTTGGATGCATGGCGCGGGTTGTCCGCAACACATCGAGGCCATCGCTTCCGCCCATCTTGAGGTCGCTGAGCACGACGTCGAAGTGACTTTCGTGTAAGCGCTCGATAGCGGCATTGCCGTTTGACGCCTCGTCTACGTCATGTCCGGCTTCGGTTAGTCCGCGAACGAGGCCGCGCCGCAGGGCGTCGTGGTCGTCGGCGATGAGAATTCGGCCCATCTGTCGTTGCCTTTCGTCGTCTACTTGAACCAGGTCGCGCTGCTCGATACCGGCAGCGTCACCCGGAATGTTGTGCCCTGTCCCGCCACACAGACGAGGTCGATTCGCCCGTCGTGCGCGTCCACGATCTTCCTCACGATCGGTAGCCCGAGACCGGAGCCTTTGGGCTTCGTTGTGAAGAAGGGATCGAAGATCCGATCGTTGAGGTCGGCCGCGACACCCGGTCCGTTGTCACAGACTTCGATGACCACGACCTGCGTCGGCGTCGGTGTCTCGCTCGTAAAGCCCGGATCGGACTCCAGCGCCTCTGCGGTTGCCCGCACCACGATTCGGCCCTTGCCGTCGAGCGCCTCGAAGGCGTTGGTCATGAGGTTGACGAAGACTTGAGACAACTGCTGGTCATCTCCGTCGACCATAGGCAGATCGGCCTGAATCTCCATAGTGACAGACACGTCGCCCCGTGGGGTGCTGCTCTCGGCCATGAGCACGGCCTCACGCAGGACGATGTCGAGAGCCGTACGTTCCAACTGCAGCCGAATTGGTCTCACGAACTCCAGCATTTCGACGACGATGGCGTTTGCGAGCTTCGCTTCGCTAATGATGTCGCCCACAAGCGCCTGCGCGGCTGGCGAATCTGGTAGCTGACGTCTCAGGAGCCCAGCATTGACTTCGATACCGGCCAGCGGGTTCTTGAGCTCGTGCGCGATGCCGGCAGCCATCTCTCCAAGCGATGCCAGGCGGTCGCGTAGACGCTCGCGCTCCTCTTGCTGTTCGACGAGGGTTAGATCTTTGAAGAACAGCATCGCCCCGACGGGGCCCCCGTCGTCGTCACGCACCTGCGACAGCGTGTAGCCGATCACGCGGTTGAGGTCTCGCAGACGTAATTCTGCCCGGTTTGGAAGCGTGGTCAGCTCGAACGCGCAGGCCAGCACGCGGGCGACTTCCGGCCGATCGCAAAACACCTCACTGAAAGGGCGTCCCAGGTCGTCCGGCTGCGGTCGTAGCGAAAAAATCCGATACGCTTCGTCGTTCATGAGCGCCAGCAACCCGTCACGGTGGATTGCGATGACGCCGTTCCGCATACCGTTCACCATGCGGCGAAAAAAGCGGTCGTCTGGTGACTGCGGGGTCGCGGCTTGCCGCGCCGATCTCGGGCCGGGAGACACGGCCTTCTGACTGCTCGGTCGGGTTTCAAGTTGGCTTGACATAAGCGTCGTTGGCTCGGGCATATCCGCAAACAGCGTGCCTGATTCTGTGGGATTTTGAGAGTTCAAAGCTTACCAAAATCAAGCATTTACGGGAGTAGTATCGGACTGAGGATCACGAAACTGTAACCAGATCTCAGATCTGGTTGGGCTCTCAGAACCGACGCCTACTGACGAGGTGGCCGATCTCGATTCCGATAGTCCACTGGCCTCAACTGTCGGAAAGCGGCGACAGCGGCGCGTCGTGGAGTGCCTCCCACTGGCTCATGAGGTTCCCGACCTCCCACATCAACGCCTGATGACGGTCGATCGTCGGCTGGGCGGCCGTCCGGTCGTCATAGAAGCCGTCGGCTGCCATAGCCCTTTCGAGCTGGCGGATCGAGTTCTCGGCCTCGGCGATCCGTGCTTCGAGCTGTTCGATTCGCGCACGCCTTGAACGAACGGCGCGAGCTGTTTTTCGTGCCTCGGCGTCTGCACGCTTGCGTTCCTCTCGCGAGGGCACCTGTGAAGTGCCGGCGACTGCAGGCTTGCGGACGGGTTTCCGACTCTTTCGGGCTCGAGCCGCGGCGGTTGAGCTGGGTGCGTCGGCCCGATTCTCGAGGACACCGTCCGAACCAGAGCTCTCTGTTCCTGGATGTGCCTTATGCCACAGAAACTCTTGGTACGTACCGGGGTAGGACGTCGCTGTGCCGCCGCCGACCTCGATGATGCGTGTGGCGAGCCGTTCGACAAAATACCGATCGTGTGAGACGAAGATGAGCGTCCCCCCATAGTCGGCCAGCGCGTCGAGGAGCACGTCCTTTGAATCCAGGTCGAGATGGTTGGTGGGCTCGTCGAGCAGGAGCGTATTCGATGGGCGCAGCAGCATGCGCGCAACGGCCAACCGCGTACGCTCGCCACCAGAAAGAACCCGGACTCGTTTGTGAACGTCGTCACCCGAGAACAGGAATCCGCCAAGGATGTGTCTGATGGCCGGCACCATGTTGTGCGCGGAACCCGACGCGAGCGTCTCGTAGACAGTCGGCACCGGGTCCAACCGCGCCGCTTCGTCCTGAGCGAAGTATTGCATCACGACGTTGTGGCCCTCTGTCCGCGCGCCGACGTCGGGCGCTTCCGCTCCTGACAGCAGCCGCATCAGCGTCGATTTGCCAGACCCGTTGGGGCCGACCAGGGCGATTCGATCGCCTCGTTCGATGTGTAGATCCAGATCGTCGAAAATCACGAGGTCGCCATACGCTTTCCGTGCGTGTGCCACCTCGAGCACGGTCCGTCCGCTTTTTGCGCACGCCGGGAACGTGAAGTGAATGTGCTTGCGCTCCGGAGGGACTTCGATCGCGACGACCTTCTCGAGGAGCTTGATCCGACTTTGCACTTGAGCCGCCTTGGTCGCCTGATATCGAAAGCGATCGATGAACATCTTGACTCGAGCGACCTCAGCGTCTTGCTCTCGCTTGGCCTTTCGCAACTGTTCCATCCGCGCGTGATGCGCGACGACGTACTCGCTGTAGTTACCAACATAGTCGGTGAGCGTTTGCAGGGTGAGATCGGCGATCCGGGTGACGACCGAGTCGAGGAAGAACCGATCGTGCGAGACGACGATCACCGCGTAGGGATAGCCGTTCAGGTACTCCTCAAGCCAATTCCGCGCCTCGAGGTCGAGATGATTGGTCGGCTCGTCGAGGAGTAGGAGATTCGGCTGACCGAGTAGGAGCTTGGCCAGCGCCAGGCGCATCTGCCAACCTCCTGAAAACGTCTCCGTCTGACGTTCGAAATCACCGTGCTTGAAGCCAAGTCCCTGCAAGACGGTAGCCGTCTTGAGCTCGATACCGTAACCGTCACCGATGCGAAATCGATCCTGGAGATCGCTGTAGCGTGCCAGCATGCCCTCGTGCTCTGCTTCGGGGACTGACGTATCGCCGAGACCCGCCTCCAGCCGGTGCATCTCGTGCTTGATCGACAGCAACTCTGCAAAGGCGGTCATCGCCTCCTCGAACACCGTCCGGTTCGTGTGGCTCAGGCCGTCCTGTGGCAGGTAGCCGACGGTCAGCGCCGCCGGCTTGATGATGGTTCCCGCGTCAGGTTCTTCGAACCCTGCCATCATGCGGAGTAATGTCGTCTTGCCCGCGCCGTTGGGTCCACAAAGGCCGACACGGTCGCGATCGCCGATCTGCCACGTCACCCGATTGAGCAGCGTGCGATCGCCGAATGCCTTGGAGAGATCAGACAGCTGGATCATGGAGGGCGTGCAATCCGTGCGACGCGCACCAAAGGTGCGGAGCCGGGCCTAAGTACTAACGCGAGCGGCTACGGGAGTAATTCGTCGGTGATTCGAAGCGTCTCGTCGGTCATGTCGTCGTGTTCCGATGTCACCCGAGCTCGACGTTGGACCGTCGTCTGTCCGGATCCTTCGTCTTGGCGGGGTGCCCGGGTTGTTCCTGTATCTCGCGGCGTCAAGCCGCGTTGGACCAAGTCGTCGGGGCCAAGTAGTGGATTGTAAACCCCCCCGCCGATAGCCGCCAACAGGCAGGGTGCCACGACCGGGGCCCCGCGCCGAGCGCCTCGGTGTGAGCAGCGACGGGCACTGGTCGCGTGGCACCCGGTCGGCTGCCCGAGGAACAGGCCCCACGCTTCCGGCGGTAGACCCACGGAGCAATGACGCGTACCCTCGACAGCGGCGTTTCTCGTCAGCCAGGTCTCCCGAGAGGCAGATCGCGCCCGGATGATGGTCAGAGTGTTCTAGAATACGCCGATGCGCCGAGCGATTCTGCTGATAATTCTGCTTACGGTTCCCATGGCTGGCTGCAGTCCATCGGTCGATCTGTCCCAGGGCCTCGAAGTGCTCGATGTGTCTAGTGGCTGGCGGGACGCGGGCGTCGTGGACGGCAAGAACAAGATCGTGCCATCCCTCTCGCTGAAGCTCCGGAATGTGTCTGAGGAGAATCTGGTTGCGCTGCAGTTGAATGTGCTTTTCCGCAGAGTTACCGAGCCCGACACAGAATGGGGTAGCTCCTTCATGACCGCGTCACCGCCGGGTGGCCTCCCAGGGGGGGAGACAACCGAAGAAAAGGTGGCCATCTCGGATCTCGGGTATACAGGCACAGAGCCGAGGCCCCAAATGCTCGAGAATCGTCAGTTCATCGACACGACGGCCAGAGTCTTCGCAAAGTACAGCTCTCAGTCGTGGACGCTTCTCGGGGAGTTTCCAGTCGAACGTCGGCTCATCGAATGACCGAGCCGGTCCGAGCCTCCACGCCTTCGGCCCGTTCACTCGATCGGCGACTCGGGTCGCTCGACGGCGCCGCGGTCGTCGTGTCCAACGTCATCGGCGGGGGGATTCTGTTCACGCCCCCGCTGGTTGCGGCGGCGGTGCCCAGTCCGGGGCTCTTTCTCTCGGTATGGGTTGTTGGTGGCGCGCTGGCGTTCGCTGGTGCCATGGCCTATGCGGAGCTCGCCGCGTTGCGCCCGAGGGCCGGGGGTGAGTATGTCTACCTGCGAGCGGCGTATGGTCGCCTCGCTGCGTTCCTGACCGGATGGACCTCGTTTGTTGCGGGCTTTTCCGGCGCTATTGCCGCCAGTGCTGTGGTGTTGGCGTCATACGTCGGTCGGTTTGCGCCCGCCGCGGCTGACACGACGCCGCTGCTGACCATTCCGCTTCCGTTTGTGCCCCTGGTTGTCTCGCGTCAGGCACTCGTGGCGTTAGCGGCCATTGCTCTGATGTCGTGGATTCACATCAGGGGCCTTGGCCCGGGTCGAATCGTCGGGAACGTCCTCGCGTCGCTAAAGGTCTCCGCCTTGCTTGTGTTTATCGCCGTGGGATTTTCCGTGGGGGAGGGATCGGCGAGCAATCTCCATGAGGCGTCTGGTACGGTTGGCGGAGCCGCTTGGTTGCTCGCCTTGATACCCGTCATGTTCACGTACTCGGGTTGGAACGCCGCCGCGTACCTGGCCGAAGAGATACGCAACCCTGGACGAAACGTACCGCTTGCACTTGGACTCGGGACGCTTGGGGTCATTGCTATCTATGCGTTGCTCAATCTGCTCTATCTTTTCGTCCTCCCGGTCGGTGAGCTGGCTCAGGTGCAGGGGAGCGTACTTGACGTGATTGCCGATCGTCTACTTGGCACCAGTGCTGGCGACGTCATGGGGGTCGTGTCGATCATCAGCATCGCCGCAAGCATCAGCGCAATGACCTTTGCCGGTCCGAGGGTCTACTACGCGATGGCCCGTGATGGGATGTTCTTTTCCCGCGCGGCACGTGTTCATCAGCAGTACCACACGCCGGCTGTCTCGATCCTGGCGCAGGCGGCGTGGAGCGGCCTGTTGGTGCTTACGGGAAGCGCCGCCACGCTGACCAACTACACGGGGTTTGCTGTGGTTCTGTTCGCCGGTGTCGCCGTCTCCGCGCTGTTCGCCCTGCGCCGACGAGAACCGAACGCCGTGCGACCGTTCAAGGTGTGGGGCTATCCCTACGCGCCCGCAATTTTCGCGGTTGCGAGCTTCGCGATCGTCGTGAATGCGCTTTGGAACGATCTGTTCGCGCCCCTGATGGCCGGGACCGACTGGGGACCGTCGGCGGCAGGCCTGCTCATTATCGCCGCCGGTGTGCCGATCTACCTGCTGGTGTCGAGAAAAGGCTGAACAAGGCGTGATGTCTCGCGCCCCTGTTCAACGCCCCGTCGTCGAGTCCCTCATGGGCGAAGAGGAGCGAGTGCGCCTTCGTAGGTAGTCTTATGGTCCGGGAGAATGCGAACCTCGAAGGCCAGCGGCTCGTACCCGTCCATTCGGATTTCGATGCGGTGTGGACCGACCTCGATCCGCAGCCGCTGAAAGACGCCGTCGAACTCGTCCACCCGACCCGCGTAATAGCCGTCAACAAAGACCTCCGCGTCGACCGGCTTCACTTTCAACCTCAACGAACCTTCGTACCCGGCGTAACCCGAGGACTGGTATGTGGGGTAGGAGCCCCAGTACCAGGGGTCGTAGTAGCCGCCCCAATAACTGCTGAATCCAAAGCCACCATAGCCCCACGGATAGAAACCACCGTAGTAATTGCCTCCTGGCCAGACGGTTGAGCCACCGGACGACGGCGGGCGGCTGCGGCGCGGGACGGCCTCGCCGACGGCCACTTGTCCATCACGCGGTCTGCTGTAAGGGGTCTGTCTTGGACGCGAGTCGTCTCCACTTGTTGTCCGTCCGCTGTCGGATGATCCACGTGGTGCTGTCACCGGCCGTGCGGGTGCAGCCGATGTGGACCCGCCCGAACCCCGCGGAACGGCAACTCTTCCTGTACTGCCGCCGCTTTCGCCCCCGCTGTCTCGCGGCCGAGCTCGCTGAGCTTGGGCGAGGGACGGCGAAAGGACCATCGCGATGACGAAGCCGGCTGTCACGAGCGTGCTCACCGCGCCGTTGAACCGTCTCATGGGAGTCTCTCTTTCCAGTGCTGGAGCGCAACTGCTCCAGCTGCCACAAAGGTAAAGCAACCTGCCTGCCAGCTCAACCCCTCGAATCGTGGGCGAAAACCGCCCTGTCCGACGTGTGTCGGACAGGAGTGTCATCGCTCGAGTGCGCCGCCCGTCTTGTTTTCTTGACAGCGTTTTCGAACCGCCGATAGACTCCGAGTAGACCTTCCGGCGATGGTCGGTTCCGTTTCGAGGCCGGCCGAGCGCACAATCGTGGATCAATCACACAGCACAACCATACTGGCGGTTCGTCACCGTGAGCGAGCGGTACTTGCTGGCGACGGCCAGGTGACACTCGGGCAGACTGTGGTCAAGACCAGCGCTCGCAAGATTCGCCGCCTGTACAACGATCGGATCTTGGCCGGCTTCGCCGGGTCGGCCGCCGACTCCTTTGCGTTGTTCGCAAGGTTTGAGTCGAAGCTCGAGCAGTACCGTGGCAACCTGGAACGGTCGGCCGTGGAGCTTGCCAAAGACTGGCGCACCGACCGCATCCTGCGACGTCTGGAAGCGATGCTGATTGTCATGGACAAGTCATCGACGTTCCTGCTGTCGGGTACCGGCGACTTGATCGAGCCGGATGACGGAATTGTGGCAATCGGATCGGGAGGAGGCTTCGCGCTGGCCGCCGCGAGAGCGCTCGCCGCCAACAGTGACCTGGATGCCCGAACCATTGCAAGCCGGTCGATGGCGATCGCCTGCGATCTGTGTATCTACACGAACGCCAACGTCCATATTGAAGAGCTGTAAGTGCCGATTTATCTTCCCGAAACGACCCAGACGTCCACCGCCTCCCTGACGCCGCGCGAGATCGTCGCCGAACTGGACAAGTTTGTGATTGGACAGGCAGCCGCCAAGCGTGCCGTCGCCATCGCACTGCGAAATCGCCTACGCCGGCAGAAACTCCCGCCAGAGATCGCTGAAGAAATCGCCCCGAAGAACATCCTGATGATCGGACCCACCGGTGTGGGCAAGACCGAGATAGCTCGCCGACTCGCGCGGCTCGCACAATCGCCCTTCGTGAAAGTCGAAGCGTCGAAGTTCACCGAGGTCGGATACGTGGGACGCGACGTCGAGTCAATGGTGCGGGATCTCGTCGAGCTGGGCGTCGACATGGTCCGAGAGGAACGCCTCAAGGAAGTACGGGGCAAAGCGGCACAGAACGCCGAAGAGCGCCTGCTTGATCTGCTCCTGCCGCCGACTTCGCCGATCGCGCCAGACGAGGATCCCGCGGCGGCGCGCGACAAACACCATCAGACGCGCGAGCGCTTCCGCGAGCAGCTGCGCGCGGGTCGACTCGACACGCGGGTTGTCGAGCTTGATGTTCGAGAGAGGTCGTTCCCGTCGCTGGAAATCATCGCCGGATCTTCGGTTGAAGAGGTCGACATCAACCTGAAAGACATGCTGCCAGGGTTGTTTCAAGGGCGGACCAAGCCCCGCCGGATGAAGATCCCTGAGGCGCTCGAGCATCTTGTCCAGGAAGAAGAGCAGAAGCTCATCGACATGGACAGCGTCGCACGGACCGCAGTTCACCGTGTCGAGCAGGCCGGTATTATCTTCATCGATGAGATCGACAAGATTTCGGGACGCGAAGGGACCCACGGCCCCGAGGTCAGCCGGGAGGGCGTCCAGCGAGACATTCTGCCGATTGTCGAGGGCACGACCGTCAATACCAAGTACGGAATGGTCCGAACCGATCACGTCCTGTTCATCGCCGCTGGCGCCTTCCACGTGTCGAAGCCGTCGGATCTCATTCCCGAATTGCAGGGGAGATTTCCGATACGCGTCGAGCTTGACGCGCTCGGGAGAGACGAATTTGTCAGGATCTTGACCGAGCCCAAGGCAGCCTTGGTGAAACAGTACACCGCACTCATGAATACAGAAGGGATTCAGCTCACCTTCACCGACGAAGCCGTGTACCGGATCGCTGACTTCGCGACACTTGTGAACGAGCGCACAGAGAACATCGGAGCCAGACGGCTTCACACGGTCATGGAGAAACTGCTCGACGAAATCTCGTTCGAAGGGTCTGACCTCCCGGAGAAGTGCATCGTGATCGATGACGGGTACGTGAGCCGAATGCTGGCGGACATCGTCAAGGACGAGGACCTGTCGCGGTACATCCTGTGACCCGTGACGTGTCACGGACAGCCGGCCCGCGGCGGTCGTCGTCCGGGCGCCTCAGCCTCGATGTTCAGGTGGTCGCCGCAGCGTTGGTTGTGGCAGCCGCCGCCACGACCGCTGCTGGATGCGGCAAGAAGGGACCGCCGCTACCGCCGTTCGTGCGTCTACCGGCCGCGCCAGAGGGTATCGCGGCGTCTCGTCTCGGCGATGTCGTTGAGATCACGTTGACCCTTCCCTCCGCCAACACCGACGGCACTCGACCGGCCGATATCGAGCGTGTGGATGTGTTCGCGTTCACGGGGCCGCGCTCTGCCACCGACGCAGAGATACTGGAACACGGGTTCCTCATCGAGAGCCTCGACGTGAAGGCGCCAGTGGACCCGGACGACACCATCGATCCGGAGGAGCCTCTCAGCGATCTCGAGCCCCTGGAAGGCCCCGGTCTTGATCAAGGCAGCATCGCTCGGCTGACAGAGGAACTGACACCCGCCGCTCTGCAGGCCATCGAACTGGCCGACGATGACGTTCCACGGCCCGGTACGGAGCGCACGTTGGGGGGACAACCCCGGGTGACGCCCGTCATCGCGTTTCCGTTGGAGATGTTGTCCCGGACCTACGTGGCGATTGGTGTGAGTACGCGCGGACGTCGAGGCGCCATTTCGGGTCGCGCTGTGGTGCCATTGGCGCCGGCGCCGCCCGCGCCCGGGCCACCTGAGGTCACCTACGATGAAGAGGCCGTCACGATCGAGTGGACGCCTGTCGGACTCGAGGGATTGAGCCCGGCGTCGGCTGTGCTGCCCGCGCGCGTGATCGCTCCCGTGACTCCCGAGACGATGTATGCGGTCTATGAGGCTTCGCCCGAGCTAGAGCTCCTGGCCGAACCATCGCGAGGGACCCGTTTGACCGGGGAACCCATAGACGGGCGATCGTTCCTCGACAGCAGGATCGAGTGGGGCATTGAGCGATGCTACGCCGTACGGGTCGTCCATCGTTACAGCGAGGGGCTAACCGTCGAGGGCGACGCGTCTCCGCCAACGTGCCTGACGCTGGCGGATGTGTTTCCCCCGCCGGCGCCGACGGGCGTGCAGTCGATTTCATCAGAAGGGGCAATCGTCCTGATCTGGAATCCCGTGACCGCCGCCGACCTCGCGGGCTACGTCATCCTGCGCGGGGAACCAGGCTCGGTTCTGCGGCCGATCGCCGTCCCTCCGGTGCGGGAAGCGACCTTCAGGGATGAGATCCCGTCTGGAAGTCGATTCATGTACGCCGTGCAGGCCATCGATCGAGCGGGGAACGCCAGCGATATCTCGGATACGACAGAGGAGACGGCCCGCTGAGCGTCCATCCGGTCTTATCCCAGGCGACAGGGTAGAATCGACGATCTGGCACGATGCCTTACAGGAGCGATCTATGAAGCTTTTTGCTGACACCAGTAACCTCAAAGACATCGAGGCGCTCGCGAAGCTGGGTATCCTCGATGGCGTGACGACGAACCCGTCGCTTCTGGCGAAGGAACCAGGCGATCATCGGAAAAACTTGAAAAGGATCTGCGAGATCGTCAAGGGTCCCGTGAGCGGCGAGGTCGTGGCCACCGATTTTGACGGCATGGTGCGTGAGGGTCGAGAGATCGCCGCCATCGATTCGCATATGGTTGTCAAAGTTCCGCTGACGCGTGAGGGCATCCGGGCCTGCAAGGCGCTCTCAGGAGAAGGGCATCGTGTAAACGTGACGCTGGTCTTTTCCGCTGTCCAGGCCCTCCTTGCCGCGAAGGCCGGCGCGACGTTCGTAAGCCCGTTCGTGGGCCGGTTGGACGATATCGCCGCGAACGGTGTGGGACTTATCCGAGAGATTGTCGAGATCTTCGACAACTACGAATTTCCTACCGAAGTCCTCGTGGCGAGCTGCCGGCACCCGATTCATATTCTGGAAGCCGCCCGTATGGGTGCCGATATCTGCACGTGCCCGCCGCCGGTGATCGATCAGCTGTTCAATCACCCGCTCACGAACATCGGGCTCGAGAAATTCCTGAAGGACTGGGAGAAAGCGCAGGCGGTCAAGGCGTGAAGACACGCGACGTCCTGGATCAGCTGGAGCGTCGGGCGGAGCTTGGCGGTGGCGCCGAGCGGCTCGAGCGACAGCACGCTGCTGGCAAGCTGACCGCGCGCGAGCGCGTCCAGCTCCTGTTCGATCCTGGTACGTTCGAAGAGGTCGACCAGCTCGTCACTCACCGATGTCGCGACTTTGGCATGGCCGATCAGGTTGTACCTGGCGACGGCGTGGTGGCCGGCCACGGTCTGGTCGAGGGACGGCAGGTGTTCGTGTTCGCCCAGGATTTCACGGTGTTCGGCGGATCCCTGTCCGAGACCAACGCCGCCAAGATTGTCAAGGTGATGGATCTGGCGGTGAAGCTCGGCGCTCCCATCGTCGGCCTCAACGATTCTGGCGGCGCCCGCATTCAGGAAGGTGTGCTGTCTCTCGGAGGGTACGCCGACATCTTCTTGAGGAACACTCTTGCATCGGGCGTCGTCCCGCAGATTTCGGCGATCATGGGTCCGTGCGCGGGCGGTGCTGTGTACTCGCCCGCGATTACCGATTTCGTCTTCATGGTGAAGAACACGAGCCACATGTTCGTGACCGGGCCAGATGTGATTCGAACTGTGACGCACGAGCACGTCACCAAGGAAGAACTGGGCGGCGCCATGACGCACAACGAGAAGAGCGGCGTCGCACACTTTGCTGTGGAGCACGATCGCGAGTGCTTGGCGCTGGTGCGCGAGCTGCTTGCCTTCCTGCCGAGCAACAATCTGGATGATCCACCGCGGCGCCCAACATCGGATCCGCCCGATCGTGAAGACGAATCGCTCGATCAGCTCGTTCCCTCTTCTCCCAATCAACCGTACGACATGCTGGACCTCGTCCACACGGTGGCGGACGACGGGTACTTTCTCGAAGTGCACGAGCACTACGCGCCCAACATCATCGTGGGCTTCGTCCGGTTCGACGGCCGGTCGGTGGGGGTCGTGGCCAACCAACCAGCAGTGCTGGCCGGCACCCTGGACATGGCCGCGTCGGTAAAGGCGGCGCGCTTCGTGCGATTCTGCGATGCCTTCAACATCCCGCTGGTAACCTTCGAAGACGTACCAGGGTTTCTCCCGGGTACCGTGCAGGAGTACGGGGGCATCATCAAACATGGGGCGAAGCTCCTGTTTGCATTCGCCGAGGCAACGGTGCCCAAGGTAACGGTCATCACCCGGAAGGCCTATGGAGGTGCGTATTGCGTGATGGCGAGTAAGCACCTTCGAACCGATTTCAACTACGCGTGGCCGTCCGCCGAGCTCGCGGTCATGGGCCCGGAGGGTGCGGTCAACATCCTCTACAAACGCGAGCTCGAAGCCGCAGCTGACGAAGCGGCGCTAAGAGCCGAAAAGGTGGCGGAGTTTCGCGACAAGTTTGCCAATCCCTATATCGCCGCGTCGCGAGGCTTCCTCGACGAGGTTATTCGGCCGCGGCAAACTCGTCGGAAGCTGGTCGCCGCGTTTCGAAATCTCGACAATAAGCGCGACCGAAATCCTCCGAAGAAGCACGGAAACATTCCGCTCTAGTAGGACGCCAGTCGGCCATTGCGTCCGCGGCGATCGGGTTCAGCCCTCGACGGGCATAAGCCATTACAATAGTGGTAGTTGACCGTGCCAGTAACGCCCAGGAAGCGTGACGGGCGCTGGTGTTGACCACTGCAACGTGAAGAAGCTTCTGATCGCCAACCGTGGTGAGATCGCGGTACGCATCGTTCGCGCGTGTCGAGAGACGGGCGTGTGTCCGGTGGCGGTGTACTCTGAATGCGACCGTACGGCGTTGCACGTACGACTGGCTGACGAGGCGTATCCGATCGGTCCCAGTTCCCCTCGCGACAGCTACCTGCGGATCGACCGCATCCTTGACGTCGCGCGTCGGTCTGGTGCCGACGCCGTCCATCCCGGCTACGGTTTTCTCGCAGAGAACGCCGCGTTCGCGTCCGCGGTCTGTGACGCGGGCCTCACCTATGTTGGGCCAACGCCTGGCGCCGTAGCCTTGATGGGAAGCAAGACCGCGGCGCGGGCCGCGGCGAGTCGCGCTGGCGTACCGGTCGTGCCGGGCACCGAAGCACCACTCGGAAGCGACGCATCGGACGTCGAGCTGGCCAACTGTGCCGAGGCCGTCGGTTTCCCGCTACTTGTGAAGGCGGTGGCTGGGGGTGGCGGCACGGGTATGAGAATCGTTGGCGGTGCGGAGGGGCTGCCTGATGCCGTCCGCGCTGCCCGGTCGGAGGCCGAGACCGCCTTTGGCGATTCGGCCGTGTACCTGGAGCGTTGCCTGCACCGTCCGCGGCACGTGGAGGTGCAGCTCCTCGGTGATCATCACGGCGTGATCGTCCCCTTCGTCGAGCGTGAGTGTTCGATTCAGCGACGTCACCAGAAAGTCGTCGAAGAGACGCCCTCTCCAATCGTCTCGTCTGAGCTGCGCCGTGCGCTCACCACGGCCGCCGTTGCGGTCGCTGGCGCCGTGAACTACACGAATGCAGGTACGATTGAGTTTCTGCTCGACGAGGACAATCGATTCTATTTCCTCGAAATGAACACTCGGCTCCAGGTCGAGCACCCGATCACCGAAATGGTGGCCGGCGTGGATCTCGTGCAGTGGCAGATTCGAATCGCACGCGGGGACCGGCTGACGCTTGATGTCGAACGGCTTCTGGCGCCCACCGGGCACGCCATCGAGTGTCGCATCTACGCGGAAGACCCAGACAACGGCTTTCTTCCGTCACCTGGCAGGATCCAGCGACTCCAGCGCCCCGACGGACCGGGCATCCGGGACGACACCGGTGTCACCGAGGGATTGGACGTGCCGATTTTCTACGATCCGCTGATCTCAAAACTGGCCGCGTGGGCCCCGGATCGCGCATTAGCGATCGCACGCATGCGCCGGGCGCTGAAGGAGTACCACGTCGATGGCATCAAGACCACGATTCCGTTTTTCATCTGGCTGCTCGATCAACCCGACTTCTGCGAAGGCCGGTTCGACACGACGTATCTCGACGAAGTCTTGAGCTGTCGCAACGGTCGTGCGTTCTTGGACATGACTCCAGCTGACGAGGATCTAGCCGCCATCGCCGCTGTCCTTCAGGAGACCGTCCCAGTGGGTGCCACCGGCATCACCGACGGGGCGAAGCAGATTGTCGGTCAGCGGGGCTGGAAGGTGAAGGCCCGAACCGAAGGGTTACGCTGATTTGCGGCGCGAGGTCGAGATCAACGGGCGCGTCCACCAGATCGCGATTCGTTCTGAGGGGCGGGGCGTAGTCGTTTCCATAGATGACCGCGAGCGGGTCGTCGACGCGGCGCGCGTCGATCCCTTCACCTGGTCGTTGATCGTGGACGGCATCAGCCGAGAGGTGACCGTTGTGCCCAGCGAACCTGGGCACCTCAGCGTTCGAGTTGGCGATGCCGTCGCCGCAGTCGCGGTGGGCGGACGGCGGCGCGGACGCGGACGGCACGCCGGAATCGTCGCAGGAAGCGGCGGCCAACGGCTCACCGCGCCGATGCCTGGTAAGGTTGTCCGGGTGCTCGTTCGGCAAGGGGAGATCGTGGCGGCTCGTCAGCCGATAGTGGTGGTCGAGGCGATGAAGATGGAGAACGAGCTGCGGGCCAGCGTCGGCGGGGTCGTCTCGGAGGTGAATGTGGAGAGCGGGCAGTCGGTGGAAGTTGGCGCCCTGCTGGCCGTGATCGTCACAGACTGAGCGGGGTCCACCGGTGCCACGATAGATAGCTAGAAGTGCTTGCGACCACGGAAGGTCAGTGAAGGTGTTTTCAAGAGTTCGCGGGTTGGCCACGGCGGTTTCGCGCGTCCGGCACCATAAGGTGGCGCGGTATGGGATCCTCTGCGTGATGATCGCAGCCGCTATCCTGTCGGCGGCGATCGTCAGCTCACTGACGGTCAACCTTGGGCCGCGCTTGCGGGAGCTCGCGGAGCGGGAAGGCTCCCGGTTTCTCGAACGGCCGATGCAGATCGGGCGGCTGAGCCTCCACGTCGCTCGGGGGCGCGTTCTCCTTGAGGACCTTGCGATTGCGGGAAGCCGCCCGGGCGACCGGCCGTTCTTCACGGCGAAGGGCCTGTCCCTTTCGCTGAACTGGGCCAACGTCTTCCGACGTCGCCCCGACATTACGATTACCTCGGTCGAGTTGACCGACTGGGAGATGCTCGTCGAGAAGTGGGCGGGTGGCCACAACTTCCCTGATTTCACGCCCGATTCCAACACCGGCGGTCCGCGCCCCTTCACGATGACCTTGCGGTACCTGAGGGCCTGGCGCGGTCAGTTCACCTACCTTGACCATGAGGCGCCGTGGAGCATCGTGGCTCCGAACATCGACCTGAACATTCTCAATGCGGAGGGATATCGAGGTGAGGCCCGGTTCACGGACGGTACCGTCGAGATTCAGGATCACCTTCCGATGTGGACGAACATGGAGGCTCGGTTCAGGATCGATGGCAGTCTGTTGCACCTGGATCGCATCGATCTCGAATCGGACGGTTCACGCAGCGTGGCGATCGGGTCCGCCGATCTCGCGCGCTGGCCGGCGATGCAGTACGACGTGCAGTCCCGCGTCCACTTTCCGCGGATGCGGGAAATCTTCTTCCGCAACGAAACGTGGCAGCTCTCCGGAGACGGTGACTTCGACGGCATCTTCCGTCTTTTCAAGGGGGGGCACGAGCTTGCTGGCGACTTCACCAGCGACCTGGCCGGCGTCGACGACTACGCATTCCCGTCGCTGTTTGGCTCCCTGCAGTGGACCAGTCGATTGTTTGAAGTGACCGATGCCGGCTCCGAGCTGTACGGAGGGTCGTCGAGCTTCGATTTTTCAATCAAGCCACTCGGGTCTGACGAGCGACCAACGGCGGTCTTCGATGCGTCGTACGAAGACGTCGATTTGGCGCAACTCTCGGATTTCTACGAGTTGCCGGGGCTCCGGTTTGCGGGCACCGTCTCGGGGCGAAACCGACTCGAGTGGACACTTGGTCGGTTCGGAGAAAACCGCGCGGAAGGACAGGTCAGCGCCTCGCCGCCAGACGCCGTGCCGATAATGACGTCGTCGCTCGCGGCCGCGCGTGCAGCCGATCCGGACCATTCGCGGCACGAGTGGGGACCGTTTGGGCCGGTTGCGCTGCCTGCGCACGAGCCGGTCAGCGGCGAGCTTCGCTACAGCTGGACCCCTGAGCGGATCGAGCTCGGACCCGGCCATCTCGCGACCGGGCGCACGCACGTCAGCTTTGAAGGCACGACCGAATGGGGTGTCGAGTCACGGATTCCTTTTCATGTGACCAGCAGCGATTGGCAGGAAAGCGATCAGATCCTGGCCGGCATCCTGACCGACTTTGGCGCGCGAACTGGTGTCGTGGCATTCGGCGGCCGCGGTGAATTCGACGGCCTGATGACAGGGCCGTTCCGTCGTCCTCGGGTCGAGGGCGTCTTCACGGGCGAAGACCTGCGGGCCTGGGATACCGTGTGGGGGGACGGAGCCGCCGAGATCGTCGTCGAGGACAACTACCTGACGGTGAACCACGGCGTCGTGCGGCTCGACGGCTCCGAGGTTCAGGCGGAAGGACGGTTCTCGCTCGGTTATCCAAGACGGGACGGGGGAGACGAGATCGACGCCAGGTTTCGCGTGACCGGTCGAGACCTCGACGGCGTACGCCACGCGTTCGGGATCGACGACTATTCCGTGTCAGGCGACCTCAGCGGCGAGTTCCGCCTCACCGGCCAGTACCGGACGCCGTTTGGGTTCGGCGCGATGACGATCGCCAATGGCGTGGCCTACGGAGAGCCTTTCGAGGTGGGGACGGCGTCACTGCGCTTCGACGGCGACGGTATCAGGCTCGACGGCGTGCACATCGCCAAAGGTGGGTCAGCCGTCACGGGCGCTGCGTTCGTGGGATGGGAAGGCACGTATTCGTTCAACGCCGACGCCCGTGACGTTCCCTTTTCCACAATCGAGGCGTTCAACTACCCTCAGATCCGGCCATCCGGCCGGTTGGAGTTCGTCGCGGGAGGGAGCGGCACGTTCGTCGATCCACGCTATGACGTCCGTTTCCGCGTCAACGATCTGGCGGCCGGTGAGGAACCCGTCGGACAGGTGACCGGCAATCTGGCGCTGCGTGGCAACGAGCTCAGCGGAGAGTTCGATGTCGCGTCTCCACGACTGGCCATCAGCGGGACGGGCCGCATCGCGCTCAACGTCCAGGCGGACGCCGATCTGACTTTTCGCTTTCACGAGAGCTCGCTCGATCCCTACGTGCGGCTGTTCGTACCGCGATTGTCCCCGTACACGACCGCCGTGGCGAGTGGTTCCGTCAGGGTCGTCGGGGAGCTCGCCAATGTGGACTACCTGCTGATCGACGCGACGGTGGATACGCTCGACATGCGGCTTTTCGACTACGCGATTCGCAACGGTCGCCCCATCAAACTTACCTTGGACAATCGTCTCGTGCGCATCGATCAACTGCAACTGGTCGGGGAAGACACCAGCCTCACTGTTGGGGGGCAGATCGCGCTCGGCGATCAGACCATAGCCGTTCGCGCCGAGGGGGACGCGAACCTCGGGATCCTGCAGGGGGTCTTCAGCGACGTCAGGGGCTCTGGCCAGGCGAAGCTGGCGGCAGGGATCAACGGTCCGTTGTACGAGCCGGTCTTTTCAGGCAGTGCGACCATTAGCGACGGCCGGGTCCGTCACTTCTCGTTGCCGAATTCGCTCGACCAGATCAATGGAACCCTCCGGTTCGACTCCAGCGGGATTCGACTGGACGATGTGGACGCCACGTTTGCGGAGGGACGCGTGCGGTTTGGCGGTCTGATCGAGTTCGACGGGTATGTTCCCGGCGCATTGACGGTCACGGCCAGGGGAGAAGATATCCAGCTTCGCTATCCGGAGGGGGTGAGATCGACACTCGATGCCGACCTGACGCTGCGAGGGAGCATCGAAGCGCCGACGCTGGGTGGGCTGTTCTTGGTGAAGAACGCGACGTGGACTCAGAGAGTCGATACCTCGGGCGGACTGTTCGATTTCGGCGGCGCCTCCGAGGCGGTGGCAGGCGAGACCTCGGCGATACCGATGCCGATTCGGTACGACATCCAGATTCAGGTTCCCTCCACGCTCCACATTGAAAACAACGTCGCCCGCCTCGTCGCCAGCGCTGATCTGCAGCTGGCCGGCACCTACGAGCGTCCGCTACTGTTCGGTCGAGCGGAGGTCGATCGCGGCGAGATCACCTTCGAGGGGCGGCGGTATGTGGTCACCCGGGGCGCGATTGACTTCACGAATCCAAGCCGCATCGAGCCCTTCTTCGACGTCGAAGCCGAGACGCGCGTGCGGGTCCCCGGCCAAACGTATCGAGTGATCGTGAGTGCTGCAGGGACAGCAGAGCGGTTGCAGCCACAGCTGAGCTCGGATCCCCCGCTCCCGGCGGCCGATGTTGTGGCGCTGCTGTTCAGCGACGTGCGACGCACCCAGGGCTCTACCGACGCGGAACTCCGTGCGCTGCAGAACCCGAACCAAGCGCAGACCGACATCTTGACCACCCGGGCGACCCAGCTCCTCGCGAACCCGCTCTCGTCGGAGGTTGGACGTGTCGTCGAGCAAACCTTCGGCGTGGACACCTTTCAGCTGAGTCCGACGCTCATCGACCCATACAGCCAGTCCGCGACTTTGTCGGCTTCCTCGATCAACCCGTCAGCGCGTGTCACGGTCGGTAAACGAATCTCTGAGCGCGTGTTCCTCACGTATTCGCGGAGCGTGAGTTCCGCCATTAGCGATGAAATCTTTCTCCTCGAGTACGACGAAAGCGACCGTTTGTCTTGGATCCTGTCTCGCAACGAGGATTCCACGTACGCGATCGAGGTCCGCGTGAGGCACACGTTCTGATGCGGGCGGGTTCCGCCTGCGCAGCCGCCTTTCTCCTTGTCCTGTCCGCGTCGCCAGCGGTCGCCGACGTCGAGGACTACCTCGGGCACCCCATCGTGTCGGTGCGGCTGTCGGTCGAGGGGCGAATCGAGGCCGATCCGCCGATCGCCGCGTTGATTGAGACCAGGATCGGAGACGCGCTCAGCATGATGACCGTGCGTGAGACGATCGCCCATCTCATGGCGGTCGGTGCATTTGAACGCGTCGCAGCCAGCGCGAGCCTCGTGGCGGGCGGTGTCGCCCTCGAGTACGAACTGACTCCGGTCCATCCCGTTGGCGACCTGGTTCTCGTTGGCGCGAATGGCCTGTCCGGCATTGACCCCAATCAGCTGCGTGGTGCGATCAGCGAACGCTTCGGTCCGTCGCCGCCAGCCGACAGTGCTGCCGGCGTGGCCCGCTTCATTGAATTTCAGCTGCAGCAGAGTGGGTATCTGCGGGCCGGCGTCACATCCCGCGTCGAGATCGACCACCGGACTGAGCGCGCAGTTCTCGTGTTCAACCTCGAGCCAGGGCAGCGTTGCCGTATCGGGCAAGTCTCGGTTGTCGGTGACCCTGGCGTCTCGCCTGATGATTTGCTCGGCATGCTTCGACTCAAGTCTGGTGCCCCGTACGAGCCCGATATGCTCGCTCGGCGGATTGACGTGTACCTGCAGGATCGTCGTGACCAGAGGCACTACGAGGCGACGCTGACACTCACGACGCGTCTGACCGAGGACGACCGGGTGGCTGACATCAATGTCACGGCGGCTCAGGGGCCACGCGTGCGTGTCGTCTTTGCCGGTGATCCTCTCCCGGTTCAACAGCAACAAGAGTTGGCGCCGATCGCGCGCGAGGCGTCCGCAGGAGAGGATTTGTTGGAGGATTCGACGAACAGGATCGAGGACTACCTTCGATTGCAGGGGTTCCGAGACGCGACGGCCCCGTACCAACGCCAGGAGGTGAACGGCGAACTTCTCATCACGTTCACCGTTAGCCACGGGCCTCAGTATCGGGTCGCTGATGTCGCGATTACCGGCGCCGCCGCGGTGCCGATCGAGGAGTTGGCCGGCGCCATGAGGATCAGACCAGGGCTGCCGCTGTCGGCTGCTGACCTCGATGATGATGTCAGGTTGGTCGAGGAGGTGTACCGTCGCAGGGGGTTTGCTGCGGTTGACGTCCAGCCGACCGTGGAACCCGTCGGTGACGTGACGCCGGGCGCCTCGGCGATCGACGTCTCGGTTGGTTTGAACGTTACTGAGTACGCTCAGACGATGGTCCGTTCAGTCCAGGTCGAAGGCAACATGTTGGTTCCCGCAGGGCAGTTGATCGAGGTCCTGGGGTTACGGTCAGGGAGCCCGTTCTATGCGGTCCAGATGGCGCTTGACCGCGATGCCCTTGAACGGCGCTACGCTGATCTGGGCTTCCAGAACGCGATCGTCGAAAGCCGACCAGGCCTCAGCGCCGACTTGGCCTACGCTGACGTCGTGTACGCCGTTCGGGAGGGGCGACAGATCCTCGTGGACCACCTGCTCATCGTCGGAAACGATCGAACCAGTTCGGAAACGATTGCGCGCGAAGTACAACTCGCCCCTGGCGAGCCGCTTGGATTCGCCGACGTCGCAGAAACGCAGCGGCGTCTGGCGAGCCTTGGATTATTTCGCCGTACCCGCATCAACGAGCTCACCCACGGCGACTACACGACACGCGACGTGGTCATCGCCGTCGAAGAAGCCCCCGTGACGACGGTTGGGTATGGAGGGGGAGTCGAGGTCGGCCAGCGAATTCGAGGCAACCCGGAAACGGGCGGTAGCGCCGACGCACAGGTCGAAGTCTCGCCGCGAGCATTCTTCGAGGTCAGTCGGCGCAACCTGTTCGGGAAGAACCGGACGGTGACGCTGTTTACGTCCATCAGCCTGAGGCCGAATGATCCGTCGTCCAGCACCGATGAGGGAATCCCGACCGGCGACGGGTCTCCATTCGGTTTCAGTCCATATCGGATCCTGGGTACGTTCAGGGAGCCACGAGTTGTCGGGACCTCCGCGGACGCGTACCTGACCGCGACGATCGAGCAGCAGATTCGGTCAAGCTTCAACTTTGCCCGTCGTGGGTTCGGCGCCGAGGTGGCGGGCATCCGAGGTGGTCTGCGACTCAGCGGGAGCTACGAGATCCAGCGCAGCGAGCTCTTCGACGAGCAGATCGATCCGGAAGACCGTCGCCTCGTGGACCGGGTATTCCCTCAGGTTCGCCTGTCCTCGTTTGCCGGCACTGCGATCCGCGATAGGCGGAATGACGAACTGACCCCGTCCTCGGGTCATTACGTCAGCGTTAGCGCCAAGGTGGCCGCGCGGGCGATCGGCTCTGAAGTCGGTTTTGCCACGTCGTATATGACGGCCCAGCTATTCCGTGTTCTCCCGCGGACGAACCGGATCGTATTTGCTGGAAGCGCCCGCGTCGGGCTGGCGACGGGATTTCCTCGGCCGGCGCCAGCCTTTGACCTGTTGGGCAACCCTGTCCTGGACGAGGACGGGGCTCCCGTTGAGGTCGTCGTCGAGGACTTGCCGGCCAGCGAACGGTTCTTCGCCGGCGGCGACACGACAGTTCGCGGCTTCGCGCTCGATCAGCTTGGTACACCCGAGACCATCGACTCCAATGGATTTCCCCTCGGCGGGAATGGCCTCTTGATCTTGAACGCCGAGCTCCGTGTGCCCGTCTTTGGCGGGTTCGGTGTCGTTGGCTTTGTCGACTCCGGCAATGTGTTTCCTGCGGCTGGCGACATCGATCTCGGACAGCTACGGAGTGCCGTTGGTTTTGGATTTCGTTATGACTCTCCGATTGGCCCTATCCGCGTCGACATGGGGATCAAGACCGACCGCCGTGACGTCGTACCCGGGCAACCGGAGAAGCTCACTGCATGGCACGTGAGCCTGGGCCAGGCGTTCTGACGGTCGAGATGTTCATCCGCACACTGGTCCTTGCTCTCATACTGGGCGTTCTGTCAGAACCGGCGAGCGGCGAAGTTGTGGACCGTGTGCTTGCGATGGTTGAAGGGCGCTTGATCATGCTGAGCGACGTGGTTGCGGCACGCGAGCTCGGATTGCTGCCGACGGCTGAATCGGATGGGGAGACCGGCGTCGTTCTCGCGGCCCTCATCGACCGCGCGCTGATCCTCCACGAAGTCGACCGCTATGCCGCTCCAGACCCAGGCCCCGACGAAGTGGACCGGCAGCTGCGGCTGGTCCAGGCGCGTTTCTCGTCGGACGACGAATACGAGGCGGTGCTGGAGAAGACGGGTCTCGGGGAGGGCCACGTGCGCGAGCGCCTGAGACAGGATTTGCGGATTCGCGCGTACTTGGATCAGCGCTTCAGCGTGTTCCCGGCGAGCGAGGAGGATCTTGGGCGTTTCTATCGCGAGCATCCCGAGCAGTTCAGCAGTCAGGGTAACCTGCGGCCGTTCGATCAGGTACGCACCCAACTCGCGCAGGCCGTGAACGACGAGCGGCGGCGTGCGCTCGTCGAGCAGTGGGTTGCCGATCTGCGTGGCCGCGCCACCGTCTTGAAGGTGTTCGACCAATAGGGTCCTTTAGTTTGGTACTGAGGCAAGAGTTTAGTACTGAGGCAAGTCACACGAGGGGTGTGGGTCTAGGAGAGACCGACGACCATCTGCACGAGCTGAAGCAGGTTGAATCCTGAGTGGCTCACGATTGGCGCGACGACTGACCCACGCCGAAGATACGTGATCGCCCAAAAGACCCCGAGTAGCACCGTCGTGATTGCCGCGTCAGCACCCTGCAGCAGATGTCCAGCACCAAACGCCAGGCTTCCGACCACAACGCCTACCACCGGTCCACCGAGTCCATGATCGAATCGCCGCAGCACGAACGCGCGCTGCAGCTCTTCTCGAAATCCTCCGGCCGTGACGACGACGAGCGCGAAGAGCAGAGCGGCCTGCCTGGTGTCGATCAATGCTTGGAGCGGGTTCGGTTCAGCAGGCTCTAGCCACGGAGCCAGCCATCTGACCGTGACGATGGCAAAGAGCGCAAGCCCGAGCGCTCCGAAGATGAGGGGGAGACCGGCCAGGACCTCTCGTCCGATCGGACGTCCGCCCAGAAATAGCGCGCCAGGCCGCTCACCGTGCGATCGCAGGAACAAGAGTATGAGCGCCAGCACGAGCACCGTGTCCGCGAGCGATAGGACGACGACGTACCCCAGGGTCAGCTCGGAGTAACCGAACACCGCCATTGTCGCCGCGACCGCGAATTGAGTCGGAAATCCAGAGCAGACGATGATTTCGACGAGTGCCGTCGCTCGCCGTGCCTGCGCCGGAGCGTCGGTTGCCGCGGGCGCTGGTTCCAGCTCGGTTGGGGGAGACCCGGGCTCTCGTTCGTTACTCACGTGAGCAGCGTACCATCCACCTCCGAACGCGTTCGGTCGATTCCTGCCTTCGGCGGGCGATTTGGCTCCGGATGTGCTTGCCAAGGGCGCCCCGACCGACTGACAATGTAAAAATGACATGGTCAACGACCAATAGTGGGGCCTGGTGAGTTTCGCCACCGAGAGACAACCGGCGGCCAGTAACGATTCTGACACCGACGTAACGGAGCGCGTGCTGATCGTCGAGGATGATGCATCGGCTCGCGTCGGTCTGGAGCTGCTTGTCCGCAGCTGGGGCTTTGCGGCTGATGCCGCATCCGACGGTGTCGAGGCGTTGGACAAAGTGACAACGTTCAGACCGGCGATCGTCATCACCGACCTGGTGATGCCGAGAATGGACGGACTCGAACTGCTTCGGGCGCTGCAGACACAAGGCGCCGACGTGACCACGCTCTTGCTGACCGCACAGGGCACCGTCGAAACGGCGGTCGCGGCAATGAAGGAGGGTGCGTACGATTACCTCACCAAGCCGGTCGATATTCAGCGGTTGAAAATCTTGCTTGACAAGATCGTTGAGCGAATGGAGACGCTGCGCGAGGTGAAATCGCTCCGCCGCCAGCTGCGAGAGCACGGCGCGTTCGGGTCGATGATTGGTAATAGCCCCGAGATGCGGAAGATCTACTCGGTGGTTGAGCAGGCCGCCCCAACCAGCGCGTCGGTGCTGGTCACCGGGGAGTCGGGGACGGGCAAGGAGCTCGTGGCGCAGGCCGTTCATCAGCTCAGCCCGCGGGCTTCTTTCCCCTTTGTTGCCATCAATTGCGCGGCGATCCCGGAAACCCTGCTCGAGAGCGAAATTTTCGGGCACGAAAAGGGCGCCTTCACCGGAGCTTCAGATCGGCGACCGGGCTGCTTTGAGTTGGCTGACCGCGGCACTCTGTTTCTGGACGAAATTGGAGAGATGACGCCCTCAACCCAGGTCAAGCTTTTGCGCGTGTTGCAGGAGCATCGGTTTCGACGGCTAGGTGGGCGCCAGGAGCAGACGGTTGATGTGCGGATCATAGCCGCGACGAATATCGATCCGGCGGAGGCCGTGCAGAAGGGCAAGTTACGAGAGGACCTCTACTACAGGCTGAATGTATTCGCCTTGCGGCTGCCTGCGCTACGCGAGCGGCGAGAAGACCTCCCGCTTCTGATCCAGGCGTTCATCACCGAATTCAATACGCGGAATCAGAAGTCCATCGCGGGCGTTGAGCCAGCAGCGATGCGGACACTCGAGGAGTATGCGTGGCCGGGGAACGTTCGTGAGCTCCGAAACGTCATCGAGCGGGCGACGATCCTTGCCTCTGGCCAGTTCATCGAGGCGAAGCACCTGCCTCCGGGGTTGTCCGCCGGACCTCCGGTGCCGACGGCGTCCCGGGTGGCGCTTGCGCCCGGTACGACGGTTGAGGAGGCTGAGCGGCAGCTCATCATGATGACGCTCGAGCACACGCGCGACAACAAGACCCGCGCGGCCGACATTCTCGGGATCAGCCTCAAGACACTGCACAATAAGCTGAACAGGCTGCACCTGCGCCCGCGCAAAATCGAGTAGCGAACAGGGGCAGTAACGGGCCCTGATATGCGAATAGGGATCAAGGGAAAGCAGGTCCTCGGCGTGACGACCATCGTTGGCGTCGTCGTGGTGGGCCTGAGCGTGATCCATCTTTCGCGGCTGGCGAGCGTGAGCCTCGCCGAAACGAGAGCCCGCGCGGAGTTCATCGCCAACGCGATCTACCATCGGGCCCGCGAAGTTGTCGTCGAGGACGACGATGTGCTTCCATCCCTCGCGCTGCGTCAAGATCCGGGTTTGCGGTCGATCATCGAATCAAGCCTGTATTCGAACAACGTCACTTCAGCGGCCATCGTTGACGTCGGCGAGACGGCGGTGATCCATGTCTTTCCCGCTGAAGAAGGACGACGGGTCGCGTCGGCTGGCGATCTCAGCGAGCTTGTCGCGCGCCCGGCGTTTTCGCAGCTACTGGCCATCTACCGGAGTGAACGGCAGAACCTCGAGTGGCGTCAGCCGCTGTTGCTCGGCGAAACCCAGTTCGGATCGATTCGAATAGGCGTGTCGACGCTGCTGATACGCAGGGAGCTGAACGACTCGCTTCGGCCCGCGATCGTGACTGCGCTGGTTGCCTTGGCGATCGCGGTCTTTGGCGCCATGTTGTTGGCGCAGATCGTCTTACGTCCGATCCATGTCATTCGTTCCGGGTTGACGAGGCTCGGGCGTGGCGAGTTTGGCGTGAAGCTCGACTTGAGCCAGCGGGACGAGTTCGGCGAGCTCGGTACGTTCTTCAATACCGCTAGTGCACAGATTGCGGCCGACCGAACCCAGATGGCGGGACAGGTGGCGAATCTGGAATCGGCGGTTGAACGTCTCGAGGATGCGGTGGCGATTGTCGGCCCGCATGGGAAGTTCCTGTTCGCGAACCCAGCCTTGCGAGCGCTATTGCCAGGTGCGTCGGTTGGCGCAAAGCTCTCCGACGTGGCCTCGGAACATAGCCCGCTCCGTGACCGCGTCGAACAGACGCTCTCTCGACGACAGTCGCTGGGGCCGTTGTCCGCCTCGCTGCCCACCGGTGAGGGCGAGACCAGCGACTACCTGATCCTGACCCATCCGATCATCGATCAGGCGGGCCAGCTTGTCGGTGTGATGGTGGTCGCCCGTAACCTCGAGTATCTCAGTCAGGTCCAATCGACGATCCGCTACTCTCGCAAGCTCGCGGCTCTCGGGCGACTCTCGGCCGGTGTTGCCCATGAGGTGAAGAACCCGCTCAACGCGATGATGATTCACCTCGAGTTGTTGCGCCAGCGATTCCAGCCGAATACCATGACGGTCAGGTCGGCGGCCCGCGCGACCGGTACGACTGGACCGGTCCTGGTTGACGCGAACCCGCCGCAGGTGAACGTTGTCGGTGCCCTCGAGCACGTCGATGTCATCGCGGCTGAAATCAAGCGTCTGGACGAAGTCGTGCAGGGGTTTCTGAAATTCACAAGGCCCGAAGACCTCAGTTTGCAGCCGGTGGCACTCGAGAGGCTTCTCGCGGAGGTCGTCCCGATCGTGCGGTCCGAGGCGGAACCCCTGGGCATAGAACTTGTCGTTGAAGCCTCGACAGCGCCAGACGTGAACGGCGACCCGAGCATGCTGAGGCAGGCGTTTCTGAATCTGGCTTTGAATTCCTGCCAGGCCATGCCGAACGGGGGCACGCTGACCATTCGCGCTGAGTCCGCGCGCGGTCGATTCGTGATCATTTCGGTGGAGGACACTGGCGTTGGCATCAAGCCTGAATCGCTGCCTCGCATTTTTGATCTATATTTCACCACCAGGGAAAAGGGCAGCGGGATCGGACTCTCGATGGTGTACCGCACGATTCAGATGCATGATGGTGAGATTGAGGTACAGTCGACACCAGGCAAAGGAACGACGTTCCGTGTACTGCTTCCGCAGGCCTGAACAGATCGGCGTCTTGCTTGTTTTGGCTGTTGCGGCCTCTGGCTGCTTCCGAACGCAGGCTCAGGTCCCGGTTGAGATGCCGCCGCTGACAGTGCCCGTCGCGCCCCCTCGCCTCGTTGAACCGAGCGTGCCGGATAATCCACCCCCCGGCCCAGAGCTGCTCGACGAGCCAGCCGACCAGCCCTTGCCGCCACAAACCGAGGTCGACCCAGGTCCGCGGAATGGACCAACAAGTCCACCGGCGCCGGTTGCCCCGCCAGTCGATGCCGCCGCGCCCGCTCCGGTGAGGACCCCATCGACGACGCTGAAGACAGTGTCACCGCAGGAAGAAGGTCGGATGGAGCGGGCGATCCGCGCCCTGGCGAGGCGCGCGCAAGCCGATCTGAACCGGGTGGACTACGAGTCGCTCGGTCGCGATGCCAGAGCCAACTACGATCAAGCGAAGCGGTTTATCACCCAGGCTGAGGAGGCACTCAAGGCGAAGAATCTCGTCTTCGCAGAGACGGTCGCCGACAAAGCGGCCACGCTGGCCGGTCAGCTCGCGGGCCGATAGCCGTTTCGGCCACACCTGCAGAGATCCACAATCGCGCGTTGGCGTCAACATCTTGCGACTGACCTAAAAGAGACGCACAATATATGGTGTAAGAGGCTTGACAAAGCTTGTGGTCTGGGCGCATATTGATCCGCCGGTAACTGAGAACTCAGGCGAGATTACGAGAACCTCCCAGCGCTCGTGAACCTGCCAGCACACAGGGGTCAACGGCCTCAACACGGTATCCGATAGAGCTTTTGGCGACGCCCGCAGTGGGGAAAATGTGGTGGTCGTCGATCCGGAGCGCGAGTCTCCGGGGTCACGGAGTCGACATATGAAGGAGAACGCTGCCTATCAGGCCGCGAGTGCCGGACAGCAGACGGCGGAAACGGGTGGAAGCCAGGGCGTGCTCGGCAAGTCCGATGTCGATCGACCGCGCGAGATAGCCGGGGTCGAGGCGCCAGGACTGTCGTTCCCGCGTTTTTTCACCGAAGCGGGCGTGGATCCCTTCGACGAGATCGAATGGGAATTGCGCGACGCCGTCATTGGCAACGAGCGTGGCGAGGTGGTGTTCGAACAGCGAGATGTTGAGATTCCGACGTTCTGGTCGCAGCAAGCCACCAACATCGTGGTGTCCAAGTACTTCCGTGGCCAGCTCGGCTCTCCAGAGCGCGAGCATAGCGTCAAACAGCTCATCGGCCGCGTCGTCGACACGATCACTGAGTGGGCTCGTACGGACGAGTACTTTGCAACCGGAGAGGATCTGCAGTCATTCAGCGACGATCTGAAGCACATCCTCGTGTATCAGAAGGCGGCCTTCAACAGTCCGGTGTGGTTCAACTGCGGGTTCGAGACGTATCCGCAGTGCTCGGCCTGTTTCATCAATTCCGTGCAAGACACGATGGGCTCGATTCTGTCGTTGGCCAAAACCGAGGGCATGCTGTTCAAGTTCGGTTCGGGCACAGGTACCAACCTGTCGCCGATTCGGTCATCGAAAGAACTGCTCGCTGGAGGAGGCACGGCGTCTGGTCCCGTTTCGTTTATGAAGGGCTACGATGCCTTCGCGGGCGTCATCAAGTCGGGCGGTAAGACTCGTCGTGCGGCCAAGATGGTCATCCTCAACGCGGATCATCCCGACATTCTCGAGTTCATCGGGTGCAAGGTCGAAGAAGAGAAGAAGGCCTGGGCGCTGATCGACGCTGGCTACGACGGCTCCTTCACCGGTCCGGCGTATTCGTCAGTCTTCTTTCAAAATTCGAATAACAGCGTTCGCGTCACCGATGAGTTCATGCGCGCTGTGCTGGATGGCGGCGCCTGGGAGACGCGGGCGGTCACGGACCCCGACCGCGTGATCGACAGGTACGAAGCACGCGACGTGATGAGGCGCATCGCTGAGGGCACGCATGTCTGTGGTGATCCCGGCATGCAGTTCGATACGACCATCAATGAATGGCATACCTGCCCGGTAACGGACCGTATCTACGCGAGTAATCCGTGCTCCGAGTACATGTTCCTCAACGACTCGGCGTGCAACCTCTCGTCGATCAACCTGATGAAGTTCGTCAAGGAAGATGGCGAGTTCGACGTTGTGGCATACAAAGCCGCGATCAGAACACTCATCACGGCGCAGGAAATCATCGTTGACAACGCGAGTTATCCGACGCCGGCGATCGCGAAAAACAGCCACGCGTATCGACCGCTCGGTTTGGGGTACGCAAATCTCGGCGCGCTTCTCATGTCTCGAGGGCTGCCGTACGACAGCGATGCCGGACGGGACTACGCGGCGGCGTTGACCGCGCTGATGACGGGCGAGGCCTACGCCCAGTCGGCGAGGGTGTCCCGCGACTGCGGCGGTCCATTCTCTGGATACGAGAAAAATCGCGAGTCTTTCCTCCGCGTCATACGCAAACACCGAGACTCGATTCGAGACGTGAACGCGCGGAACGTGCCACCTGATTTGTTCAGTGCAGCCAAGACCTCGTGGGACGACGCGGTCGAACTAGGTGAGCAGTGCGGATATCGAAATGCGCAAGCCACGGTACTGGCGCCCACCGGAACGATCGGGTTCATGATGGACTGCGATACGACCGGTGTAGAACCGGACATCGCGCTGGTCAAGTACAAGAAGCTCGTCGGTGGTGGTCTGATGAAGATCGTCAACCAGACCGTGCCAATGGCTCTCAGAAACCTTGGCTACTCAGCGACTCAGATTGCGGAAATCGTAGAGTACATCGATCGGCGCGAAACGATTGAAGGTGCACCAGGATTGAATGAATCGCACCTGTCGGTCTTTGACTGTGCCTTCAAAGCGGCCAACGGCCAACGATCGATCCACTACATGGGCCACATCAGGATGATGGGCGCGACTCAACCGTTCATTTCCGGGGCGATCAGCAAGACGGTCAATGTGCCGAAAGACGCAACCGTCGACGAGATCATGCAGGCGTACATCCAGTCGTGGAAGCTTGGCGCAAAGGCGATCTCGATTTATCGTGACGGCAGCAAGCGGATGCAACCGCTCAATACCTCGCGGGACAAATCGCCAGCCGAACTGGCGCAGCAGGCGGTCGCCTCGCTCGCGACCCAGCCGGTGCGTCGGAAACTGCCAGACGAGCGGCGGGCCGTGACCCATAAATTCGATATTGCCGGCCACGAAGGCTACATCACCGTGGGGCTCTTCGATGACGGGCAGCCAGGCGAGATTTTTCTCGTGATGGCCAAGGAAGGCTCGACGATCTCGGGGTTTGCGGACGCGTTTGCTCAGGCGATCTCCTACGCGCTTCAGTACGGCGTACCGCTCCAGGTGCTGGTCGACAAGTTCAGCCACGTACGGTTCGAGCCTTCTGGCATGACTCGGAATCCGGAGATTCGGATCGCGAAGTCGATCGTGGACTACATCTTCAGATGGATGGCGACGAAATTCTTGTCGCCTGAATCACAGTACAACGCGGGCGTGAATCGCCCCGATCCCGGTGGCATTGTCGGGGGGCAATTGACGCCGGCCGCCGAGGCGTCGCCGGTGGCTCCTGACCCCAAGAATTCGTCGACTCCGTTCTCCACGATTCAGAATCAGGAGGATGCACCGCCGTGCTCGATATGCGGGTCGATCATGATCCGGAGTGGCGCCTGCTACAAGTGCGTGAATTGCGGCAATACGTCGGGCTGCGCCTAGTCAGGCTCGAGGTGAGCGGGCCGGCTAATATAGGCCCAGGCGCTGACGACATCCGCGGTGCTCCCGTCGGTCTGTTGTGAAAGGCCCAGGCGTCCCTCACGGGCGCGGAGGTTGGTCGTCGGCTGCGAAGTAGGCCAGACTCACGAGACCCGCGGCGACGAGCGCCAGCCCGATCTGCGCTGGTAGACCGGTGCCCATGTGGGCCGCTGAATGAACGGCAAGCGCCTGGAGTCCGAGCATCGCGCCGATCGCGAGCGCCAGGCCACCTGGCAGTCGCACCCGTACGAACGCGGCGCTCAGAACGAGCAGTAAACCCAAACCGATAGCGCCAGCTTCGGCCCACATCTCGAGTTGGGAACCTCGGACGATGTCGGTCACAGCCCACGTAACCGAGTACGCCCCGTAGATGAACATTCCGATTGTTGCGGTCGTCAGCATAATTCTGATCCATGAATCGAGTGGTTAACCGCCTCGTGAGGGTCTCGCTGCACATTGGGTATTGTGCATGAGGAGTGACCCCTGCGCAGCACGTACAATACGCGGATGCCGACCCTAGGACGCCTGCGGTACTTGGAGGCGCGGCCGGAGGGGCGGAGCCGCCCAGACGGAACGTTGCTGCTTCTACACGCGTTCCCGCTGAGTGCCCGTATGTGGGATGGGCAGCTCGTGTTGTCCGAAACAGGCTGGCGGGTCATCGCACCTCACCTGCGCGGCATGGGCGGCGAGCACCGCGATCCACCTGCGACGTCGATAGATGATTACGCCGCGGACGTCATCGATCTTCTCGATGGCTTACACGTGGAGGACGCGGTCATTGGCGGTCTTTCGATGGGTGGTTATGTGACGTTCGCGCTCTTTCGCCTCGCCCCGAGGTACTTTCGAGGAATGGTCTTGGCCGACACTCGCCCGCAGGCTGACACGCCGGCTGACCGCGAGAGTCGCCAACGCATGCTGTCTCTCGTGAGAGATCGGGGCATGCCTGAGGTCGCCGACGAGGTGCTGCCGAACCTGCTCGCCCATGAGACGATCCGTGCACGTCCCGACTGTGTCTCGCTCGTGCGCGATTTGATCGAGGTAAATTCTGTTTCGGCTGTCGACTGTGCCCTACGTGCCATAATGACCCGTCAGGATTCGACACCGGTCCTGACGTCGATCCACTGTCCCACCTTGATTGTCGTCGGCGAACACGACGCCATCACGCCGCCCTCTGTGGGGCGAGACATGCTCCGGGCAGTGGGTGGCTCCGAGTTGGCCGTCGTTCCGAAAGCTGGTCATCTCTCCAATCTTGAGCAGCCCGAGGCCTTCAATGCGGCTCTCAGTCGCTTTCTGGCTCATAGGGTATAGGAGGCACCGCAGAGATTGAGAATCGATCGGGTCACATTGCGTGTCTGGGCTTGGGCTGCCATCGCGGCCGTTGCCGCGGCTTCCGCTTACCCGCGGGCTCAGAGTGAAGGTGACGTGGTCGCTGCCGCGCGCGACGGGTTCGATCGGACGCTCGATCAATACGTGCGCGAAGGCCTCGTTTACTACCGGGCCCTGCAAGCGGAACGAGCGCAGCTCGACCGGTTCGTTGTGGCGCTTGCCGACGTCTCGTTGACCGCTGTACCCCGCGATGACCGACTCGCGTTCTGGCTGAATGCCTACAACGCACTGGTTCTTCAGACTGTCATCGATCGCTATCCGAGCGGCAGCCGTTCGGCGCTGTATCCACCGGGCAGCATACGGCAGATCCCTGGTGCTTTCGAGAGGGTTGAGCACCGCGTGGCAGGCCAGCTCCTCACCCTCGACCAGATAGAGCGCATCGAGTTGTCTGGGTTCGGCGACCCGCGCGTCTACTTCGCGCTCGGACGAGGGGCAGTGGGTGGCGGACGTCTGAGAAGCGCTGCGTTTACCGGGGATGACGTCGATCGTCAGCTCTCAGCGGTGGCAGCCGAGTGTCTCAGGCGCGCACAGTGTGCGCAGATTGACCGAGCTGGCAACCAGGTGCTCGCGAGCTCCGTGTTTTCTTGGCGTTCGGCAGCGTTTATCGCCAGTTACGCCAGCGATGCTGATCATCTTTTCATGAACCGCAGCCCGATCGAGCAGGCCGTGCTTGCGTATATCGACCCTCACCTCCTGGCAGCAGAGCGAGAATTTCTCATGCGGAATGGCTTCGAACTTCGGTTTGCCCCGTTCGACTGGGAACTGAACGATCTGACCGGCAGATAAGCGGCACAAGAGACAGGTAGGCAGAATGGACCTTGAGCTCACCGACAAGGTTGCAATCGTAACCGGATCCAGTCGCGGTCTGGGACTGGCCAGTGCCACCGCGTTGTTCCGCGAAGGGTGCCGAGTGACGCTGTGTGCCAGAGGCGAGCCGAGGTTGGCAGAAGCTGCTGCCGAACTGACTCGTACGGTCGCCAGTGGCAATTCCGAACGAATCCTGACGGTCGCTGCTGACTTGGCGACCCCCGACGGAGTCGACCACGTTGTGGGACGAACGGTCGAGACCTTCGGAGGGCTCGATATCCTCGTCAACAACGTTGGGCTTGCCCAAGGTGCCTCCATCGTCGACACGTCTGACGAAGAGTGGCAGGAAGCGTTGGACCAGACGCTGTATCCAGCGATCCGTGCCTCTCGGCTTGCCGTCCCTCACATGCGTCGCCGCGGTGGCGGGGCGATCGTGATGATCGCGTCCATCTGGGGGCGCGAATCGGGTGGTCGCATGACCTACAACGCCGTCAAGGCGGCCGAAATCAGTCTGGCCAAGTCGATGGCGCAGCAGCTGGCCCGCGACAACATCCGCGTCAACAGCGTCGCGCCCGGCTCGATCAGTTTCCCAGGCGGTACGTGGCATCGGCGCCAGCAGTCAGATCCTGCCGGAATGCGGGACTTCGTCGCGCGTGAGCTGCCGTTCGGCCGATTTGGCCGTGCCGAGGAGGTGGGAGCGGTCGTCGCCTTTCTCGTCTCACCCCGGGCGAGCTGGATTAGTGGCGCCAGTCTTCCCGTCGACGGCTGCCAGTCGCGCTCTCAGATCTGATCCCGGTGGCGGCACGTGACCGGCACGTGACTTTCACACGTGACTTTCACCTCTTGATCGCCCCTTCTCTCGCTGCTACTATCGCATCGGTCCACGCGCCGTGGGCCGTCAGTTGAGCCAGGCTCGCCCATGGGACACAGTGAGACGGACGTAAACCACAGCCTTACAAGACGTTCTGGACGTGCAGGCGCCCTCGACGCGGCGCTCGAGCGA
>Ga0326597_10000585_pt1 | contig 63937 bp, 54 predicted proteins | sample RVTome_12_FD_203789 | JGI IMG/M metagenome (GOLD analysis project Ga0326597, IMG submission 203789) | Soil microbial communities from uranium-contaminated site in the Upper Colorado River Basin, Wyoming, United States - RVT100D185 | ecosystem: Environmental > Terrestrial > Soil > Contaminated >...
AACCATTTGCGCGAGAGGGTTGGCTCTCAGAGAGTTTCCACCTCACCCTGCAACATTCATCGATCGTCAGTCTTACCAAGGAGGAGCACAAACATGGCTATGCTCGATCACGAGAATCACCTTAACGGTTCACTCTGGGGACTGGTTTTGGCAGCCGGCGACGGTAGACGTCTGGGGGGATATGTCCGTGAGCTTAAGGGAACGGCACTCCCCAAACAGTACGTCAACGTCATCGGTCGCCGTTCGATGTTGGAACACACCTTTGATCGGGCAGAGCGGCTCATCCCACCGAGCCGGATTTTGACCATTGTAAGTCAAGAGCACCTGCGACACATTGAAGCACGAAAACAGCTCGCCTCTCGTCCGGCTGGCACCGTCATCTTGCAGCCCGAAAACAAAGAAACCGGACCGGGAATATTGCTGCCGCTGATGCATCTCTACAAGCGCTGCCCCGAGGCGGTCGTAGCGCTGTTTCCATCGGACCATTTTATTCTCGAAGAAGAGCGATTCATGAACCATGTCGAGCTCGCGGCGCAGGCGGTGGCGCGAAATCCAGATCGCATCGTGCTTCTCGCTACGGAAGCGAGGTGGCCCGAAACGGAATATGGCTACATGGTTCCCTGCGACGAAGGCGGGCAATTGAGCTTTTGGGGGGCCCGAAGGCTAGCCCATTTTGCCGAGAAACCGGACCTGGACCGAGCGCGGAGGCTTGCCACTGTCGGAGGTTTATGGAATACGATGATTATGGTGTTCAAGGCCAAGAATCTTTTGAATTTGACTAAAACGCTCTATCCGGATCTCTATCAACGCTTCTACGGCATTCTCGACGTGCTTGGGGAAGCGAGTGAAAAGACCAGGGTCAAAGAACTCTACCGCAACCTTGAGCCGCTGAACTTCTCGAAAGATATTATGCAGAAAGTGCTGGCTGAGTTTCCCTGGACCGTCTACGTCCTCCCCATGCTGAATGTTTTTTGGAGCGATTGGGGCTCCTCCCAGCGGATTTCGCATGCGCTGCAAGCTCTCGGAATGAATGCGCAGCTCCGGGCCCGTCCGCCGCAAGAAACTGAGGAGGTGCGGCAGGCGAAAAAACCGCAATGGACGAGCGGCGCTGTCGCGGCGCTATCCCAGCTTGGTTAAGCCTCATTGCCAACTAGAAAAGGAGGGGTGACAATGGTCCTGAAATATTCGAAATTGTTCGGCGGCGCCCTCATCTGGAGCGCGCTTTTTACCGTATTGTTCGCGCATTCCGCGGGTTCCCAAACGGTGCGTGAGCGGGCCGAAATCGCGGCGGTTCTTGCGATCGAAAAACTCTCCGTGCAGGAGAGAGTAGTATCGGGAGAGATCTACAATCGCTCCTCCCATACTATCCGCGACGTACAATTATTCATCCGCCATACCTGGTTATGGGACCAAGAACTCAAACCGGGCAAGGACGACCCTGGGACGTCGATCTATTTCACCTTGCCAAAAGAGATAGCCCCCGGAGGCCGTCTGCCGTTTACCTATTCACCTTCGCCGCCCTTGCCGAAAGCATCCGGCGGCCGCTTTGAAACCACGGTCGCCATCGCGGGCTATGCGGAAGTCGTGCCGCAAACGAAACAGTAGTTTCGAGCGCAGAAACAGGGGTCAAAAACGGGGAAGAAACAGAAAACAGGGTCGCCCATTGCCGGCGATTGAGAATAGTCCCTGAGGGACTCAGAGGATGGGATCGGCGTTGGCAGGTTGCGAGCAAGCAGGCCGAGGCGATCGCCCGACGAGTCCGCGGGCGTCGATACAGGGTCAGGCAGGTAGCGACCAATTTGCGGCACGATCAAGCCAATGTCAGTACGACGCTATCGCGGTCGTCGGCGCCGCAGACCGAGAGCAGCCGATAGATTGTAATGATTGTGATTCTGACCCCACCTCCCAACTGCCGTGAACGAGAACTTCGCCCTACCGTCATCGTTCGCAAGGTGAGTTTTGGCTCCCAGTCCGAAGAGGGAGCTAAAACCCGCGAAGTCCTAATGAGCCGGCTTCACACCTTGGAAAAACGCCGGCTTCAGGCCGAGCAACATGTCAAATCAGTCCTCGGGCAACTGGCCGTGAACCCCAAACAGGACCCTGTCCCTCTGCTCTTTCCTATTGACGCAAGCTGATCGATTTACAGTCACCAAACGCGCCGCTAGCCTGTTTCCTTACCACCCGAAATATCAGTGCGCATCGAGTTCCCTTTTGCCAGACCGTTCCGTACTGCTATCCGAAAACAAAGACCAACATGTTTGTCATAACGCGCAGCCTGGGTAAATTTTCCGGTGATCGAAGACTCTCGGATTCGGATATGCCACTCGCCAAGGCGCAAAGACGCCAAGTTCGGAGGGAAAAGACAAATATTCTTACGAAAGATTTTCACGTGCTTTCTCCGACCATTGCGGCCTTGGCGTCCCTTCGACGTCGCTCAGGGCATGCTTTGCGAGAGATATTCCGAGTTTCGGTTACGGTTGTTCGCCGGAGGCGAACCTCTTTTTCCCAGCGTAGTCTGGGAAAAAGCGTGTACTACTACCGTCTGAAACTGAGGCATTACCCGCTCAGCGATTTGCCAAGTCTTCTAAGGAATATGCCAACTCTTTGGCTGGCGGTCCGGTTGCGGGCGAGCGTCAGCTTCGCGCTGGGCGTCGATGCGGGTTCGGCATGCTTGATTCCGTTTCATCGAGTGCTTACCCCTAGCCTGGATCGTGTTAAAAAGTGGTACCATCGAAAATGACAAATGTGGCCCTTTACAAGATTTTGCCACTCCGATAGAGTCGCGGGAAATTCTGCGTGGCCGCGTTTTCCGCTTCATGCCAGAAGAGGTTCGTTGTCCATGGACTACAACGCCCTGATTCTCGGTCAGAGTTCGGCGCAATGCCCGACAACCCGCTGCGCCGCGCTGACCACTTTTGTCGAAACGTCTCGAATCTTCAGCCGCGTTCACAAAGAGAGCGGCTCAACCGCCGGCACGATCCCCTTTATCCCCGACCTTGTCCTGCTACGGGTGTCCGGTGAGTCTGACGCGCAAGCGATGGTAGGGTCTTGCAGGCGGAGATGGAACGGCGCCTCGGTCATGGCGCTATTCTGTCGCAGATGGCGGCCGCCAGGGAAAGAGGTTCGAACTTTTCTGAACCGCGTAGACGACTTTCTCTCCTGTCAGTTTCGAGAAGCGGAGTTTTCCCTTCGCGTTGAACGTCTTTTGCGGAGCAACTCGCGCAGAGCCATTTTATCTGCCGGCCCAAAGCCAAAGGAAACGCTGGCCGACCTGCCGCTGGTCGGTAAAAGTCCGTGTTTCCTCCAGGTCATCGATAAGATCCCGGCTCTGGCACGGGTCGATCAGACCGTGTTGATATCAGGCGAAACTGGCAGCGGGAAGGAAGTGGTAGCGCGGGCCATCCACGACCAGAGTCCCCGGCAAAGCAAACCGTTTATTCCCGTCAACTGCGGCGCGCTGCCGGATCATCTTTTCGAGAACGAGGTTTTCGGACACGCCAAGGGCGCCTTCACGGACGCCGACACGGCGGAAAATGGAGTCATCGCCGAGGCCGAAGGAGGCACTCTGTTTCTCGATGAGATCGATAGCTTGAGCATGGCCGCGCAGGTCAAGCTCCTCCGTTTCCTGGAAAACGGCGAGAACCGGCCGCTGGGCTCTTCCCGGAGCCAGATTGCCGATGTCCGAGTCATTGCAGCGACCAATGCCGACCTCCTGAAGCGAATAGAGGCACAGACATTTCGAGCGGACCTTTTTTATCGTCTGAACGGCCTCTCGGTTGCCGTTCCGTCTCTGCGCGACAGAATCGAGGACGTGGTGCCTCTGACCAAGCACTTTTTGGCGCAATATGCGCGGCAATATGACCAGCAGCCCCGGCGCATAGCCAAAGCGGCCCTGCGGAAGTTAACGGCCTATTCCTGGCCGGGGAATGTGCGTGAGCTACAAGAGGTGATTCGAAGCGCGCTTACACTATCCGATCGCCAGACGCTTCAGCCCGAGGACCTTGATCTTCCGTTGCGCGAGTTCGAGCGAGTTTCAGCAAATCGTCAAGCGATGAAAAGTACAGTCGAAACGTTTGAACGCGACTACCTTGCGGCTCTTCTTACGACGCATCACGGAAACATCACCCATGCGGCGCAAGCCGCCGGCAAACCGCGCTGCACGCTTCAACGGTTGCTCCGAAAGTACTCTCTGGACCGCCGCTCGTTTCGACACTGACTTGAGACCTCTGTCCTCTGCGCTCCGCTAGTTGCCAGGCGCACGCCGCTCCCCGCCCCGCCGTTCGCCGTTACCTTTTTGCATATCGCCGCTTACGCTTCACTCGTAACGAATCACCTGAGATCTGCTGCGTCAATTTGATGCACTTGCTGTATCAAATTGATGCAGCTGGTACTTTTGGAATCTACCTAGCGATTCTCTACGAATGGGTCGAGCAGGTGCATCAAACTGATGCAGTTGCTCGATGCTATTGAGACGTCATCCACAAGAAAGTATTCGAAATGACAGCGATTCTTAAAATGGCATCGCCCTTGCGCTAACGGCAACGCAGGTCAGACAAAGGTGCTTTTTTGAAATCAGATCGCCCGCGGCGTCGCAGCGACACGGTGAGCCGTGCGATTCTTGGCTACTTGGTCAAGTGTCCTGATGCCAAAGATACACTTGAGGGCATTCGTGATTGGTGGTTGCCGCGTGATTTCATCAGTCGAGAGAAGATTACGGTTCAGGATGCTTTGGATGATTTGGTTTCCAGAGGTTGGGTGACCGAGCGCGCGCGCATATCAACAGGGAAGATCTACGGATTGAATAAGAATCGCCTGAAAGAGATTCAAGATTTCTTGCGAAAGCCGGGGAATGGGAAGTGAACCTGTAGCCCCGATTAAACAGTCTGCAATTTGAGGCGCAACTATGACGGTAAACCAGGTTCTAAGCCTCCGCGCTTCACGGCGCCATAGCTCTCCACTCGTTAAGCGACCTGCCCGCCCCCTGGCAGGCGGGCCCGCGCGCGCCCCGAACCCTGCAAAACCAGGCCGCGCTTATATTGCGGGTTTTTTCTGCTCGTTGCTTCTGCACCTCACAGCAGCTTCCGCCCTGGCCCAGAATACCGGTCCGGAGAATAATCCCCCCGCGCTCGAACGGTCGCCCGAGGGGACCAAGGTCGGGAACAACGGGGCGGCTACTTTTTCCATCCCGATAGCTGTTCCACCCGCAACCGCGGGCATAGGACCCAACCTCTCGCTCGTATACAACAGCCAGTCGCAGAGAAACCATCTGGTGGGGATCGGCTGGTCGCTGGCTGGTGTGCCAACGATAGAACGCTGTCCTGCGACAGTTGATCAGGATGGCTTTAAAGGCGGATTTAATTACGACGCCAACGACCGCTTCTGCATGGACGGCATGCGGCTGATGGCCGTCAACGGCTCTTCTTATGGCGGCAACGGAGCCGAATACCGAACCGAAGTGGATAGCGGCATCAAAGTAATCTCGTATGGATTGGCCGGCAGCGGTCCGCTCTATTTCAAAGCGTGGACCAAAGACGGCCGCATTATGGAATTCGGCAATACCAATGACTCGCGCATCGAGGGGTTGACCACGACCGGCGCGGCTCGGGCCGACGTGCGGGTCTGGGCACTGAACAAGCTTCAAGACCGCAAGACTAACTACCTCAGTGTCACCTACATCGAGGATCTATCGGTGGCGGGCGAGACTACCAACGGCGACTTTCGCCCCTCGCATATCGATTACACGATAAATGACGGCAACCTCGGCGCCAGCCGTAGGGTCGACTTCGTATATACCGGTCGCTCGGACTTGAGTCCGCGTTACATGGGCGGCGGCAAGATCCTGACCACCAGACTTCTGACCAACATCCAGACCTCTGCGAACAATCTGCCGGTGCGCGATTACCGGCTTGCCTACGAGGTCGGAACGGCTACGCTGCGCAGCCGGCTGAAAAGCGTCAACGAATGCGATGGCACCGGTAAGTGTTTGCCAACGAACACGGCCACGCCCAACTTGCCACCCACCTGGCAATTTACCTGGCAAGAAGTGGAGCGTGGTTTTTTCGGGAAGGAGTTGTGTGGCCCCGTAGTTGACTGCAACAAGTGGCCGGACAGCGGAAACGGTCCGACGAAAACCTGGGTAGGCGACTTTGACGGGGATGGCTTAAGCGATGTGGCAAGCCAAGCCAGTAGCGGTCAAGCGGTTCAAATGCAATTGTCCAATGGTCTGAGCGCTTCACTCTCCTCGTGGAATGGCGCGCTGGACACCTCTACCCAGGAGGTTAACTACGTCGGGGACTTCGACGCTGATGGCAAGTCGGACATTATCAGCCGAGCCGGCGCGACGGCCGCAAATGTGCACTATGCCAATTCCACCGGCACGAATTTTGAGATTTCAAACTGGACCGCTCAACTGCACAGCAACAAAAAACGCAATTTTATCGGGGACTTCAATGGCGATGGGCGCTCGGACGTGGTCAGTTGGTCCACGGCCAGTTCGGTCATCATGCATCTATCGGGCACCGGCGCCACACGGCCTACTGGGTTTGCCACGGTAACTCCTCCATTGACAGGGATGAATCTGGACGCTACCAACGACTGCAACTACGTAGGCGACGTCAATGGCGACGGCAAAGCAGACATCATAAGCCGGGTTAATGCCTCGACGGCCACGGTACACCTTTCAACCGGGAACGGATTCATCGTTCAGACCTGGGCAGCCAACCTTCACAGTACTCGGCTGCGGAACCTTATAGGCGATTTCAATGGCGATGGCTTATCCGATATTGTGAGTTGGGATACCGCAGGAGCGGTCAAGGTTCATTTGTCCAACGGCGCCGGCTTTGACATTCAGACTTGGAGCGCCGCTCTCGACCCCTACAATTTTAATTTTGTTGGTGATTTTAACGGCGACAATCGAAGCGACATCATCATGGGCACCGGGGACTTAAACTGTGGTGGCAGTTGCGCTTTTGGGGCTAGAGTGTATTACTCGACCGGAGCCGGATTTGATGTCTATGTTATACCCGCCCCGAAGGGGCCGATCAATCCTTTCGGCCTCAATCTTGTCGGTGACTTCAATGGCGACAACAAAGCAGATTTCTTCTCGTATTCGTCGGCAAAGTACGCCGGGCGAAACTCCCCGGCGGATATTCAAAGGTCCGGGCAGGTATTCGGCTCCCCCGATCTGCTGGTGGAAATCGCCAACGCCTATGGCGGCGTCACCACACTTATCTATAAACCACTCACCGACGACACCATTTACATCAAAGATTCCGGCGTAGCGGCCGCGCAGTATCCCAATGTGGATTTGCAGTACCCGCTCTACGTTGTCTCCGATATGGTGGTTTCCAACGGGTCGGGGCAAGATTTCCTTTACGAATACGGTTACGCCGGCGCCAAGGCCCACCTCTTGGGTCGCGGCTTACTGGGGTTTCGCCAGACGACCATGACGGATCTTACGGCGGATTCCAAGACTACGACCTATTTCAACCAAGACTTCCCGCTCACCGGGCTGCCAAGCGATGTCGAGATCGATCGCGCCAGCGACGGCGCGCGTTTCCTGGACAAGACGAGCGATTACTGGAACGAAACCGCCTATACCGCGGTGGCGCCGGCGGTGGCGCCGGTGAAGTTCGTTGGGCCGAAGCAGGTGCAGACCGTGGAGTACGACGGCAGCCCGACGCAGAGCAGAACGACACAGCAGAATTTCACCTTCGACTCATTTGCCACCGGCAACTTGATCGAGGTCGCTCATCAGGGCGACATCACTGTGACCGGCGATGAGCGCAAGGAAGTGACAGACTGGTCTGTCGATACGACAAATTGGCTGCACCTTCCCATCAGGCGGGCGGTCAATAATGGCACGGGTGGGCCTGTGAGGGAAAAATGGTTCGACTACGACAGCTCCGGCCTTCTCATCGTGGAAGAAACCAACGCTGGCTACCCCAGGGGCAATGCCAACAACCCAAAACTAACCTACGGGTACGATCCCGCCTTTGGCGTTCGGACATCGGTCACGGTCCACAACTCTGCGGACGGCAGTGTGCCCGACTGCCCCACAACGACGGATTATGAACCCACGAAGACATTCCCCGCGAAAGTTACCAACTGCTTGGGCCACTATAAAGAGTTTACTTTCGACGCGGGCCTGGGCGTCAAGCGTACCGAGACCGATGTCAACCGCCAGCCCACGGTCTACGAACCCGACGGCTTTGGACGAATAACGACAGTCATCGGGCCCTTGGACAGCGCACAGTATCCCACGATCCGCTACCTGTATGAAAACTGGGGCGAGCCCGCTGCCCAACGAGTTATCACCTTCCGGCGCGAACAGCACGGTCAGGCTGGAGAGATTTTTAGCGAACAGTTCTTTGACGGCCTGGGGCGCGTCGATCAGACGCGTTCCGAAGGGCCGGACGGCAAAGTAATTCTAACGGAGAAGGCCTTCGACTCACGTGGATTGGTGCTATTGGCGTCCGCGCCGCACTTCGCCACAGAAAATTCGCGCGAGACCGGCTTCATGTACGATCCGCTCGGACGCAAGGTTTTCGAGTATCATGCTGACGGTACTTCCAATTCGACGTCTTACGAGCGCGGGCTCGTCACCTTTACCGACGAGCGCAATGTGCAAAGACGAAAACTCTTCGACGGCCTGGGGCAGCTAAGGCGGGTCGATGAGATCAACGGCAACGACACCTATCAAACTTTGTACGAGTATGACGCCGCCGGAGCGTTGACCAAGGTGACTAACAGCGCGAGTCACCAAACTGTAAACGTCTATGACCTCGCCGGACGAAAAACCTCCATGACAGACCCCAACATGGGGACATGGACGTATGTCTATAATCCATCGGGCACCCTGAAGTCGCAAACCGACGCTAAAGGCCAGACGCTCACCTTCACATACGATGAACTCGGGCGGCCACGCACCAAGAACCAGGGCGCCACTACACTCGTCACCTGGAAGTACGACACCGCCGATCAAGGCGATCCACCGGTGCCGAACTCTACGGGCAGGCTCACAAAAGTCTTTCAACCGCCCGAGAACGTAACAACGAAGATTCTCGCCTATGACGCAATGGGCCGCGTGCTACAAACCCAGCGCATCCTTAGTGACGGCTTCCCGCACACGATGTCTCAGAGCTACGATGCGCTCAGCCGAATCACGCAAGAAACGTTCCCGGACGGCGACAACGCCTTTTACAACTATAATTCAGCCGGCTGGTTGTGCAGCGTCGGAACGTCACCCAGTTCTATCTGTGAGATTACCGGCGGCTACATCAACAGCATCACCTACAACGCGCGCGGGCAGAAAACCCAGCTTGTGTACGCCAACAACGTCGTGACCGATTGGAGCTTCGACCCGGAAAATTATCGCGTCACCCGCCGCCTCACTGGGATCGGCGCCGCTCCGCCGGCACGCATCCCACTCAATGGGTGGGCCAACTCTTGGACCGACCAGCCGCCGGGGCCTCCGAGCGGGTTCATGAACCTTTACCGCGGCCAAATCTGTGTCAGCGACCAGACCGACGCCTGCCTCGGCGGCGACGCTACCGCCGACGCGGACATCGGATCGCAGATCGGTTATCTGAAAACCTCAGGCGGCACCGGCACCGTGCCGGTTTACCGCAGCACATGCTACGCCACTGGAGCAAGCTGCACGGCATGGGGCCTCAGTCTCGACACCAACGGCAGCCCCGTCGGCTACCTTTCGACCACAGCGCCGGACGGCCCCAGTGGAAGCAGTCCGTTCGTCCAGAGCAACGGAGTTTTGCTCCAGGGCATAAGCGGCACCCCGTCGGCTTATCTCTGGAGCCCGCAGAGCCCGGTCGTCGTTCAAACCGACCACTTCTATAACAACGGCGGCTCGGGCCCCACCGACTACACGGCTTCTGGCCTGGTAGGCTACCTCGAACAAAACACCGCCACGGGCAACGTCGCCCTACGCCGTTACGCGAACACCACCACCGGCCATCACTACTATTCGACCGCCAACGATCCGCCCTCGGGCTTTGTCTCAGACGGCATTCTCGGCTACCTGCGCACGGCAGCCGATTCAGCCACGGTCGGGCTCTATCGTCACTACAGCGCCGCCACCGGCGATTATGTCTTGACCACGTCCTCGGCGCCCCCTACCGGCTACGCGCTCCAGGCCACGCTCGGCTATCTCTACACCACTTCCTCCAACGGCTCGGGAAATCACCAGGACTTGGCCTACCACTACGACGAGATAGGCAATGTCACCGCCGTAGTCGATAATATCTTTACCGGTAGCCGCATCTATACCTACGACGCGCTTAACCGTCTCGCGACGGCCTACGGCTATTTCGGGCAGGATCAAGCGGAAAAATACTGCACCTACGAGTACAACTCCATCGGCAACATCATGAACAAGTGCGGCGTGACGTTCACCTACGGTGACCCGATGCATCCCTCCGCCGTAACTTCGATCTCCAGCGGCAAGACCTACAACTATGACCCGAATGGTAACACGCAGACCGGCGGCGGGCGGGATTTTGCCTGGAACGTCGACAATCGCGTGACCAGCGTAACCCTTGGCGGCAGCGTCACCTCCATGGAATACGACTACACCGGGGCGCGGGTAAAGAAAGACGGCGCCGGCGGGATGACGCTCTATCCGTTTGCCGGCTACGAGATCGACCCGAACGGCACCGTCACCAAGTTCATAAGAGTCGGCGGCGAGATCTTCGCCGCGAAGAAGACAACCAGCGCGGGGGCAACGTCGTATCGGTTCTACCACAACGACCATCTGGGCGGCGTCAACGTTATCACCGACAGCCTCGGCGCCAGGTGCCAGCTCAACGAATACGATCCGTGGGGAGGCGTGTCGAACCAGGTTGGCAATTGCGATCCGGACACTCGCTTCACCGGACAGAAGCTCGATGCCGAGACCGGACTCTACTACTACGGCGGGCGGTACTACGACCCGGAGATCAGCCGGTTTATTTCTGCCGATCCGTTCGTCCCGAAACCTGGCAATCCGCAAGCCCTCAACCGTTACAGCTACACCCTGAACAATCCGGTTAGGTACATCGACCCGAGCGGGTACTTTTACATAAGCAAGAACAGTGGAGGAGGGTTTTTCGACAGTATCTTCGGCAAAATATTTGGCGGTTTATTATTTGGACCCGCATTCATTGCTATGCAACAATCGCCTCCCGAGGTTATGCATGCCTTCCAAATTGTTATGGGGATTGCCAGTATTTTGACTTTAAATCCAGCCGGGATCGCATCCGGAATATTCAATATCGCTTCGGGAATATCGGGTCTAGCTGGCGCGAAGCGAGCAAGTCAAATATTGGGTGGGATAGCAGCCGTGGCCGGTTTTCTGGGTGCCACCTCAGGCGGCGCAGGTACAAGCCCCGGCGGTGGCGGTGAAATTCCACCAGGGGAAAGTGCGAGCTTAGAAGTGGAAGCGAATGAAAGTTTCATGCGGTGGGCTGAATCTGGGCGGGTGACAGGTCAGTTTGTAAAATATGCAGAGCAGCCGACATCTGCGATATCCGGCGAGTCCACCGTCTATACAGACACGCTGGCGCGCGGAATGGAGAACGATGTTGGTAGAGTATTTAACTCTTGGGAGACAATTATGGATCCTCTCCATAAAGCCGTAACACCAGCTGCCGCGGCTACTATCGGAGCCTTATTCATGGATTGGGGAACTAAATTGATGGGGTATTCATATATGGTTGGAGGTCCATTAACAGTACCCGGAGGTATTGTTTTCCTAAAAGGGGTAACATTGTTCCTTGGCGGAGTCGCTTTAGAAGGTTCGGCAGTCTACTTCGGTTATCAGTCGTACACGCAGCCGCATCCTCCATTCGGCGTTCCCGCCCGCTGAGTTTAGAAGGAGTCGAGTAGATGATCAGTTCCGATGTAAATAGGGAACGTCTAAATCGAAAGAGATTCTTGCGTGCGCTACCAAGAATGAAATTGTTTCGAGCATGTCTTGTTGTATTACTTATAGGTTTGATAACCACACCGTGGTTTATGTTCCGGGTATTGGATGCGCCGGGTAGCGTCGTTATTGCAGGCACGGCTTTTGCCACTTTGATTGGGCTATTGATCATCGTGCGTACATGTTATCAGTTTTACTCGGGGACCTTAATGATTCCGCAAGATCAAATGGAGGCGAGAAGATTTGTGTGGCGACACGTGCTCATAGGGCTACCTCTTCTGTTGGGGGGAATCATCATCTTCTATTTGTTAGTTACCGAAGGCCTAAAACATATAACCGAGGTTTCAATTGCGACCATTGGATTTTGGTTGTTTGTCCGATTTCTTTTGCGCGAAAAGAAAAGGTGATTGGAACGATGTGAAGGAGTCAGCAGTGGGATTGGGAACGGGGTCTGTGGAACGGGGGCTGACTTTTACATCTAAACAATCTTTGCGCCGAGCTGTGTGATCGCATTTGAAGAAAGAGTCGTTTGTAATCTCTCCACCACATCAGGAGGCGCTGCTCATGATCGTAAGGGGTAAGGAGTGAAGGGTAAGGAGTCGGGGATAGGGATACGAGACAATCACAACCAACAACGTTATTGAGTTCAAGGAGGCGAGCGATGTTTAGGAGTAATATTGCTGGCAACAATCGCATGGCGAGCGGGTGTCCGCGGAGGTTCGGGTTCGCAGTGTCAATCGGTACTATCGTGACTGCGTTGGTCGTAACGTCGCCCTGCGCGATCTTTGCGCAGTCGCCGCTGACGGTCCAGCCTTCCACCGGGCGCGTCGGCATCGGCAACACCAATCCCAGCGAAGCGCTGGATGTCACCGGCACAGTCAAAGCCACGGCCTTCCAAGGCGACGGCTCCCAGCTCACGAACTTACCTCAAAACAACAGCGCGGAACCTACCGACGTGCAAATATTCACTACGCCCGGCACTGCGACCTGGTTCAAGCCGGCCAACGCCAGGCAGGTGTTCGCCTATTTAATCGGCGGGGGCGGAGGCGGAGCCAGCGGAGCGCGGCGCGCTTCTGCCGGGGAGAGGCGCGGCGGCAGCGGCGGTGGAGGGGGAGCATGGAGCTTCGCCTCATGGCCGGCCTCTCTATTGGGCGCAACTGAGAACGTGACGGTGGGAGCGAAGGGGCTCGGCGGCGCGGCGGCCGCCACGGACAACAACGCGGGCAACGCTGGGAGTGCGGGTGGCAACACCACCTTCGGTAGCTGGCTTGGCGGGGGCGGAGGCCCCGGCGGTGTTGTTGGAGGAGGGGCAAGCGCGGGAGGTATCGGGATGTTTAGTGGAGGGGGTGGCGGGAGTTCACGCCACTGGGAAGACCCTAACGCCGAATTTCTAGTCGAGATTCCAGCGACCAATGGTGGGTCTACGCCCGGCGCAGGAGGCGGGGGCGCGGGCGGCTCAGCGGACGTTTATGGTGGACAACAGGTGTACGCGACCTCAAGTGGAGGAGCCGGGGCGATATTTAGAGGGACATCGTTAACAGGGGGTGTTGGCGGGACATCGGGGAGCGCGCCGACTGCGGGAGGCGCTGGCGCTTCTGCTACAACCAACGAAGCTAGTGGCGGCGGTGGTGGCGGCGGCGGCGGGGCGAGGGGCACGGGCGGTCCAGCCGCGGCTGGGGGTGATGGAGGACTTTACGGTGGCGGAGGTGGCGGTGGCGGCGCCTCCGCCAACGGGTATCTTTCCGGCAAGGGTGGCGACGGCGCGAGCGGAATTGCCATCATCGTGACTCTTTTCTAGGGGAACTCGGTGTTGTGGGTAAGCGAGGTCTCGGACGTTGCACCGCGCCTGCCTGACGGCAGACAGGCCGGCCCAGGGCGGCAGAGCGGCAACCGAATCTCGGAGTATCTCCCGCAAAGACGCTAAGGCCGCAAAGGTGACGGGCGGAGGGCCGTCATCCCGAGTGGACGCGAGGGATCTAAGAAAGATTTCTCCCCCGTGGAGTTGCGGCCCATTACTCCACGGGGTCGAAATGACACCGAGTGTCACTTAGCGCCTTGGCGAGATAAATTTTCTTGGAGTCGCTCTGTTCAACATTTCCAAGATAACTCTAGCGGTGCAAAGGCGCAAAGAAGCAGTACACGCCGAGACATTTAGTAAATAGCAAAGCCAGATGGATTGGGTGATGCCTAAACGATCCGCGCTGCTGGCCGTAGTGCTCTCCGGCGCGCTGGTGTTCATTCTGGCAAAGACCTATCTTCTGTGGACCGATGGGCCGTGGGACTTGCCGCAGCCGCCGAAGGTTTCATCCACCGCCCCCAGCTCGCAAGCCAATGCGCCGGCAACACAACCGCGACTGGCCGCCACCGATCTCCTCATCAGCAAAAACCTCTTCGACCCCGAGCGCGGCGCCACGCAGACCAAGGAGGTCGAGGCCAACTCGCGCGCGATGCAAAGGCTGAAAAGCTTGGTTTTACTCGGCACGGCGATCCTGGGCGAGAGCCGTTACGCCATTCTGCAAGACAACGGCACTCAAACCGCCGGGAAGCCCGCTCAGGGACAGTCTAGTCAAACGATGCGTTTCAAAATGGGCGACACCTTCGAAGGTTTCAGCTTGTCTCAGATACAGGACAAAAACGTTGTGTTCACCAACGGCGCCGCGCGAGTGGAGCTGGCGCTTGATTACTTTCGCAAGGTCGAAGCTAGCGCACCGATAGCCCGTCCAAAGGCGCAAACCGGACCGGCGCGACCGGCAGCGGCGGGCAGCCCGCCCGGCGTCGCCGCCCCGCGGGTCATCCCGCAACTTCCCCGGCGCGAAAGACTGCCCCAACCGCCGACGTCGTAAAGCCGTCCTTTGAGCCTGTCTGTCCTGAGCGAAGCCGAAGGATCGAACCATGAACGGATTCTTTCACACACTCTCAGACTTCCACGACCCTGAATAAAGAGACCCTAAAACCGTGGCGGTGATCGGCGATGCAGGTTAACAACCCTGGCAACTTTGCCGGTTATTGTTTCTTGGCGCGCAGCTTATCGATGAGAACCGTGATTTCTTCGAGACGCGTTTTCACCTCGGCTTCCGCTTTTCTCAGTTCCTCGGGCGCCGCCCCTTTTTCGACCGCGTCCTCAAATGCCGTCACTGCGACGCCGAACACCCTCAGTAATCGTCGCGTTTCGTCGGTGGGCATGGCTCCTCCTACGTCGTCGCAGTTTCGCGTTTCGGGTTTAAGGTTTCGGGTTAACTCGGAGCACGGAACTCCAAACCCGAAACGGTCGTAAGGCCCAACTCCTTCAGCTTGTTCTCAGGAACAAATCCGTTCGCATCCCATCCCCTTGCTTGGTAATAGCCCTGGATCATTTCTCGGAGTTCGTTCGACGTCAGGCCGGTGCCTTGAGCCACGCCGGTGGGGAGGATTTCGCTCAGCAGCCGTTCCGGCAGCCAGTCGTCAGCCGAGCGCCAGCCTTCGCGCATGTTGAAAAGTTTTTTTAGATTATGAATGCGCTCGCCGATGCGCTTTAGCTCATCGCTTGAACAATCCCAACCGGTGACCTTGCTCAGCAGCTCTGCGCCCTCGGCGTAAAAGTCGGTGAAGCACTTGCGCAGGAATTTACAGACGATCAGCGAATCGAGCGCCGCGGCAAAATCTTCCGACGCGACAACCAGAGCGCCTCTGCCGGAGTCGGCGCGCAGCCTATCGACCTCTCCCGAGAAGTCGGCCTCGTAGGCCCCGGAGCGATTGTGACAGGCGCCACGCGGGCTGACCGCCAAGCCCAGGGCCATGGTCTTCAAACTGCGCGGCTCATAACCTGGGAGTTCCAATCCCTTGACGTGCATCGCCCAATACACGCTTCCTCCGCCAATCTCGATCGCGGCCCGCTTCGATCCTTCAGCCAAGAGCGCGCCCAACCCTTCGCGCTCGGCGATCGCCGGAACGGCGGCGAGAAGAGCTTTCGATTCGCCGAAGCGCAGGTCCCGTGCTTCCGGCAATAATCCTTTCTCGCTGCACTCCATCGCCCAGGACAAGGTGCCGCCGGTGCTGATCGTGTCCAGGCCATAGAGATCGCAGAGCTGCGCGGCTTGCAGGACCACCTCGGGATCTTGAATGCCACAAAGTGGTCCGAGGGCGAACAGGGTCTCATATTCCAAGCGCTGTTCCGCGCCGTTGAGAGCTTTGAATAGGCGCTCGCAACGAATCGTGCAGGAGGCGCAGCCATGCCGGCGGCTGAAATTGTGCTCGGTCAAGCTCTCGCCGCTCAAAGCCTCGGCGTGGTCAAAGGTCGATTGCTGAAAATTGCGCGTCGGCAAAGTGCCGAGGCGGTTAAAGACCGCAAGATTGGCCACCGTGCCGATCTTGCGGTACTTGTCGGTGAGCGAGCCGAGGCTGCGCTGGCGCAGCGACTCCGCGATCGCCTCGACCCCTGTTGGATCTGCCACCTGCGTATCGCGCCCGCCGCAGACGGCGATGGCTTTCAAGTTCTTCGATCCCATCACCGCGCCAACGCCGCCCCGGCCGGCGTGGCGTCCTTCATTGCTGATGGTGGCAAAGCGCACCCGGTTTTCGCCTGCTTTACCGATGGCCGCCACCCGTACTGCGGAAGAGTTGAGCTGGGTCTGAATCAACGCTTCGGTCTCGCCGGGACTCTTTCCTCGCAACTGTTCGGCCTCTCTGATATCCACCATTTGATTATTGATATGAATATAGGCGGTGGCGGGAGCCTGGCCGGTGATGACCAGTGCATCCAGGCCAAGCCGTTTAAGCTCCAGGGCGAAGTGGCTGGAGGAGAGGGAGTCGGCGATGAACCCGGTAAGCGGTGATTTCGTGACCACGGCGAATTTTGCCGTAGTCGTCAGGCCGGTACCGACCAGCGGCGCGCTCGTGAAGATGAGCGGGTTGGCCGGCGCAAAGGGATCGACTCCCGGCGGGGCAAATTCGTAGAGCAGGCTCGTGCCGAGGCCGATGCCGCCGAGGAATGCGCGCAGGCGCGCCTCCTCAAGCCCGCGCCAGGAGCTTTGCCCGGTGCTCAAGTCGATGTGCAGGAGGCGACCGTGAAAGCCGTACATGCTCAGCCTCCCGCATCCGCCGATAGGATAAAAATCTTATCGCCCGAATGAATTATGGCGCTCGGAGCGCGCACAAAGTCCAGGCCGTTGACGTTGCATGTGTAGCCGCTCACGAGACTGCTTCTGTCGCGGTTGATGACCCGGCCGACCAGAACCGGCACTTGCTCTGCAAGGGCGGAAAAGACATGTGAGAGAGTCGCTTCTTGCGGCAGCGCTAGCGAGACCTCTCGGGTCTTCGCCAACAGGCGGGCCACACCGAAGAGCTCCACGGTGCAAGTGGGAGGTCTATTTTCCTCCCATCGTTTCAAGGCCTGCTCATAGTCTGCCGGCGTGTTCATATTCAGAAAGCTCAAGCCCTCCGGATCGAGGCGGCGAATTTCATCTTCGTGGACTTTTCGGGTGCGCACCTTGTCGTAGAGAAAAATCGGGCGCAGCTCACCGCGCTCAAGCTGCTCTTTGAGGAGCGGCAGCACGCTTCTGCGATAGACCGCATGCAGGGGCTGAAAACGCTCCTGCCAGTGAGGCACTACCACGTCGTAATTTGAGATTTGAGATATGAGATATGAGATCAGGGAAAGGTTGGTAAAAGCGACATCGCAAGAGGTCACGAAACAAAATTCCCCCTGTGCCGCTTTGAGCCCGTAATAGATTCCGCCCACCGGCCCCTGATAAGCGACCTCGTCACGCACCAGAAGCGCCGGCAAGGGCGGCAACTCCTGCTCCGGCGCGGCCACGACGACGGCTTCGGCAAACATGGACTTGAGCGCGCGCACGATGTGGACGATGAGCGGATCGTTATCGAACGGGAGCAACGCCTTGGGCCGGCCCATGCGCGAGCTTTTGCCGCCGGCGAGAATTACGGCGGTGGCGTTGTTCTTTGCCGGTTCACCTATCACCGCACTCAATCATATCGCCAAGCACCCGATAGTCAATCCGGACGTGAACGCTGGCGTTGATGAAGTCTGAATTCTAAGGATACGGATGGTCCAGCGCCGCCTGCTTCATCTGGGCGTGCAAATCGACCATAGTCAGGGCGCAGTATTCCATCGAATAGCCGGTGCGGAATTCCACGCTTTCTTGCAGCGCGCGGGTGAGCACGGTGCGGTTGAAGGCGCCGTGGCCCATGGCCTCCTCATCGCCTTGGCCCAGCTTGTGGGTGTCCATATCGGCTTCTTCGTGGGTGGAAAAATAAATCGCGTCCTGCTTGGTAAAACCGTACTTCGTGGTCAGGGCGGTGAACCACTCGCCCGACCATTGCGAGAGCGACTCCTCGAAAACATGCAGTCCCCAAAGCTCGACGAGGGAGCCGTCGATGAAAATCTTGTGGCAAAAATCGTTGATGGCGCGGGCCGCGGGCAGATATGGATCTTCCAAGACTTCTTTCTTGGTTAGGCCCATCTTCTCGGCGGTTTGCAGCAGCACCAGGACATGCCCCGGGGCCTTCGGGGAAATCAATTCATCGGCGATTTTTGCGCAGAAGGGGCCCAAGAGATCGAAGTTGCGGACGAAGAACGGCAGGTGGGTGTAATAAGAAACCGCGTTGAGGGCGTTTACTTCCAGCGAGAAGTGCCCCCAGTTCTTGAAAAACTGTCGGATCACCGGCATCGGCAGTTTGCCCTCGCGCAGTTGGGTCATAAAAGAGCCTTTGTGGATCTTTTCATACGCGACCTTGTAGAGCGTCGAGTATAAATAGTCGACGTAGGCTTTGGCCTCCGGCTCGGACAGCCTTTCGCCGGCTTTCGGCTCTTTCGGTTTGGTCACCTTCAACCTCCGGAAAAATTACCCTCTTGTTTATTTACGCGTTATCATCGCCCCCCCAACCCTGTCAAGTTTGCGGGGCCGTTTGGAATCGCGGCCACGCTACGTTAGGATGTTTCTATGGCGACGGCGCCGAGCAAAAACTTGGAAACTTTCCCCAACCCCAAGCCGGGGCGGGATTACGAGATCAGCATGGAGTGCACGGAGTTCACCTGCGTCTGCCCGCGCACCGGCCAGCCGGATTTCGCGACGATCCGTATCCGCTACGTGCCGACGGACCTTTGCGTCGAGCTTAAATCGCTCAAGCTCTATCTTTGGTCCTATCGCAACGAAGGCGCGTTTCATGAGGCCGTGATCAATCGCATTCTGGACGACCTCGTGCACGCGATCGGGCCCAGAACGATGACCGTGGTCGGCGATTTTAACGTCCGTGGCGGCATCCACACGACGGTTACGGCGTCCCATGATGCCGGGAAAAGGTCCGAACGTTGAGTCGCCCGCCGATGGCGTTTGAAGTAGGGGCGCGATTAATCGCGCCCGTACACGGTTCGTTCTGCGCGCGCGAGTTTTGTTGGGTAACACTCCGCTGTGCATAACCATGTGCATAAGTTGTGATTGCCGATGCGGAACTGTTCGTAGGCAATCCACATTCTTCACTGGCCCGGCGCGGGCGATTTTTCCCGCAGACAAATCGTGCCGCGAAAAAACTTCCATAAGCGAAAATTTTTCTTGCTTTTTAATTAACTTTGGTTACAGTTTGTTGAGCAAAAAGTGTTTGCGATGAATCTCTCGGCGAGTTCTTTCTCTTCGCCTCCGCAAAGCGTACTGCACAATCATGGCCGGCATAGACGACAATCTGCGTAAAGTTCCGCCGCAAAATCTCGACGCCGAGTCCTCGGTGCTGGGCGGCATTTTGCTCGAAAACGAAGCGGTCAATCAGGTGCTGGAGCTATTGCGCCCGGAGGATTTTTACCGCGAATCGCACCGTAAAGTCTTCCGCGCCATCGTCGAACTCTCCGACCGCAGCGACCCGGTGGACCTCATCACCCTCAGCGATTTTCTCAAAAGCCGGGGCGAGCTCGAGGCCGTCGGCGGCACGGCGTACCTGGCGTCCCTCGCCGACTTCGTGCCCACCGCGGCGAATATCTCTCACTATGCGCGCATCGTGCGCGAGAAATCGATCCTGCGCAGCCTGATCAGCACGGCTACGGAAATCGCCACCCGAGGTTACGAAGAGCAGGGCAACGTCGAAGAGTTTCTCGACAGCGCCGAGAAAGTGATCTTCGATATCTCCGAGAAAAAGATCAAGGCTTCGTTCGTCGCCGTCGGCGACATGATCAAAGACACGCTCAAGACGGTCGAGAAACTCTACGATCGCAAAGAGATGGTGACTGGCGTGCCCACCGGCTACAACGATTTGGACAAGCTCACCGCCGGTCTTCAGCCCGCCGAATTGATCATCGTCGCGGGCCGGCCCGGCATGGGCAAAACTGCTTTTGCGCTTAATATCGCGGCCAACGCGGCGTTCACCGGAGCCGGCGTGGCGGTATTCTCCCTGGAGATGGCCAAGGAGCAACTGGTGTTGCGCATGCTGTGCTCGGAGGCGCGGGTCGACAGCTCCAAGGTTCGCTCCGGCTATCTGGGCGAGCGCGATTTTCCGCAGTTGGCGAAAGCCGCCGGGCGGCTCCACGAAGCGCCCATCTATATCGACGACACGCCGGCGATTTCCGTGCTGGAACTGCGCGCCAAGGCGAGACGATTGGTGCGCGACCGCTCGAAAAAGATCGGGCTGATCATCGTCGATTATCTCCAACTGATGCGCGGCATGGGGACGGCGAGCAACCGCGAACAGGAGATTTCGGAAATCTCCCGCTCCCTAAAGGCGCTGGCCAAGGAACTGAGCGTGCCGGTGATCGCGCTGTCGCAGCTCAACCGGCGGGTGGAAGACCGCAGCGATCGTCGCCCGATGATGTCCGATCTGCGCGAGTCCGGCGCCATCGAGCAAGACTCCGATGTCATCATGTTCATCTACCGCGATGAGGTTTACAACAAATCCGACGAAAGCAAAAAAGGCCTCGCGGAAATTATCGTTGCCAAGCAAAGAAATGGCCCCATCGACACGGTCACTCTGACGTTTCTCAACTTGTACACTCGCTTCGAGAACTACACCGAGCGCGACGATTTGGAATACGGCTACGACGAAGCGGAAGAGGGAGCTTGAACCCAGTGGTCGGCTGGCTGATGGGGCGGCGATTTCTCCTCAGGCCCGTCTGAAATTTTCCGCATCCGGCTCTTCCCTTGTCTTCACGACCCCGCCCACGACAATCGATTCAGTCATTACTTGACAAAACTGTCCATTTTTGCGGCAGATACATCTGAACATGCAGGGACAATCGGGGACAAATCACAATGAAAATCACCACAATCTCAAGAGTCCGTTTCTTGGCCCCTGGCTTGCTCACAGGCATACTCAAGGCCGATGACTCAGCACCTTGATCTTAGCCCGGCGCGGTTTCTTGAGTGATGATCGTAGACGGTTCGCGGCACGGGTCGACTCGGGACCGGTTTCAGAGCTCAAAATGGGGCGCCGAACAAAGGGTCAGGTCGATAGTGCTTGTCCGTGATGGAGAACCGAATGAACATACCTAAACCGATAAATTTTAACCCGTCTGTTGCGTCAATCGCCGCGACACATTTTGGTTTGCCACTTAAGGCCAGCATCATTCTCCTTCGTTGGCCCGTTGTGCTGATATGTTCCTATCTGTTTTTGTTCCCGTCGGGGGAATATCTTTCCGCGATGATTCTCAATACGTTCGTTGTTCTTTTTGTGGTTTCCAATGTCGCGATCAATTTTTTAGACGATACCTGGTTCACGTCCTGGTCGTTTTACTACCCTCTGGTCATTGGAGACACGATTGTTCTGACACTCTCGCTCATGATTAATGGTACCGCCGACAACGAGTTTTACTTGACTTTCTTCCTCGTCATTCTCGCCAGCTGTATTGTGGACGACGCTAAATTGCGCGCCGTGGTCGCCGTTCTCGCGACGATAATCTATGCGACTCTCTTATTTATTTCACCGCAGGTGATGCGCCCGGCGGAATTCTTGCGGCTTCCTTTCCTTTTCATCGTCTCTCTGTTCTATGGCTACTTTACGCAATTCATCCGGATGGAAAAGACGCACAGGGAACAGGCGGAGCTCACAAGTTGCGCTAGGAAAGAGGCGCTGGACATCGTATCGCATGAGCTACGCACGCCGTTAAACTTGATCGGCGGCTACGCTCAGGTGCTGAAGGACAGGACTTTAGGAGAGGTAAACGCCAAACAAGAGGAAGCGTTAGGTAAAATTTTGCGTCAGTCCGACAACCTGCTTTCCACGGTGAACAGCGTATTGGACATGGCTCGCATCGAGGCCGGGGAACTATCGGTCGTGCGGGAAGAGATCAGACTGCCCGATTTTTTTCAGGGGCTGCGCCTCTATTATGACGCCTCTTTGGGCAAACCCGTGTCGATGCGCTGGTTGATACCGTCGGAATTACCGACGATACGGTCTGATAAACTGAAACTCACGATCGTCCTGCAAAATCTCATCAACAACGCCATCAAGTTCACGGACCATGGACAAATCGAAGTCTCTGCCCGACACTTTGGCGAAAAAAAGAGCGTCGAAATCGAGGTTAAGGACTCCGGTATAGGAATTCCTAAAGAAGCGCTGCCTGTTATATTCGAGAAGTTTCGCCAAGCGGATAATTCCTCAACGCGAAACTACGGCGGTGTCGGACTCGGTCTGCACATCGTCAAAGCGTACACTGAGGCGTTGGGCGGGTCCGTCGCGGTGGCGAGCCAACCCGGCAAGGGCTCGACCTTCACGTTGTCATTGCCCCTTTTGCCTACCCCAGGCGCGGCGGGAAATACAACTCCACTCGACCGAAGCGGATCGCTTTCCGACCGTTGGCTTTGGATTCGAAAGGCTCTGCGGGTGAGGCGCACTACGGACGGTGCTTCGCCGGTTCCTGCAAAACACTCTGTTCGCCCTGCGCCCCATTGATAGTGAACAGCCTTCCTGGCAGCGACGATTTTCCGCTCATACTGCTGTCGAAGCAGCGCCAATTCAAGTTCTTTCGACTTTACCCTCCTTCGCAGAAAGCCACGGGTGTAAACCCGTGGATGAATGCGAGGTGGGTATCCTCCGTAACCTTGGCGCCCGGCCTTCGTAGCCGAAGCTACTTCGGCGGAGTAGGCTAAGACCGTGGGGCTCAACCCCCGCGCTTTGCCGGCTGCGCACGAAGTTGACCATTTTGAGGCTCATCACCACTTCGCGCTTCTGCTTCGGCGCTCCGACGAAGAAGTGAAACGCCTGCCGACGTCGAGGACTTCCCATTCGTCAACGGCAATGGTGCCGAACTCATGCATGCCGCGCCGGCCATGGGGTCTTCAAAGTCGCGATGTTCGGTAGAGGCTGTGAAAGCGGAGCTGTTCATAATTTCTGAACTACACCTTATATGATACGGAGTTACACTCGCTGCTATACACAACGAGTAATGGCGAAATCAAACCTTGCGCAGCGCGTATTCGCGCAAAAAAGGAACTCAACCGTTTACGCCGCTTGAAAAAATAAATAAAAACTTGTTTTCTATCAACGATAAAATGTAAATTAACAGCAGCGAGGCGTTATGCAGTGTCACCTTCTTTCCTTTGAGGGTCCCGACGCGTACGCCGAAGCAGGTGGTCTTGCCAGCCGCATCAAAGGTTTAAGCAGCGCTCTGGTTCAGGCCGGCTTCGAAACGCATCTCTGGTTCGTCGGCGATCCACAGCTTCCCGGTTACGAAAACCGCGCCGGACTTCATCTCCATCGCTGGTGCCAGTGGATCAGTCAATATCATCCCGTCGGGGTTTACGACGGTGAGGAAGGAAAGCGTATCGACTACGCGTCGTCTCTCCCGCCGTACCTGTTCACGCGAGTCCTCGGCAACGCGCTCATAAAGGAGGAGCCCGTCCTCGTGATGGCGGAGGAATGGCATACGGTGGATGCGATTCTACATCTCGATTGGCTGCTCCGGCAGCGAGGGCTGCGCGACCAGACGACGCTCCTTTGGAACGCCAATAACACTTTCGGTTTTGAGCGGATCGATTGGGAAAGACTCAGTAAAGCCGCGGTCATCACCACGGTCAGCCGGTACATGAAGGGTTTGATGCACCACTGGGGCGTAGATGCGACCGTCATCTCCAACGGACTTCCCGACGACGCGTTCCTGCTGCCTGAGGAGGAGGCTCTCAGAAAGCTGCGCGAGAAGCTTCCGGGACGAACCTTGATCGCGAAGATGGCTCGCTGGGATTCGGCGAAGCGCTGGCTCGCCGCCATCCGCGCCGTCGCGGTGATGAAGAGCGACGGTTGGCGCCCCCTGCTGATTGCCCGCGGCGGCACGGAACCCTACGGGAACGAGATCCTAAGAACCGCTGCGACGTTAGGTCTACGCGTGCGTGAGCGGGCTTTGTTCTCTGCCGATGAGCGCGGCATTCTCAGCATTCTCGACAATGCGGACGAGGTCGATGTTTTGAATCTCTTGACGCCGGTGGAACCGAAAGTCCGCGGGCTATTATTCGCCGGCGCGGATGCGGTGTTAGCGAACAGCAGCCATGAACCCTTCGGGCTGGTCGGATTGGAGACGATGGCGGTAAGGGGCGTCGCGTGCATCGGCAATACCGGCGAGGACTATGCCATCCCGGGGTATAACGCCATCGTCATGGAGAGCGACGACCCGAGGGAATTCATCCGCCTGTACGCGGCGCTGAGGGCCAGCCCCGCCAGAGAACGGGCGCTGAAAAACGCCGCGCGTCGAACCGCCCAACAGTATGCCTGGATGAAAATCATCCGGCGCGTCCTCTTGCCGAAATTCAGCGTATTAGCGGGAGAGCAATTTACGCCTCTAAAAAACACGGCATCGCGGCGGCTGGCGCCGGCGGTGTGAGTTCTTTGCCACACGACGCTGCGCTTCGACCCAATCGCGCTGAAAACCGTATCGATGCCGAGAAGGGTGAGAAGAGAACGGTGTGAAGTACGGTCACAGGCAGGGAGTGCGAACGGGTGGTGGCTCAGGAGCGGACACTAAATCGCGAGATCACGATTCGACCGAATGCGTCGCTAATGGCGTTGACCTAAGCTGCTTTGTCCCACTGGGAGTTGCGCAGATGGGCTAAAGCCATCCGCATCGGCAGGATTTCCCGGGTCAATGGATTGAGCATGAGACCGAGGGTCTCGAGTGTCACCGCTCCCAGCAATGCGCCGTCGTTCTTTTCGCCCAACACGACCGGTGATGTGGCTGCCTCGCCCCGGATCTCAAACCGGCACTCGGAAACACTCCGCTCGATCGGAGTGCCGTCCGCGAGTGTGAATTCCACCTGGCGCTCTGCTTTGAGTCGTAGCGCACGCCAGATTTCCTCGGGAAGCACCGAGTAGATGGCGCCCGTGTCAACCAGAAACCGAACGTTACGCGTTGGTCCACACCGCCAGGCCTTCGCAGGCGCGCCTGTACATAGGTGACGCCCATAGAAATAAGCAGCGTATAGAACGAAGCTTACGCGATCAACTCGCGCCACCGCGGCTGATGTTATTCGTTTGAGTTGCGAACGTCAGCATGATCATCAACGACTCGTCACGCCGAACGTTCTGGGTGAGCCGCGCGAGTTTTGGGAGCGCCGGACTCCACCCGGTTGTTAGGCAACGGTGCCAATAATTGCAACAGCCCTTTTCTCCAGTCAAGGTTAATCTCGTCAGGCTTTACCGGAAGAGCCCTTTCCTTATACCCATGAACTCCCTAAGATCTCTCTGGTCCACAGCGTTATAGGCGAACGTCAGAGTCGCAATCTGGAACATACCGAAAGCGAGTTCCTGTTCTACGCCCGACATGGTCTTTGGGTCCGCCGGTACGGGCAACGAGATCCCAAAATGTTCGTTCGCAAGGGAGACGATCGCATCAACGGCGTCTTGACAAAGTACAGTCTGCCAAAAGACTCGGTTCCTCAGTATGCGTTCGTTCAGTAAATCGATGAAGCGCTCCGCCAGTGGTTTGAGTTCGTGAGGGAGCCGGTCGACTTTAGCAACGGACGCGGCCAATAGCTGTGCCTTGGTCTGGTGGCGGATATGGTGCTGTACCAACTCGCGGTATGGTCGTAACGCGGCCCCAGCCAGGAATTCGTACAGTCGCATCTACCGAGATGTGGGAGCGGCCATAACTCTTAACCAACCAGTCTGAAACAGCATGTCAGGCTTAAAAAGTTTTCGCCTTCGTGCCTCACCGATTAAGGCTGTTGCACGCCCGTCTCCATCTATCGGCCACGCCGATGACGAACGTTTGAGCAAGTTCATAGAGAACCCTTACCTCATCAAAGGTCATGGAGTGCCCCTTTACTTTCAGGCTCTGTCCTTGCTTTCGCGAGATCGGGGAAAGCCCGCCTGACGGTAAAAATCTGTCTTCGCTCAGGAAATACTGTGAATGGCTCACAGCGTTTCGGAGATAGGGGTCCCAAAGCTGATCGAGCACACCGCCTATCTTCATGCTCAGGCTTTTAGACAAACGGCAGATTTCCTCGATCTTCTCGCGTGGGTACTCGCACGTCAGAGTGTCACCTGCTTTTGAAACTTTTGTAAATGTCCATGACTCTGGATCACCAGAAGCGGCTCGCAGCAGATTCCACACGATTGCGAGCGGAAGATCCGATTCCATGATCCGACAATAGCCGGTAAGTATTAGCCGAATCTTGTCCTTTTCCGGCAATGATGGACTCTTTACTAACGAATCAATAAGAGCAATGAATGCCTCGAGTTCAAAGAATTCGAAGCTCGGTATAAAGGTCACGCTTTTCTGGCCAAGGGGAGGTCCAGATCCCAGTTCGGCGTCGGTTGGTACAACAGCATTCCAGAGTGCCTTACGATCAAGGCTCGTGCAGACCTGGAAAACCTCCTCAATCGATTCGATGATCTCTTGCTCAATCAACGAGCCATTCTCCCCTCTCATATGGTGCCTAACGTCCCGGCTGTGGGGTTGGCGCGCAAGCGACAATACCCACCAGCCGGTTGTTCGGGGGTCGTCTCATACGCACTCTTCTTGCTTCTTCTGGTATGCGATCAGATTTGCGAACGCCGCCCACTCATCGTACATCGCACGATATGATGCACCACAATACACTAGAGTCTCAGCCAGAAGGAGCAGCTGTTGCCTTGGACACGTGCTCTCGCTGGCCAAGTGACTCCAAATCTCTTTACTGTCTTGAATCTTCACCGTGTCGGAGGCTATGTACTTCCTGCAAAACGCTTCATCCTCCTGGATACCCAGAGTCCGATTTCGTTCTGATCGACACTTGGCGGCGATGTTCAAAGAGTAGTTGAAACCCTTGCATAAATCGTCATCGACGAAAAACGCGAGTTCACTATACACAAAGTGGTAGGAGTGTCGGAGGTCTTCTGGCAATTGCAGATACTCTCTCTCATAGGCGATCATAAAGCACTCACGTGCAGCGAACCATGAACACGGCAAACTGGAGCGTGGTTTGATTAATTGCCCTTTTTCATTGAAGTCGGCATATACTCCTCCCACCCTACTTACGATCTCCTCAGCATCCAGGTTGTTAACGTCAGCCGCGTCCTCTCGCGATCGTCTCTTCCAGAACATTGGCTGTGTCCTTTCCGCATGTAGTCTGCATTTCATAGGTCTGGCCGAACGTCCACGCTCAGCGACCACCGTCCGAGAGCGACGGTGGAGCGTAGAACTGCCTCCCGAATTGCCGACAACGACTGAGCGCAAACCGGGGCGGTGGTTCGCTGCAGCGCACTGGTTAGGCAAGCCTTCTTCAGACGGTTTTCTCAATCCTGAAATCGTCTAAAATGCCCATTTTCTCTTTCTCCGCGTCCAGAGTTGCCAATACGGTCACGTCTCGCTTTATTGTTTTGGTTATTTCTCGAGGTCTCAAGTCAAGTCCTGCTCTTTCTAAGGGCACCGGCGAACTACTATCAAGCATGTCCGGCTGAACTATAGCCCTGGTCTGTCCGGAGAGTCCGAAGGTATTAAGTCCAAGCCCATACTCGCTGACGACGATATCTAATTCAAGTTCGACAGATATTCGCACAGGATATCTGTCTTGCGCGGTTTCCTCGCCGTAAGTCGGAGCACCCCCGATTACGTCTGTTATCTTTGTTGGTTTGACGGAAAGAATGCTTTCTATCGTTCCGTAAATGCGATCTTCTTCCTTAGCAAAAAGCGGATTAAGCATCCAATCTGTAACTTTTAGCGGAGTCTTCCTTACAAAGTCCAAGATCGCAGCTTCGTAGGTCAGAATGTATTCTCTCAACCGTGTTTTCTTCTTTTCGATGAATGCCGCTACCTCGTCATTAAGCAAGGACTTGAGCTTTTCAACAATGTTCTGTTCGTCCATAAAGTCAACAACAATACCGCGGTCCTTGAACCTATCCCCGGATCGCTTGACTGCAGCGTCACGACTGACCACTAGGACTCTTGGTTCGGCAAGACTATCTCTTGCATGTTGAACATAGCTTTCCAAAATCACTGCGTCACATAGACCTTTACCACCCGCGTCGAAGGGCGGTTTCTTTGCAACCGCGTCAGCCAATAGCTGTGATAGAGGTGCCTCCCAAGTCGGTATCACGTTAAACCCAGCAGCTCTCAGTTTGTCGGACACCATCGCGGTAAGCCCTTTCTTCTCGGGTAAGGCGATTTCATCTGGTTTGATACCCGGCACCGAAATGCCGTAGTGCTCCAGCAACGTTATCGATGACAGAAGTTTCTGACGGTTGTTCTCCAATACCCCGGTAATATGTTCACACCATTCTGCAAGAACAAGCTCCGAAATGCACAGATTTAACCCGTATGTGGTCGTAATAGAAAGCAGCTCGTTGATCCAAGGAGCATCCAACCTTGGTCCGGCCGCACGCAGCACGTTCGTATCCAAATAGATAGCGTACGGAAGATGTCGCCAAACGTACTCAGTCATAGGCGTGTGTCCTTGTGCCTAGTAAGTGACCCGCATTAGGCGGCGACAAGTGCCGGTAGGCCTATCTCCCAACACGAGTTAATCAAGTAAATCCGAATCGGTTGCAATATCCGCCAGCTATTCAAACTTGTCAAGATTCTGCTAGCCGTCAAACGCCGCCGGTGTGGGCAGCCTATCTCGCTAACGCCCCGCAGCCTATCTCGGTCAGGTCGCAGGGGCGTCGCTCCTCAGCTGCGCGCGCTTTGCCGCCGGACTTTTACAAGCCGCGGCTTGCGCTCCGGGAGCATTGGCCCGGGAGACAGGCGCACGAAGTTCTCCGGCTGGAGGAGACTGCCAACGGAGATGTCTTCGTCGATAGATTCCCAGTGAATGCCGATGCCGCCCCCAATGAGTTCCCAATCATCCCTCTGCTTACGAGTGGCCGCGAGGAGGCGGGGGAACCAAGCAACGGGCGCGGAAACCGTTCGACCATCCGCTAGAACTACCGTCAGTTCGTTACCGGTGCACGAAACGTCAACTGCCAGGGCCTCACTTCTTTTCGGCAAAGTACTAATGCCACTGCTCCAGCGGCGGAAGAGAACAGAGCGTTGCATGTCTGCAAGCCCCTCGGTTTTGCTCCTAAGCTGCCAGCTTGCGGACACGGAATTGTTTGCGCCGCCGTTCGGCGTGCCATAAGTCAAACTGCGTCTGCTGATTGAGCCAACTCTCCGCCGACGTGCCAAAGGCCATCGACAAGCGCACCGCCATCTCCGGGCTGATCCCTGCCCGTCCGTTCAGAATGGCAGATAAGGTTTTTCGACTTACTCCTAGCGCTTTTGCCGCATCCGTTACGCTTAGCTTTAGCGGCTCCAAGCACAGGGTCTTCAACACTTCGCCCGGATGGGGCGGATTATGCATGCGCATATTGCACCTCTAATGATAATCTTCATAATTGACCGCGTCGGCGTCTTTCCCGACAAAAGTGAAAGTAAGCCGCCAGTTGTCGCTCACCTTCACGGCCCAGGTTCCCTTGCGATCTCCCTTTAGTTGATGGAGATCCAGCCCTGGAAGGTTCATATCTGCGGGCGCCGTCGCAGCGCTTAACCGACCCAGGATCACTCGCAACCGTTCGCTGTGTTGGGCTTGAATGCCTGACTTCGTGCCGGTAATAAAGAACTTTTCCAAGCCCTTATGCTTGAACCCACGAATCACCCAACACAGCGTAACCTATCTGGTGACACTTTGCCATACGGCTGATCAATAAGTCAGCCGGCCTATCTTCTCAGACGGCTCCAGCGATCAAATCGGAATCGGCTGTAAGGTCAGTCAGATACGCCAGTATGTCAAGAAGTTGCGCGCCGCTGCTCCCGCCCGCGCACGAAGTTGACCATTTTCATGCTCATGACGACTTCGCGTTTCTGGTTCAAAACTTCGATGAAGGTGCGGACGACGCCGCGGTCGGGGCGGGATTCGGAGCGGCGCGCCTCCAAGACGGTCGCGCGTACCGATAATTCATCGCCGGGGAAGACCGGCGTCGGCCAGCGCAGCTCGTCGCCGCCCGGCGAGCCTAGATTGGCGATCTGGGAAAGATAATTTTCGCTGTAGATGCGCATCGCGAGAGCCGCGGTGTGCCAGCCGCTGGCGATCAGTCCGCCGTAGATGCTCCGCCTCGCCGCTTCCTTGTCGACATGGTAGGAGAGCGGGACGAAGCGCCTACCGAAGTCGAGCACTTCCTGCTCGTCGACGGCGATGGAACCGCACTCGTGCACCGAGCCGGGAACGTAGTCTTCGAAGTAGCGGTCGTCAGGAGGTGTGGTGAACATAGTCTTGTTCATGGTTTCAGACCGGTTCTTCCGTTGCATGGCCTTACGGTTCGGGGTATCGGCGTAACCCAATACCGCAACCGGCGGCGTCAGTCGGGCGGAAACAGTTTTTTCCCCGTCCCCTCTTCTTCCACGGCGATCGCTTTGGTCGGGCAGATCTTGGCGGCCAGCAGAATTTTTTCGTCGCTGTCGCCCTTGGCGTCGATCACTTCGGCGATCATCTTGGCGTCGAGCTTGAAAACTTTCGGCGACGCCTGAAGGCACTTGGCGTAGCCTTCGCACTTCGTCCTATCGATAGTGATCTTCATGCTGCCTCCTCGAATCGGCCGCTAGATACTTGCTTAGAAATGTCGAACAGAACGACTCCAGGAAAATTTATCCCGCCAAGGCGCCAGTGAAACAAAATTCGAAATCCGAATATCGAAATCCGAAACAAACACAGAGTCAATTAAATCTCAAAACGGAAAAATCCAAAACACTGAATCCGAAGGAAGCTTGTTTGGAATTTGACTTATTTTGGTCATTCGATTTTGTTTCGAATTTCGGATTTCGTGCTTCGAAGTTTTTGTTCTCGGCGTCTTTGCGGGAGATATGGTTTTTCCGATCTCTTTTTCGTTTCCGAATTTCAAATACCTTTGGCTAAACTTTTCCTAGAATCTCCTCGGAGAAAAAACGCATCATCTCCGAAAGACGCTCGATCGTCGGATAAATAAACTTGAGCTCAAAGTGAGAGACGCCGGCTTCGCGGTAAGCCGCGACCTGCTCGCGGATCTCTTGTGGCGAACCAATCAGACTTACCTGCTGGAGAAATTCGAGGGACATCTCCCGCTCATAGGTGCCGCGGCTTGCTTGAAAGGTTCCCAGAGCGTTTTCTTTGGCTAGGCGTGAATCGTCGTCGATGCTGACGTAGACCTCGATGCCGAGTTCGATCTTTTCCGGATCGCGGCCGTTCTGCAGGGCCATCGCCTTTACTTTGCGGAAGCAGGCGGCGATATTTCGCGGTTTCAGCCAGGCGGGCAGCCAGCCGTCGCCGAGCCGCGCGGTGCGCGCCATCGCCGCTTCCGTCCAGCCGCCGACCCAGAGCGGCGGATGGGGTTTTTGCAACGGCTTAGGAAAAATCTCCGCGTCCTTGAAGCTGACAAATCGGCCCTCGTATGAGGAAGGATTCGTCTGCCAGATCGATTTCATCGCCCCGATATAGTCGTCGCACATTTTGCCGCGCAAGCGCCGGTCGACGCCGAGAATTTCATATTCTCTTGAGTTGATCGTCGCCGGCGAGCCGATGCCCACGCCCAGGTCCAACCTGCCGCCGGTAAGAACGTCGAGGCTCGCAACCTGTTTGGCCGCATAGATCGGATTTCTGCAAGGCACGACCAAACAGGCCATGCCGATTCGCGCCTTCGTCACAATGCCGGCGAGGAAGGCCATCGTCGTCATCGCTTCGAAAAAGTCGGGGTCGGCTTGGCTGTGCAAGGCTTCGTCCGAACCGGAGGAGATGTGGGTGCGGTGGATATCGGCGGTCCAGGTAAGATGATCGTGGACCCAAACCGAATCGAAGCCGAGCGCCTCGGTTTCTTTTGCGACTCTGACGATGGACTCAGGGGAAGCAAGGGGCCCGGAATTGGGGACCCTGTTGCCGAATGTGATTTTGCTCATAGTTGAGGAAGTCTGCCGCTCATGACCTTTCCGCGTCAGCCGCCCGCTAGCGCGGTGGTCGTCAGTAGAACATGCAGCGCTTGATCATCGCCGATTTCCGTATCGAGACCGCGCGCGTACTGGATGTTCGTGCCGTCGAGCAGGAGGATGGTGTTGGCCGTCAGTGTCCCCTCGACGGTGAACAAGGCATCGCGCAGCGCCTCTCCATGTTTTCGGCACAGCATTTCGACCAGCTCCCTGACCGTAGCCCCGGCGGGCATTGGGATATCTTCTTCCGCCTCTTTCACGACGTTGCGCACCAGGCCGAAGTAGAGAACGCGGACCGTGGTGTGCCCCACTGTGGAATTTCTTGCGCAGTCGTCGCTTCCGCTCATGTCAAAATAACCCCCGCGCGGCTCCCTTAGATACTCACCTTGGAAATGTTAAACAGAACGACTCCAGGAAAATTTATCCCGCCAAGGCGCAAAGATTTAAATTCGAATTTCGAAATTCGAATTTCGAAATTTTTCTTGGCGTCTTTGCGCCTTTGCGGGAGACATGATTTTTCCGATCTCGTCTTCGTTTCCGACTTTAAAATACTTTTGGCTAAATTTTACTCACCTTGACCCGCACGCAGGAATCGAGCGCCGCCGAGAGCGAGTCGATCCTGTCGAGCTTGTGCGGCAAAAAGCCGTTGAAGTGAATCCCTTTTCCGCGGGATAGTTTGAGGCCCTCGCTTTTGCGCCCGAAGCAGCCGGCGACGCCGACCACTTCGGGATGAATGCACTGCGTCAGCAGCGCCTCGCCGATGGCCTCGTACCCTTCGGCGGTGCCGAGGCGAATCCGGTCGCCGTCGCCGATTCCTTTTCGGCGCGCCGTCGCCGTGTTGATGAGCACCGAGTAGGCGTGGGGATTTTTCTCGCTCAGCTCGGCGAGCAGCGCGTTGTGCGTGGTGTAGCTCAAGGAGTGAAAGGGCAATTTGAAATTGACCACGATCAGATCGTGGTCGTCTTTCACCTCGAAGGCTTCGCAGGGTTTCCACGCCACCAGCGGCTGGTAATCGCTTGTGTCCCACGGGATGCCTAAATTACCGGCCGTCTTTCTCACTTCATTGCCGGCATCGATAAAATACTCGAGGTAAAGCGGCAGGCGCGGCGTGATGAACGGGCGCGGGTATGCCTCTTCGATCTTTTTCTCGCCGGTGGTGATAAAGCCGTTTTCCTTGAACCAACTCAGTCCCCGGTCCGCGCCGAACCAGGATTTCATCCAGCGGTCCGCCAACTCGTCCCAGCCGTATTTATCTTCGGTCTTATAGGCGAACGGTTCTTTAAGCTCCAGGGTGCCGTTTAGCAGCGTGTATAGATCGCCGCGAAAGCCGGCGCGGTCGGCGAGTTCGAAGAGCGCCTCCACCCAGTGACGCGCCTCGCCCATAGGCGGCACCACCGGCTGGCGGACCATCCAGTACCATGGGCCCTGGCCGGCGGCGACGAATTCCGTCGGCTCGTTGGGAATGGCGTCGAGCCGCTCCAAATAGTGGGTGTCGGGCAGCAGGAGGTCGGCAAACTCCGCCGTTTCGTTCAACTCGGAGGCGAAGGCGACCACGAAAGGAATTTTCTTCAGCGACTCCGCCATCACGTCCGCGTTGGCGCAGGTCATCAGGAGGTTGCTCCGGCAAACGATCAGCATCTCCGGGAAGTAGGAAAGTTTGAATAGATCCGGATGGAGAATCGCTTCGGTAAAAAACGGCCCGCCGTAAGGCGCGACCGGGCAGAGGTCGAGTAGATCGAAGCGCTCCGGCGCTTTCACTTTGGTTGCGGGATAGGGAGGCTTGCGCCGGCGCGCGTAGCCCTGCGGGATGATCAAGCCGTCGGCGGACGGAGCCGGCGACCAGTGAAGCGGCGCCGTTTTGGAGACGGGATTCGAGCCGAGGTGGCCGCCGGGCACGTCGATGGCGCCGACGACGACGTTTAAGAATTGAATCGCCAGGCCGGTCAACATTCCATGCTTGTGCGCCGTGGCGCCGCGGTACCAGCTCGCCGCCGCCGGACGAAAGGGCAGCTCTTGGCCTTCGATGACGATGGTGCCGCCGATCTGCGCCGCCGCGCCGAATTCCTTGGCGAGCCTGCGAATCGTTTCCGCCGCAATCGTTGTGACCGGCGCCATTTTCTCCGGCGTGTATTGCCGGACATGTTCTTTGAAGAGCGTGAAGGCGGTCGGGTGCTCCTTGCCGTTGACGGCGAATCGTCCTTCGAGGGCGATTTCGCCGAATGATCCATCATCGAAGGGGCGGGCACAATTCACTTTTGCGTCCCACATGAGCGGCTTGCCGCTGCTTTCGTCGCGCAGGTAGTGGCCGTCGGCGGCGATCAGATAAGGGCCGTTGGTGTACTTGCGCAGGAATTCCTTGTCGTAAAGGCCTTCCTCATTGAGTAGAACATCGATCATCGCCAACGCCAGAGCCGCGTCGGTTCCCGGACGAATCGGCACCCACTCATGCGCCTTGGCGCCGGCGTTGATGCCGACCGGATCGATGACGATGAGCTTCATGCCCGCCATGCGGGCGTCGGCCATCTTGGCCGCCAGATCCATCGGCAGATGATTCGACACCGAGCCGTTCTGCGTGCCGAAAAGCATGAGGTACCGACAGTAGCGCGTGTCGGGCTCGCCAAACCATGTGCCGTGTGTGAGATAGGTGACCGGATGAAAACCGTTGCCGCAAAAGTATTGCGCGCCGCCGCCCCAGTGATTCGGCGTGCCGAAGGCCGCGCTCCAGGCAGCGAAGAAAACGCCGGACTGGCCGCGCGTATCGAAGGTCGAAGCGACCAGCTTGCGCGGATCGTCGGCGCGGATTTTTTTGAGCTTCTCGGCGAGGATTTCGAGCGCTTCCTCCCATGAGATGCGCTCCCATTTGGGATCGATGTCGAAACCCTTTTCCGGATTGGTGCGGCGCATCGGATGGAGGACACGGTTGGGATCGTAAAGCGACATGAAGCCGGCGTTCCCTTTGGCGCAGGTCTTGCCCCAGTTCTGCGGGCAGTCCGGCTGCCCTTCGATTTTGACAATCACGCCGTCAACGCGGTTTACCCGGATGCCGCAAGTGTTCCAGCACATGAAACAGGTGGATTTGATCCAGACGTCTTCTTTGACGGGCTGAGTTTGTGATTCGTACATTAAGCTCTCGCTGGTAGCGCGCTGCGCATCACTTCGGTGGTAATATTGCTCGCTTCCTTCGCATTTACTGTGAAAGAATATTCACCGCAGAAACGCAGAGTTCGCAGAGGATTTGTTCCAAATAGTATCCTCATTCGATTTCCTCCGTGCCTTAAGTGCCTCCGCGGTTAGGCACACGGCAACCTGAAGAACTATTCTTAGAGCCTCTCCACACAACGACGCTGTCTTGAGCTGTAAAATAAGGTATGGGTCCTGTCAAGGTTGCGGGACTATTATGTCAGCTTGCGCCGACCGGCTAGCGTGTCGCCGTTGAGGATAAAGAGCGGAACAGCGCGCGCGGCCGAGCGTTCGCCGGCCGCGCGCGCTGTTGGACGGCCGTACTACTTGAGAATGTCTTTGAGCTTATTGACCAGCGGCGGTTCGAGCTTGAACATTTCCCTGATGTTTTGCTCCAGCTCGGCGCCGTTGGCCGAGTCGATGTCGAGACGCGCTTTTTTGGTCTCGGCCAAGAATTCCGGATCCTTCATCGTATCCGTGAAAGCTTTGCGCAGGATTTGCACGCGGTCGTTCGGCGTCGCGGGCGGCGCGACGAACGGACGAACCGTCGGGCTGTTGGCTCTCAGAACCGTCGCCAGCAGCTTTCGCGCTTCGTCGGTCTTGGCCATGTTATAGGCGACGGGAGTATTCGGCAGTTCCGGATGGCCCTTGAGCGTCGCCAGCAAGACAACTTTCAATGTGCCCGACTCAAGCTCGTTGCGCCAAGTCGACTTGGTCGATTCCCAAGAGTTGCTGGTCGCCTGGACCTCGCCGTTGTTGAAGGCAAGGCGTGTGTCCGCCGTCCCTTTATAGCCCGACACCACCTGCGCCGGCAGGTTGATCGTCACCGCGAGGACTTTGGGAATATCGTCGCTGCCCGAGCCTGCGCCCACGCCGCCGAACTTGACGATCTGTTTGGACGCGATCCAGGCGTTGACGTCGGTGATGCCCGTCGATTTATGCACGCCGATGATGAAGTTGTCCTGGGCCGGCACGCCGATGTATTTGAATTTTAGCGCGTCGAACTCGATGCCGGGCTTACCCAGCAACTGCTGCAGCGCGATGCCGCCGAGGTAGTGGCCGATGGTGAGGCCATCGCCCTTGGCGATCTTAAAGAGATGATTCGCCGCGATGATGCTGCCGGCGCCGGTCATGTTTTCGACCACAAGACTCGGGTTCCCAGGGATATGTTTGCCCATGTGTCTGGCGATCGTGCGCGCGTAAACGTCGTAGCCGCCGCCGGCCGACAGGCCAACGATGATGCGAATCGTTTTTCCTTCGAAAAAATTGGCTTGCGCGAAGGCGCGGGCGCTGTCCCCGGCAAAGCCCAGGGCCAAGAGCAGCGCGATGACTCTCGCGGAATTTCTTTTCATAAAGTCTCTCTTCTGGACTTAAGAGTTTGTTCGGTTGATTCCGTCACGTCACTTGGCGCGTAGAATTTCTTTTAGGCGCCCGACGATGGAACGGTTGAGCTTGAACAGCTTGCCGATCATCTTTTCCAGCTCTTCTCCCGTGATCGGCTCGATGTCGAGCTTGGCTTTCCGCGCGTCGGCCAATAACTCGGGGTCTTTTAACGTTTGTTGGAAGGCTTTGCGCAACAGCTCCACGCGCTCCTTCGGCGTGCCGGGCGGCAGGGCATAGGGCCGATAATAGTCCGACGGCTCTTCGATGCCGATACGAATAAGCTCGCGCGCCTCGTCGTTCTTGGCGTATTTGACGGCCAAGGGGACATTGGGCAGCTCCGGATGCGGCTTGGAAAGAATCTGTAAAACAACCACGGCATCGCCCGAGGTGATCGCCTTGCTCCAGGTGGCGCGCATGGAGTCCCAGGTCCAGCAGCCGCCGGCGAGCTCGCCGCTCTCGGCGGCCAGGCGGATCTCGGAAGTTCCTTTATAGCCGGCGATCAGTTGAATCGGCAGCGCCGTGGTCGCGGCCAGCATGCGCGCGATGTCGTCGGGAGCGCCACCGCCGATGCCACCGAGTTTCACCGGAATCTTGGCGGCGAGCCACTTCTCCGCGTTGGTGATGCCGCTGGCTTTGGTCAAGGCGCAGGCGCGGTTGTCCGTCACCGGCGCACCGATGAACTCGAATTTCATGGCGTCGAACTCGATGCCGGGGCGGCCCAAGAGTTGTTCGAGAAACAGCCCACCTTGAAAATGGCCGAAGGTAAGACCGTCCGGCTTGGCGACCTTGTACATATGATTGGCGCCGATCAAGTGCCCGGCGCCGGGCATGTTCTCGACGACGAAGGAGGGGTTGCCGGGAATATATTTCCCCATGTGGCGCATGATGGTGCGCGTGTAGGTGTCGAAGCCTCCGCCGGCCGAGGTCGCCACGACCACGCGGATGGTTTTGCCTTTATAAAAAGAATCCTGACCGGAAGCGCCACTTGCAATCAGTAATACGAAAACGATCAACGCGCATCCGAGCGCAGAGCGTGTGCTTTTCATAAGATTTTCCTCCGTATGAGAAGACTTGGCGAATCTATGGAGAAAGGGGTGCCTCTGTCAAGGCAAATAAGAATCGGTTACGGGTTTCGAGTCTCGGGTCTTGAGGTCGCGCCGACCACAAAGCGCGAAACGTCGCAGTGAAAAACTCCCGTTGGAAATTGTATCGCTGCGATGAAAACGTTTGACAGCCCGGCTGTGCCACTGTAGATTTGCCGCACGCATCGAGCGGCTTGCCGTTAGATTCAACGGCCTGGGCTTTCATAGGAAAACTCATGATAAGAACCGTCGGATTGTCCGCGACTCACAGCGATCACGTGATCTACGTGAAGCATCCGAAGACAAGAACTTTTGTCGTGTGCGCTTTGCGCAAAGACTTCAAGGTCTTCTCCCCCAACTTCCGCAACACCTTGACCGTCGCTTCGAAAGAAGGGGGTAAAGGACATCTACCGGCGCTTCAGCGAAAATGGCAAGGAGCGGGGAGTGCGGGACCTTTTCCCGCTCGAGGAAAACGGCTCCTCGGCTTCGTTCTGCTTCAGGGACCCCGGCACCAACTGCTGGGAAATCGCTTCGCCGAACCGGATATTCTATGACTGAAAAATCTTTGGAACAGATGGGGCTGCGCGATCTGCGCGCCGTCGCGCGCGAGCGCATGCCGGAAGAAGCCTGGCATCACTTCAACGGCGCCGCCGAGACCAGGGCGACTTTTCACAGAAACCCGCGGGCGTTTCACAAATATCTTTTTCGCCAGCGCGTCTATCACGACATTACCGACCCCGACATCAGCGTCGAGCTGTTCGGCCAGAAGCTGCCGATTCCCGCTGCCACCGCGCCGATAGGGAGTTTTAGTCTGATCAGCGAGAACGCCGAGAGCGAAGTCGCCAAAGGCACCGGGCGAAACGGCGCGATGATGTTCGTCAGCCAGGCTGCCAAGTTCAATCCGCAGGGCTGGCGCGACGTATCGAAGGGGCCGCTGGTTTTCATGGCCTACATGAACCGCGGTAAAGAAGAAGTGTCCGAGTACGCTAAAATGTCGGAAGCTCTCGGCTTCGCCGCGGTCGGCATTACGATGGACACCGTGCGGCCGGTAAAAATCGGCGACGAGGTGCCGCTTTCCACTAAGGACGGCAAGCCAAGAAAAGGCCACAGCGCGTCGCCGAAAGATATCGAGTGGATGAAAAAACAGGTGTCATTGCCGGTAGTGATAAAGGGAATCATGGGCGCGGAAGACGCGCGCACCGCGGTCAATGCCGGCGCCGACGCGCTGGTGGTGTCGAACCACGGCGGGCGCATTCTCGATTTCAACCGCGCCGCGCTGGAAGCCCTGCCCGAAGTGCTGGACGCCGTCGGCGGCAGAGTGCCGGTTATCCTCGACAGCGGCGTGCGCAGCGGCGGCGATATCGTCAAAGCGATCGCCCTGGGCGCTAAAGCCGTGCTTGCCGGCCGTCCCGTCGCCTGGGGCGTGGGAGCGTTCGGCGCGCCCGGCGTCGAGCGCGTCTATGCGATTTTTAGCGAGGAAATGAAACGGGCGATGTGCATGACCGGCGTGGCCAGCGTCGGTGAGATCAACAAGACGGTCTTGATTCGCGACGACTAACCCGGATTGTTCGCCGTTAACTGCGATTGAGGGGCGAGCCCTCCAGAGCGAGCGCGGAGTTCGAGAGTTCAATGTTCAAAGTTCAAGGTCCGAATCGAATTGAAACGTTGAACCTGGAACATTGAACCTTGAACATCCTTTTTGCCTTCGCTCCTCCAGGCTCACCCCTCAATCGACACCGTGTAATGACTTTGCCTGGTAGCATGAATAACCCGGGCTAAGGAGGGGAGCGATGGTCATGAGTTGGGTTGTGTGGGGTGTCCTGTTTTTCGCGGCGGCGTGGATCGTCTGGACTTACAACGGATTGGTCGCGCTGCGCCACCAAGTTCAGAACGCCTGGAAGCAAATGGAAGTCCAGCTCAAGCGGCGTTACGACCTGATTCCCAACCTGGTCGAAACCGTCAAAGGCTACATGAAATACGAGCAGGACACGCTCCAGAGCGTCATCGACGCGCGCAGCAAGGCGATGGCGTCGACCGGCGTGAAAGAAACCGCGGAAGCGCAGAGCGCGCTGACGCAATCCCTCGGCAAGATTTTCGCGCTCATGGAGAACTACCCGGAGCTCAAGGCGAATGAGAACGTACTGCGGCTCCAGGAAGAGCTGACGACCACCGAGAACCAGATCGCTTTCGCGCGCCAGTATTACAACGACCTGGTGATGCGCTTTAACATGAAGCAGGAAGTGTTTCCGTCGAACATGATCGCGGGCTTTTTTCGATTCCAGCCGGCCGAGTTCTTCTCGGTGCCGGATGCCGAGCAGGCCGTGCCGCGCGTCGATCTCAAGCTGGCCCGCTGATTGGCCTGCATAAATCACAGCGTCCAGAGTCCGAGGGCTAAATCCTTGCGGGAAAAGGCAATGGAGCTGTGCCTCGAAGTCGATTGCGAACTATTCGACTGGAGCAAACGACAGTGGCGACAAGTGACAGTGTGACCAAGCGCCAGACAAGTCAATGCAACGGTACGCCTGGGTGCCTTCTCCCTCCAGGCTTCACCCCTCGGACTCCGGTGTGTTGTCGCTTTCCTCGGACCGTGATTTACCCAGGTTAGGTCCACTGCTGTGGGCGCACTGAAGACCCAAGATTTCGCTGAGCGCCAGCGCCGCAACGGGTGGATCAGCGCGGTCATTATCTTTTGCTTCATCGTGTTTTTTATTCTCGTCGGTCTCTCCGTCGACACCGTTTATCTCGATGCGTTTACACGCACCGGCCCGCCGGTTCCTATCGCGACGCTGTCGGCGCTGGCCTTCGCCACCTTCATGGCGGTGACGGCGTACAACTACGGCGGCAATCTAATACTCAGCTCCATGGGGGCCGAGAAACTGGACATTCAACTGCCGGAGCACCGCGAATTTCACAACGTCGTTACGGAAATGGCGTTGGCGTCGGGATGCCCGATGCCCAGGGTTTACGTTGTCTTCGATCCCGCACCTAACGCGTTTGCCACCGGGCAAGATGAAAAGTCGTCGTCGATCTGCGTCACGACCGGGCTGCTAGCGCTGCTCAATCGCGAGGAGACGCAAGGCGTGGTCGCCCACGAGATGGCGCATATCCGCAATAACGACACGCTGGTGATGATGCTCGTGAGCATCCTTCTCGGCGGCGTGGCGCTGCTCGCCGACTGGGCCCAGCGCTCGTTTTTCAGCTCGCGCCACACGCGCCGGAGCGCGAACAAAAATCTTATTATCGTCGTTCCCGCATTATTGCTGATCATCTTGTCGCCGTTGATTTCCCGTTTGATGGCGATGGCGGTTTCGCGCCAGAGGGAATACTTGGCCGACGCCAGCGCGGCGGAGTTCACGCGCAATCCCCTCGGCCTGGCGCACGCTTTGGAGAAAATTCGCGATGCCGGCATGCCGTTTCACAAGGCCAGCCGGGGCACCGCGCACCTGTTTATCGCTAATCCGCTGCGCCGGCGTGTCGACGACCGGGAGGGAAAAATGGCCGATCTCTTGAGCACCCATCCGCCGATCAACCGGCGCATCATGCTGCTCTATCAGATGGCCGGCCTGCCCGGCGCAGAAGCGCTGAAGGTTCAAGGTTCAATGTTCAAAGTTCAATGAGCCGGAGTTGAGATCGTGGTTAGTTGCCCGCAGTGCGAAGTGCCAATGAATCCGGTCACAGCCAGAGCCAATCCCGGCACGCTGATTCAGTTGGACCAGTGTGGGCAATGCGGCGGCGTCTGGTGCGACAAGTGGGAGCTTTTTCCCATCGATCCGGAAGACGCGGAGCGGCTGGACTCTGTGGACGAGAAATTGCTTGCCGCGCCCGCCCCCGCCGGGCCCCCGGCAAAAACCCTTCACTGTCCGCGTTGCACCGCGAAACTGCAGTCGTGTAGTGATCCCATGCTGCCGAAAGATTTACAACTGAGACGCTGCTGGCGCTGCGACGGGATCTGGCTCAACCGTGGCGAGCTCAGGCGCTACAAAAAACTCCAGAGGAAAACGCGAGTGGAAAAGCTGGGAGCGGAGGCGATCATCCACAAAATCCCCGAAGTGTATCAAAACCCGAAGTCCTGGGTGGTGACGGGCACCCAGGGAATGTTCGTCTACCCGCAGGGCGCGGTAGAGGAAAAGCCGACGGTGGGAGAAACGCTCAGCGGCGCCGCTAAATTGATTCTCCAGACTCTGATGCGAATGGTCCTGGGAATTTAGCAGACTGCTCCGGCGTCGCAGGACAATGTCGAGTTTGGCGCCACCACCACGTCTGAAACTAAAATTACCATCGCCTAATAGCATTACCTTCCCCCTTCGATGGGGGAAGGATAAGGATAGGGGTGTGTCAGATCCGCCGCAGCATTCACCCCCCACCTTTTATCCTCCCCCGTCGCGGGAGAGGAAATGAAAGAGGTCCCGTGCGAACCGCGTTCGCAGCCGGCCTTCGCAGCACGACTTGTTCGCCGGCCGGAAATCACACCAGCGCCACGAGGTCGATCTCGACCAGGGCGCCGCGCGGTAATTCGGCGACCGCCACGGTGGAACGGGCCGGCTTCGCGTTGCCGAAATATTCCCCGTAAACTTCGTTCATCGCGGGGAAGTCGGCCATGTTTTTTAGAAAGACGGTCGCCTTGACCACTTGATCGAGGGAAGAGCCGGCCGCCGCCAAGACCGCTTTTAAATTTTCCAGCACCTGCCGCGTTTGCTCGTTTATACCGCCTTCGACGAGGTTGCCCGTCTTCGGATCGATAGGAATTTGTCCCGCCGTGTAGATAAAACCGTTTGCCTTGATCGCTTGAGCATAAGGGCCGATCGCTTTGGGCGCCTCGTCGGTCTGGATCGCTTCGCGGTTCATACCGTTTTCTCCTTGTTATTTTTCCGAGGCATTCTACGCCAGGACAATCGTGCGCGCAAATCTCACGGAGAAAAAAGCCTTGCGCAGCGGGAATGGTTCGTCCTATGATACGGTCAATCCGACGCGGCGGAGGAAAAAAGCGATGAGGCGATGGCTTCAAGCGGCTGTCCTGAGCGTTTTGTGTTTTTCGTCTCTTGCCTGGGCGGACGGCGACCACGGCGCGCACCCTCCCACGGGTGCCGGGCCGCTGTGGGTCTGGGGTCTGGGCGGAGTGGTGCTGCTCGTTGTGGCCGTCGTTCTAATTCGCCAAGCGAAGCGAGGAACTCTCATCGGCGACCGCTTCAGTGGCTTCAGTCACAATGCCCGCTTGCTGCTTCTGCGCAGCCCGTTCAGCGGTCTGTCGGCGAGCCTGCTGCGGTTGCTCTTCAACCTCTATCTGCTCGCCGTCGGATTCGATCTGCTTTTCGTCGCCAAGTTCGCCGCGATCAATTGGACATGCCACGGCCTGTCGGTGATCCCCTCCGGGATTCTTTCCGATCTCTTCGGCAGGCGGCGCGTCTTTCTAATGGCCTACAGCGGCAATCTGTTGGCGACCACGGCGATCATATTCGTCACCGACCCGAGCTGGTTGCTGGTGCTCGCGGCAGTCACGGGGCTGTTTGAAGGCGGCCACGCGATCGTCGGACCGCCTTTCATGATCGAACAGAGCCGTCCCGACGAGAGGGTGAATCTCTTCAGCCTCAACGGCGGCATTCAAGTCGGCGCCGCCAGCGTGGGAAATCTTTCCGCCGGCGTGCTGCCTTTTGTGTTCGCCGCCCTATTCGACATCGGCCCGGAGAGCGCCTGGGCGCGACGCGCGGCGCTGATGTGCGCCGTGCCGGTGATGTTCTGCTCGGCCATTCCGATCTATTTGATAAAAGAGGAGTGGCGGCCCATCGATATCAAGCGCTGGTTCAGCGGCATCGAAAACTACGGCCGCATCGGCATGCTGGCGCTGACCGAAGGATTGGTCGGCTTTGCCCTGGGTTTTTCCGCGCCGTTCTTTAATGTGTTCTTTGCCGAGCATTTGCAAGCCTCGACGACACAGATCGGTTTGGTTTTCGCCCTCGCCTCCATCGCCAGCGCGGTGTTCACGCTTTTTATTCCCATCGTCGTGCGGCGTCTCGGACGAGTGCGAACCGTGACGATGGTCAAGCTTCTCGGCATTCCCGGCCTGATCCTGTTGGGTATGTCGGACAACTTAATTTGGGCCGGCGTGTTTTACGTCTTTACTATTCTCTTGCTCGGCGGACCCTATCCCAACAAGGGCATCTCCGATCCCATCTACACGCTATTCGCCATGGAAGTGGTCAAAGAGCGGGAGCGGGGCACGACCAACGGCATCATGCACGCCTTTGTCGAATTCCCCATGGGGATCGGCGCGTCATTTGCCGGCCCGTTGATGGCCGTCGGCGACTGGCAAACCGCGTACCTGATCGGCGGCGCGGTGCTCACACTGGCATTTATTCTCTATTATTCCTATTTCGCGCGACTCGACCCCCGCCCCGCACCGGCGCTTGAGCCCGCCATCGCGAGTTGATGCATCAATGAAGCTGATCACCGCTCACAAGATTCTCATTTCCACCGCCGTAACGTTTTTTATTTTCTTCGCGCTCTGGGAATTGCCGAACTATGCCAAGGGCGACGGCTGGGCACTGTTTCGCAGCGGCCTCTATTTTATCGTCGCTATCGGTTTCGGCGTGTACCTTAGAAATCTCAAACGGTGGTACAAGTAGTCCCGGACAACGATGGAACCCGCGCCGTTTCTAGTTGAAGTCTCCGAAGATCAGATCCGGCGCGAGCGGCAAAAGGCGCGCAAGCTGCGCGAAAGCCAGTGGTGGAAGCGCCAGCGCGCCGCCGGCGTCTGCCATCACTGCGGCCAAAAGTTTCCACCGAAGGAGCTGACCATGGATCACCTGTTGCCGGTGATCCGCGGCGGCAAGTCGACCAAGGGCAATCTGGTGCCGAGCTGCAAGAGCTGCAATACCGCGCGCAAGCACCGCTTGCCTTTCGAAGACTAACGGGCATAAAGATCGCTTGCCTGTCGTCCGTTAAGTAGTATCCTCTCGGCAAGGGGGGTATCCCTCATGAACACGGAAACTTTTCTGGTGCGCACGATGTCGGACACCGTGGAGACCGATATCCAGCGGGTCCTTACCATCGCCAACGAGATCCTGCCACGCTACGAGAGGCCGCCGCTGTCGTTTACCGACCTGCGCAAAATCGCCGACGGCCCCTTCGATCTGTTTCTCATTCCGTTGGTCTTCGCCAAGGAGTACCAAAAGGATCGCTCCCTACCCTTCAACGAAGCAAAGCGCGTGGCGATCAGAACCCATGCTCTGGAGATCGCGCGCAAGCATGGCTTCGACGTGAGCCCGCCGGATTTCATTTCCGGCATCGAGCAGTCGTTAAAAGAAACGAAAGCGGTGGGCCTGCGGAACATGCTCATGACTACCGGCGGCCGGCGATTCAAGCATCAAGCGATGGAAAGAGCCGGCATCGGCGGCTACTTCGAAGAGATCGTCGACCGCGACGAAACGTATTACGCCAAAGAGCAGGGTTTTTACTATCTCTACCGCAAGCACAAACTGCCGCGGCTGCGGATTGTTCTTCTCTCCGGCACGGCCACCTACATCCGCGCCGGCAACAATACTCATGGCTGCAAAGTCGGCGGCAGCGATCTCGAAGTCGTCACCGTCGCGCTTTCGACGGAGCATTCTTATAACGATGAGGAGACGCTAAAAGCCGCGCAGCCGAGAGTTCTCATTCGGAGTTTTGCCGAGCTCTTGCCCGCGCTGAAAGAGCAGGGGTTGGTTAATGGAGCGCACCGTGGCTGATGCGCTCAGCGGCGGGACTTGCCGATTTGGGTGAAGCGAAAAGCAGGAGGGTGGTGGATTACTTCGGACGCGTTGTCGCGTCGAAGGCTATGTACACGAACAGCAGCGCGACTCCAATCAGGATCAGTGCGACTAGGATATCCATGATTAAAGCTCCTTGAACCCCCAGCATCGGAGTCCAACCACGTTGTTGGGCAAGCGGGTCGGTAGATTCGCCTTATCCCCTTTTCTCCCCCCTCCACGTATGTCAGCCTTTGCCGGTTACAACCGGCCCGAATCAATTCCAAGTCGTTTGGCCGGACTACGGCCCCGTCATCTACAGCGATCCTAAAACCTGTTGGGTGCTTTCAACCCGTCGATACTTTGTTATAGACTGTTGATAACGAGCCCGGAGAATTTATGAACATACTGAAAACCTTTTTTACAGGTCGCGTAGTGGTAAAAGTCGCGGATATTACCAAAGAGGTTGTCGACGCCGTCGTCAATGCTGCCAACGTCACGTTGATGGGCGGTGGCGGTGTGGACGGGGCGATTCATCGCGCGGGCGGTCCGGAGATTTTGAAGGCGTGCAAGGAAATTCGGCGCGTTCAATATCCCGACGGTTTGCCGACAGGACAGGCGGTGATCACGACGGCAGGGAAAATGACGGCGAAGCATGTCATTCATACCGTCGGGCCGGTGTACGGGCGCGGCGGAAAAGATAAGGCGGAGTTGCTAGCAGCGTGCTATCGTAATTCGATGAAGCTTGCGGCGGAGAAAGGTTTGAAGACGATGGCTTTCCCTGCGATCTCGACGGGAGTCTATGGTTATCCATTAGAGGAAGCCGCCAAGGTCTCGTCGGCGGCGATTGAAAACTTTCTCGGCGCTGATCAGTCCGTTCAAGAAGTGCGATTGGTTTTCTTCAGCCCGGCTGACGCCGATATTTTCTTGAAATGCCATGCTTTCACGGAATCGAAAACAGGCACGCTCCATTTTGGATTTTAGGTTTTCGATCCATCGACATTGCGGGGTCATCCTGAGGGAGATCGAAGGATAAGGGAAATCGACGGGCAACGTTCACAGACAGGTAGTTCCTTGTCTCGCGTCTTGAGTCTCGAGTTCAAACCCGAGACGCGAGGCCCAAAATCTCGCCAGTTCGGCGATTAGCCACACAAAAGCCTGAAAAATCTATTTCCGTTTGTGTGCCGACGCGTAGCCGTTTAAAATATCTCCTGTGGGATTCGAGCGACGTTCTCTGCCTGAGCAGATCAGCGGGCTCTGGCAACTGGCATTTAACCTCCGGTGGACTTGGCAGCCGGCGGCCCGAGAAGTGTTTCGGCGCCTCGACTACCCGCTTTGGCGATTGACCTCGCACAACCCCGTGCGAATGCTTCACTTAATGACGAACCAGCGTCTGAAGCAGGCGGCCCGGGAACCAGCTTTTGTCGCTCTTTACGATGCGGCGATCAGGGGGCTTGGCCGTGCCCTTACGGCCAAAGAGTCCTGGTGGGCTGCAACTTATCCCGGTTTGCCCAACCGTCCGATAGCCTACTTTTCTGCCGAGTTTGCCCTGCACCAGTCGTTGCCCATCTATGCCGGTGGTCTGGGAGTCTTAGCCGGCGATCACTGCAAGGAAGGAAGTGATCTGGGAATCCCCCTCGTCGGGATCGGTTTCATGTACCCGCAGGGGTACTTTCACCAGAACATCACTTCCGAAGGGCAGCAAGAAGAGCAGTACGAACATTTACAGTGGGATCACGCACCGGTGGAGCCGGCAGTTACCAAAGAGGGCAAACCTTGCAACTTGTCCGTCGCGCTGCGTGATCGCGTTGTTCACTTTGCGGTATGGTGCGTTCGGCTAGGGCACGTGAAGATTTACTTACTGGACACTTCGGTTCAAGAGAATGCGCCCGCAGATCGTGAGCTGTCAGCACGACTTTACGGCGGTGACCGGGAGTCAAGACTACAGCAGGAGATTCTTTTGGGCGTTGGCGGGGTTCGGGCTCTGCGCGCACTGGGCTACCAGCCTATGGTTTGGCACCTGAACGAGGGCCACACGGCGTTTGTTGCGCTAGAGAGAATTCGTGAGTTACTGGACCGTGGCGAGAGTTTCGATGCGGCTCTTGAGAGAGTACGCCGCTCAACGATCTTTACGACGCACACTCCGGTTGCTGCCGGACATGATGCTTTTCCCATTGATTTGGTAGAGTCCTACCTCGCGGGATGCTGGGGCGCCGTCGGGTCGCACCGCGATGAGTTCATGAGGATCGGTTGTTACGACAATGGCGTTGGGCCGTTGTTCAATATGACCGCCTTGGCCATTCGCAGCACCAGCGCAACGAACGCGGTGAGTCAGGTGCATGGACGGGTCACCTTCGATATGTGGACACAGATCTGGCCGAACGTCCCCGCTAGAGAATGCCCGTTGAGCACTGTGACGAATGGGGTCCATGTCCCCACCTGGATCGCGCCTGACATGGCCAGACTGTTCGAACGTCATCTTGGGATCGACTGGGAGGAGCACCACGACGCGGTAGAATTCTGGGAAAGAATTTTGATGGTCCCGGACGAGGAGCTCTGGATTGTTCGCGAGGCGCTAAGAAGCTACCTCATCGCGTTTATTCGCGAGCGCGCCAGGGAGTTATGGACTCAAAAGCAGGTCACGGCCGCTCGAGTCGTGGCTGCGGGAACGCTGCTGGATCCCGCAGCGCTTACTATTGGATTCGCCCGGCGGTTTACCGACTACAAGCGTCCAGAGTTGATCTTTCATGACCCTGACAGATTGGCCCGAATCCTGACAGCGTTCAGACGCCCGGTTCAAATCGTGTTTGCGGGAAAAGCGCATCCTGCGGATCACCCGGGCAAGCACCACCTGAAAAATATTTTCGGTCGCGCCGTCGACCCTGTATTTGGCGGTCGCATCGCCTTCGTGGAGGACTACGATCTTCATGTGGCTCATTTCTTGGTGCAGGGGTGCGATGTTTGGTTAAATACGCCGCGCAAGCCTTACGAGGCGAGCGGCACCAGCGGGATGAAAGCGTCGATCAATGGCGCGCTTCACCTGAGCACGGGCGACGGTTGGTGGGCGGAAGGCTACACGGGATCAAACGGCTGGTTGATCGATGGGGGCGTGGCAGAGGACGATCCCGCCGCCGTGGACGCAGCCGACGCGGAAGCGCTCTACCGACTCCTTGAAGAAGAGGTGGTCCCGACCTTTTATGATCGCAACGCGAATAGAATACCAGTGCGCTGGCTCCAGAAGGTAAGAGAGGCGATCCGCACGACCATGCCTCGCTTTAGCGCGCGTCGTATGGTTAAGCAGTATGCCGAATGGATGTACGCGCCCGGGTTTTCCGTAGAGCCGAGACATTAGGAAGGACTAAGGGTTTGTCCGACTAATCGCGCTGCGTTCGGAGGTGGCACGAGGTTTCGGTTCTTCAGGCGCGTAGATTCTTACCTTTCAAATGTCCAACAGAACAATTTCAACAAGATCCCCGTCTATCACGTGCTCGAACCGGAAGTGATGGCGAAAGTGCCGGAAAAGCTGCGCGATGAAAAGCTGCGATTGTCCGCGTTAGCTATCGACGTCGAGCCGATGCGGCAGGCACTGCAGGCGTCACGGGAGAAACTCTAAGTCAGTTCAAGCCGTTCAAGCAGTTCAAATCGTTCAAACCGTTATGGGATCGGATTTTTCGGACGTATTGAACGGCTTGAACGTTCTGAACGATTTGAACCAAAGGTCCGCCGCGTCTACTTCCGATACAGCCCTTTAATGAACCCCGAGTCTTCGAGTTCTTTGATGAAGCGCGTGTCGATATAGTCTTTGACATTGGCCTGCGCCGCCTTGGGATTTTTCTCCGCCATATCCTGGAGAACTAACTGGTAGCCGTCGGCGGGCGCATAGGGCGCCTCGGGCATGAACTTGGCGTGCCAATCCCATGCCTCTTCGAGAAACTTGCGATCATCCACGCGAGAATATTTTCTCATGATCTTAAATACGTCTTCCTTGTGCGTCTTGTAGTGGTAGATCGCCTCGACGTAGGCGCGCAGGTAACGGCGCACCAGGTCTGGATTCTCTCGGATCAATTTGGTCGAGGTGTAAATACCGTTTTGCGGAAACGGGATTTGCAGCGCGACCATGTCGACGACGGTAGGATAGCCGAGGCGCTCCGCCTGGGCTTTGCCTGCTTCGGTTACCACGGTGAACTGCACGATGCCTTTTTGTAGCGCCACCATGCGCTCGAGGGAGCCGCCGATGACTCGCAAGCTGGTATCTTTCAGCGGATCGAGGCCGATTTTTTTGAGCCCTACTTTGAGCGCGAACTCAGCCGTGGTGCCGGCGATGTGGGTGCCGCCGATTTTGCCTTTCAAATCTTCGTGCCGCTTGATGCTCGGATGGGAAACTAGATAGTAGGGCAACACATTGACGTTACCGGCAAGGGCGACGACATCGCCGCCGGCGAGCCGCGCGCTGGCCAACGCCGGCCCGCCGCCTTCACCGATTGGAATTTCTCCGGCAAGAATCGACTGAATGCCGCGCACGCTGCCGGAAATGAAAATGACCGTGGCGTCGATGCCGTGCTTTTCAAACAGGCGCGCGTCTTTGGCGACCTGAAGGACGGTGGACGACCCCGGGGTGGTGGAAATGTAGGCGGTGTTGATTTTTTGCGCCGCCGCGAACGGGGGCAAGGCAAAAATGAGCAGCAGCACCGATGCCAGCGCCTGTGCCAAGCGAGTCAGATTCATCTTCGACCTCCTAAGGATTAATGAGAATTCCATCTTACCCATAGCACTTTAAGCGCGGTTGGAAAAGCATAGGTAGTGGTTCAGTTTCGCCAAAAAATTTGTCGGGGCAACCCTATGTGGTTGTCCGTACGGAGGGCAGGCACGCAGGCCCCTACCTCGATGTGGCGTTGAAATCAAACTGAACCACTACCAAAGCATAATTGACAGAGGGAGGCTTCGCGTCTATTTTCTAGGAGAGCGGGCGCGCGATGAAGATTGTCGTCGACTTGATCATGTTCGATCTGGATGGAACGCTGGCGGACACCGGGCCGGACCTCGCCGATGCGGTGAATTACACGCGCGCGCACTTCAAGCTGGAGCCGCTGCCGAACGATCTGGTCTACTCCCACGTGGGATACGGCGTGGAGCACCTGCTCAAGCATTCCTTGCCGCAACAGGACCGGTTTCCCGAAGTGATGCGCGTTTTTCTTGCCCGCTACGAAAATCATCTCCTGGACAAGACGGTGCTATATCCCGGCGTCCTCGGCGCGCTCGACTGTTTCCGTGAGAAGCGCCGCGTCGTCGTCACTAATAAAATGCATCGCCTCGCCGTCGCTATCATCCAGGGTTTGGGAATTGAGCTTCAGCTCGACGCGATTCTAGGCGGCGACAGTGTCCCGGAAAAGAAGCCTCATCCTGCGCTGGTGAACGAGGTCTTGCGGCGCTATCAAGTGCTCCCCGCGAAGGCGCTGATGGTCGGGGACGGCGATACCGACGTGGAGGCCGGGAAGCGCGCTGGCGTGGTGACTTGCGGCGTGACATACGGGCTTGGCAATAAAAGAGATTTGACGGCAGCGCAGCCGGACTTTCTGATCGACGATCTCATTCAGCTGTCCGACTATTTTTGTTAATTTGGATGAACATTATTTTTCAAAGGAGGTATTTCTTATGGGTGCGGCTATTCCGGAACAATTCAAGGATCTTTTCACCAAGGTCGCTTTCGCGCATCTCGCCACGCTGATGGCCGACGGCTCGCCACAAGTGACGCCGGTGTGGTGCGATTTCGATGGAACGCATATCCGCGTCAACTCCGCCAAAGGGCGAGTGAAGGACAAGAACATGCGGCGCAACAAGCGGGTGGCGCTTTCGATCATGGATCCCGGTAATGCTTATCGTCATCTCGATGTGCAGGGTGAGATTACCGAGATTACGGAGCAGGGCGCCGATGTGCATATCGACGCATTGGCCAAGAAATACCTGGGCAAGGACAAGTATCCCTTCCGCGCTCCCGGCGAAGTGCGGGTGATCTACAAGATTCTTCCGAGCAAAGTCTCGACCACGGGCTGACGGATGCCATAGGGGTACGATTAACCTAAGCCGCCGAGTCGGCCATCGAATCACGCCGCTTGAGGATTCAAGCGCCGCTCCAGGGCGTGGGCGTAGCGCGACATGCCGTAACTGCACGCCCAGTAGACCGCGGCGATGAAGAGATAGAGCTCGAAGGGGCGGATCTCCCGGTTGTTGACGATCTGCGCCGCTTTGGTCAGATCGACGTAGCCGATAATGGAGGCCAGCGAGGTGTCTTTGAGCAGCACGATGAATTGCGTGACTAGCGCGGGAATCATGTTGCGGAAGGCCTGGGGCAGGATGACATGGCGCATGGCTTGGGCGCGCGTCAGACCGGTGGCAATGGCGGCTTCGACCTGCCCGCGCGGCACCGATTGAATCCCCGCCCGGACGATCTCGCCCAAGTAGGCTGCTTCGAAGACGACGAAGGCGGTGAGCGCCACGCTGTATTCCGGCAAGGATTTTCCCACCAGCACCGGAATGATGAACCAGAACCAGAAAATCACCATCACCAGCGGCACGCCGCGAAAGAACTCCACGTAGATCGTCATCGGAACGCTGATCCAACGCGAGCGCGCCAGACGGCCGAGACCGATAAAAATTCCGAGCAGAAAACCAAAAACGATGGCCGGCACGGCCAGGCGCAGCGTGCCGCCAGCAAAGGCGCCGAAGCCGAAAAAGCCCTGGAGGATAAGAAAGGCGAAGTTGTCGGCGATGACGCGAAGCTCCACGTTAATTTTCTCCCACGGCGCCTTGGGCGATCATGCCGGGAATGGCAAAGCGCCGCTCCACCCGCGCCATCACGGTCGCGATGGTGAGGCAGAGAAGCAGATAGATCACCGTCCCCGCTGCCAGCGCCTCGAACGCCTTGGCCGTGTAAGTTTCGATCTGGCGGGTTTGAAAAGTCAGCTCGGCCACTCCGATGGTCAACGCTACCGAAGAATTTTTGAGCAGATTCAGCGACTCGTTGGTCGCGGGCGGTATGATCAGCCTGAGCGCGATGGGCAAGATGATCAACCGATAGGCCTGAGCGACGGTTAGCCCGGTAGAGACCGCCGCTTCGAATTGAGTCGTGGGAATCGCCTGGATGCCGGCGCGAATCACTTCGGAAAAGCGCGCACCGTGGTAAACGCCGAGGGCGCAGAGAGCGGCCCAAAATTCCGCGCCGTGCTCGAAGAGCCACTCGCGCACCGCGTCGGGGAGCAGCGGCGGCACGGCGAAGTACCCAAAAAACATCCAGACGAGCAGAGGAACGTTGCGGAAAAACTCGACGTAAGCAGCCGCGGCCCAACGCAGCGGCGCCAGCGGCACTGTACGCAGCGCGCCCGATAGGATGCCTAAAGTAACGGCCAGCCACCAGGCGAGAAAGGAAATCTCGATCGTGGTGATCAGCCCGTCGAGGAGCCACCCACCGGCTTGGCCGGTCCACAGGACGCTCCAATTGAAGGTATAGGACATGGAATCAAGTCCTGAGTCCTGAGTCCTGAGTGCTGAGTCCTGAGTGCTGAGTAACGAGTGCTGAGTTTGGCTCTTTCCCCCCTCAGTACTCAGGACTCGTTACTCATTACTTATTTCGGCACGACCTGCATCTGCAAAAACCGCTTGGTTTCCGCCGCCAGTGGGTAGGGCACTTCGCCCTTCGGTCCGAACCACTTGTCGTAGATCTCGAAATATTTTCCCGACTCGATGGATTCCATCAGGCCGACGTTGACGATCTGGCGGAAGTTCGAATCGCCTTTTCTCAGTGCCATGCCGTAGGGTTCGTAGGAAAAAAATTCGCCGACCACCGCCCAGTCATCCGGCTTCGGCGCCTTGGCCTTGAGGCCGGCGAGCTGAATGCCGTCGTTGGTATACGCCTGCACCTGTCCTTGGGCGAGTGCCTGAAACGCGGCGGGCTGGTCGGGGAATTCGAGCAGCTTCGCGCTCGGCGCGCGCTCGCGGATGATGCGGGCGTTGGTCGATCCCTGCTGGGCCGCGACCCGTTTCCCGGCGATCGTTTGAATGCCTTTGATCGGACTTCCCTTCTTTACTAGGAACTGGGCGCCGGTGGCAAAGAAGGTAATACTGAAATCGACGCTGTCGCGCCGCGACCGCGTGTCGGTCATGGTCTCGGCGATCAGATCCACGGCATTGGAGGTCAACAGCGGGATGCGAGTCGCCGGCGCCGACTCTTTTTTCTCAAGTTTGATCTGTTTGTTGAGCTTCTTGTTGAGCACGGGAAGGATCGCCTTCTCGACCAGATCGATGGAGAAACCCACCCACTCGTTGTTCTTGTTCACGTAGGCGAAGGGCGGCGATCCGGTGCGCGTGCCGATCACCAGAGTTCCGCTCTTGTCGATTTTCTCCAGCGTGGTCTCGGCCTGAACACTGTAAGAGCCGGCAATCAACATAAGCGACAACACCCATGCAATTCGTTTCATAGGGATCTCCTCAATGTGACAGAATCTTGCCGAGAAATTGTTGCGCTCTGGAAGACTGCGGCGCGGCGAAAAATTTTTCCGGCGCGTTTTCTTCGATCACTTGGCCGTCGTCCATGAACACCACGCGATGCGCCACCCGGCGCGCGAAACCCATCTCGTGCGTCACCACGGCCATCGTCATCCCGTCCCGCGCCAAGTCCGTCATCACTTCCAAGACTTCGTTGATCATCTCGGGGTCGAGGGCCGAGGTCGGCTCGTCGAACAGCATGATCTTCGGTTTCATCGCGAGCGCGCGGGCGATGGCGACGCGCTGCTGCTGGCCGCCGGAGAGATTGGCGGGATAGGCGGCGGCCTTGTCTGGTATTCCGACCCGGTCCAGAAGTTTTGTTGCGATCTGCTGCGCCTCCGCGGCGGCCAATCCTTTAACTCTGACCGGCGCCAGCGTGATATTCTGTAGGACCGTCATGTGCGGATAGAGATTGAAGGATTGAAATACCATGCCGACCTTCGCCCGCAAAGCGGCTGCGTCGAATCCGGCGGCGGAAAGCGATAAGCCGTCTACGACAATTTCGCCGGACTGGATGGGTTCCAAGCGGTTGATGCAGCGGATCAGCGTGCTTTTGCCGCTGCCGCTCGGCCCGCAAACCACCACCACTTCTCCCGCGCCGATGGTGAGATTGATGTCTTTGAGGACGTGGAGCGTGCCGAACCACTTGTTTACGTCGTGAAACTCGATCACGGGTATGTCATGTTCGCCGTTCAACAAGATTGCAAATTGCCCGGTCGCATACTATATCAACGAGGACAATTTGCAACCGGAAATCGCCGAAAGCGCACTCAAATCCCCCTTGATCCCCCTTTTTCAAAGGGGGAATTTTCTCTGTCGGACTCTAACCCCTCTTTGGAAAAGAGGGGAAGGGGAGATTTTCGGGCGAAGCGAGGCGGTAATTATGCGGCGAATTTCTGAGACAGGACAATAGCAAAAAGTATTTGAAATTCGGAAACGAAGGAGCGATCGGAAAAACCATGTCTCCCGCAAAGACGCTAAGAAAAATTTCGAAATTCGAATTTCGAAATTCGAATTTAAATCTTTGCGCCTTGGCGGGATAAATTTTCCTGGAGTCGTTCTGTTCAACATTTCCAAGGTAAGCGCCTAGCGAAGGAGCTTTGGCCCGGCGTGGATTTCTATCTCGTGCGACATGGCGACGCGGTCTTGGAGTCCTTGGATCCCCAACGGCCGCTTTCTCGCTTAGGACAAGAGCAGGTCGAGCGGGTGGCCCGGGCCGCCGCGGCTCGTCAAGCGCAGGTGTCGGCGATTTTTCATTCCGGAATCCTGCGAGCGGAACAAACCGCGGAAATCATGGCGCGCCATCTTGTGCCGGAACTTGGGGTGCGGCGAATGACGGGGTTGGCGCCGCAAGACGATCCGGAGATCGCCAAGGCGGAGTTGGAAACCTCCCAGGCACCGGTCATGTTTGTGGGCCATTTGCCTCATATGGGCCGGCTCGCGGGTTTGCTCATTAACGGAGATGCGGAACGAGACGCCGTGGAATTTGCGCCCGCCACCGTCGTGTGTGTGTCCCATCAGGGTTCCCGTTGGCAGCTAATTTGGGTGCTCGTTCCGGATTTCTTGTGAGCCGCAGTTGACCCGCAAATAGGGATAGTCTAAATAGAAACATAGAGCGCGCAATAGAGAAAAGTGAAAGGTAGAAACCATGGCATCCGAATCACTCACTGTGACCGATAACCGAACCGGCAAGACCTACGAGATTCCGATCAAGAACGGCGCCATTAAAGCGACCGACCTGTTCCAGATCAAAGCTGCTGAAGACGATGGTTTGGTGACCTACGATCCTGGCTTCATGAATACGGCATCTTGCCAAAGCAAGATTACTTACATCGACGGTGACAAAGGGATTTTGCGCTACCGCGGCTATCCGATCGAACAGATCGCGGAAAGGAGCACCTATCTGGAGACCGCTTATCTGGTGCTTTTTGGCGAATTGCCCACCCAGTCCCAATTGGCCGACTGGACCCACAACATTACCTATCATTCGATCATCCACGAAAATATCAAAAAGCTCATCGATAGTTTTCATCACGACGCTCATCCCATGGGAATTCTGGTTAGCACGGTCGGGGCGCTATCGACGTTTTATCCCGACGGCAAAAAAATATTCGACGCGAAATCGCGGCGCGATCAAACCTACCGGCTGATCAGCAAGATGCCGACGCTGGCGGCCTTTGCTTACCGGCACAGCCTCGGGCAGCCCTATGCGTATCCTGACAATGACCTCAGTTACACCGGGAATTTTCTCAACATGCTTTTTAAGATGACCGAGATTAAGTACAAGCCCCATCCGGTCCTCGAAAAGGCGTTGGATATCCTCTTTATCCTGCACGCAGACCACGAGCAGAACTGTAGCACCAACGCCATGCGCAGCGTCGGCAGCTCGCAGGTCGATCCCTACTCCTCGGTGGCGGCGGCCGCGGCGGCGCTCTACGGCCCGCTCCACGGCGGCGCCAACGAAGCGGTTCTCCGTATGCTCATGGCGATCGGCTCGAAAGACAACGTCCCGGAGTTCGTCAAGAAGGTAAAGGGCGGTGAAGGCAGACTGATGGGGTTCGGCCACCGGGTCTATAAGAACTACGATCCGCGCGCCAAAATTATTAAAGAGATCGCCGATCAGGTCTTCGAGGTCAAAGGGCGCAATCCGTTGCTCGACATCGCGCTGGAGCTCGAGCGCATCGCTTTGCAGGACGACTATTTCATCAAACGCAAGCTTTATCCCAATGTCGATTTCTATTCGGGTCTCATCTACCAGTCGATGGGCCTGCCGATGGACATGTTCCCGGTTTTGTTCGCGATCCCGCGGACTTCCGGATGGATCGCGCAGTGGGAAGAGATGCTGACCGACCCCGACCAGAAGCTGGCGCGCCCAAAACAACTCTATCTCGGCGCCGAGACACGGGACTTCGTCCCAATAGATAAGAGAAAATAAGCGCGCGAATCAGCGCAACCTGCCGGTAAGCTCCTGGATCAGGATTCTAATCGTCTGGCCGATCCGCAGGCGCGAATCGGTGAGGCCGTTGAATTCCATCAACGCGCGGACTTCCTGCCCGTAGCGCTTGGCGATAGAAAAAAGCGTCTCGCCTTTTTTGACTTCGTGCGTGACGACCTGCGCACTCTCCGATGATTTCTCCTTCTGCGGCTGAGTCGCTTGGGCAAACGCCGTACCGGTGCCTGCGGGTATCTTCACCGCAAAGTTCTTAGCGCTGGGCGGAATAGCATTGCGCAGGAGCGCCGGATTGAGCTCCCGGAGGCTCGCGATATCGGTTCCCGCCATTCGCGCGAGAACTTCCAATTTCACCGGCACATCAATTTCGACCTCTTCATACTCCAGCGGGTTTTCGTAACGGATCGTTTCGAAGCCGTATCTTTGCGGGTCGGTGGCGATGAGGGTGACGGCGACAAACTTGGGGACAAAATTGCGGGTTTCCTCGCGTAGCTTCACATTCTCGGCGAGTGAGGAGAAGTCCTTGGTTTTGGAATTCTGCATCGCCCTGTCAAGAGCTCCCTGCCCGGCATTGTAGGCCGCAGTGGCGAGATACCACCGGCCGAAGTAATCGTGCAGGTCCTTGAGATAGGCTGCGGCGGCGTGCGTCGATTTAACCGGGTCGCGCCGCTCGTCGATCCAGCCGTCGATTCTGAGCCCGTATTTGCGCGCCGTCGCCGGGACGAACTGCCAAAGCCCCGCCGCACCATGAATCGAAGTGGCGTTGGTGACAAAGCCGCTTTCAATGAGCGCGAGATACGCCAACTCGTGCGGTAATCCTTCTTCGCGCAGCACCCGGGAAATCATCGGCAGATATTTGCCGGAACGGGCGAGAATTTTTTCAAAATTGCGCTTACCGCTTTTCGAGAAGTAATTCACAAAATAGCGCACCCGGGGATTTTCAATGACGGCCTTTGAGAATTCCAGTCGGCGCGATTCCGCCGGTTTCTCGATCGCCCTGTCCAAGTCCTTCTCCACCAAGTCCAGCAGCCGGTCGTCGGCCCGCGGCCCGTGGACCTTTTGAAGAGTCGCCGGTTTCGGAATCTTCGCGGGTTTCGCAGGCGCCACCTGCTTGTCGGTTTTTTTCTCCGCTTCTCCGGAGGTTGCGGATTCCCCGGGGCTGAGCAGCGAAGCTAAGCTAGTTGCCGCCGGCAACTCCGCTTCAGGTGCCAAGATATCGGACGTGGAAGTCAGAGTCGGTGAATCGGCAGTGCGGGAATCGGGCGACAACTTTACCGGCTGTTGAGTCGCCGTTTCTGCGAAACGGAACGGCACGAAGGTCCGTGACGCGCAGCCGAAACTTCCGCAAACTGCCAACGCGAGGGCAAATTTGACCGTGAACGCCCGCATAAGAAAAACCCACAAACTTCGCGACGATACTTTTTTTAGCAGCGAGATGCAACCCTGAAATTGCGGCGACGCGAAAAACCAAATGGATGCGTGAATACCCAAGAGAGATTTCACCGCGGAGGCGCGTCCCTCGGCGGGTTCGGGACGTGGTGAACCCGTCGAACCGCGGAGGGCGCGGAGTAAAGAGTTTTTGATTAAGAGATACTCCGAACTCTGCGAACTCTGTGCCTCGGTGGTGAATATTCTTTGATGTCTTTCTGGTGCGTGGTGCCTAATGCCCGGCATCACGTTTTAAAATTCGGGTAGCCGGCCTGCGCGGCCTTTTCTTTGTAGTCTTTCACCAATTCTTCGCGCGGAATTTCGTGCGCCCAAACCGCTTCGGTGAAGCTCCAGAGCGTAAACGGATGGGCGCCCAGGGTGTAGAGCTTGCCGTAGTCTTTGGTCGCCAGCGCGTCGCGCTCCTCCGGGGTGAATTTCCACTTTTGCGTTTTCTCCCACTTCTCGACGAAGTCGCGCGGCTTCGCTTTGTATTCTTTCTCGGCCGATTCGGTCATGTTGACGTAGTGGATGAGTTTGTTCATCAGGTATTTGCTCATAGGGCCTCCCAAGCTCTCTGTTATTGCGTGTTCGCTAGCGGCGCGTCCTAACTCATAGTAGGGACTACTTTCGCCTCTCGAGAACTAACTTCGCCCCATCGCTACTGAGCTTCTCTCCAAGCTCTCGAAGGCGGCGCTTACCGATTCTTCTATCCGCTGCTAGAAAAATCTCAATGAGTCCCCAAGGATCCTCAAATTGTTTGCTCAAGAGATCATCAGCCGGGGTATCTATGTAGTCTCGAATCAATCTTGATATGGAACTTACATCAGTAAGGTAAGGATAAGACGCTCTGGCCTCGGGAAAGTCTTTCGGATAATCAAATATAATGTCTTTCCCAAGGGTAATCCAATACCTGGGAATATTGGTGCTACCGCGCTGCGAGTCCATTCTGTAGGCGCGACATTGGATTCGCATTGAAAGATTATCCGCAAACAGCTTCTCAATTTCCCTTTGGAGTTTACTCCACGGCCGCATTTACGATTCCTCATCGGTCCGGCAAAAGGAAAGTTTTCTAACACCTTTTTCTTAGGCTTTCACCAGCGGCTAAACACCGATGGCGATGAAGCTGATTCCCGCCAGATAGTGTAAGAATGTTTCACTGACGTATTGCGATCGTAGCATGAAGTTAGGCGTTCTAGTGACTCGAGTTGGGGGTCGGGCGTGATATTTGTCATTTGAGTAATCAAATAACATATATCACGCCCCTATTCTCTTTTTAACATCGCGCATGAGTGGCCGCCCGGGCGTTTGAAGCACGCTTGCAAAGCTTCGCCTCGATGCGCCTGGTTAGGCCTCGTACGTAACATGGAAGTGCCCTTCTGCTTTGAGCGAACTGAACGTGCGGCCGAAGCGTTTACGATAGTTCGGCCCGAGAAGGATCACTCCGGAGATAAGTCCGTCGCAGACGAAGCGGCCGCAGTAGCGAGCAAGACCAGTATTCATGACTACGCCGGAACACCCAACAATGTCTCGAATAGGATCGGTGAGTCCAACGACACCGAAGGCGGAATGGCCTTTAGGGTGAATAAAAATCGACTGATGCTTCATGTCTCGCAGATATATCCACCGCTCAATCTGGAGACTCTCGATGGCTTGGATAACTGCGCAAGATATGTCAACGTTCTTAGCTTTCATTCGATCTAGCCCTTTTTTTAGAAGGGACGGGTCTTTGCGCAATTGTTCCCGCGCGGCGCCGAGTTTTTCGAGTTCACCTAGCGCGCCGTTTCCAGATACCTGAGCGTCGATTTCAAGCAACAGCGTCTTGTAACCCTGAATGAACTGCGCTGCTGAGTGCGGATCGAGTATCATTTCCTTCGAGGCATAACGCTGGCTTTCAGCGCGCGGGACGAACGTCGCGAGCCCCGACCTGCTGAAGCGGCTTGTTCGGCTGTGCATAGGCAGCCAGAGCCGCCACTTCTGTGATAATCCGCGCCAGCGTCTTCCCGGACACGGAGGTCTCCGGGTACGCGCCTCCGATCCGCGGCGCGTTCTCGCTCTCGTTGAAGAGCCGGACGACGGCGGACTTTGTCCACCTCTTCTTGAGGGTGAGCGGCGAAACGATCATCAGCTCTACGTAAAATGCCCAGCCCTCGCCCGTCGCGTCCACTATGTCGAGCACCCCGTCGTCCGGGACATCCAGCCGCTCGACCTGGCGTTGAAAGGAGGCCGTCGACCCCGCCGAGATCAGCTCACTGCCTACGGCGCAGATAATTGGAAATCTGGGCCGTCTGAACGCGTACCGTACCTTGCCGTTGATCTTCAATTCCATCCCCCGTGGCCACGCAGTCGAACGTATAGCAATTTATCCCTAAAGCGCGCGAGTATTCAAGTTCAGGAAAGATCCCAGCAGGAGCGACGGGGGGATAAACCTGAGCCTGGTCGAAGGAACGTGTTGGCCTAAACCGCGGAGCCGCACGGACGTTGCGGCTGTGGGGATTGTAAAGTGGCACCGCGGCGCAGATCGTGGTGCTTGGTTCGCGACAGCTCGGCAATTGGGAAAAGGTTGAGATCGGCGCTGATGGGTTTTCTGTGATTGCGGCGGTGCAGCGTGGCTTCGGAGCCAATTCTTCGCCCAGCCAGACACACCTCCTGCCAAGACCATAGGTTGAGAGTTAATGGGGCTTAAGAGGAAAAAAGTTTTTCTCATGAAGGAAGAGATTCTGACACCTCTTTGTCGGTCCCCGTGTCCGAGTAACAATTTCCGCCTTGACAAGCTCCGCATGCTTGGTTAGCGTGGGAAAAGTCTCGCGACAATCGCGCAATCAACGTCTGTTCAAGGAGGTGTCATTATCTCGAGAACCACCGCTCCAGCTCATCAGACACCCCGGTCCCAGATCGGTCAGTTTTGCTGTAGAAAATGGTTACAACGTGGGACATATACTACTACTCTTCTGAGGAGGAACTATGAATATTCAAAAATTTGCTCGCTTGTCGGCGCTCGCAGTTTCCACCATCTTAGCTGCGGCGTTTCTGGTTGCGCCGCCTCTTGCATACTCGCAAAAACAGGCGCTGCCCAGCAGCGTCAACTTCGGCACCCACGCCGTCGGCACCGTCTTCAACGCCGTGGGCACAGGACTGGCCAAGGTAGGCAGCGACCACGGCCCTATCCGCTTGGTGGTGCAGCCCTTCTCAGGCCCTCCGGCATGGATCCCCTCTATGAACAAAGAAGGAAAACCAGAGGTCGGCATCATCAACGTGACCGAGATCTGGCAGGCCTATACTGGCAAGATAACTCCCGAGCCTCTGCCGGCCGGGGCCCCAAATATTAAGTCGCGTTACGGTGCTCACCCTAACCTGCGCCTGCTCACGCTTGGCACCGACCTGTCACTGGGAATTCTCGTCCGGGCCGATTCCCCGATGAAGTCTATCGCTGACATCAAGGGAAAACGGCTCACCTGGGATTTTCCGGCCTTCCCGGCCAACATCCTTTCGGGTCTTGCGACACTCTCCACGGCGGGAGTGAGTATCAAGGATGTTCAGCCCGTGCCTGTTCCTGAGGTCGTGAGCGGCGTGCGCGCTCTCATGGAGGGACGGGTGGACGGCGCGGTGGCGGCGGTAGGCATGGGTGTTGTGAGCGAGGCCGACGCGCGCGTGGGGGTTCGCTACCTGCCTGCTGGCCAAGACCCCAAAGGAGTCCGGGTTGCTGGGGGAATCATGCCCGGGGGTAACGTAACCGTCCGCCGACCCGGCCCTGCCGGAATAAAAGTGGACACCCCGCTATGGTCCTATGGCATCTCCGTGGTCGCCTCTACCCACATGTCCGATGAGCTGGCGTACGCCATTATAAAAACGTGGTGGGAACATTGGAAGGAGTTGGAACCGATCCACCCGCAGCTTCGGGGCTGGAACCCCGATGTTTTCGTCCAGGAGACTGCCACCATTCCCTACCATCCCGGCGCTATCAAGCTTTACAAAGAAATGGGCAAGTGGTCCGCTAATATGGACCGGAATCAAGAGGCCCTGCTACGGGGCGAGCTGCCTTTCCTGAAATAGTGCGCGAGGTACAATCGCCGGGGGCCGCCTTGCCCTTTCGAGGGAGAGGCGCCCCCCTTTCGCATGATGACAAGCCTACAGTCGGGTCGGAAACGATGGACGGAGCATGGCTGAAATCGAGCTGAGCAAGTTCCGATCTCTCCGGGGGCCCGTCGGCCTCTGGGAAAAGTCCCTGCTAAGCGCGATCCCCGTAACGGGCATCTTCTTTGTGGCGGATGGTCCGTTCTATATGGGCCTGGCCATCATGAGGGAGCAATACCTCGGTATCTTTCTGGCGCTGATCCTTGGCGCAGTTTTTCTCAGCGTCCCCCCCTCAAGCGGTGCCGACCGCCACCGGGTTCCGTGGTACGACCTCCTTTTTTCCGTGCTGGGGCTCACTGTCGGATTGTACCCCGGGTTGTTCTTCGTCGAAATCATGTTAAGCATGGGTGAACCGGACGCTCTTCGGCTCGTGCTCGCTGTCATTGCGATCCTTCTGATTATCGAGGCGTTGCGCCGGACGGTCGGCTGGATACTCGTCGGTGTCGGTGTCTTTTTTCTGCTCTACGCGCGCTTCGCCCACTTCTTCCCGGGAGGATTTGCCGGCACGGGAGTCCCTTGGGGCCGGCTGGTCAACTACCTATACACGGACGTTAATAGCATCTTTGGCCTTCCCCTGGGGGTGACCGCCACCATCGTTCTCCCCTACATCTTCTTCGGGCAGGCTCTCTTCGCGATCGGGGCCGGAGAATACCTCACCGACCTGGCCGTCGCCATGTTCGGCCGCTTTCGTGGGGGGCCGGCCAAGGTGTCGGTGGTGTCCTCCAGTTTGTTTGGCACTATCTCGGGGAGCGCCGTCGCCAACGTGGCTGTGGACGGACCCATCACCATCCCTCTCATGATGCGCACAGGCTATAAACCTACGGTGGCTGCTGCCATCGAGGCCGTAGCCTCCACCGGAGGGCAAATCATGCCGCCCATTATGGGAGCGGCCGCCTTCATTATGGCTGAGATTTTGGCCATTCCCTACCGGGATGTAGCCGTTGCCGCTCTCCTCCCGGCTATCCTTTACTATGTTGCCTTGTTTACCCAGGTGGACCTGGAAGCCGGCAAGATGGGACTCAGGGGCTTGTCGCGGCAGGAATTGCCAGCCCTCATTCCTGTGCTAAGAAAGGGATGGGTCTTCTTCGTTCCCCTCTCGATCCTAGTCTACGTCTTATTCATCCAAAATTCCGACGCTGGAGACGCCGGCATTTTTGCAGCGCTGGCCACCCTGACCCTGGGTTTCTTAAGGAAAGAGCTTCGCGCCCGCCCGCGCTGGGTGCTGGAAACGCTCCAGAGTACTGGCCGGACTCTGTTGGAGTTGGGGGTTACCGTAGCTCTGGCCGGGTTGATCCTCGGAGC
>Ga0326597_10000586_pt1 | contig 63892 bp, 58 predicted proteins | sample RVTome_12_FD_203789 | JGI IMG/M metagenome (GOLD analysis project Ga0326597, IMG submission 203789) | Soil microbial communities from uranium-contaminated site in the Upper Colorado River Basin, Wyoming, United States - RVT100D185 | ecosystem: Environmental > Terrestrial > Soil > Contaminated >...
GGTGACGTCTCCTGTGGGTGGGGGATGACTTCGAACCGCCTTCTCTTGGAAGCATCCCAAAACCCCCCAACGGAGCGTCACCACCCCACCACAGGCCACCGCACTGACCTATAGCACTCTCCTACCGGGGGATGGGGCCGCGGCGCTGTTCCGAAACCAGGGTAGGAGCCGGTTGCACCGGCGATTCCGCGCCACCGGCGCGGCCGGCCCGCAGGGCCGGGGTCGCCGATACCCCACAAGATGCGCGGCCGCTTGCGCGCCCTCGCGACGATCCATGGTGAGCCATGCGAGCTAGCACTCTCCTGAGAAGCTCCCATACTGGGGGGCAGCGGCGGGAGCAACGCCGCGCGTCTCGGTCACCGATTGCGAGGTCAGCAATGATGAACAACCTGCGCACCGTTGTCTTGATGGCTCTGCTCACCGCGGTCCTGGTGTGGGCCGGGGATGCCCTCGGCGGCCGGAGCGGCGCCATGTTCGCCCTGGTCTTCGCCGGGGTGATCAACCTCGGCTCCTACTGGTTCTCGGACAAGATCGTGATCCGCATGTACCGCGGCCAGGAGGTGACCAGCGGCCCGCTCTACGATGTGGTGCGGGAGCTGTGCACCCGCGGCCAGCTCCCCATGCCCAAGGTCTACATCCTGCCCCAACCGACCCCCAACGCCTTCGCCACCGGCCGTAACCCGGACCACGCCGCCGTGTGCGCCACCGAGGGAATCGTGGGCATGCTGTCGCGTGAGGAGCTGCTCGGGGTGATGGCCCACGAGATGAGCCACGTGAAGAACCGCGACATCCTGATCGGCTCGATCGCCGCCACCATCGCCGGCGCGATCTCCTATCTCGCCACCATGGCCCAGTGGGGCATGCTGTTCGGCGGCCTCGGGGGACGCAGCGACGGCGAGCGCGGCAATCCCTTCGCCCTGCTGGTGATGATGATCGTCGCGCCCCTGGCGGCGATGCTGGTGCAGATGGCGATCTCCCGCTCCCGCGAGTTCCAGGCGGACGCCTCCGGGGCGGCCCTGTGCGGCAACCCCCTCTACCTCGCCTCGGCCCTGGCCAAGCTGGAGGGGGCGAACCGCCGCCACCCGATGCGCCAGGTGAACCAGGCGACCGCCCACATGTTCATCGTCAACCCCCTGAGCGGCCGGGGGATTACCGCCCTGTTCTCCACCCACCCGCCGATGGAGGAGCGGATCCGGCGGCTGGAGGCGATGGCGTACGGCGGCGCCCGGTGATGGCCGCGCACCGCCTCCGCGGAGGGGTCCCACGCCGCGGCGAGTGGATCGTGGTGCTCGCCGCCGCCATGCTGCTCTGGATCGGTGCCTGGCCGGCGGCGGCCGGGCCGGCCGCAACCGGCGCTACGGCGAGTGACCCGGTCGGGGCCGTAATGCGGCCGGCGGTCCCGGGCCGCGGCGCCGATCTCCACAAGGGGCTCTTCCTGGTGGCGAGCCGGAGCCTCATCGACCCCAACTTCCAGGAGACGGTGATCCTGCTCGTCGACCACGGCGCTGATGGGACGCGGGGTCTGATCATCAACCGTCCCACCGATATCCCGTTCGCGGAGGCGTTGCCGGAGGTCGAGGCGCTGCATAAGCTCAAGGACACGGTCTACGTCGGTGGGCCGGTGGCACGCTATCTCATCAGCCTCCTAGTGCGCGCGGACCAGCCACCCGACGACACCCTCGAGGTCTTCGACGCGGTCTACTTCAGCCACAAGCTCGGCGCCCTCCTCCATCTGCTGGACAGGCCGCGGGCCGGCGTGTCCATGCGCGCCTACGTCGGCCACGCCGGCTGGGCGGCGCGGCAGCTCGACAGGGAGATTCAGCGCGGTGACTGGCACCTCGCCCGCGCCGATGCGGACGCGATCTTCGACACCCCCCCGGGCCAGGTGTGGCCGACCCTCATCGACCGCCTCGACCCGCACCTGTTGCAGGCCCGGCGGTAAGGACGGTGGGAGGACAGATGAAGTATGCGGGGACCACCCGACGGAGACCGTGCCGATGACCGAGGATGAGGTCCGCGAGGTCCTGCGCGAAGTCCTCGATCCGGAGGTGGGGATCAACGTGGTGGACCTCGGCCTGGTGTACGGCATCGAGGTGGAGGGCGATCTGGTCCAGGTCGACCTCACCATGACATCCGCGGCCTGCCCCCTCGGAGCCCACCTCAAGGACCAGGCGATTGCGGCCATTCGCAGCCACTGCCCGGATGTGGCGCGGGTCACGGTCGACCTCGTCTGGGATCCGCCCTGGTCGCCGGAGCGCATGTCCGCCGAGGCGCGGCGCAGCCTCGGCTGGTGACCCTCGATGGGTGGCGTGCGCCTGGGGCGGGTGCCCTTTCTCGCCCTGGCCATGGCGACCCTGATGGCCGCCCTCTGGGGCGGTCTGCTGCGCCTCCACTGGCGCCTCCCGGCGCCGGAGGCGAACTGGATCTCCTACCACGGGCCGTTGATGGTCTCCGGCTTCCTGGGCACGGTCATCTCCCTGGAGCGCGCGGTCGCCTTCCGGGCGTGGCCCGCCTACCTCGTCCCGCTATGCACCGGGGTGGGGGCCCTGTGCCTCCTCGCCGGCCTACCGTACCCGGTGGGTGCGACGCTGCTCACCCTGGGCTCCGCCGGCCTGGTGGTCCTGTTCGCCCTCTTCCTGCACCGCCAGCCGACCCTCTTCACCCTCACCATGGCGGTGGGCGCGGTAGCCTGGCTGGCGGGCAACCTCCTGTGGCTGGGCCGCTGGGAGGTCCCCGACCTGGTGCCGTGGTGGATGGCCTTTCTCATCGTCACCATCGCCGGCGAGCGCCTGGAGCTGACCCGCTTCCTGCCCCCGACCCGGTGGGGACGGACGCTCTTCCTGCTGGTGATCGGCGCGTTGCTGGCCGGCGTGGCCCTGTCCGCCGTGCGTCCCGACCTCGGGGTACGGCTGATGGGGGCGGGGATGACCGGCCTGGCGGCCTGGCTGGTGCGCTTCGACGTCGCCCGCCGGACCGTGCGCCAGGAGGGGCTGCCGCGTTTCGTCGCCGTCTGCCTGCTGTCCGGCTACGCCTGGCTGGCGGCCGCCGGCCTCCTCGCCGTGGCGGTGGGCGCGCCGCGGCCCGACCTGCTCAACGACGCCCTCCTCCACGCCCTGTTCGTGGGCTTCGTGTTCGTGATGATCTTCGGCCACGCCCCGATCATCTTCCCGGCGGTGCTGGGGGTGCCGGTCGCGTACCACCCGCGTTTTTACCTCCACCTGGTGCTCCTCCACGCCTCGTTGCTGGTGCGGATCGCCGGCGACCTCGGGGGCATCCACTCGCTCCGGCAATGGGGGGGCCTGGCCAACGCGGTCGCGATCGTCTTCTTCCTGGTGAACACCATCTCGTCCGTCCAGCGCCGCCCCCCGCCTCAGGGGAGCTAGCCCGCACTCCTCACCATGAATCTGCTGCGACCGCACAACCGCCCGCCTCTCCTGGCCCACCTCGTCCGAGGTAGGAGCCGGTTGCACCGGCGACCCGCGCCCTCCCCGCGGCCGGCCCTCTCGGGCCGGAATCGCCGAAGGGATTCGGCTCCTACCGCCTGCCTGCCGGCAGGGGGCCGGCCAGGATCTGCGCGCGTTTGCGTGGTCTCGCGACGATCCCTGGTGAGACATGCGGGCTAGCCCGCCACCTCTGCCTCCTGCCACCCCGCCAGGAGCGGATGGTAGAGGCCGAGGCGGATGGGGCGGTCGTCGAGACCGGCCATGAGGCGGGCATAGCGTTCGAGCTGGGGGCGGTAACGCTGCCACTCGGCGGCGAGGAAGGCGTCCACGTCGCCGCCCTCGTGGGTAGAGGACTTGTAGTCGACGATCCAGCGGGTGCCGGACTCGTCGACGAAGGTGCGGTCCAGCACATAGTGGACGGTGCGGCCGTCCACCACCCCGGCCAGGGGCAGCTCACACGCGGCCTCCGCATGCGGCGCGAGGAGCCACCGGCCGCGCGGGTCGGCGAGGGCCCGCGTGATCGTTGTCGCCGCCCGTTCCGTCGCCCCCTCCAAGTCGGCCTCCGGCACCCCCGCGGCGGCGAGGGCGGCGCGTAGCCGCGGCCGCTCGCCCGCGACCCGCCCCGCGTCCCACGCGGTCAGCCCCTCGCTGGCGACGCGTTGCAGGAAGCCATGCGCGATCGTCCCCACGTGGCGTGCGATCTCGCCGGCCCAGCGAAAGGGCGGGGCCTCCCCCACCGCCACCGGCGCCCCCTCGGGGAGGAGGTCCGGGGCCGGCTCGGGGAGCTGGAAGGCGACCAGCCGGCGCAGACCGGTGGGCGGCCCGGGCGGACCCGGGGAGGCCGGCGGAGCCGCGTCCGCGTCTCGGGCCGCGAGCCACTCCTCCGCCACCGCCGGCCAGAGGTGGGCAAGGAGGGAGCCGCCGGGCGCCCGCACCTCCCCCCGGGTGTTGTCCTCCGTGTGGCCCAGGAGGTGGAGGTAGCGCCGGGCGCGAGTGGCCGCCACGTAGAGGAGACGGAGCGTCTCGTGGTCCTCGGCCTGCCGCTCGAGGCCGGCGACGTAGCGGTAGATCGGATCCTGATCCTCCCCGCGCGGCCCGGTGGCCGCCGCCAGGAGCCCGGTGGGGTGGTCGAACCAGCGCAGCAGGGGACTGTCCCCGCGCCGGGTCGGCCGCCCCAGGCCGGGGACGATGACCGTGTCGAACTCCAGCCCCTTGGCCTTGTGGATGGTCATGACCTGGAGGTGGGGGTCGGCCGTGGGGTCCGGCGGCGCGTAGAGGCGCGCCACCGCCGTCGCGATCGCCTCCGCGCCCACCTCTCCCGCCTCCTCCAGCCCCGCCAGGCAGTCGAGGTAGGCGGCGACCGCCGCGCCGTCCGCCGGCGTCGCCGCCGCCGCGCCACCGAGGGCGAGCCACGCCCCCTCCACCCGCGCCGCCAGGGGGCGCCGCCCGGCATCCGCCGTGGCCCGTGCCATCACCTCCCGGAAGCGGCGTGCGGCGGCGGCGCCGCCAGGACCGAGGAGCGCGAGGCGCTCGTCGTCGCCGAGCAGGTCGGCCAGCGCCGCGTCGGGGGCATCCCCGCACAGGGCGTGGAGGTCGCACAGGTCCAGCCCCACCGCCGGGGCACGGAGGCAGGCGAGCCAGGCGATGCGGTCCAGGGGGTGGAGGAGGGCACGGGTCAGGGCGAGCAGCTCCTCCACCGCCGGCCGCTCCCCCAGGGGCAACAGCCCCTCCGCCTGGTAGGCCAGACCGGCCGCGGTCAGGGCCGGGAGGATCTCTTCCGCGTGGCGGCGCGCCCGCACCAGGACGGCGCAGTGCTCGCCCCGGTCGCGCGCCGCCCGGCACAGGGCGGCGACCGTCTCCGCCTCGCCGCGCGGGTCGCCACCGTGGCATGGATGGACTACGACCTCGCCCCCGGCCCGCCCCGGGGCCGGCACCGCCGAGGGGGCGTAGACCACCCCACCGGTCGCCTCGTCCTCCGCGCCCGGAAAGAGCCGGGCGAAGCGGTCGTTCACCCAGGCCACCACCCCCTCCCGGGAACGGAAGTTGGCGGCGAGGGTGAGGGGGGTGAGGATCAGGTCGCCGATGCCGCGCCGGCGGGCGTGGAGGAACAGCCCCACCTCCGCCTCCCGGAAGCGGTAGATGGACTGCATCGGATCCCCCACCAGGAAGAGGGTGCGGCCGTCGCCGGCCTCCCAGCCGGCGGTGAGGCGCTCCACCAACCCCCACTGGAGGCGGGAGGTGTCCTGGAACTCGTCCACCAGGAGGTGGGCGATCCCCTGATCGAGGGCGAGGAGGAGGTCGGAGGGGTCGTCGGTGCTCCCCAGGGCGTGGAGGGCCTGGAGGGCGACCTCGCCGAAGTCCACCTCCCCCCGCTCGCCACACAGGAGCCAGAGCTCCGCCACCGCCGCCAGCAACACCGCCACCAGGGCCTCCACCACCCGCCACTGGGCGTCGTCGTAGACAGGGGACGGAAGGTCACGCACCCGGTGGAGGCGCTGGCACCAGCCCGGGTGGTCGGCCAGCTCCGCAAGCAGGGCCTGCATCTCGTCCTTGGCCATCGCCTCGGCGCTGCCCGCCTTGCCGGGCGGGAAGCCGATCCGGACGTTCACGCCCCCGGGCTTGCGCGGCGGACCCTCGTTGGTGAGCAGGAGCCGCGCCACCCCCAGCCAGCCGGAGAGACCCGCGGCGGCCCCGACCGGCAGCTCCCGGCCCCCGGCGAGGGCCCGGATCGGGGAGTCCTCGCCGTCCGCCTCCAGGTTGTCCGCGGCGTACGAGCCCAGGTTCGGGACGTGGGCGGCCACCGCCGGCGGGCACCCCTCCCGCACCGCCCGCAGGTGGTCCTCCACGATCGCTCGCAGGGTCTCCTCCAGGCGGCGCCGCGCCTCGTCCCCGCCCAGCCCCGCCTCCCCGAGGCGGACCAGCCACTGGTCGCGTCTCGCCAGCAGCCCCCCGACGAGCTGGATGAACCGGTCCGGCTGGGCGTCCAGGTGGGCGAAGAGCCGCGCCACCGCCTCCCCCCGTTCCCCGTCGCTCCCGAGCTGCGCCAGGGTACGGCGCGCCGCCTCCCGGTAGAGCGGGCCGGCCTCCTCCGTGGGCGTCGGGTCCGGGCCGAGGCGGGCGAGAAGGGGCATGCGGCGGGCGAGCTCGAGACACAGGGCGTCGATGGTCTGGATGCGCAACCGCCCGGGATGGTCGAGGAGGTCCCACCCCCGCGCCTCCCCGTGGGCGAGGACCGCGCGGGCCAGCTCCCAGGTCCGGCGGGCGTGCGCCGCCTCCGGCGGCTCGGCCGCAGCCCCCTGGAGGGCGGCCGCCACCCGCTCGCCCATCTCCGCCGCCGCCTTGCGGCTAAAGGTGAGGGCCACCACCTGCTCCGGCCGCTCCACCGTGGGGAGGAGGGCGAGGTAGCGCTGGATGAGCAGCTCGGTCTTTCCCGACCCCGCCGGCGCCTGAACGATGAACGACCGGTCAGGCGCGAGGGCCGCGGCACGGGCCTCGTGGTCCGGTGGCCGGGGCATCACGACGCCGGCCGCAGGTGCTCGCCGCCGTCCACGAACAGGACCTGGCCGGTGACCGCCGCTGCCGCGTGCAGGTAACGCACCGCGTCGGCGACCATGGTCGGATCGGCGTTCATGCCGAGGGGGGCGCGGCGCTGCTCGGCCGCAAACTCCGCCTCGCTCTGGCCCCCGCTGGGCAGCACCAGGCCGGGGGCGACGGCGTTGACCCGGATCCGCGGCGCGAGCTCAATGGCCAGGAGTCGGGTCGTCGCGTGCAGGGCCGCCTTGCTCACCGTGTAGGAGAAGTAGTCGGGCCGCAGGTGGGCGATCTTGCGGTCGAGGAGGTTGACGATGTGGCCCGTCGCCCCGGCCGGGAGCAGGCGGGCGAAGGCCCGGCTGAGGAGGACCGGGGCGCGCAGGTTCACGTCCAGGTGGCGCTGCCACGTCGCTGGATCTAGGGTCGCCAGGGTGTCGTCCTCGAACAGGGAGGCGTTGTTGACCAGGAGGTCGATCGTCCCGAGGGCCGCGTGGGCACGTGGCAGCAGCTCCTCGACCTCCGCGAGCTGTGCCAGATCGGCACCGAGGGCGACGCAGGTCACGCCGTGGCGACCGGCGAGGTGCAGCGCCAGTCGCTCCGTCTCCGCCCGCGAGGAGCGATAGTGCAGGACGAGGTCGTGGCCGTCCGCCGCCAGCACCTCGGCGAGCCGCCGCCCGATCCTCCGTCCCGCCCCCGTGATCAATACCCCGGCCATCGCAGTCCCCCAGCAGACCCGCCGACTCTACCGAGCCGGGCCGCCGAACGCACCCCAGTGGCTCAGAGTCGCCTCCGCGCCTGCGCCCCTCGGATGGGTGGTCCGCGTGCGCGGCGATGAGTCCCCAACCTTCGGCTCACATCCGCAGATCGTCGACGAACTCCGACGCCGGGGCGGCGCTGGTGACCAGGAGGTGGTCGCGGGCGCGGGTGCAGGCGACGTCGGACACCTCCGGCCCCAGGAGGCGGTCGGCCTGGCTGCGAATCTGGTGCGAGGTCCGGTAGTTGACGCGCAGAGTACGGGAGCGACCGCGAACCTCGACCCCCAGGGGCTGCCACGAGAAGGGCTGCTGGAAGATCCGCTGGCCCAGGTCGCCGGCGAAGACGAGGCCATTGGGCCGCTCTGCTCCGAGGGCCGCGAGGAACCGCAACTGGGCGATGCGGAAGTCCATCAGCCCGCCACCCCGGCAAAGAGTCCGCCGGCTGGCACTTCCCGCAACGGTATGGCCTCGACGGCCGGGGCGATCGAAAACCGTTTGGTCCCGGGATAGACCACGGCGATGGCCTCCAGCTCCAAGTCCGCCAGCGCGATGCGGGTCGACGGCGTCAGGCGCGGCGTGTCCGTGCGTTTGCACTCCACCCCGAACATTCGCCCATCCTTGCGCAACACCAGATCGATCTCCGCCCCTTGGTGCGTCGCCCAGAAGTAGGCCTCGTCGGGCCGCACCGCCGCCAGTACCTCCTCGATGACGTAGCCCTCCCAGGAGGCGCCACACTTGGGATGGGTCAGCAGATCGCGGTCGGTGTGGATGCCGAGGAGATGGTGCAACACGCCGGAATCGCGAATGTAGATCTTGGGCGCCTTCACCTGGCGTTTCCGCAGGTTGCCGTGCCACGGCTGGAGCTGGCGCACCATGAAGGCGTCCGTGAGCAGGTCGAGGTAGCGGCGGGTGGTCGACTCGCTCACGCCCATCGCCCGTGCCGGCTCGGCCGCGTTCCACGTCTGGCCGTGGTAGTGCGCCAGCATGGTCCAGAAGCGCCACAGCGCGGCCGAAGGCGTGCGCACACCCCATTGCGGAAAATCCCTCTCCAGCAGGATCTGGATAAAATCCTTGCGCCAGGCCGCGCTGTCGGCGTCGCTCGCCGCGAGGTAGGAGAGCGGCAACCCGCCGCGCAACCAGTGGCGCTCGGCGGCCGGATTGCCCAACTCGCCCAGACTGAAGCCACTCAGGGTCAGGGTCTCCATCCGCCCGGCCAGGGACTCCGACGACTGCCGGAGCAGATCGCCGGAGGCGCTGCCGAGGATGAGAAATCGGGGATCTCGCCCCTTCCGGTCGGCCAGCACCCGGAGAATGGGAAACAGATCGGGCCGCCGTTGCACCTCGTCGATGACCACCAGCCCGGCGAGCGATCCCAGGGCGGTCATCGGCTCGCCCAGGCGGGCCAGGCTGACCGGGTCCTCCAGATCGAAGTAGCCCGCCGCGTCCTCCGGCAGGAACTCGCGCGCCAGGGTCGTCTTCCCGCATTGCCGCGGCCCGATCAGCAGCACGATCCGGCTACGCGACAACGCCGTGCGAATCGCCGCCAGCCAGGTGGGTCGCTCGATCATGGAGCGACGCTACCAGGAAAATCCGTCGTTTAACACGCGATTTTCATGAATAAAAAGGGCGTCGCGAACCCGTGCGATTGGCCGGCCCCATTTCTCAGTGAAGCTCGGGGATGGTGCGAATCATGAACTCATCGAAGAGGGGCAGGTGAAGGCGATGTCAGGCACTGGATCTCGTCGATCAATAGAGCCACGGCGCCCTTCCGCTCCTCCGCGGCCTCACCGATCGCCACGAACAAGTTCGGCAGGTCGATCTCCAGATCGCCGCTGCGGACGATCAACCTAAGATCACGACTCACCCCCACCGACCACAACCCGGAACCGCGCCCCTCGCCACCGTGCGAAGGTCCGTCGCCTCACCTCCGCAGGTCGTCGAGGAACTCGGAGGCGGGGGCGACGCTGGTGACCAGGAGGTGATCGCGGGCGCGGGTGCAGGCGACGTAGAGGAGGTGGCGTTCGGTGTTGTAGACCTCCTCCAGGTCCGCGGCGTCGGTCACGCTCTCGATCCGCTCCTGGAGCGGGATCACCTCGTCATCGCAGGCCATCACCGCCACCGCGCGGAACTCCAGCCCCTTGGCCAGGTGCATGGTGCTGATCGACACGTGGCCGCGGGTCGTCTCCACCTGCTCGTCGAGCACCTTGAAGGGCAGGCCGGCCCCCGCCACCGCGGCCCGCGCCCGGTCCAGCTCGGCGGCGGAACGGACGAAGACGCCGATCTCGTGGGGGACCACCCCGTCGCCGTTCCGCTCCGTTAGCCACGCGCCCACCGCCTCGGTCTCCTCCGCGATCGTGCCGAGGACCCGGATGGCCGGCGGCGGCCCGTTGAACACCGACACGGTGTGGCGCCGGTCCTCGGTGTCGCCGTCGACGTCGGTCACCTCCGGCCCGAGCAGGCGGTCGGCCTGGCTGCGAATCTGGTGCGAGGTCCGGTAGTTGACGCGCAGGGTGCGGGAGCGACCGCGGACCTCGACCCCCAGGGCCTGCCACGAGAAGGGCTGCTGGAAGATCCGCTGGCCCAGGTCGCCGGCGAAGAAGAGGCCATTGGGCCGGTCGCCCCCGAGGGCGGCGAGGAACCGTAACTGGGCGACGCTCACGTCCTGGGCCTCGTCGACCACGGCGAAGTCGAAGGGCGGATGGGTGCGCTCGCGAAGCTGCGCGGCGAGTTGGCTGAGCTGGCCGGCGTGGGTCACCAGGCCGCGGCTTGCCAGCTCGCTGCGGAGCCGTTCGAAGATCGACCAGAGGATCGCTCGCTGCCGCTCCGGCAGCCGCGTCTTCCGCCCCAACCGCCGCACGTCGCGATACACCTCCCAGGTGTCCAACTGCCAGGCGTCGACCACCTCCTCCCACTCCGACACCAGAAAGCCCAGGCTGAACTTGTGCCCTTCCACCCCTGCCGCCGCCTCCGCCAACAGCCCCCGCACCATGTCCCGTGTGGCGACCTGCGCCGGCCCGAAGTGCAACTCGTAGAGCCGCCGGCCGATGGCGTCGATGGCGTGGACCTCCAACCGCTCGCCGAGGCGCGGCTCGTGGTGGATCAGGCGGCGCAGCTTGGTGCGCAGGGCGTTGGCCAGGGGGTCGGAGAAGGTGGTGAGCAAGACCCTGGCCTCGGGGTGGGCGCGGGCGAGGAAGACCGCCCGGTGCAGGGCGACGATGGTCTTCCCCGTGCCGGCCGAGCCGGAGACCCGCGCCGGGCCGCCATAGTCCCGCTCCACCCACAGCCGCTGGGCCGGGTGGAGGAAGACCGTCCACTTCTCCCACGGATACGCCAGGGCGCGCTCCAGCTCCTCCACGTCCTTCATCACCCGGAAGCGGCGCTGCGCATCGGGATGGGCGAACGGATCGCCACCGGCCGCCACGGGCGCTACGACCTGCGGCGTCACGCCGATCGCCAGGTCCAGCAACGCCTCCGCGGCCTCCTCCGGCAGATGGTCGGCCAGCGCCAGCACCGTGTCCTCGGTGGCCCGGCGCACCTCGTCGACCCACTCCGCCGGCACCCCGTAGCGCAGCAGATCCTCCTGGGCAAAGGCCGCAAACAGGGCCGGCTTGGCCGGCGCCGGCTCCTCCGCCTCCACGTACTTGGGGACGACGATCTCCTTCACCGTCTCCCGCACCTCCACCCACTGGGCCGCGCCGGTGGTCGGGTGGGTCTCGAGCCTGCGCCGCTCGGCCCAGCGGTAGGCGTCGTCGTGGTGCCCCACGTAGGCGAGCATCAGGCTCGCCTCGGTCCGATGGACGATCAGCCGCACATCCCGGCTCACCCGCACCGACCAGAAGTTCGGGTCCCGCGCCTGGTCGATCTTGTGGAGCTGCATCCCCGGACTCGCCGGGTTCAGTTGCAGATCAAAGGCCGTGGTCTTCACCGCCTTCTGCTCCTCCCCGGTCAGCTTCGCAAGGCTGCCGGTGAAGGTGTCGGCGATGCGGAAGTCCATCAATCCCCACCGCTCGTACCACTCAGCTCCCGTTCAATCTGTTCGATGCTGGGCAAACTCGTTTGCAGCTCCTTGGGCAGCGCTTCCACCAACTGGTACTCGGCCACGCCGATCGGCTTGTTGGAATCGCGCAGCGCATACTCGGCCACCACACGGTTCTGGGTCTTGCACAGGAGGAGGCCGATGGTCGGGCCGTCCTGCTCCGACCTCACCTGCGCGTCGACGGTGCTCAGGTAGAAGCTCAGTTGTCCGGCATGTTCCGGCTTGAACGCCCCGGCCTTGAGCTCCACCACCACGTAGCAATGCAGGTTGAGGGGATAGAACAGCAGATCGATGAAAAAATCGTCGCCGCCGACCTCGACATGTACCTGCCGGCCGACAAAGGCAAAGCCGGCGCCAAGCTCCAACAGAAAACGAGAAATGTGGCGCACCAGCGCGGATTCGACCTCTCGTTCGTCGGCCTCCGCACCCACGCCGAGGAAGTCGAAAAGGTAGGGGTCTTTGAGCGTATTGCGGGCCAGGTCGGACTGCGGCGCCGGCAGGCATGTCTCAAAGTTGGTGACGGCCTTGCCTTCCCGTTCCAGCAGCCGAGCCTCGACATGGATGTTCAGCACGTTGCGTGACCACCCGTGCTCGATCGCCCGCTCCGCGTACTGGCGGCGCGCTTCGGCATCCTTGAGCTTGGTCATCAGCACCAGGTTGTGCCCCCAGGGCAATCGTCCAACAAGCTGTTGGACAATTGCCGCATCCGGCCACGCCTCGGCAAAGGCGCGCATGTACATCAGGTTGGATCGGGAAAAACCCTTCATGTCCGGGAAGGCCGTACGCAGGTCGTGCGCCAGCCGCTCGATCACCTTGGCGCCCCAGCCCTGCCGTGCCTGACGCTCCAGGATGTCGCGTCCGATCTGCCAGTAGAGCAGCACCAGCTCACGGTTGACCGCCAGCGCCGCACTTTGCTGGGCGGTATGGATGCGGCCCTTGAGATCGGCCAGCCACTCAGCATAGCCGTCCGGCGGAGGGATGAGGGCGATCGGAGTATCGCGGGGCTGGCTCATGCCGGGATCTCCTCGCTCGGGTAGCCATTCCGGCTCGTCTCGGTCCGGTGGACAATCAGCCGCACATCTCGGCTCACCCGCACGGACCAGAAATGAGGGTCGCGCGCCTGGTCGATCTTGTGGAGCTGCATCCCCGGACTCGCCGGATTCAGTTGCAGATCGAAGGCCGTGGTCTTCACCGCCTTCTGCCTTCTGCTCATCACCGGTCAGCTTCGCGAGGCTGCCGGTGAAGGTGTCGGCGATGCGGAAGTTCAACTGCGCTCCCCACGATTGCCAGCCGCAGACACGGTCAATCCAAGCTACTCCAACGTCGCCGTAGAATGGGACCACGCATCGAGTCCAACAGCGCTAGTGCGGCTCTGTTTACATCTACGCAGTCGGCGAAATCCCTCAGTTGGCCACGAACCCCCGCTGAACTGAGGGTTCCGAGGAGGTCTTCCGCCTCGCTTAGCAAACTCTCCTGCGCGGTGCGTGCTTCGTCGTAGCCCGCATAATCGAGTGCCTGCACTTGGCCACGAAGAGCATGGAGGTAGTGCCGGAACGCAAGCTGCTCAGAGAATCCAACCGTCGTGGGCTGCGGTCCCTCGAACAGGTGCCGAGCGTAGCCGCCGTCAAGTTCCGGAGGGGGAGCCATCCGTTCGAGAAGGTTCTGCCTCTGTGCGATATCGAGGAATGGCACTTTGTATTCCGAAAGCGCCTGTGGGCAGTAGTACCAAGTAGCACGCTGCCGAATTTCCTCTTCAAATGCGCTCCGAAACTTGTCGGGTGGAAACGAGCGCACGTTCATCCAGGTACCTGAACAGATCGCGTCTACCTGCACGATGGTGGCCGCGAGCATTTGGTGATTGCAGTAGCCAAGAATCACCTTCGCCCCAGAAAGGCGAAGGCCAGCGGCAAGATCGAGAACATTGGCAAGCCAGTTCGGATCTTGAACGAGGTAATTCCCCTCCGGATGTTCACAGACGATGTAGAAACCGTCGGACTGCCAGCCGGGAGCCGCCTCAAGCAAGAACGCGATGTGATCCTGATTCCGCGTCGTGTCCGCGTCGAGCGCAATCGTCGTGACGACAGAGCGATTTCCTGCTAATTCTCGACCAGCTTCCAGCACCGCGCGTTCGCTTTCAAGCCAGGCATCGTCCACGGTGGTCGCCAGCAGACCTGGGAGAATGATCTCTGTGGCTCCTACCGCTTCGTTCAAGTCCAGTAGCGTCTTTATAAGGTGTCGGAGATCGTTCCCCTGGAAAAACGTTCCAGTTTCGTAATTAGATGGCCAGTATTCGTGAGAGCAGAGTCTCTCGTGATCTGCGTGTGGGAGATAGAACTGTGGATCGAGGAGGACATGCCCGCCGTCAAGATCCGTGATCTCCGATGCCAGCGTCCTCAGTTGCCTGTCATTTAGGTCTCGGGGACTCAGGACAACCGTGCCTCCTCTCCACGCAGAGATCAGATGACGGCAGTGCTGCATCATCCCATAGCCGAACTGTAGATAGAGTTCCATCACACGCCTCCGTGAGCGGAGGCGGAAACGCCGCCCCCGGTGCTGCGTGAACATGCCGACGTGGAGGTACAACTCCATGTCATCCCACCCCCTCCGCGTCGCAGATGTCCCTGATCCAGTCGTGAGCTTCCCGAGCGCTCTGCGGTCGATGAATTCGGTGCCGCTGCGTGAGGGCTGCCACTAGGTCGGCGAAGTCGGATGCAGAAGGATATAAGGAGAGTTGCAATCGAGGGAGATTGCCGCGCTCCACTCGCTGGAGAACCTCAAGTGCGTCACGCGCACCGTCCCGGAACGGGTTCACCGCAGTGGCACACTCGTAGAGAGTCACGCCCAGTGCGAACAAGTCGGCTCTCGCGTCAATCTCCTGCTTGATATTTCGACACTGCTCCAGTGGGGCGTAGCCCCACGTCACCTGTCCGAAGACATTTGCCGTGGCGGTGAGCGACTCAAGCCCAAGGTGGCGCGCAAGTCCGAAGTCAATCAGCCAACAGCTTCCGGTCACGTCGAGGATGAGGTTTTCTGGCTTCACATCGCGGTGAACGATGCTGACGGTCTCCGCCGCGACAAGTGCCTCCGAGACGTGCAACGCCAGCCGAAGGAGGTCTGGTGTGTTGAAAGGTCCGCTGGCCAGCCGTGTGCGCACGGTGTCACCGAGAATGCGTTGCTCTCGGAACCAGAAACAGTCACCTGCGGGTGTCGGGACAGTCCCTCGTCCCAATATGGCTGGCACACGAGGAGACTGTACCCTCGAAACGGCGAGCAGCTCTCGTGCTGTGCGCTCGATGTCAGCGCTGGAGTGCATCAACTTCAATACAACATCACCCTCTTGCGGGTGTACGGCGGAGAAGACCTCTTTCTGCCCGCCGTGCGAAAGGGGTCGGATGCTCTGGAGATCCGGGAATTGCTGCGCGAGCCAGGCTGCTGTGATCTCTGAGTTCCCGTTCACTTCGCTTCGTCCATCACATACTCAGAGGATCTCCAGGCCCAGTCATTCAGCGCCCACGACGCGTAGGATCGAGGCAGGCGCGTGGACTTGCTAGCCACTTCTCGGACCTGCTGATCCTCCAGCGAACACACGCCGATGCCGAGCCGCTGTGCGGTGGCGAGCTGCACCTCAGAGGGTCGGTTGGGGATGAGGATGTAAGACTTGGAAGCAAACCACGTGTTGAGAAGAGCCTGATTCAAAACGGCAGTCCATTTCCTGACCTTGGCTTCCACCGCGATGATCTTTGAAGCTGCGAAGGAACGACGTAGCGAACAAGGGGTCCATGAAGAGCCGAAGGACCGAATCATTGCCGCGGCTTGAAGCCGTTGAATACTCGACCTCGCTCGCTGACCGAAGCACTCGACTAGGTCATCCGCGCTGGCACGTCTCTTCTGATGTAGAAAGTGCATTATGCGAAGGTCGTGCACATCCAGGGACACTCTTTCAGGTCGCCAGTCGAAAGTGACTTGCTCCCGCCAGACCACGATCACGAGGTCTGGGACTCCTGATTCCAAGCAAGGTTCACGGAACACTGTTGCCCGGCAGCCGCGAGGAATCTGGAGGGGTATCGCTCGCAGGAAGGCATCGACCAAGTCCAGTTCAGGACCGGGTCGCGTCTTCCGGAACCGGGCACCAAGCCCGCTCCTTGCAGAGTCGCTATCAACGAGGACGAGTGACATCGATGGCCAACCTATGTCTATTCATCATTCTATCCGGAAGACCTTCATCACCTCGTCGCCGAGGTGGTTGATGACCTTGACGGCGATGCGGCCGGACTTGGGTTTGGCGAAGGGGCGGGAGGTGTCGCTGTGGAGGGTGGACCAGGCTTGTTCGTGGATCTCGGCCTTGAGGGTGGTCTTGAGGGACTTGTAGGGGTCGTTTGCGCCGAGGAAGTAGGCGTGGCGGACGAAGAAGCTCTCTTCGTTGTAGTCGGTGTCGATGAACCAGCAGGCGATGCCGTCGGGGCCGTCGGAGCGAACCTCGCCGGTCTGAGGGTGGAAGACGTCGACGCCGTGGATGGTGACTTGTGCGTAGTGGCTGGTGGTTAGTGTGAGGGGGAACTCGGCGGGACTTAGCCCCTGGATCGCAGCGATCGCTTTAGCCCACCGAGCATGCGGCTGATCTCCGCCGACTGGTTGAGCAGCTCCTCGGTCTCCACCGCCGGCAACAGTCGTAGGCGTTCGGCCACCACCAGCAGCGTCTCCACTTCCGCGAGGGACCCGCTCGCCACGCTCAGGAACTGCAAGAACTCCCCGGTCCCCGACCGTGCCGCCCCCTCGGCGATGTTCGCCGGCACGGACACCGACGCCCTTCGCATCTGGCTTGTCATCCCAAACTTCTCGTCCGGCGGAAACCCTCTTGAAGCGCGGTAGATCCGCTCCACCCAGTCGATTGATTTCTTCCAGACTTCCAAGTCCTGATAACTCTTTAACGTGCTCATAGTTCGCCACCATCCTTCCGTCCCTGGCCACCAGCCACTGACCACTGACCACCGAAATGTCCGGCTCGCCGAAGATGACGAAGAGGTTGCCCTTGCCGGTGTTCTTGAGGTCGTCGGCCATGTGGAGGTCGGCGTTCATGCGCGCCTTGAGCACGGGGATCCGGCCGAGCTTGTTGAACTCGGTGGCGTGGGCCTCGTAGTTGAAGGCGCAGGCGATAAGCACGTCGAAGTCGGCGTCGCCGGCCTCGCGGGCGGCGGCCACCAGGTCGGGGCGGGTGACGGTGCCGAACTCGGGGCCGATGAAGATGGCGGCTCTTCTTTCGACAGGACTTACAGGATGGACAGGATGGGGAGCAGGTGTGTTGTCGTCCTCATCCTGTAAATCCTGTTCATCCTGTCTAAACCGTCCCTCGGCGCAGATGAGGTCCCCGGGCCAGGGGGCGAGGGAGGTGAAGGCGATCTTGTCCTCCTTGTGGGCCTGCTGGACGCCGGCGGTCTTGAGGTTCTCCAGGATCATCGACGCGAAGTCCTGGGGCTTGCCGTAGCCGCCCTGAGGCTCGGCGGCGGTGTCGATCAGCTCGTCATTCTCGTCGACGCCGAGGACGCGGTGGGGGGAGAGGGACTCGACGGTGAAGGGGCCGGCGACGCGCACCTTCTTCCTGTCCTCGTAGGGCTTGTCGTAGAGGTACTCGACATCGGCCTTGGCGGCGATGGAGGCGTCGATCGCCGATTGGCGGGCGATGCGCGCCTGCCACCACTGGGTGTGCAGACGCGTTGCCTCGTCGGACCAGCCTTTGGCTGGGTCGCGAGGGATCTCCCACTCTTCAAGGAGTTGGCTTTGGACAGGATGAACAGGATTTACAGGATGGGGTTTGGAGCCCCTCTTCTTATCCTGTCCATCCTGTTCATCCTGTCCAATCAAACGGGACAGCTTCTCCCGCAGGGGATCGAGGATCTGCTGGTGCTTCTCCCAGATCACGTCGACCTCGGCGTTGTTGGCGATGGACTTCAGGGTGATGTGGGGCACGCGCTCGTAGACGAAGCCGTGGCGGAGGTTGCCGTGGGTCGGTGCCTCGGAGGGGGCGGTGCGGGTGATCTCCGCCTCCTTGATCCGCCCGTCGCGGCTGTCGGCCAGCAGGTAGTAGGGGTAGCGCGCACCCATGATGCGCGCGCGGGCCAAGGCGAGGGCGACGCGGGAGGTGTCGAGGGTGATCCAGCGCCGGCCCCATTGCTCGGCGACGTAGGCGGTGGTGCCGGAGCCGCAAGTGGGATCGAGGACGAGGTCGCCGGGGTCGGTGGCCATGAGGAGACAACGTTCAACAATGAGCGAAAGCGTTTGAACCACGTAAACCTTGGGGTCACCGAATCCTGACGTGACCGTGTCGCTCCACACGTTTGTGAATGGAAACACTGGGAAATCGTCGAGGTAACGCACATAAGAAAGCGTGTCACCCAGGAGAGCAAGTCGGTTCGCTTTTGAAAGCCGTGCCATCCCAATCTCGCCAGTCTTCCAGTAACCCTTTCGTGGGCGAATGTTGCGGCCAGCGATTGGCACTGGAAAATCGCCAGGTGGACGCTGGCTTGTCATGTTGTCGTAACGAAACACACGCCCCGTGATTATCGAGGGCCGTAGTCGCTCTGAATCGAGAAGGCTGCGCCTATTCCCGTCTTGTTCCTCTACTGAACGGTATTGATCTGCCCCCTCACCCGCGACACTTTTCTTACGGTAAGGCTGCCGATACTTCACCGACCTTCGATCTTTGGCATACCAAATAATGAAGTCATTCACCCCGGCCAAAAGCTCTGCCGAGGCGCTGCTTGTTTTGGTTACTGAGATAAGTGCTACGTGGTTGTCATCCCCAAACACCTCATCCATCACCGCCCGGACCCGGTGCACGTTCTCATCACCGATCTGCACAAAGATCGACCCAGAGTCGGTCAACAAATCCCGCGCCACGGTGAGCCGATCGCGGAGGTAGGTGAGGTAGGAGTGGATGCCGTCGCGCCAGGTGTCGCGGAACGCCTTCACCTGTTCCGGTTCGCGGGTGATGTGGTCCACGTTGCCGTCCTTGACGTCGCGGCTGGTGGTGGACCACTGGAAGTTGGAGTTGAACTTGATGCCGTAGGGCGGGTCGAGGTAGATGCATTGCACCTGGCCGCGCAGGCCTTCGCGCTCGGCGAGGGAGGCCATCACCTGTAGGCTGTCGCCGAGGATCATGCGGTTCGACCAGTTCTGGTCGTGCTGGTAGAACTCGGTCTTGGCGTTGTCGTCGAGGAGGCCGTTGAAGTCGGCGAAGAGGTCGAGTTGAGTGGTGAGTGGTTTGTGATCAGTGGCTAGTGGGTTGTGCTCGCTGCGCTCGCCCTTCCTTTCACTAGCCACTAACCACTGATCACTAGCCACTGATTGACGACGCAAGTCGTCAATCAACACCTTGGGGTGGACCTTCTCCTGGATGTAGAGGGGCGGGGCGTGGACCACGAGGTCGGACCCGTCCTGCTGGTCCTTGCCGCGCCAGACGAGCTGCGGGTCGAGGTCGCGGTTGCGGCGCTCGTAGGCGACGCGCACCGGGCTCTGCTCCTCCTGGCGCATCACCGCCTGGTACTCGGCGGTGGGGATGTTCTTGCGCGTGGCCTCGTCGTGGGTCAATGCCTCGACGGATTTCGCGATCTTCTTCTTGGCCATGCGTCCCTGATTCTTCCAGTGTGCGTGCTGGCGGCGTTGCCTTGCCTGTCAGCGGCCCAGACGGTCTCTGAGCCAGGCCGGATTGCGCCGGCAGTCCAGCACCGCATACACCAGGACGGTGTCGTGCTCCACGCGGTAGTAGACCGCGAAGGGAAAGCGCTTGGATAACAGCCGGTGATATTTGCCGAAGTGCAGGGGATGGACGCCGGCGTCGATCAGCAGGGAGTCGATGTCCGAGTACAGGGAGTCCAGAAAGTAGCGGCCAATCCCCTCGGCCTGTTTTTCATAGAACCGGAACCCGTCGAACAGGTCACGGCGCGCCGCGGTCAGGAGCCGGATCTTCACTGGATCTCTTGGTCGATCTTCCGCCTGGCCGTGTCCCAGTCCTCGAATTGCCCTTCGCCACGTTCGATCGCGGCCTCCCGCCCGGCCAGGACTTCCCCATGCCAGTCGGGGGACGGCATCCGCTCCGCGTGGGCGCAGAGGTCATCCCAGATCGACTCCATGGCCTGGAGTTTTTCTTCGAGGGTCATCTCTTTCAGCGGGAGCGAAATCGGCATGGTGTCACCTCAATGGCTGATCAATGGCGCGTAATCCGCTTCACCTGACAGCGTCGTACCATCATGGCGCAGATTCCGGCCGCTTGCCCAGCGCGCCGTCAATCATCGCGTTGAACGCCGTCTCGACCTTGGCGGCGAAGTCGTCCTGCATCTCGTACACGTCGGTGAACTCCGCGAAGGCCCAGCGGCCGTACTGGGCGAGGTGGTTCACGCCGGGGACCCAGTAGGTCTCCATGGTGGCCTTCTTCTCCTTGGCGTCCTCGCGGCGGTAGCCCTTGATCTCGACGATCAGGTGGAGGGGGTCATCGTCGCCGTGGCCGTCGTCCACGACGACGATGAAGTCGGGGCGGTACATGCGGCTCTCGGAGCCGTAGCGGTACGGGACCTCGAAGCCCAGGCTGTGGTTCTTCACGTAGGCCCGGACCCGGGGATGGGCCTCGGCGACGCGGCAGAGCTCGGCCTCCCAGTCGGAGTCGAGGATCACCCAGTTGATGTGGCAGCACCGGGCGTCGGTCTCGTAGCGGTCGGTCTTCGCGGTGGTGAAGTTGACGTGGGCGGTGGAGCCGGTGGGGTTGTAGGGGTCGAGAAGGGCCTGGATGGGGCGCTTGCCCTCCTCGGCGCGGGTGATGGCGGCGGTGATGCGGCCGCAGGCCATGTCGGCCAGGGAAAGGTACATGAGCTGGGCCGGGAAGGTCCCGCCCTTGCACGCCAGGCAGGTGTCGAGCCACTGGCGGGTGATGCGTTTGAGCTGGCCGAAGAGATAGAGCTTGGGCTCCTCGCCGGGGTCGCGCCACTGGGTGTAGATCAGGCGCTGGGTGAGGTGGAACAGCAGCGTTGAACGACGCAGATCACCCGTATGTACCAGCGTGAGGTCGACGCCCTCGCCGATGATGCCCTGGTTGTGGGTGATGGAGGGGCCGACCAGGTCGGGGGTCAGTTCCAGGACGGAGTCTTCATTGAACTCGGCAGTGAGGCGCTCTTCCGGCAGCTCGACGCGGTAGCCGGCGACGCGGGGAAAGCGGATCGCCAGGGCGTCGCGCTCCGGGCGGATGGCCTTGACCTGGACGGTCTCGCGCGGGGGCTGCGGCGGCGCCACCACCGGCTTGGCGGTGAAGTCGAAGGGGATGCCGAGGACGTCGGCGTACTCGACGCCGAACAGGCCCTGGTTCGGGCCGTCCTCGTTGAGGTCGTAGGACTGGCGGCGCAGGGCGCGGCCGATCACCTGCTCGCAGAGGAGCTGGGTGCCGAAGGCGCGCACGCCGAGGACGTGGGTGACGGTGTTGGCGTCCCATCCCTCGGTGAGCATGGAGACGGAGACGACGCAGCGGATGGAGTCGCCCAGGCGGCCCTCCTTGCCGACGGTGTTCATGACCTCCCGCAGGAGGTCCTGGTCGGTGAGGTTCTCGGCCTGGCGAATATCGCCGGTACGCTCGACGATCTCGCGGCGGAAGCGGTCGATCTCGTCGGCGGCCATGGCGCGGAAGTTCTGGTCCAGGGCGTCGCCGGATTCGAGCTGCTCGCTGTCGATGAGCAGGGTGCGGGGGCGGGCGAGCGGGTTGCCGTGGTCGTCGAAGTTGCGGAACAGGGCGAGGCGGCCGTTTTCGAAGGTGGTGGTGCCGTCGTCGTTCTCGCGGTGGAAACCCGAGAGGTAGTCGTACACGAGCTTGGAGGTGGAGGTGTTGTTGCAGACGATGATGAAGCAGGGGGGCACGCGGATCCCCGCCTTGTCCCAGAGGTGGAAGGTCTTCGCGTAGTGGCCATAGAGGGCTTCGAGGGCGGTCTGTAGCTCGACGGGGATGGCGAGGGGATCGAGGGTCTTGGCCTTGCCGCGGCCCTTCTTGGGCATCCGCGTGCGGATGTGCTCCCAGAGGTTGCGGAACTTGGGCATCTCCTCGCCCGGGACGTTGTCGGCCACCGGCACCCGCGGCAGTTTGACAATGCCGCACTCAATGGCGTCCATGAGCGAGAAGTCGCTCAGGGTCCAGGGGAAGAGGGTGCCCTCCGCGTAGCCGGAGCCGCGCAGGAAGAACGGTGTCGCCGAGAGGTCGAGGACCCGCGCCACGCCGAGCTTGCGGTTGACCGCCTCGATGCCGGAGATCCAGAGACGGGCGGCCTCGCGGTTGTGCTCGGCCTCCTTGCGATCGTCGCCCTTGAGGTCGCCCTCGTCTGCTTCGCCCGGCTTTTCGCGGTAGCAGTGGTGGGCCTCGTCGTTGATGACCAGGATGTGCTTCATCCCCATGAGGTCGGGCATCACCCGCTGGAGCATCTGCCCCTCGCTCTCCACGGTGGTCAAGGGCTCGCCGTGGCCCTGGAGGAGGGAGCGGCCCCCCTTGGAAAGCGCCATCCGCTCACGCAGCTTGAAGGCGTGGTAGTTGGTGATGACAATCTTGGCGCGCTTCAGGTCGCCGACCATGTCGGCGGGGATCAGCTCGCGGCTGGCGTAGTAGCTGTCCGGGTCGTTGGGCTGGAGGACGCGCAGGCGGTCGCGGATGGTCAGGCCGGGGGTGACGACCAGGAAGCCGCGGGTGAATTTCTTGCTGCCGGACCGGTGGACCGCGTTGACGGTCTGCCAAGCGATCAGCATCGCCATCACCGTGGTCTTGCCGGCCCCGGTGGCCAGCTTCAGGGCGAGGCGCAGGATCTCCGGGTTGGCGTCGTGGTTGGCGTTGGTCAGGTGCGCGAGGATCTCCTTGCCCGCCTTCCCCGCCTTGCCCGCGTCGGCGACCTCGGTCAGCCAGATCGCGGTCTCCACCGCCTCGACCTGACAGAAGAAGGGGCGGATCCCGGCGAACCGGTGGTGGCGCCAGTGGGTGAGGAGACGGGCGGTCTCGGGGGTGACGTGCCAGTCGCTGGGGTGGGGCAGGCTCCGCCATTGGTCGACCTGCTGGCGGACGGCGTTGATGACCGCCGTCGTGTCGTACTGCTGCGCTTGGGTGGAGAGCCCTTCACCCTCGTCGAGGACCAGCCGCTCCTGAGTGGCCGCTCCCCGGCGCTTGCGCGGCTTCGGGATCGGGGTGATGAACTCGGCGCGGCGGCGGCGGTCGATGATCCGCTGGGTCGGCTGGCCGGTCTCGTCGAGTTCCCAGTGGCGCGCCGGGTACGCGTACGGGGAGTTGAGGATGGGGTGGTCGAAGAATGGATTGGACACGCCTGACTACCCTCCTCCCCCACGCGGCCGCGGATCCCGCCACGGCTTGAACTTCGTGCCCACCCGCCATCAACGGAGTTGACCGTATGGCTTGGCGCGGCGCTGTTCCGTCAAGAGGATCATGGCCCTGATTGGACCATCGAGGTAGTCCCTGCCGACTGCTGTGGCCGGATCTCTGGCCGCCCGCTGCACCAGCCACCGCCACGATCCGGTGCCTACCTGTTCGGCTCGACCGGCAGGGAGCCCCCGGCCACCTGCACCGGGCCGGGCACCGTCGTTCATGCGGACCACGAACGAGAGTGGACCATGCGACGACACGGTGGCGTTCTCGACACACCCGCGTGGACCGACCTCTGGTGAGCCGGCGACGATCGGATCGCACGCTGCCCATTTTGCCGGGGCCTTCTATGCTGGAGGGGAGGAGCCGACGGCGGTGACCCGCCGCGGCGACCGAGCCCGCAAACCCATGCCCCCCACTCCGGCCCCGATCCTCGCCAGCGACTCGCCGCCACGACTGCGGGATGCGGCACGGCCCGCGCGCCTGGCGCTCCCGGCCACCCCCTTCACCTCCCTCGTCCGCCGGCGCGCCGAGTGGCAGCGGCGCATCGCCATGGTGCGGTGCGCCCGGGAGTTCCTCTACACCTCCAGCTACTTCTACCACTACGACCGCTACGGCCGGGAATACGCCGGCGAGCTGATCGCGGCGGCGCGCCGCGGCGTGGACACGTGGCTGATCATCGATGGTTTCGGCCAGCGCATCGCCCGCGCCCTGATGAGCACGGCGGAGTGGCAACGCCTAGGCGCGCTGTTCACCACCCTGCGCGCCGCCGGCGTGCACCTGGTCCTCTACCGCGCGCCGACCCGGCTGCAACGGCTCATGGGCGGCGGCCTGCACATCAAGGTACAGGTCTCCGAGGCGGGGGAGACGATCCTGTCCAGCGGCAACATCTCCGCCACCTCGTTCGCGCGGTGGAACGAGTACGCCGTGGCGCTGCGCGGGCCGATCGCGGCGCAATTGCTCGACCTCCTGATGGCGTTCATCGAGCGGCCGGTGCGCTCCCATCTCACCCGGTTGCGCGCCCGGGCGTACCCGGCGGCGGGACCCCCGCCGTCGCCCACCACCTATTGTGTCGCCGGCCACCCGGCGGCCGACCCCTCCCCGCTCAGCCCGATCGTGCAGGCCCGGCCGAACCCCGTGACCCGGGAGCTGGTGCGACTCATCGACGCCGCCCAGCGCACGCTGCGCATCACCAGCTTCTACTTCAAGCCGGTGCCGGAGCTCTTCGACGCCCTGGAGCGGGCGGCGCGGCGCGGGGTGCAGGTCGAGATCTACCACTCCCATCGCGACGCCTTGCCGGAGTCGGTGGCACCGTGGCTGGCGGCCACCTTCTACTACCGGCGCTGCCTGGATCTCGGCATCCGGGTGTTTGAGAACCTGCGTGGCGAGCACTCGAAGATCGTCGTCGCCGACGAGCGGTGGGCGGCGGTCGGCACCTACAACCTGGAGCACGCGGCCGACGACCGCCTGGCCGAGGTCATGGTCATCACCGACGAGCCGGCGATCGTGGCGGAGCTCGTCGCGGTCCTAAAGAGGCTCGCGGCCGATCCGGCAAACCGCCCCGTGGACCGTACCCTCCTCCCGTCGCTGCCGCTCGCCCTGAAGGTCAAGCGGCTCGCCGTCTACCCGGTGCGGCGCTGGGTGTGAGCCGGTGCGCCGCTGGCCCGAATGCTGACCATGAATCTGGCACATTGGCGGGAGGCGAGGCAGCCCAGTCGTAGGGCCGAATTTTTTCGGCCGCCGCCGTGTCCCCGGACCTTCCGGCGTCGTGCGAATGAATTCGCGCCTACCGCACGGTTGTTCATCGGGTCGCCACCCGCCAATCGAGCGGTGTCAGCAATAAGGCCAAGTCATCCGGCCTCCGGGTCGGTGGCCGGCGCCGTCTCGTGGATGCGGCACAGGAGGGGCAGATCGCAGTGGCGGCACGCCACGGGCTGGCCGCCCGCGTCGCGCAGGGGGTCCACCGCCGCGCCGCCGCGGGCGAAGTCGGCGGCGAGGCCCGCCACCGCCGCGCGCCACTGGCCGAGGAGCTCGGCCCAGCTCCCCGCCGGGCAACCGCTCGCCTTGTCCAGCGCCACCACGTCGGGGCCGACCTCCCCCTCGCCCACCCCCACCAGGGCGCACTTCCCGGGCCGCAGGCGGCCGAAGGCCACTGCCGCCACGGCCGAGCCGACGGTGGCGGCGTAGAGCGGGAGCTGCGGTCCCGCGGGCCGCTCACCCCACCAGTCGCCGCGGCGCACCTCACCGGTCTTGTAGTCGATCACCACCAGGCGGCCGTCGGGTAGCCGGTCGAGGCGGTCGACCCGCAGGTCGAGGTGCAACCCCCCGACCTCGGCGACCACCTCCCGCTCGTGGGCGATCACCGTGAACGGGGAACGGTGGGTCTCGACCACGAGCCACTCCTCCAGGAGGGTGGCGAGGCGGGCCACGGCCACCGGACGACGGGCGCGGGGCAGGTGACTGCCCCCGACCTCGTCCCGGGCGATCGCCCGGCACGTCTCGCCCCGCTCCTCCGCCGTCAGGGGGAGGAGGCCCGCCTGGTCGGCCCACTCCGCCCACAGCCGCTCCAGGCAGCGGTGGACCAGGGTGCCACGGGTCCGCGGCGACGGCTCCTCCGCCACGACCTCCAGGGCCTGCGCGGCGAGGCGGTGGGCGGCACACGCCCGGAACGGACAGAGGGCCTGATCCTCCAGGACCCGAGCGCCGCCCCGCACGGCCGTCCCGGCCGCGAGCGGCGGGGGGGTGGCCTCCGCCACTTCCTCCACCGCGCCCCGTCCCAGGGTGGCGACCAACAGGGAGGCGCCGGGGCCGTCTGGCAGGGTCCCGACCGGCAGGGGCAGGATCAAGGGCGAGGCGGCGCGGGGCGCGTCGCCCACGCGGCAGGGATGGCTGGCCACGACCTCCGGGGCCAGGGCGAGGAGGCGCTCCATCAGGTGGCGGGCGAAGGCGAGCTCCCCGTGCGCGGTGGCGTGGGGGAGATCGAGGCGTTGCTGCAGGGTGGCCGGGAGGAGGGGGTGGAGGCGCGGCGGCGCGGGGAGGGTGTGGGCGTCCATCCCCATGAGCCACGCCCCGTCGAAGGCGAGGCCGGCCGCCTCCAGCGGGCCGAGCACCTGGACCGGTGCCTCACCCCCCTCCGGCTGGAAGGGGTGCGCGCACAGGCCAGCCAGGCGGTCGATGGCCGCCGCCAGGGAGAGGCGCGGCAGCGCCGGGGCGAGGGCGGCGAAGGCGGCCACGGCCTCGTAGAACGCGGCGCGGGCCTGGACCTCCGCACCGTCCAGGGTACGCGCTCCCGGCCAGCCGGCCGCCTCCAGGGCGGTGATGAAGGCGGCCGCCCAGTGGCCTGGCGGCGCGGCGGCGGGTGCCGGCAATGCCCGGGCGAGACGGCGCAGTCGCGCGGCGGTGGCCGCGGCCCCGCCGGCGGCGGCGCACGCCGCCACGTCCGTGAGCGTCGCCTCGGTGCCGCGGCGGCGCAGGGCCAGCTCCGCCCGGGCGCGGGCCACCGCCTCGTCTTCCCCCAGGAAGGGGCTGGTGAGGAGCGCGGCGGCCCTGGCGAAGGGCTGGGGGCCCGTGGTGGCGTGCAGGGCCGCGAGGGCCGCGGCCACCAGGGGATGGTGGGCGAGCGGTGGCCCGAGGGAGAGGTCGAAGGCGCGCTGGCGTGGCGCCCCGGGGAGGACCGCCGCCGGGGCAAGCTCCGCGGTGAACAGGCGCTCGATCGCCGTGCGGCGCTCCGCCAGGTCGGGGACCACCACGGCCAGACGCACGCCGGGACGCCATTGCTGGCGCAGCCAGTGGGCGCACGCCGCCACCTCCCCCTCCGGGTCGGGGGCGGCCACCCGCACCGCCCGGCCCGGGCGGCGCCGCGGCGCCCACGTGTCGACCGCGGTCCCCGCCTCCGCCAGGGCCGACAGGAGGGCCTGCTCTGCCGGGGTGAGGCGATCGAAGCCCGCGACCACCACCGCCACCGGCGGCCGGCAGGCCCGCCCGGCGAGGGTCTCCGCCACCCGGTCGGCGAGGGTCGCGGGATCGACCCAACCGAGCTCCGCGCAGCGCCGCCGGAAGCGCCCGTGCCAGCGGAGGAAGGCGCGCTCCTCCTCGGTCCAACCCTCCGCGGGCATACGGTAGGCGGCCACCAGCCGCCCCGCCTCCGCCGCCACCGGGGCGAGGCGCGCGGCCTCCAGCAGCGCGGTTCCCTGGCGGCCCCCGAGGTCATCCTCGATCACCGTCTGCCACAGGGCGTCGGCCTGGGTGTCGGTGGGGAGGGTGATCTCGGGCCAGCCCTGCTGCCACGCCCGGCGCAGCCACGCCCCCAGGGGCAGCACGTCGGCTGCGGCCCACGCCTCCCGGCCCCGGCCACGCTGCCACGCATCGTAGGCAGCGCCGATCTCCCGGGCGAGGCGGCGGGTGGCGGTGACCACCACGGCGCCGGCCGCCAGCTTCTCGAAGAGCGCCTCGTCCATGGCGGTGATCATGCCTCGGCGTGGAGCGACGTGGGAGCCCAGGGGCCCTGGCTACCCGCTCCACCGGCCGCAGGCTAGTTCCCCCTCCCCCCGGGAGGGGGCGCTTGCCTGCCACCGCCTGCGCTACCTCCCGGGCGGCGGGGGAGGGACGGCAGGCTACGGCGCCGGCTCGATAAGCCGCACCTCGGTCGCCTCCAGGGCCGCGGCGAGGAGGTCGTCGAGGGCGAGGTGGCGCTCGAGGGCCGCGAGCTGCCGGTCGGTGGAGCGGGTGGCCGGGTCCTTGGGCTCCAGGAAGGAGCAGCAGTCCTCGTGGGGCTCGATGGAGAGGTCGAAGGTGGCGATGCGTTGCGCCTCGGCGATGATCTCCTCCTTGTCCCAGCCGAGGAGGGGGCGCAGGACCGGGATGGGTGAGGCACGATCGACGGCGGTGAGGTTGGCGAGGGTCTGGGAGGCGACCTGGCCGAGGGACTCGCCGGTGACCAGGGCGAGGGCCTTGTCCTGCGTGGCGATGGCCGCGGCGAGGCGCAGCATGGCACGGCGGTAGAGGAGGACGCGAAAGGTAGAGGGGGCGCCGGCGACGATGCGGCGCTGGATCTCCACCAGGGGCACGAGGTGGAGGGGCGCCGGTCCCTGGAAGCGGCCGAGAATCGCGGCCAGCTCCGCCACCTTGGCCTGGGAGGCCGGGTTGGTGTACGGGAAGGAGTGGCAGTGGACGAAGCTCACCCGACAGCCGCGACGCATCATGCGCGCCGCGGCGACCGGCGAGTCGATCCCGCCGGAGAGCAGGCAGACAACCCGGCCGCCAACGCCCACCGGCAAGCCGCGGGGCCCTTCCACCCGGTCCGCGTAGACCAGGGCGCGGCGATCCACCACCTCGATGTGCACGGTCAGGTCGGGGTGGCTGAGGTCGACACGCCGGCCGGTGATCCGGCCGATGTGGGCGCCCACCGCCACGTTGATCCCCTGGGAGTCGACCGGGAACGACTTGTCGGCGCGCTTCGCCCGCACGGCGAAAGTCGCAAACGCCTTGCCCTCTACCACCTGGGCCGCGGCGGCCATGATCGCCGCCAGGGCCGGCGGGGTGGCGAGGGCGTGGGCGAAGTAGGCGATGCCGAACACTCGCCTCAGCCGCTTCTCGATCTCCTCGCGAGGGGTGCCGGCCGGCACCTCGACCAGGTGACGACCAAACAGGCGCCGCACCTCGACCGCGATGTCGGCGGCGAACGCGCGCCGGATGTTGGCGATCAGTTGCCGCTCGAACAGCGGCCGATTGCGCCCCTTGAGGCCGATCTCGCTGTAGTGGATCAGGACGCAGGGGGTGAGCCGTCCGCCGTCGAGGACGGGCGACTCGGCATGGGAGAGCGGTGCCGGCATGGGGCGCAGGGTAACAGAAACGGCGCCACATCACGCCGCGGGCCGATCACCGGGCGCCGGATGCGAGACCGGCCGCTGCGGCGATGGAATAGGACGAGCTTGTCCCACTGGGTGGACAAGGGATCGCGACGGGAAGAGCAGCCGACCCCAGCGTCGAACAGGGCGACCCGCATAGCCATGCCGAGGCACGACCGGCGGACGCCGGCACAGGGAATCCACGCGCGCTGAAGGGAGCTCCTCCCGCACGGCAGGGTACCGACCCGCCGCTGCCTTGACTCCGGACACGCCCAGACCGAGAATCCGCGGCCCTACCGACGCTGCCGGAGTGGTGAAATTGGTAGACGCACTGGTTTCAGGGACCAGCGGGGGCAACCCCATGCCGGTTCGAGTCCGGCCTCCGGCACCAGACCTTCCCCCCTGCGGACGCGCGCACCCGCGCGACGCGATACGGCCATCAGGCACCGAGGCCGTGCCGCGGCCGCGCGAGGCGGGCGGCGTGGGTTACCGGTTCAGCGGGCGCGTGAACGGTGCGATGGTCGGCTCCACCAACCCGCGGAAGTCTTCGAAGGTCATCTCGAAGGCGATCTGGTGGGAGCCGGCGTTGAAGACGATCTCCGGATCCTCCGCAAGGGTGTTGGCGACCACCACCGGCATGTCGAACAGGTTGCCGAACGGTGGCATGGCGCCCAACTCGCAATCCGGGAAGCGGCTCTTGAACGCCTTCTCCTCCGCCAGCCGTACCACGTCGGCGCCCAGAATCGGCCCAAGCGCATCCAGGTCGACCCGTTCGGTGGCCGGTAACACCGCCATCGCCATCTTGCCGTCGGCCTCGAGGATGACCGTCTTCGCCCATGCTCTGCCGGAGATGTGGGTCGCTGCCGCCAGCTCCTGGGAGGTGTAGGCAGGGGAGTGGTGGAGGGTGAGGTAGCGAATCTGCTTCTCGTCGAGGAACGCCTTGAGCTTCTTGGAGAGGGGCATGGCTGACCTCCTGAGAATGTGGGGGTTCCTCTTGAGGATAGCGCACGGCCTGCTCCCCTGCCGCCGGCTGGCGGACGCAGACCATTGATGGCCCCGTCTCCCGCACCCTTCGCTCCACCTTTCCGCCGCCCGGCGGAGGCCGTTATCCTGGCGAGGCATGGTCCATCGGCTGCCCCTCCTCCTGCTGAGTCTCTGTGCCTGCGCCGCGCCAGAGCCACGCGCGCAGGAGCCAAGCGCCGGGTGGTTTAATCAGTTCAACGGCGGACAGATCGAGCGCTTTCCCCTGGATGAGATGCTGGCGACGCCGCGCTTCGCGCGATCGGACAACATCCTTCCGGTCACCCTGGCAATCGGTGCCCACTCCAGCTATCACCTGGTGCAGGTGCGGGATGCGGAGCCGCTACACGTTCACGCCACCCACGACCTAGCCGTGCGCCTGGTGCGCGGTCAGGGCCGGCTCCGTCTCGGCGACCACGACTTCCCGATCGCGCTCGGCGATGCCACCTTCATTCCCCGCGGCGTGCCACACGCGTTCACGAATACCGGGGCAGAACCGGCGGCCCTGCTCGCCACCTTCAGCCCCGCCTTCGACGGCACAGATCGCGTGCTGTTAAATCCCGCAGCCCATTGACGGCACCCGCGGCTACGGTGGACTTGCGCCCTCTTTGAGGAGCAGCCAGTACAAACGCCCCTCGTGGCGCAGGTGGCCGGCCGCCGTGGCGGCCCGTTCGCCCGCGCCCCAGAAGAGGTCCACCCGGCCCGGCCCGCGAATCGCACCGCCCGAGTCCTGGTTGAGGGCGAAGCGACCCAGGGGACGCCAGCCGGCGATGGTCTCGCCATCCTCCGCCACCAGCGGCTGCTGCGTGGTGATGTAGGCGAGCGCCCCCTTGGGGAAGATCGCGCCGTCAGTGGCGATGGAACGCTCCGGTGTGAGGGGAACCCCGATGTTGCCGTACGGGCCGTCGTCGGCCAGGGTGAAGAAGACGTAGCTCGGGTTGGCCATGAGGAGATCACGCGCGCGCTCCGGGTGGGTGCGCAGCCACGTCTTGATCTCCTGCATGGACATGGTCTCGGGGTCGATCTCGCCGGCCTCCAGCAAGATCTTGCCGATCGAGCGGTAGGGGTGGCCGTTGGCGCCGGCGTAGTTGATGTGCCGGGTCGAGCCGTCCGGCAATACGAGACGTCCGGACCCCTCGATGTGCAGGAAGAACGCGTCCACCGGGTCGCGCAGCCAAGCGACCTCCAGGTCACGCCCGGCCAGTGCCCCTTCGTCGATGGCCCCACGGTCCAGGTAGGGGACCAGGCGCCGGCCGGCGAGGCGGCCCTGGAGCGTCCGGCCGCGGTAATCGTCGCGGAATTGCCCGAGGTCGACCGTGATGAGATCGTCCGGGACACCGTAGAGCGGCTGCGCGTAGTCCCCGGACGGGACAAGGGAGCCGCGCACCTCCGGCTCGAAGTAGCCGGTGTAGACCACCCTCCCCCGTCCGTCGGTGCCCACCGACTGGTAGAGGTCGAAACGCTCACGCACGGCGCGATTGAATGCCGTCCGACTCGGTCGCGCCGCCACGATCGTACGAAACGCCTCGAGTGTCGCCCGGAGACGACCCACGGGGAGGCTCTCGCGACCGAAGGCGAGAGGCGTCGCGTCGTCGAGGCGCCGGTAATAGGCGAGGCTCTGATCGAGGGCCGTCACAAGGGAGGTGAGATCCCGGTCGTCGGTGGATTGGGGCACGCGCCGCCACGCCGCCGGCTTCAGGATCTCCTCCGGCGGCGCGACCGGCGGACGGCACGCCGCGAGGTCCAGCACGACGAGGAGGGCGAGACTGCCCACGCACCGCCACCACCGCCGAGGCATCGCCACGGGTGGCCAGACGCGACCACGCGTGAACCGCTGGAGGCTCGGCACACGACGCCAGCCACGGTCGGCGTGCGTCCCCTCGTTGCCGCATACCGCCTGTTCACGATGGGTCATGGATGTCAAGCGGGCCACGAATTTGCAGGGTAACACCACCCCCCTCTCCCTCGCCTACTGGCGATATCCCCCGTACAGTTCCCCACGTTCTTTGGTCACCGATGAGTCAGAGCTTTCCCGCATTTCTCACGATGAAACGCGTTCTACAGGAATGCCACGGTACGGCGTCGCCTCGGCGCCGGACCACGCCAGTGACCCGGCCGGGGACCGGCGACCGGGGGGCGTCGTGAGCGCGCAGCCGAATCTCATCGCCGCCTTGATCACCCTGTTGCGGGATCCAGAGATCAGGGTACACGGTCCCGCCCGCCATAAGCTCCTGGAAATGCGTGACGGTGCCTTGCCGGCCTTGCAGGCCGCCTACCACGTCGAGCGGAATTCAGGAGCACGCGCGCGCATCCTCGCGGTGATCCATTGCGTCCACGCCCTGGAGATGGACGATGAGCTGGCGGCGTTCGCGCGCCAGGACGATGCGGATCTCGATCTCGAGCACGGTTGCGTCCTCCTCGCCAGGGTCACTGACCCCGACCTGAGGCCGGATGCGATCGCTGCCCCCCTCGACGCCCTCGCCGCGGCCCTTGCGCCACGGCTTGCGGGGGTCACGGAGCCGGTGGACCGGATCGAGGTGCTCAGCCGTTATCTGTTCGTGGAGTGCGGCTTCCACGGCCAACAGGTCGCGTGCGACGACCCGGACCACAGCTCCCTGAACCGGGTGGTGGAGCGGCGCAAGGGGCTGCCCATCTCCCTATCCGCAGTGACGATCCTGACGGCGCGCCGCCTCGGCCTGCCGATCTGCGGGGTCAACATGCCGGGCCACTATATCGTCAAGTACCGCCGCGGGAACGGCGACGACATCCTGTTCGACCCGTGGGGCGGTGGGGAGATCATCAGCCGCCAGCACTGTGCCGACCTGGTTGGGAGTTGGGGGGTCGTCCTGGAGGACCATCACCTCGACGTGACCAGCGACCGTGCCACCCTGCAACGCATGTGCCGCAACCTCATCCGGCCCTTCTGGCGGCGCAACGATCACCAGCGTCTCGGCCATGTCGTGCGCTTCCTGCACATGCTGGAAGAGGAAGGCGGCGACTCGCCCTGGGAGTGACGGACCGCGTGCCGCCGCGAGTCTGGCGCCCGTAAGGTGAGTGCACGTCGTTGAGTACTCGCGAACGCCGTCAATACTTGACCAATTGATTCCCTCATTCTTACTGAGCTGAGGAGACCCATGGCCATCCTGAAGACCGCGAAGATGGGACACCCGGTCCTGCGCACCACGGCGGACCCGGTCAATCCCGACGACATCTTGGAAGACGGCTTCCAGCAGCTCATCGATGACATGATCGAGACGATGCACGAGTACGATGGTGCCGGCCTTGCTGCACCCCAGGTCCATGAAGGCGTGCAACTCGCGGTGATCGAGATGCGGGAGAACCGACGCTATCCCGAGGCCCCGACCATCCCCCTGACCATCCTGATCAACCCGGTGGTCACACCCCTCACGGATGAACGGGTGGCGGGGTGGGAGGGGTGCCTCTCCCTCCCGGACCTACGGGGTCGCGTGTGTCGCTACCGGGCGATCGAGGTCATGGCCCTGGACCGCGAGGCCCAACCAATCTGCTTCTCGGCTGAGGGTTTCCTGGCCACGGTGATTCAGCACGAGGTCGACCACCTCAACGGCATCCTGTTCGTCGATCGGATGACCGACCTACGCTCCCTCTCCTACCTCGCCGAGTACGAACGGTACTGGTGCGGCCCGGTCCCTACGCCGTGCTCGTAGGCGGGCCTGTGGCCCGCCAGGGGTTAGGGACTAGGAGTTAGGGGCTAGGGGGTCGATGGCCGCCCGGCGGGTGGCCAATGAAGATGCCGTTGGGACACTCGCCCTGCAACGATAGGGCGCCGGCCCGCGCACCGATCCCTACCTCCTAGCCCCTGGCGCGCCGACAGGCCACGTCACGACTTAAGGCGGCCGAGGGCGAAGTCCAACTCCACCTGGGCGAGGTTGTGATCGTAGCGCGCCTGCAGGGCGGAGAGCCGTGCGGCCAGCAGGGCGGTGTCGGCGTCCAGCACCTCGACGATGGTGGTGACCCCGCCCTTGTAGCGGTTGTGGATGATGCGCTGGCTCTCCTCCGCCTGATCCACCGCCTCGGTGGTGACGCCGATCCGCTCCCGCGCCTGCTGCAGGGACAGGAAGGCTTGGCGCACCTGGAGCTCGATGCCGTTGCGCAGGCGCTCCTGCTGCGCCTCCATCTTGCGCGTCTCCAGCGTCGCCCGCTCCACCTGCGCCGCAGTGATGAAGCCGTCGAACAGGGTCCAGTTGGCCATGGCGGCGAGGAAGTAGCTGTCGCCGTCGCTGAATAGGTCACCGAGACCGCGGTCATTGAAGTCGTAACTGGCCATGAGGCCGGCGGTGGGATGGTACCCGGCCTTGGCGTAGTCGATCCCCTTGCGGGTCGCCTCGGTGCCGAAGATCACCTGCTGGAGGTCGGGACGATCCTTCAACGCGCTCTTGATCAGGTCGGCGAGGCCGTGGAAGAGGGGCACGTACGCGAGGTCGGCCTGGATGGAGAACTCGCGACCCTGGTCGACCCCCATATAGTGACTCAGGGCGGCCTTGGCGAGCTTGACCTGGTTCTCCGCGATGATCTGGGTCTCCCGGGTCTTCGCCAACTGGACGTTGGCGGAGAGGACGTCCGAGCGCACGACCACCCCGGCGCCGTAGAGATCCTGGGCGGTCTTCACGTGAGCCTCCAGGGTCTTTACCGCCTGTTTGGCCACACGCAACCCACGCTGGGCGAGGATGACCCCGTAATAGGTACGCACCACGTCGAATACCACCTCCTGGCGCACCCGCTCCAGCGCCGCCGCCTGGGCCTCCTTACCCAGCCGCGCTTGCTCACCGGCGGCGGTAAGGCGCCCGCCGGAATAGAGCGCCTGCTCGATCTGGACCTTGGTATTGAAGTCGGTGCTCGGCGTCGGCTCGTTGATCTGGTCGGGGTCGGCGAACCGCTGGAACATCGCCTGATCCCACCGCTCTTGCCCGAACTCCTGAAAGAGCTTCCACGCGGAGTGGTCGGTACGGGTGACCATCTCACTCACCGTGATCTTGGGAAACATGTGGCCGCGTGCCTCGCGGATCCGGGTGGCCGCCACGTCGACGTCGATCGTGGCCACTCGCAGGTAGGGGCTACGCTCCATCGCCGTGTCGATCGCCTCGGAGAGAGAGAGGGGCGGCGCGCCGTAGCTCTCCTCCAGACCATGCTCGCTGGGAATCACCGACCGCAGGGCCCAGTCGATGGCGCCGGTCTTGGCAACGGTTTCCGCGGCGGACGCCGGCTGCATGACAACCACAGAGACGATGGCGATGGTGAGGAAGCTAATGCACCGCATGAGATGGCTCCGGCAGGTCGATCCAGGAAAGGAAGTTCCAGGGTAAAGATTAGAGAGAGGGGTTGCTACCGCTGTCAAGGAAGGCGGTGCCGTTCGCGGACGCCGTACGCGCGCGAAGGCCCGGGATCGCACCGCAACCGTGTGTTACCGGCGGAATCCCCTCCCTTGTCCCGACGATGGCGCCCTCCCCCGACAAGAAGTGCGGCTCAAGTTTCCTTATTTAGCCAACGACAAGGTTTCAAGAGCCGAACAAAACGGTAAGGTTTCGCTACGCGGCCATTTTCCATGTCGTGAGGCGGAATGGTTCGGGGGGCGTGGAAACCCCAAAACGGCGAGGAGCAGCGATGAAGTTGGTGCGGTGCCGGGTCCAGAAATCCGACGACGGACTCTTCGAGCCCGACTTCCGGTACATCCCAGTGGATGAGTTCCACCTGTGGAAATACATGATGGAGGCCAAGCACGGCCTCGCGGTGGACGAGCCTCAGGTCATGCTGTGGGTGAGTCAGGAGGAGTACGACGGCCATCGCGACTTCTACGACCGCTTCCCCCGACTGCCGGTGACCCGGGTCTCCTTCCTAAACCCGTGCGAAGGGCTGGAGACCCTCTGCCCGGTAACCCGCTATTTCGCCACCGACAACGCCGGCGAGCTCACCCGATTGTTGGTCGGCCACTACAAGGGAACGCGGGTGGAGGAGCCGGATATCGTGAAGAAGACCGGCTATTGCCTGGTCCACGCCGCCGACGAGAAGAAGGAAGAGACTCACGTCGACTAGCTAGGGTAGGAGACGTTGCCCCCTGCCGAGCGCCAGCGCCGCGGCCAGGCGCTGACCGAGATCCGTGCGGGCCTCCTCGATCGCGTGGACCAGGTCGCGACCGCCGGCAAGGCCCACGGCGATCGCCGCCGTCAGGGCGCAGCCGGTCCCGTGGACCGCGACGGCCAGTCGGGGGCCGCGAAACGGCCGGGGCACATTGCCGCCATGGAGCCAGTCGACCACCTCGGGCCCGATCGCGTGGCCGCCGGTGACCAGCACGGCCCGAGCGCCCAGGGCGAGCAGATCGCGCGCGGCCGCGTGCACCTCGTCCTGGGTCGCCACCGGCCGGCCGGACAGCAGCGCCAGTTCCGGCAGGTTGGGGGTCACGAGGGTCGCCAGCGGTAGGAGGCGGTCGATCAACGCGGCGCGTCCCGGCTCGTCGAGCAGGGAGGTGCCGCCGGTCGCGGCGAGGACCGGGTCGAGGACCACGGGCAGACCGGGCCGGGCGGCCAAGAAGTCGGCGACCACCGCCACGTTGGCGCGACTGCCGAGCATCCCGATCTTGACCGCGGCGAGGCGCAGGTCGCCCGCGAGGGCCACGAGCTGTTCCGCCAGGAGCGCGGCGTCGACGGTGCGGGTCGCCCTCACCACGGCCGTGTCCTGCGCGGTCACCGCGGTGACCGCGCACACACCATATCCCCCCAGCCGGGCGATGGTGCGGATATCGCCCTGCACCCCGGCACCGGCGGTGGGATCGGAGCCCCCGATCGTGAGGACAACCGGCGGCGCGGGATCACCCATGGTCATGGCGGGGAGAGGGAAAGGCGGCGCAGAAGAGTGCGGCCCCACCCGGCCGGTAGAGCCCACGGATCGCGGCCACTCCGTGGACGCCGGTGGCGGCCACCTCCGACAGATGGGACTCGTCGACCCCCCCCAGGGCGAAGATGGGCAGGCTCGTGGTCGCCAGCACCGCACGCAGGGCGGCGAGGCCTGGCGGCGGGCCGTACCCGGCCTTCGAAGGCGTCGGGTAGACAGGTCCGAAGACGGCGAAGTCGGCACCCGTGTCGGCGGCCACCGCCACCTCCGCTGCGTTGTGGCACGACACGCCGATCAGGGCCGCGCGACCGACCTGGCCGCGGACCACCGAGACCGGCAGCCCCCCCTGGGGGAGGTGGACCCCGTCCGCGTCGGCGAGGCGCGCAATATCCGGCCGGCCGTTGATCAGCAGACGCGCGTCGAAGCGGTCCGTAAGGGTGCGCAGGCGGCGGGCGACCACCAGCAGATCGCGATCCGGCAGGTGCTTCTCCCGGAGCTGGACCAGCCGGACCCCCGCGGCCAGGGCATCGGCCACGGCGGTCAGGTCGACCTCCGGCCCGGGTGCGGTGCCGTCGGTGATCAGGTAGACGCGGGGGAGTTTCCGGTCGCGGTCGGCGGAGAGGCCGGATGGCTGCGACGGGCCGGACATCGCGCTGGGAGTCCAGGAGGGGTTAGGGGTTGGGGGTTAGGGGTTAGGGGTTAGGGAAGGACAGTCCTTCGGACTGAAGAAAAGTTGCTGGGCGTTTCCCACGAAGCGATCTGCTGGCCGCGCAGCGGCCATCCACCCCTATCCCCTATCTCCTAACCCCCTACCGCACCACCCCCTCCAGGGGGGAGCTGGCGGTGGCGTAGAGCTTGCGTGGGATGCGGCCAGCGCGGTAGGCGAGGCGTCCCGCCTCGATACCGAGGCGCATGGCCCGAGCCATGACGATCGGGTCTTTGGCACCGGCAATGGCGGTGTTCATCAGCACCCCGTCGGCCCCGAGCTCCATCACCACGGTGGCGTCGGAGGCGGTACCCACGCCGGCATCGACGATGATGGGCACCGTGGCCTGCTCGAGGATGATGCGCAGGTTGTAAGGGTTGCACACCCCGAGCCCGGAGCCGATGGGTGCGGCCAGGGGCATGACCGCCGCGGCCCCGGCATCGGCCAGTTTGCGCGCCATGATCGGGTCATCGTTGGTGTACGGCAGGCAGGTGAATCCCTCTTTCACGAGGATGCGCGTCGCCTCCAGGGTGGCCTCGGCATCGGGGAACAGGGTCTTGTCATCGCCGATCACCTCGACCTTGATCAGGTCGGTGAGCCCGGCGGCCCGGGCGAGACGGGCGGTGCGCACGCACTCGTCAACGGTGTAGCAACCCGCGGTGTTCGGCAGGATGGTCGTGCGCTCCAGATCAATGTAATCGAGGAGGTTGTCGCGCGCCGGGTCGGTGATGTTCACCCGCCGCACGGCGACAGTGATCATCTCCGCACCCGAGGCATCGAGGGCCGCACGGGTCTCGGCGAAGTCCTTGTACTTGCCGCTGCCGACGATCAGCCGGGATTGGAAGGTGTAATTGCCGATGCGCAGGGAGTCGTTAGTCATGGCTGGGAGTCAAAGGAGGGGAATCGGATTAGCCGCCGCCGACCAGGGTGACGATCTCGACCACATCACCGGCACTCAGGGGCCGCACCAGGGACTCGCCCCGCTCCAGGAGGGTGCGGTTGTGCTCCACCACCACCCGCTCGGGATCGAGGTTCAGGGCGGCCAGGAGGGTCTCGACGGTGGTCTGGTCACCGCAGGTGTAGGGCGCGCCGTTGAGTTGGATGTCCATGGTCGCGTCGGGGCCTCGGACTCGGATCATCATCCCACACCGCCCGAGAAGAGGTGCGGGGCGAGGCGGGCGACCAGCTCCGCGCAGGTCACCCCGTGGAAGAGCAGGACTTTATCACGGCTCGCCGCACCACGCTGCACCTCGATGGCGGAGCGGGGCACCCCCACGAGCTTGGCAAACAGGGCGACGCAGGCGACGTTGGCCCGCCCGTCCACCGGCGGGGTGGTAAGGAGCACCTTCACCGCCACGCCGTGCAGCCCGGCGAGCCCGGTGCGGCTCGCCCGGGGTTGAACCCGCACCACGAGGTGGGCGCCGGCGGTGGCGTCGCGGCACGGTAGGGACATCACCCGAGGCGGTGGCCGAGGTCGCGCAGGGTCTCCACCACGAAGAGGTCGAGAAACAACAGGGCGAGCAACGCCGCGAGGGGGGTGAAATCGATGCCGCCCATGGTAAGCCACGGCGCCCGGGCGCGAATGCGGGTGAGGATCGGGTCGGTGACCGCGTGCAGGATGCGGACGATCGGGTTAAACGGGTCCGGGTTCACCCACGAGATCACCGCTTGAAATATCAGCACCAGATAGAGGACGAAGATGACCGCGTGCAGGATGGTGGCCACGGCCAGGAGCAGGTTTCCGAGGATGAACATCGCGAACTCCGATGGGACGAGACAGAGGGTGTGGAGCGGGGATTACGGGTTGTGCGGGAGTGTTCCACCCAGCTCGCGGGAGCGGGCCGCAGCGGCACGGACGGCCTCCCCCAGGGCGGCACGCACGCCGCCACGTTCCAGGGCGGCGAGGCCGGCGGCGGTGGTGCCGGCCGGGGAGGTCACCTGCTGGCGGAGCACCGCCGGGTGGGCACCCGGCTGCAACGCGAGGGTGGCGGCGCCGCGCAGGGTCTGGGCCGCGAGCTCCAGGGCGAGGGCGGCGGGTAACCCTTCGCGGACCCCGGCATCGGCCAGGGCCTCGATCATGACGAAGGCGTAGGCCGGACCGCTCCCGGAGAGACCGGTGACCGCGTCCAGCGCCCCCTCGTCGACCTGGGCGACGCGGCCGACCGCAGAGAGCAGGGTGGCGGTCACCTCGATGTCTTCCCCCCGGACCCCGGGACCGGCGGCAAATGCGCTCATTCCCTCGCCGATGAGGGCCGGGGTGTTGGGCATCACCCGCACCACTCTCGGGCTACCCAGCCCCGCCGCCAGTCGCGCGATAGGGATACCGGCGGCGACGCTGATCCACAGGTGTTGGTCACCACCCAACGAACGGATATCGGCCAACAGCGCATCGATTTGTTGCGGCTTCACCGCCAAGACGATCACGGTGCAGACGCCGACCAGCTCCGCGAGCGCGGCGCAGACCTGGGCACCGTGGCGCGTAGCGACCGCCGCGAGGCGCGTCCGGTCGAGGTCGAACAGGTACGCCTGGTGGCCTGCGGCGCTGAGCCCCCGGGCCAGCGCCTCCCCCATGTTCCCGACCCCGACCACACCGACCTTCATCGCTGAATCCTCATGCCGGAAGCGGTCCCGATTGGCACGATCGTTGACACCTTCGGAGACCGTGTGACAACGTCCCACGGTTGCAATTTGTCGATACCGTGCCCCACCCGGGTAAGGATTTCAACGGCTGCGACGGTCACCGGTAGGCCATTCGCGGGGAACGACCGTGCGGTCGCCCCCGTGGCCTCGGCTGTCGTCTGCCCTCTGATTAGGAATAGGCGCATGGCCACAGTCGTCGTCGTAGGCACCCAGTGGGGAGACGAGGGAAAGGGGAAGATCGTCGATCTCCTCACCGAGCACGCCGACATCGTCGCCCGCTATCAAGGGGGACACAACGCGGGCCACACGGTCATCAACGATGCCGGCCGATACATCCTCCACCTCATCCCCTCCGGCGTCTTCTCGGCCGGGAAGGAGCTGGTGATCGGCAACGGCGTGGTGATCTCGCCCTCGGACCTGCTCAACGAGATCGAGGCCCTGACGGAGCGAGGTCTACGCCTGAAGGGACGCCTCTACATCAGCGATCGGGCGCACGTCATCATGCCGTGGCACGTGGTAATCGATCAGGGCGACGAGCGGCACGGCGGCGGCACCAAGATTGGCACCACCGGCCGCGGCATCGGCCCCACCTACAGCGCCAAGATGGCCCGGACGGGGATCCGCATGGGCGACCTCCTGTGGCCGGAGGTCCTGAAGGCGAAGATCGACAAGATCCTGCAGGAGCTGAACCCCCTGCTGGTGCAGCGCTACGCCACGCCGGCCCTGAAGGGGGAGCAGATCTGCCGCGCCTATCACGAGTACGGCACGCGGCTGCGCGAGTTCATTACCGACACGGTGGCGGTGGTCCAGAAGGCGTACCGCGAGGGCCGCAATCTGTTGGCAGAAGGGGCCCAGGGGACCCATCTCGACATCGATCACGGCACCTACCCGTTCGTCACGTCGTCGAGCTGCGTGGCGGGCGGCGCCTGCACCGGGCTCGGCCTTGGTCCCACGCAGATTGATGCGGTCGTGGGTATCGCCAAGGCGTACACCACCCGCGTGGGTGAAGGCCCCTTCCCGACCGAGCTCCACGGCGAGCTGGGGGTGCGGCTGCAACACACCGGCGGCGAGGTGGGGGCGACCACGGGCCGCACGCGGCGGTGTGGCTGGTTCGACGTCGTGCTGGTCCGGCGGTCGGTGCAGCTCAACGGGCTCACCTCCCTGGCGCTGACCAAGCTCGACGTCCTGGACGACTTCGAGACCATCAAGGTGTGCACCGGTTACCGCTACGGCAAGAAGACCCTTGAGGAGTTCCCCTCGCAGGAGAACGTCTTGCAGGATTGCGAGCCGATCTACACGGAGTTACCCGGCTGGCAGACGGCGACCCACGGCATCACCTCCCTTGGCAAACTACCGGCGCGAGCCCGCGAGTATGTGGCCGAGCTCGAGAAACTGGTCGGCACCAAGATCTCCATCATCGCCACCGGCCCGGAGCGTGCCGCCACGATCGTCAACGACCTCCCCTTCTAAACCTCTCCCCGGAGAGAATTGCCGGCTCGGGGAGGCGCCGATACACTCGCGGATCGTTTCCCGGGGAGAGAGCCGTTAGCTCAGTTGGTAGAGCAGCTGCCTTTTAAGCAGCGGGTCGAAGGTTCAATCCCTTCACGGCTCACCAACCAGGCAGCCCAACACGACCGCGCGCATCGACAGGAGCCTACTCGTCCCCATCGTCTAGTCAGGCCTAGGACACCGCCCTTTCACGGCGGCGACAGGGGTTCAAATCCCCTTGGGGACGCCAATGGAACACCCCTCACTCATCTACCTGTAGGTTTGCATCGGGCGAATAGCTCAGCTGGGAGAGCATCGGCCTTACAAGCCGAGGGTCACAGGTTCGAGCCCTGTTTCGCCCACCAAAATCAAAGGGTTACGAGGCGCCCCGGCGGCCTTCTCGCCGTTGTCCCTTCTATGTCCCTTTCGACCGTCGATTTCAGCACCGGCCGCGCGGGTGTAGACGGCGCCGATCTTGGCCAACGCGGCTTGACGGTGTTCCGGTGCCAGGTGGGCGTAGCGCAGGGTCATGGTGAGCGTCTTGTGGCGCATCAGCTCGCGCACCGTGTTCAGGTCCACCCCCGCCATGACCAGGTGCGAGGCGAAGGTGTGGCGCAGGTCGTGGAAACGGAAGTCCTGGATGCCCGCCATCTCTAGGGCGTCGCTCCACGCCCGCTTAACGTCCGTAAGCTGGCCTTGCCGGCCGGGGAAGACGTGAGGGTTGCCGGCCACCCTCGGCACGGTGGAGAGGGCGAGCCACACCTCGTCGTTGAACGGGAGCCGTGCCGTGGTGCCGTCCTTGGTCTCGCGCAGGGTGAGGATGCGGTTGTCCTTGTCCACGTCCTCCCACCGCAGGCCGAACAGCTCCCCGCGCCGTAGGCCGGTATTCACCGCCACGGTGATGAGCGAGCGCAGCCACCGGTTGCCGCGCTTCTTCTTGCCGTCGGCGTCCACGACGTCCCCGGAATTCAGCCGGGTGGCGGCCTCCAGCAGTCGGGCGAGCTCGCTTTCCGTGAGGAACCGCACCCGCTCGTTGTTCTCCCGCAGGGTACGCACGCCCCGGCAGGGCGACTCGCCCAGGTGGTTCCAGGCGATTGCCTTGTTGAACATCGCCCGCAGCAGCGTGAAGCAGCGATTCACCGTGGCGGGGGCGTGGTCGGAGCGTAGGGCCACCTTCCAGCGTTCCACCTCGGCGCGGGTCACCTCGTCGAGGGGCTGGTCGCCGAAGGCCGGCTCGATATGGGAGCGGAACCGCTGAATATCGTCCTTCCACGCCCGCTTGGAAGCCTTGCTCCAGGGCAGATACTCCGCCTCGAAGAACACGGCGACGGTGGCGAGCGCCTTCTTGGCGCGCTTGGGCGTGAAGATGAACCCCTCGTGTTCGACGGCCGTCTGTCGGTCCCGGAGGAGGGCCATGGCACCGGCCAGGGTCTTCCCCTGGCTCACCTTCCCCACGGTCTCCTCCACCAGCTTGCCGGCCGCGTCGGTGTAGCGGATGAACCACGTCCCGTCCCCTTCGGCGCGGGCGCGGTAGCGGATGCCGTGCTCCTGGATCTGCTCACCCACGCGAAGCTTGCGCCGCTCGCGGTCGACGAGCTTGCTTTGCTTGGCCATCTCACACCTCCGGGGGAAGGCGGCGGATCACCCCCGCGTTGAGCTGGACGAGCCGGCCGTGGGCCAGCTCAACCAGGGCGCCGGTGTCATGGGCACCGTTGGCCAGGGTCCTCGTGACGGTGCCTTTGATCGTGGCGCCTTCGGGGAGGTGCCCGGCATAGAGCCGGCCTTGGGGGACGTTCGGGGTGGTGGTGATGTTCACGGTACGGCCTCCTTCAAAGTGCGGGAGGCTCTGGCGCAAGCGGTGGGGTACACTCCCCACCAGCCCGGCCCAGCGTCTTCCCGCTGGTTGGGTGAGAGGCTCGGCGCGGGTGGGTAGCCCGCCCGGGCCTCGCTTGTCAGAGGGGAGTATAGCGCCGCTCCTGCTCGATCTGCGCCCCTTCCAGGTCCACGCGGTCGGGATCGGGCGCCTCGGTGGGCCGGCCCACGGTGTAGCTCAAGAGGATCTTGACGGCGGCCAGGTCGCCCTTTTTCGCCTGCTCCACCAAGGTGGTGGCGATCGCCCGGAGGTCCTCCTCCGTCACGGCGGCCAGCAGGGCCGAACGGAGCGCGGCCACCCGCCGGGCGTAGGGATTGCCAGGGCCACCGGCGTGGCCTTTCTGGAAGGTGCCGTTGGCGTTGCGGTTCTCCATGGCCATTACCTCCCTTTGGTGAGGGGGACAAGGGAGGGGTTGGAAAAACCCTCGGGATTTTCCCTCACCCCGTCCGGAAATTCGGGGAGTTTTCGGATCTCGCCAGGGCGCGGGCGCCTCGCCAGAGGGTAAACGCCAGCGCGGCCAGGTCGAGGAGCCGCTCCTCGAACTCGTCCACCGGGGCCTCCTCCAGGCGCAAGGCGACGCGGGCGGTGAAGGACAAGAAGTCGTCGGGGATCTCGGACATGGGGCTAGAAGGGGATGTTATCGCCGTCCATGCCGGGGATCGAGCCGGCCGCGAGTCCCGGTGGTAGTGCGGCCGCGGCTCGCGCTGGCTTGCCCCCGGAAGGCCGCACAGTGGCGGCGCCGTGGACGTCCTCGGCCACCACTTGCCAGCTTACTTTCTCGGTCCCGTCCTTGGCCGTCCACCGATTGCGGGACAGCGAGCCGGAGACGGCCACTAGGTGGCCTTTCTTGCAGCGTAGGAGGTCCTCAGCGGCCCTGCCGAAGGCCACCACAGAGAACCACTCGGTCTCGGGTGTCTCGCCGTTGTAGGGCGTCACGTCCACGGCCAGGGAGGCGCGGGCCATGGACTTGCCGCTCTTGGTGGTGAGCGATTGCGGATCTTGGCCGAGGCGGCCATAGGCGGAAATGCGGATCATGCGGGGAGCACCTCCTCGATCCGGGCGGCCGGGCCGAAGCTCATCTTCGCCAGGTGGGCAGCCTGCACCTTGGCGGCCAGGTTCTCGGGGCGGAGCTTGAGCAGCTCGCGCACCTCGTCGGTGGTGTAGACGGGGAGCCCGTCCCCGGGTCCGGGATCGCCCGTGGCCACCAACCAGAGGTCGCAGTCCAGGAGGCGGGAGCGGATTTTGATCCGAGCGCGGTGGCGGTCCACGTCCGCGAAGGTCCAGCCGAGCACCTCCTCGCAGGTGGGCACCGGCCGGGTGAGGTAGGCCAGGATCTCCGCCTTATGCGCGCGCAGCTCGGCCATGAGGTCGTCCGACAAGGGGGCGGGCGCCTCCACGGTGAGCTTGTCGCCCCCCTCGGGGATCAACCGGCCGCCGGCACGGGTCACGGCCTGGAGCAGGTCGCCGGTGCTCATAGGGCCCCCCGCCACGGCTGCGCCGCTTCGGCGCAGGGATCGTTGTCTTTCTCCACCGCGTCGGCCTCCGGATCGGCTAGCACGGCGGCGAGGTAGCCGTCGTCGAGGGGTGGCGGCGCCTCCGTTCCGCTTCCGATACCCCCCTTTGCTCCGGAGGGGGGGATTCTATCCGGAACACCGGAACAAACCTTATCTGTCAACGTGTTAGGTGATTTTCGATCCGGAACACCGCCCCCCTCTGTTCCGGATAATAGATCGAGTAAGTCATTGGTTTCATTCAATGTTCCGGATGTTCCGGATAGAATAGGGGTGGCGGGGGACGAAGGGGTATTCGGTGCCGGTGTTCCGGATAGCAAGGGGACGTAGCGAGTGAACGCCTCTTGGAATTGCTCCCGCGTGAACCCCTGGAGCGCCCCTTCTGCGAAGCGGATTTTCTTCGACTTGATCCCGAACGGCCCTAGTCGTTTGGCGAGCTGGCGGGGTGTGATTGGCGAGCTGCGGTGATAACTCGCCCAGCGCCGCTCGGGGTCGCTGACCAACCTCTCGATTAGCTCGGTAGTGCCCAGGCGGTCGGTGCCGTCGAACACCGCGCGAATGTCTTTGAGCAGCTCAACCCCAACACTTGCTGCGGCCTCCTCCTTGCCCGACAGCTTGAGCGCGGCCTCCCGCGCCAGCTCGGGCCAGTCGCCCCCTGCCGCGTCGGCGATCGCCAGGATCGCCTCGAAATTGTCCTGCGCCCGGTCATGAAGCTCCTCCGGCAGCTCCGGGCGGGCGTGGCGGATCGCCTCGCGGTGATCCTCCGCCCACCGTGCGAGCCTTGATTGCAGTTCGTCGAACAGGCCGGCCTTCGCATACCGGAGCCGCTCTACCCGCTCACTCGGCAGCTTGCGACGAAGGGGAAGGACAACAGCACGATCCTCGATCGTCCCCGCCAGGTCGCCAATTCCAGCAATCGCCTTGGCGCCCCAGGTACTGAAGCGTCGGGGCGCGAAATCCTCCCCTTCGCAACGCACCACAAACGCGGCCTCTCGCGCGTGGCCAGAATCAATTACGCCCCTCAACGCTTCGTCGTCGCGCAAAAAAGAATCTGCTTCGTCGATAAGAAGCGTTGGTGCCCAAGCCTCGATTGCCCGGAAGAGCGCGGGAGAAGAAATGTTCGACGCGGCGATTGGGCGATGCGTGAGGCGGCTCAAGAGGGTGAGAAGTACCGTCTTGCCGCACCGCTTTTCGGGAGACTGCAAGGCCAAAAGCGGCGCAACATGAACGACGTCCATGAACCAGGTCATAGCGGCCCAAAGCGTGGCCGCGATCGCGGCCTCTTTCTCGCACACCACGAATCGACGAACCGTGGCTGCGATCTCGGAGAACAACTTCGCACCGTCCACCGGCTCGGGCCACGGCGTCCCCTCGGGGAACACCATGGCGCCCGTCTTCTCCTCCGCCGGCCGGGCCGCTTTCACCTCGGCGTCGAGGGTGCCCAACCGCACCTTGAGTCTCTCGGCCTCGGCCTCGCGGATGCGGTCGTATTCGAGCGGCGAGAGGGCAGCGAGCCGGGCAATCGTGGCGCGGTCGTCGTGCCCTTCGGGGTGGTTTCGTTCGTCCGCCTTGGCGATCGAGGCGACGACGCCCATCAGCTCCGCGTCGTCCAGCAGCGGCCGATTTTTCAGGTTCCAGCCGCGCAGGAACACCAGCACCTCCTCGGGGCTCTTGCCCTCCCCGATCAACCGCCCCGCGAGTCTCGCGGCCGCGGCGTTGCGGCTGCCCTCGGCCACCCCTTCGGTGAGCTGGGGGCGATCGCGCAGGAGGGTGTCCAGCCCACCCGCAACGCGCGGCGGGGCTTCCGTGTCGATCCCGAACGCGGCGCAGAAGTCGGCGAAGGGGATCGACAACCCCGGCCCCGCTTCGAGCAGGCGGGTTCGGTACGGCTCGCCCTTCAGGTGCCAGAACCCAGGCAACCGCATGACGCGCGGCAAGTCGTGGATGGACGGATCGCTGCCGTACTTCGCGGCCAGTGCCTTCTGCACCGCGCCGAACTTTTCCAGGGGCGCGCCGTCGACTTTCCAGTAGCTATGCCACCGGCCGGGTGACGATTCAACGACGAGCTGCGGCGCAAGCGGCGCGGCCCGCACCGGCTCCAGGGGCGCGCCGTCGAGGTCCACAAACAAGGCGCGAACCTGTTGAATGTCGCAAGCGGCGCGGCCTCTGCCATTCGTGGCGTTTACGGTGACGAAAACCCCCGCGCCGGCGGCGTTGAGCTTGGCCAGCGTCTCGGCGTGCTCGTCGAGGGTGCCATGCAGTACCCGCGCCAGGTGGGGGCTCTTGGAGCTCTTCGAGTCGTCGAACGTCTGAAACGTGAAGCCGGCCGCCTCCTCGTCGAGGAGGGCGAGAAACCGCCCGGCTTCAATGAGATCGGGCGACGTGTTACTATCGCCTCGCGCCTGCCCAGACGCAGCTCTACGACCCTCCACCTCTCGCCGGGGGTGGGGGGCTTCGTGTGGATCGGCCATCGCTCAGTCCTCCCCACGGCTGCCGTTCGTGGTGGCCAGCTTGGACCGTGAGCCCGGTTCGCGGGCGTTGAGCAGGCGGCCTTGCGCGGTCGAGAGAACGACTCGCGATTCGAGCCACTCGCGCACCTCGCGGCGGCGATAGAAGACGGCCTGCCCGATCTTGAGGAAGGGGGGGCCACTTCCGTCACGTCGCCACAGCGCCAACGCGCCCGGGGTTTTGCCGAGCGCTCTTGCCAACATTCTGTGCGGGATCAGCTCGTCCGCATCACCGATCAAAACATCCATTTCGCCATCTCCTTCCGTTGCCGATTGATTTCGACAAACGAGAAGGTAGGGCGCACGCGCCGTAGTGTCGGCCCGTAATCGATCCCGATTTTTTCGGGGTATCGATTACGGGTTGCGTAGAGGTGGCTCGAAGGTAGCGAGGCTGTCCGCCTTCGCCTCGTTGAGGAGAGTACGAACCGCGCGGGTGAGCTGCTCTTCAAGCTTCTTGGGCTCGCCAGGATCGCGGCCGGTCCCGTCCCAGGTCCTGGCTTCTGCGAGGCGTCCCCACAGGGGGTCCCCCGGCCACAACACCTTGGCAATCTCCAGCAGGGTGGGCGAGCGGGCGGAGACTTTCGCCGGCCAGTCGGGATCGGAAGCGTCCCACTCCACTACCCCCGTCACCTTGGCCACCGTGCGCAGGTAGAGCGCCGTCAGCCGGCGGTGATAGACGGAGCCGGCGGCCACGCCGGGCCACCACTTCCCCCCGTCGGCCTTGCGCCCCTCGGTGGGCGGATCGGGCAGCCCCAGGGCCTCGCGGCGCTTCTCCTTGTGCCGGGTGATGGCGCGGTAGGCTTCGAGTACCTCCGCCTCACTGGTGCCTACGTCCACTCGAATGGCGCCCAGGGAGCGGCTCAGTAGCTCCATGCCCATGTCGGTGAGGGCGTCCTCGGACAGCGCGGGGAGCAGTCCCTTGCCGAATTCCCAGTGAGCCATAGCCAGGCCGAAGAATCCGCGCAGGTGGTCCGGGTGCGGCTGGGGGCGAGGCAGCGGGGGGCCGCCCCAGGGAGGGCCTCCCCCGGTCGCTACCCGCAGCGCGTCGTCGAGGGGGAGGTTGGAATGGCCGGCACGGATGCCGCGCAGGTGGTCGGCGTAGGCCAGCCCCTCCCGGTCGGTGCGCGGGGTGGGGCGTTTCTTGGCCATGTCCGCTCCTTCCTGCGGCCTTCAAGGTGGACGGCGCCCAGCCCGGTGAAGGAGCCGGGGTGTCCCCGCCGGTAGCTGGCCGGCAGGTAAGGGCGCCGATTCTGTCCCTTCTATGTCCCTTTTGAGGGTACGTTTCGGGTGGTGTTGCGTCTAGTCGGGTTGCGAGGGTGGGTGTACAAGGTATTGTTTTTATTCATAGAATCGTATCCGGTTCGATCTGGTCATTGGTCCATTTTCGCTCTTACAAGCCGAGGGTCACAGGTTCGAGCCCTGTTTCGCCCACCAAATGTAGGTATTCACAAACCGATTTCCGGGCTAACATTCTGGCGTGACATGGCCGTTGGTTGGCCCGCGTCACCCATCCTCTGCGGAGATCCCTTTGGAGCGGTAGTTAAGTTGGTTATAACGCCGGCCTGTCACGCCGGAGGCCGCGGGTTCAAGTCCCGTCCGCTCCGCCATGTCGAAAGGGGGCGCTGCCAAGATTGGCAGCGCCCCCTTTTTTGTGTCCCGACCCGCTTCCGGAGCCGACTCACTACTGATGGTAGATGTCCGGGAGGGCGGCGGTCGTGTAGGTGGCACGCTCGCCCACGAAGGTCTCGGTAAAGCTACGAATGATCACGGCGCTACAGGTGCTCGCCTGGGTGCCGACGACCACGGCCTCGGCCACGTAGTGAGGTGCGCCGTCGATCTCGGTGGCGGCGGTACCATGAAGCAGGAAGCGGTCGCCCGCCTGAATCGACTGGCGCTCACCCACGTCGAGGAAGATCACGTCGCGTTCGGCCAAGGCGAACTGGTCGTTGGAGGCAGCCAGGATCGTGGCGCGGAGATTACGCCCTTCAGGCGACTCCATCGGCTCCGTGACCGGCGGGATCTCCGGCGCAGCGAGAATCGCATCGCCGACCTGGATCGGATCGTTGGCCCGCATCAACCGACCGGTGGCCGTGGTGTCACGTACCGCCATGATCTCGACCTCACCCACCACCTTGGCCATCCGTCCGACCACCGCGCCCGTGCGTGGATGATAGATCACACGGTCGGTGTTGATGATCCGAAAACGGTCCCCGGCCACCACGCCGTCACGGGCCCCGAGGCTGACATGCACGGCCGCATCGGTGGCCAACAGGTTCCGCCCACTATGCCAGTTGCCGAGGATGGTACCGAGGCCGACATCCTCACCCTCGGCGACGATCCAACCGGTCCGGCCCACGGTGGTACTGGGGATCAACACCTTGGGTGCGGGCCCCGCCGCCTCCATCGCCGTTGGCGTCACAGGTTCCATCGCCGCCGAGGCGCCAGTCGGCGCACGCGGTGCCGTGACGCGTGGCCTCGTAACGTGCGAGGTCTTGCTGTACCCGGGCAGATTCACCCGGTTTCCCGGATAGATCAGGTCCGGGTGGCCGATCTGCGGGTTGACCTGCCAGATGTCGGGCCAGATGAAGGGATCACTCAGGTAGGTGCCGGACAGATCCCACAGGGTGTCACCCCTCACCACCGCGTGCTCTTTGTCCGGGTAGAGGCCCTGCAGTCGGTCGCCGTGCTGGCGACGCGCACCAAGGTCGTCCGCCCCTGCGATACTCGAAGCAGCCGTGAAAAAGAGCCCACAAGCTATGGCAAAGGGAAGGCAGGGATGGTATGAAAACCGAGCCATGAATCACCTCGTGACGGTGGAGGCCGTGAATGGCCTACGTGTTTGCTCGTCCGTGAAGAAGATGCTCCAGCGTGGCCATCTGGCCATGATGCGCTGGGGCACCGGCAAGCCTCTATGGTGGAGCCCCTCGGTCCTTATCGGCAGTCTCTCCCGTGTATGAATCGATGGCGCGCGCCGAGGCCTCTCCCGAACATCAACCACGGTTTTTTCCCCCCTATCCCAGCCATCTTGGAGTTAGCAGATGAGTGAGATCACCCTGACGGACGACAATTTCGATGCGGAAGTGCTCCAGGCCACCACCCCGGTGCTGGTCGATTTCTGGGCTGAGTGGTGCGCCCCCTGCCGAATGTTGGGACCGACCATCGAAGAGATCGCGAAGGAGTACGCTGGCCGCGTCAAAGTAGGCAAATTGAATACCGATCACAACCGCGCGGTCGCCGCCAAGTTCGGAATCATGTCCATCCCGACGGTGATTCTCTTCAAGAACGGCAAGATCGCCAAGCAAACCGTCGGAGTCCAGCCGAAGACCACCTACGCCTCGATCATCGAGGAACTCCTCGCGTAAGCCGGAGTTCGATCCGCACACGATCGTTCGCACGACACCCCGCCCCCTTCGGATCGTGAAGGGCGGCGGGGTGGTCGTTTTTAGGCCAAGGAACCGTCGACGCCGCTGGCGCATCGGCGGCCAGCCAGCGCTTATGGGCACACACAGGGTGACCCATGGTGCGGACATTTCTCAGTTTCCCCCCGCCACACCCTGACCCTGAAAGATGGTGATGCTTTTCAGCAGATCGATGGCGCGCTGAAGCTGGTAGTCACGCCTCTCTCCCTCCGGCCCTTCGCCATCGGCTGCGCCGTCGTCACTCGGTGCGGCCTCCTCTTCCGCCGGGAGATCGTCGTTGATCAGGCTGTTCTTCAGGTCGCGTTCCTTGATGTGGAACGCGGGGCCAGCGTCGCGGTGAGCAATGATCAGGTCCTGTGGCACCTCGATGTCCGGGGCGATTCCGGTGTTCTGGATCGACGTGCCCCGCGGCGTGTAGTATTTGGCGGTCGTGAGGCGGAGTCCGTATCCGTCGGACAGGGGGATGACCGTCTGCACGGAGCCCTTGCCGAAGGTCTGGGTCCCGAGGATCACCGCACGGTGGTGGTCCTGCAGCGCTCCGGAGACGATCTCCGACGCGGACGCGGAGCCCCCGTTGACCAGGACGACCATCGGTATCGAAGGATCGAGCCCGGCTCTGCGGCTGTAGTACTCCTTCTTCTCGCCCTGACGATTCTGGATGTAGACCACCAGCTTCTCCGGCGGCAGGAAGGCATCGGTCACCTGGACCGCCATGTCTAGCAGGCCGCCTGGATTGTTGCGCAGATCGAGTAGGAAGGACTTCACCCCCTTCTCTTGCAAGTCGTCGATGGCGTCCTGCAGATCTCGGTCGGTCTTCTCCTGGAACTGGGAGATACGCACATAGCCCACGTCCCCGTCCAGGACCTCGTGACGGACGCTCTTAATGGAGATGATGTCGCGCGTAATGGTGTAGGCCTTGGGCTCCTTCAACCCACGGCGCACGATGGTGACGGTGACCTGGGTGCCCTTCGGACCGCGCATCAGGTTCACCGCCTCCATCAACGACATCCCCTTGGTGAACTTGTCATCCACCTTGACAATGTAGTCGCCCGCTTCGATGCCGGCCTTGTGCGCCGGGGTCCCCTCGATCGGCGCGATCACGGTGAGTTGGCCGTCCTTGATCCCGATCTGGATGCCGAGGCCACCGAACTCTCCCTTGGTGTCGACCTGCATCTCCTTATACAGCTCCGGGGTCATGAAGGAGCTGTGGGGATCGAGCCCCTGGAGCATGCCGTTGATGGCGCCGTAGATGAGCTCCTTCGAGTCGGTCTCTTCGACGTAGCTGCGCTCCACGATCTCCAGGACCTCGGAGAAGCGCTTCAGGGCGTCGTACGGCGGCTCCGCGCCGCCGACATCCGGGACGATGGAGACGGCACCGCTGAGCATCAGCAGCGCAAGGACCAACGCGACCGGCGTGAAGCGCCAGACGAAAAAATTACGCATGATTCTCTCCAGGCGCTTCATACGCCATCGGGGTGTGGATCCGGTCACTCGGCGACGGTGGCGGTCGTCCGTCGCGCGAGGCCTTGCAACCAGTGTAGGGCGTCGATTGGTTTTCCATCCTTGCGCAGCTCGAAGTAGAGCGACGCCCCCTTGTCACCCGACTCGTTACCGATCTCCGCGATGACCTGGCCTTTCTTCAAATGGTCCCCAACGTTGGCCAATAACCCGGAGGCGTGGCCGTAGAGCGAATAGTAACCCGAACCGTGATCCACGATGATGAGCAAGCCATAGCCCTCGAACCAGTCCGCGAACAGCACCTCCCCTTCCCAGATTGCATGTACCTTGTCCCCCGCGACGGCACGGATCCGCAAACCGTTATGTGGCGCCGACGTGCCATCGGCAGGGGCGCCGAAAAACTCCACCACTTCCCCTTCAACTGGCCACGGCAAGCGCCCTTTCTGATCCGCGAAGTGGAGCCGCGACAGGACCGCCTGACGTTTCGCGCTCAGGCCGCTCACCATCGCTCCGAGCCGCTGACGATCGGCGGCCAGCTTGGCGAGCTGCGCGTCGATCGTGGCGCTGCGTTCCCGAGCCTTGGCCAGCAACGCTTGCTGCTGACGGCGCTTGGCGGCGGCCGCGCGGCGCGCGGCCGTCACCTCCTCCTTGTCCACGCCCAGACGGATCTGGCGTGCATTGAGGTCGCGTTGCGCCTCCGCTAGCCGCCTATTTTCCTCCTCGAAGCGGTGGATTGCCGACCCGACCGCCGCAGCCATCGCCTCCTGATACCGCTGGCGGTGGATGAGGTCGGCGGCGTCGGTCGCACCCAGCAACAGGGCGATCTCTCCATGGCCATCCTGCCCGTAGAGGTGCCGCAGCCGCTCACCGAGCAGGGCGCGCCGGGCCGCGAGCGAGGCGGTGATGGCCGCCACCTCGCTTTCCAGATCCGCCACTCCGCCACTCAGGTGCTCGACCTCCTTGTCCATCGCAGCCACCGCCGCGCGATGATGCGCGAGCTCCTGATCCAGCTGTTGCAGCTCGCGCTGCAACTGATCGCGCGTCGCGTCGGTCTGGTGGCGCGCCGCCTCGCGCTCGCGAATGCGCTCCTCGACCGTCGACAGGGTCTCCTGGCCGGTCTCCAGTTGGTGATCGAGCTGCTCCACCTCCCCAGGATCGGCCGCCGCCGCACCACGGACCAGGAAGAGCAGGAGAAGAAGCGCCCGAACCACTGCTCACTCCCGCAAGAAGCGACCCAACGAGGTCCAGCACCCGGCTAATCCGAAGAAGACACCAGCCAACGCCAGAGCGACCACCTGACCACCGGCCAGGGACGGCAGGGTGAGATGGGCCATGAGGCCGCCACCCGCCGCGACCGGCGCCAAGAGCGCTCCGCCGAGACGGTGGAGGAGGGTGAGTATGGCGGCCGCGATCATGCCACCCGCGACCCCCGCCACCGCGCTCTCCAGGTAGAAAGGGGAGCGGATGAAGCCGTGAGTCGCGCCGATCAAGCGCATGATCGCGATCTCCTCCCGCCGGGCATAGATCGACAGGCGCACGGCATTGGAGACGATGAATAGGGTCGCCGCGAACAACAAGGCACCGATGCCGCCACCGACCACCCGCACCCAGCGCGACAGCCCCAGTAGGCCAGCCAGCCACCTCTCGCCGTAGCGCACCGAGTCGACCCCCGCAAAGCCACCGGCGGCGGAGGCCAATGCCTTGACCGCGTTGACGCTGTGGGCGTCCTCGGCGAGCTGGGCCGCGAAGCTGGCCGGCAGGGGGTTGTTACCGAGAAGATCGACGAGGCGCGCCGCCTCGGGCTGGCTCTCCTGGAAACGGGCCAGCGCGGCGCCCTTGTCCGTGAAGGTCACCTTCGCCACCTCCGGCCGCTCCTCGAGCCACCGGTGCAGCGCCTCGGCCTGGGCCGGCGACACCCCATCGTCCAGGAAGACGACGATCCGGAGTTGGCTGTGGAAGGTCGCCGCGGCCGTCTCGATCCCGTGGTAGAGGGCGGTAAAGAGACCGAACAGAACCAAGGTGACGGCGATGGTCAGGCTGGTCATGGTGGTGAGGAGGAGATGCGTGTGGAGGGAGCGAAGCCCCTCGGTCACCAGGTAGACGATTCGAGCAGTCAGCTTCACGGGGAGTCCTACCTCCTGTGACGATGCCGTCGCCGCCGGCGCTTCAGGGGCGGCGGGGTCAGCCATTAGTGGTCCTTGTCAAGGGCACGCAGAGATGGGGTAGCAACCGGCGGTTGCGTTGGGGATGAGCCGGGGCGTCGAGGGAGGAGGGTACGCGACCGGGTTTTCGATTTCGTGGTGTCACACCCGCCTCGCGGGATGCGCGCCGGTCACCCATCAGGATTCCGGCACAAGGGGCCCGCCCCCCAAAGGGCCGAGGCCCCGCTGCCCGTGCCGCGCCGCAGAAAACCGTCGGTGCCCTGCGACGTCCATGCGAAGGGGTACAGGATCGGTGGCTCCCCGAAGGGTCCAACCCCGGAGTCGCTCGCCGCAGAGGCGCATCCTCGTTCACGGTCGGCTCCGTTGTCTCATCGGATCGGAAGGGAGAGACCTGGCTGGACGCCAACCCCGTCACGAGCGCCCGGTCGTCTCCCACGGAAGTTCTTTCAGGCAAAGGCGCGGTCGACATCGAAGGGGACCTTCTCGCGCAGGATGGAGTCGCCAGCCCGCGCCCCGCCTTGGGGTAGATGTTGCCCGCGGCGAGCAGCTCCAGCCGCAGCCGGTGTGCCAGCCAGCTCGCATTCGTGAAATCATCGCCGTGCTTGAGCCCGGGATAGGTGCGGATCGCGGCCGTGTGCGCCAGGTGCACCCGGTAGCCAGCCTCCACCAGACCGTCCACCAGCCAGCACCCGTGGTAGGTGGATTCCACGACGAGCCCCTCCAGCTCCGAGGCGAACGGCGCCAGTGCCCGCAGGATCGTGGGCAGATCATTGCGCAGGCGTCTCTCGAAGAGTCTTCGGTCCGCCTCATCCTGGATCACCACCACGCTGTGGTTGGAAGGCAGGTCAATGCCGCCGTAGAGTCTCCTCAAGGTCTCCTCGTGGAACTGCGGTCGGTGGGTGGGCTGCCACACCCACCGTAGCTCGATTGAGGAGACCGCTAGATGGCTATCAGGCATAAGCCGGTTGCAGCTCTGGTGGTCGGTCGCTGACCACGGCGCCATTGACGAGCGTGAGCACCCGCTTGCGCAGCTCGCGCACCGCATCCATGTCATGAGTCGCGAAGAGGATGGTCGTGCCCGAATCGTTGATCGACTCGAACAGGGCGTGGATCTCGACCGTGACGTCCGGGTCGAGATTGCCCGTGGGCTCGTCGGCGAGGAGCAAGGCCGGGCCGTTGACCAGGGCACGGGCGATGGCGACGCGTTGCTGCTCGCCACCCGAGAGCTCCGCCGGCCAGCTATTCTCGCGCCCCGGCAGGCCGACACGCTCCAGCACCTCTTCGATCTTGCGCCGTGCGACGCGTCCACCGATCCCCGCCACCTGCAGGGCGAAGGCGATGTTGCCGGCCACGGTACGGCTGGGGATGAGGCGGCTGTCCTGAAAGATGATGCCGATGTTGCGCCGCAGGAAGGGTAGGGAGCGCTTGGTGAGCTGGGCCAAATCACGGCCCGCCACCCGGATCGTGCCACCATCCGGGCGCTCGGCGCCGAAGATCAGCCGCATCAGGGTCGACTTGCCGGCGCCGGAGCGGCCGATGAGAAAGGAAAACTCTCCCGGCTCGATCTGAAAGCTGATGTCGTCGAGGACCGTCTGGCCCTCGTTGTAATGTTTGGTGACGTGATCAAATTCGATCATGGGGGGAAGAGCGATTAGCGGTTAGCGATTGGCTTTTAGCTCTCGGTGGATGGGGGGAGAAGCTCCTGCAAGAGTTCGTTGACCAGCGCGGGGTTGGCCTTGCCCTGGGTCGCCTTCATCGCCTGGCCGACGAAGAAGCCGATGAGCTTGGTCCTGCCTGCGGCGTACTGGGCGAGCTGTTCGGGATGGGCGGCGATGATCTTCTGGACCACCGGCCGCAGGGCGTCGGGATCGGCCACCTGGACCAGCCCCTCTTCCTCGACGATGGCCTCCGCCGCCTTGCCGGTCTGCACCATCTTTTCGAAGACCACCTTGGCAATCTTGCCGGAAATCGTCTCCTTTTCAATGAGTCGAAGCAACGCCGCAAGCTGCTCGGCGCTCACCGGGGACTCATCGACCTCGACGGCTAATTTGTTAAGCACGGCAAGGAGCTCGGCCATCACCCAGTTGGCTGCCAGCTTCGGATTCGCCACGCTGCGTGCCACGGTGTCGAAATAATCGGCCAGGTCGCGGCTGGCGACCAGTACGTCGGCATCGGTCGCGGACAGGCCGTACTGTTCCTGGAAGCGCGCCGCCTTGGCCGCCGGCAGCTCCGGCAGCTCGGCGCGCACCGCCTCGATCCAGTCACGGCCGATGTGCAGGGGAACGAGGTCGGGATCGGGGAAATAGCGGTAGTCGTGGGCCTCCTCCTTGGAACGCATCGCGGAGGTTTTCCCCTCGGGGTCGTTCCACAGGCGGGTCTCCTGCACCACGGCCTCGCCGCGCAGGAGGAGTCGGGCCTGGCGCTGCGCCTCGTAGGCGATGGCCCGGGCCACGTGCCGGAAGCTGTTGAGGTTCTTCACCTCGGCCCGGGTACCGAATTCCTGACTGCCCACCGGTCGGATCGAGATGTTGGCGTCGCAACGGAAGCTCCCCTCCTCCATGTTGCCGTCGGAGATATCGAGGTAGCGCAGGATGGCACGGAGCTGTTTCAGGTAGGCGGAGGCCTCCTCCCCGGAACGCAGATCGGGCTCGCTGACGATTTCCAGCAGGGGCACGCCGGTGCGGTTCAGGTCGACGTAGCTGTGCGCGTCGCCCGCCTCGCCATGGACGTTCTTCCCCGCATCTTCCTCCATATGGATGCGTGTGAGCCCTATGCGCCGGCGGGTGCCGTCCTCGACCTCGATCTCGACATGGCCGTGGGCGCAGATCGGCGCCTCGAACTGAGAGATCTGATACGCCTTGGGCAGGTCGGGATAGAAGTAGTTCTTGCGCGCCCAGCGCGACGTCGGATTGACCGTGCAATTCGTGGCGAGCCCCATTTTGATGGCGAAGTCGACCACCCGCCGGTTGAGGACCGGCAGCACGCCGGGCATGCCGAGACAGACCGGGCAGGTCTGGGCGTTGGGTTCCGCCCCGAAGGCGGTGGAACAGCCGCAGAAGATCTTGCTCTCGGTCTTGAGCTGGGCGTGGACCTCAAGCCCAATCACCGTTTCGAATTCCATGGCCTCGAAGCCTATGGACCGCCCCAGGCGAAGTCAAAACAATGAATTCTCCCGTCAGGGGAGTCTCTCGAGACCGTCTCCCTCCGAGGAAGGGACGGGGTGGGAGCGCTAGGTACCCGCACCCTGCCACCTCCCAGCGCCCTACTCCAGGCCCCCCAAGCAGCGAATTCTTCCCGAAGGGAAGTCCGTCGAGGTCCTCGCCATCCGGGCCGATCCCGGCACACAAATGCGCTGGACACCGGTGCGGGGGCGGTGCCCCATGGGGAATGGAGGCGAGACGCTGGGATTGCTCGGCGGCCTTGTTGCGGCGGATCGACGCGCCCCGCCGCGCGGAGGCGATGGCCTGGAAGGGGCTGATGGACGCCCATCATCCGTTGGGATCGGGTCCCTTGTGTGGGGCGGTGCTGTGCTACCCGATCGTGAGCGATTGCTACGGCCTGTTGGGCGGGATGGCCTTTAGCCGCGCCGCCTGGCGCGTGCGGGGCCCGCGAACGGTGGATCGGCTGGGACGACGCCACGCGGGCGGCCCACCTGCACCGGGTGGTCAACCAGAGCCGGTTTCTGATCGCCCCGCGTGTGAACGTGCCCCATCTGGCCCCCACGTACTGGCCCTGGCGTTGCCGCCACTCGCGGGCGACTGGCAGGCGCGCTACGGGGTGAGGCCGGTGCTGGTGGAGACCTTTGTCGACCCGGAAGCGTATGCCGGCACCGGCTACCGGGCGGCCAACCGGACCGACCTGGGGCTGACCGCCGGCCGCGGCCGCCAAGATCGGCACCACCACCAAGGCGTCTCCAGGAAGCGGGTTTGTGCCTTCCCCTTGGTGCGCGCCGGGCGACGGGCGCTGGGAGTGGCGGGTCCCGTGCCCGTGCCGGTGCGCGACTGGGCCGCGGCGGAGGTCGGGGACGCGTCGTTGGGCGACCGCTGCCCGAGCGCGCGGCTGGTGACCCTGCTGCGGGACTTCTATGCTCGCCCCTACGTCCAGATTCCCGAGGCGTGCGGCAGCCGGGCCAAGCGCACCGCCGCGTATCGCTTCTTCGCCCACCCCCACACCACGATGGAACCGATCCTCCGGGCCCACGCCGAGGCCACCCGCGGCCGCCTGCGCCGCCACCCGGTGGTGCTTGCCGTACAAGATTCCACCGCCCTGAAGTACACCGGCCATCCGGCCACCGACGGTTTGGGGCCGATCGGCACGCGGGCCACGAAGGCCCGCGGACTCTGGGTCCATGACACGCTGGCCTTCACCCCCGACGGGACGCCGCTGGGGCGGCTCGACGTCCAGCGCTGGAGCCGGGATCCGCAGCGTGCCGGCAGCCGGGCGACGCGCGATACGCGGGCGATCGACGCCCAGGAGAGCGCCAAGTGGCTGAAGAGCTTCGCGGCCGCTCGCACGCTCCAGGGGGCTTGTCCGCACACGCGGGTGGTCAGCGTCGCGGATCGCGAGGGCGACCTCTACCCGCTGTGGCAAAAGGCCGTGGAGTCCGGGGCCCCCGCGCGGCTGATGCGGGCGGGGCAGGACCGAAAGCTGGCCTCTGGAGGCGAACGCCTCCGCGCCTTCCTCGCCCGCCAACCGGTGGCCGGGGGGCAGACGCTGCATCTGCCGCGACGTCATGGCAAGCGCGCGCGGGTGGCGCACATGGAGATCCGCTTTGCGGCGGTGCGCCTGGCCCCACCGCCGCGGCTCGCGACGGCCGCGCCGGTGCCGGCCTGGGCGGTGTGGACCCGCGAGATCGACCTGCCGGCGGGCGAGACGCTGGACGTCTCCTGCCGCGAGTCCTTCGACAAAGCACGCTGGAAGGCGCTGGTGGTCCTCCTCCGGCGCCATCCGGCGCCGCTTACGACCCCGCCCACGTTGGAGGACGCCGTGCGGATGGTGGCGCAGTTCGGTGGCGACCTCGGCCGCCAGGAAGACCCTTCGCCCGGCCCCCAGACCCTTTGGCGCGGCCTCCAGCGCCTCGACGACCTCCCCGACAGGTACCGCCTCCTCACCACCCGCGCCCCCCGACGGTCCCCAGCCGCGGTTATGGGTAACGATCAGCCCGGCGGGAGGGGGCCGATTGACACTCCGTCCGACGATGTCCCCCGCTGACACCTTCCGCTTCGCCCTCACCGCCCTGGCGGGCCACCGCTTGCGCACCGGCCTGAGCCTGCTCGGGGTGGCGATCGGCGTGGCCGCGGTGGTGGTGCTGACCGCCCTCGGGGAGGGCGCACGGACCTATGTCATCGACCAGTTCGCGACCCTCGGCACCAACCTCCTGGTCGTCATCCCGGGCAAGACCGAGACCACCGGTGCCACCCCCGGCTGGGGCGGCGTGCCCCATGACCTCACCCTGGACGATGCCATCGCCTTGCAGCGCGCCCTTCCCGCCCTGGATCGCCTGGCGCCCCTCTCCATGGGCAACGAGACCGTCGCCTCCCAGGCCCGCAGCCGCCAGATTCCCGTGATCGGCTCCACGGACGACATGCTGACCGTACGCGACCTCCACATGGCCGCAGGCCAGTTCCTGCCCCCGGGCCCGATGGACCGGGGGGAGCCGGTCGTCGTCCTCGGCCGCACCACGGCGCGGGAACTCTTCCCCGGCATCAACCCCCTGGGCGAAATCCTGCGCATCGGCGACTGGCGGATGCGGGTGATCGGCGTCCTCGGGCCGCGCGGCGTCCATCTCGGGATGGACATGGACGACATTGTGATCGTGCCCGTGGCCACCGGCATGCAGATGTTCAACCGCACCTCCCTCTACCGCATCCTGCTCAAGGCCCGCACCCACGCCGACACCGACCGCCTCAAGCACGATGCCATCACCCTACTCACGCAGCGCCACCGCGAGGAGGACGTCACCATCATCACCCAGGAGTCCGTGATCTCCACCTTCTCGGACATCCTGCGCGCCCTTACCCTCGGGCTGGCGGGGATCGCGTCCATATCGCTCCTGGTGGCCGGTGTCGGGATCATGAACGTGATGCTGGTCTCGGTAGCGGAACGCACCGGGGAGATCGGCCTACTCAAGGCAGTGGGAGCGAAGTCGGGGCAGATCCTCGCCTGCTTCCTCGCCGAGGCGGCGACCCTCGCCACCGCCGGCGGCCTGCTGGGCCTCGCGGCAGGGTGGGCCGCGGTCGCCGTCCTGGTGCGTATCTATCCGGCCCTGCCGGCCCGGTCACCGCTATGGGCGGTGGCCGCCGCCCTCGGGGTATCGGTGGTCGTGGGGCTCCTATTCGGATTCCTCCCGGCGCGCCGTGCCACGCACCTTGACCCGGTGGCCGCCCTCGCGAGGAGCAAGGCGTGATCAGATCGTGGCCATACGCCGTGACTCCTCCTCCCTCGGGGAGGGGGTCGGGGGGTGGGCGAGCGGAACGAGCAGTCATCTCGGCCCGAAAGCAGACAACGTGTGAAGAGCGACCGCCCCCCTCCCAGCCCTCTCCCGAGGGGGAAAGGAGTGTTCGTTCGCCATGAACCTCCGGGACCTCCTCTCCCTCGCCCTGTCGGCGGTGACCGCCCACCGGCTGCGCTCCGCCCTGTCGATGGTGGGCATCGCCATCGGCATCGCGGCGGTGTTGCTCCTCACCTCCATCGGCGAGGGGACGCGCCGTTACATCCTCGCCCAATTCACCCAGTTCGGAACCAACATCCTGGCGGTCAATCCGGGCAAGACCAAGACGGTGGGCATTCCCGGCGTCCTGGGCGGCACCACCCACAAGCTCACCCTCGATGATGGCGAGGCCCTCCTGCGCCTCCCGGGCGTGGAACGTGTGGTCCCACTCGCCATGGGAACGGCGCGGGTCGAGGCGGGGGAGCGGGGCCGTAGCGTCTACGTCTACGGTGTCAACCGGGAGGTTCCCGCGGTGTGGAAGATCGCGGTGCGGCGCGGCCGGTTCTGGCCGCCGGGAGACCCGCGGCGTGGGGCACCGGTGGCGCTCCTAGGCCCCACCCTGAAGCGGGAGCTGTTCGGCGAAGAGCCCGCCCTGGGCCGGTTCGTGCGCATCGCCGACACCCGCTTCCGAGTGATCGGCGTGATGGCCCCCAAGGGTCGCATGCTCGGCTTCGACATCGACGATGCCGCCTACATTCCCGTCGCGACCGCCATGCGCGTCTTCAACCTCGACGAGCTGCTGGAGATCGACGTTCTGTTCGCCCATGCCGGCCTCACCGACCAGGTCGAGGCAGCGGTGCGGCGGCTGCTCACGGAGCGCCACGGCGGTAACGAGGACTTTACTATCACCACTCAGACCGCCATGTTGGAGGTGTTCGGCAATGTGATGGACGTGATCACCCTGTCGGTCGGGGCGATCGCCGCGATCTCCCTGCTAGTCGGGGCGATCGGCATCCTCACCATGATGTGGATCGCCGTCGGCGAGCGCACCGGCGAGATCGGTCTGGTGCGTGCCCTCGGCGCCACCCGCGGCCAGGTGCAGCTCCTCTTCCTGGTCGAGGCGGGGGCCCTGTCGACCCTCGGCGGCGCCGTGGGGCTCGCGGTCGGCCTCGGGGTCGCCGCCCTGTTGCGTGCCACGGTGCCGGGGCTACCGGTCGAGACCCCGCCTGGTCTGGCCCTCCTCGCCCTGGTCGTCAGCCTCACCACCGGTGTGGTCGCCGGGGTATGGCCGGCACACCGCGCCGCCGCCCTCGATCCGGTCGAAGCCTTGCGTGACGAGTAGCCCGCATTTCTCACCAGGGATCGTCGCGAGAGCGTGCAAACTGCCGTAGATCCTGGCCGGCCCCCGGCCGGCAGGCAGGCAGGGCGGTAGGAGCCGAATCCCTTCGGCGATCCAGGCCCTTCGGGCCTGCCGCGGCCACAGGCCGCGGATCGCCGGTGAAACCGGCTCCTACCCGTCTCGAGGACGCGGATAAATGGTTGCTCAGCCGTGATAAACGGGTATCGTTGCGAGCTGCCCTAGGCCGCTTGGTAAATGTCATAAATCCCAGGAAAGAAAGGGTTTTACCATGATGATCTACGAGGGTTCACCGGAGATTGTCGACCTCATCGAGTGGTGGGAGAACGAGCTTTCTAGTGCCTCTCCGGAGGAGCTTCCGACCGTGCTCGACAATCTGATGGCCGAGCGCTTCCAGTACAACCCGGAGACCACCAACGCGATGGAGGCCCTGCACGCCAAGTACGCGGAGAAGACCGCCGCGGCCGCGTAGAACGGTTCAATGCCCCTCCCCTCGGCGCCGGGGGGGAGAGAGATCCGGCCCTAACGGGCCATCATCTCGCCGCGGCGTGGCGCCTTACCCCTGGTCGCCGCCGCTGTCGCACGGCTGGGGGATCGATGGGGCCTCTTACCGAGGTCAATCGATCGCCCATTTACGCGGATCGGGGCAGAGCTACCCGAGCCGCCATTCTGCCCGCTGTGGGAGCCGACCCGCACGTGCGGCTCGGCCCCCACGGGCCTACCTGACGCAAGCGAGGTAGGTGACGAGCAGCATCGGCGTTGCAGACGCCAGCGCGCAGGCGAATGCAGCGTATCCCACGAGGATCTCCTTCAACGTGTCGTAGCCGGTCTTCATGTCGGTCTCCTTGTTGTAACGAGCGGCCCTACCCGTCCCTGCTCCAGGCCCAAAGGCATGAACTGATGAAAAATGATTCGTTATAGATACTGTTTCGCTATCGAGAATTACTGCGATCAACAAGCCACTTATCGACGCCGCTGATTCGCTCATTAGAGTGAGACCACATCACCTCTTTATCGTTAACGGTGCTGGTTAATCGCGGCCGCAAGGCAACACGCGAAGAATGTACCTTGCGCGCAGGGACCGGCGCCGGCGGTAAGGGTGAGGATTCAGAACCGCCAATCGGCTTGGACCACGACGAGACGCCCGACCAGGCATCGCACCTGAGCGGACCTGCTCGGCTCGGACACCTCCCGCGGGCGACACACCAAGCCGGGTTGGCGGCCAAGGACACTCCGACAGCGGCTATCCACGAAATGCCCTGATGGCCACGTTGCACGCCAGCGTTCCCCCATCGACGCCGAGCCTCCGTCAAACTCTGGGCGCCACCGCGGACCGCCCCTGATCGTCGGCTCTGATTTTCTGCGGCCGCGGCAAAGCCTGTTGGGACAGTAGGCCGGAGGGATTTTCGGGGTTGCCGCCGTTCACCTGTGGGGTGCAGGGCGAGCCGGCGGTGGCGGGG
>Ga0326597_10000587_pt1 | contig 63811 bp, 75 predicted proteins | sample RVTome_12_FD_203789 | JGI IMG/M metagenome (GOLD analysis project Ga0326597, IMG submission 203789) | Soil microbial communities from uranium-contaminated site in the Upper Colorado River Basin, Wyoming, United States - RVT100D185 | ecosystem: Environmental > Terrestrial > Soil > Contaminated >...
GAACCGACCCATCTCGCTCGTCGAGGCCGCGGTCCGGTCCGGCCCGCGACGGCCCACGATGGTGCGCATCACTGGGTCGAGCGAGAGCCGTTCGGCGTCGTTCACGTCCTCGTAGCCAGCCAACCGACCAAACACCGATTGGCGAAACAGCCCCTCGATCAAGTGCCGAATGTTCTTGCCGCGCCGCGCCTCGGTCAGGATCGATCCGCCCATTTCCGTCAACCCGAGGGCACCGTCGAGCTCCCGGTAGGCCAGAAGGCCAGCGTCCGAGGTGATCCTGCTGCCGTGGAATTCCAGCTTCAAGCGGCGGTTGAAACCGACCCGCAGAGGCCCCTGTTTCGCTTCACCCAACGCGTACGCCATGACCGAGCCCCCATTATCCTTTCAAGGTATTGATTTTTTTATCAGAATTCGGTGTCGTGGGTCAGTGAAATCGCGAACTATCTGGGCAATCCGGGTTAATATGTCGGCACGAAACACGTTACTGGGGATTCTGAGCGTCCTCGTTCTGGTGGCGTTCGCCACCGTCGCCTCGGCGCAGCAACGGCCATCGTACGGGACCGCGGTTACGCTCGACGTCGCCAAGAAGATGGCCGCGGCCGCCGTTGCCGAGGCCAAGAAGAACAACTGGAACGTCGCCATCGCCATCGTCGATAACCATGGATTCCTGGTGTATTACGAGCGCCTGGACGACACCCAGACCGCGAGCCCGTCGATCGCCATCGAGAAGGCGCGCACCGCGGCGATGTTCCGGCGTCCCAGCAAGGCGTTCGAAAACGCCGTCTCCAAGGGTCGCGTCGCCGTCCTCGGCCTTACCGGCGCCATGCCGATCACCGGCGGGCTGCCGATCAAGAGCGGCGGGCGCGTCATCGGCGCCATCGGGACGAGCGGCGTCACCTCCGAGCAGGACGAACAAGTCTCGCAGGCGGGGCTCGGCGCGCTGAAGTAGTCGCCATACCGCTCCGGGCGCGTCGATTCGACCCGGCGGCGGCGGCCGCCGCAGTCGCGTCTGGTTTCCGTTGCTTGGCCGGCCCGCTCGCAGCATTCCCGCGGGCGGGCCGAACGACGCGTGGTCAGCCGACGGCGGCCGATCAGACGGTGGCGTTCCAGTCGTGCGTTTTGGCCATGCGGACCAGGAGATCCAGTGCCGGCGTGTGCCGTCGCCCGCGCACCGTGAGCAGGCTGATGTCGCGCGACAGCTCCGGCTCGATCACCACGCGCGTGCGGATCGCCGGGAATAGCGGCGTGTACTCCGGCATCACCGCGCAGCCCATGCCGGCGAGCACCATCGCCTGGATCCAGTCCTCGCGCTCGCTCTGGTAGCGGACGTCGAGCTTGACCGACCAGGCGCCGGCGGCCTCGCCGAAGAAGTCCAGGTATTCGCAATTGAGGCGCCTCAGGTAGGCCTCGCCGTTCAACGCCGCAACCGGCACCGCGTTCATCGCCTCGAAGCGATGGCCGGGCGGAAAGGCGACGACGTAGCGTTCGCGATAGAGCGGCTCGGCGCGCACCTTGTCGGGGTAGGACGGCAGACCGACCATGGCGGCGTCGACCTCGCCGGCGAGCAGCAGCTCGACGATGCGGCGGCCGTGCGCTTCGCGCAGCTTGAATTCGAGGCCGGGCACCCGGGTCGACAGCCGGTTGACCAGCGGCACCAGCCTGGGCGGGCCGATGGTGCACATCACCCCAAGCGTCAGCGGTGCGCGGTCGAGCTTGCGGAAGCGCGCCGCCTCGCGCCGCGCGGTGTCGGCGCTGGCCAGCGTCTCCTCCAGGTACGGCTTCATCAACTGGCCGAGCGCCGTCAGCCCGGTATGGTTGCGCTCGCGGCGGAACAGCGGCCCGCCGAGTTCGTGCTCGAGCTTCTGGATGGCGCGCGTCAGCGACGGCTGCGAGACGTGGCTCGCGGTCGCGGCGCGGGTGAAGTTGTTGGCCTCGCACACGGCGAGGAAGTAGCGGATCTGGTGCATCTCCATCGCGGTAAGTCCCCTCGGGCGCCGCGGCTTTCCGCCGCCGCCCGGCGATAGCCTAAGGGTATCAAATCGGGAGCCAGTTGGCATTGGCGGCAACCGGGCGGCTTTCCTTATGTTCCGGGCCGACACGTTGCCGCTTTTTCATCAACCACGACATGCCAAGGAGACAGTCATGAAACACGTTTATATGGCCTTCGCGGTCGCCAGCGTCCTGACCGCCGCCCAAGCCGCCCTCGCCGACGACACCAGCGCGAAATACAGCGTCACCTTCGACGGCACCTGGAGCGCCGCCACCCACCCGATGGAGTACCCGTCCAACGCGCACTTCTCCGGACTGATCGGCGCCACCCACGACGCCGGCTATGTATTGTTCCGCGACGGACAGACCGCCACCGACGGCCTCGAGAAGCTTTCCGAGATGGGCGCCCACAGCCCGCTCGACAAGGAGATCCGAGCCGCCATCGAGAAAGGCGACGCCGGCGCCCTGGTCGAGAGCGATCCGCTGTTCAACCTGCCGTCATCGACCTCGGTCACCTTCACCATCGATCCGAAGCACCCGATGGTGTCGTTCGTCGCCATGATCGCGCCGAGCCCGGATTGGTTCGCCGGCGTCGCCGATCTGGACCTGCGCGAGGGCGGCCGCTGGGCGTCGCGCAAGGAAGTCACCCTGTTCGCCTGGGATGCCGGTACCGACAACGGCACCACCTACAAGGCCGACGACGCCGACGCTGAGCCGCGCGCCGCCGTGTCGCCGAACCGTTCGCCCCACTTCGTGATGAGCGGAGCGGCGGTGCCGGTGGGCAAGCTGACGTTCGAGAAGCTGGCCGAAATGCCGGCGAAGCTGTCGCAGAAGTAACGCACGTTCCGGGCCGGCGCCTCTCGATCGTCGCCGGCCCGGGACCAAATCGAAAGGACAGAGCCATGCGCAACACAGTTCTTCTGACCTTCGCCGCCGCCGTTATGGCGTTCGGCGTCATCGCCGGCTTCGGTCTCGGAATCTTCGTCTATCCGCACTGGTTCCTCACCGACAAGGCGATGGAGACGGTCGCCCAGCCGGAAACGAAGACGGTGGTCAAGGCCGGCCGCTTCGTGCACGTCAACCCGAACGACCCGATCCACTGGGGCCGCGGCGGCGTCGCCATCCTCGAGGGCAACGACAGCGAGCGGCTGGTTCATCTCGAGCCCGATTTCGCCGTCGGGCCGGGACCCCGCTTCCACGTCTATCTGGTCGACAAGCCGGAAATCGCGAGCAACGCCGATTTCCACGCCAGCAAGGCCATCGACCTGGGTCGCCTGCGGGCGTTCGAGGGCAGCCAGGTGTATCGCATTCCGGCGTCCGTCGATCCGACCGGCGTCGGCAGCGTCGTCATCTGGTGCAAGGAGTTCAAGGTCCTGATCTCGCCTGCACGTCTTCGCAAGGAAGCCACCGCCCGCCTCGGTTGACCGCTTAAGGGGGCCTTTGCCGGCCCCCTTAAGCGCCCCCACTCATCGGCGCCCGGCGCCATCGATAAGGCGACGGCGCCGCGCGACGCGACGCCGTTATTGTTGTTTCTGGGCCTCGACGCCCTTCTGGAGCGCTTCCTTGTGCTGGCGCACCCGCGCTTCGCGCTCGCGTTGCTCCTGTTCGTCCAACTCCCGGCGGCGGGCTTTCGATTCCTCGTCGGCTCCGACCAATTTTTTCAGCGCTTCAAACATCATAAACCTCGCTGCAGGTTTCTGAAAAACTCCCGGTCGTGATCTCATCATAAATATAGATTCGATCATCGCGACGACCAATCAAAAATGCCGGCGACGGAGATAATCCGACCGCGATGCCGCCCGGCGCCTAGTCGAGATGCAGCAGCGACGCCTTCAGGTATGCCGTCTCCGGCACCGCCGGATGCACCGGGTGATCCTTGGCGGCGCCGCTCGTCAGCAACACGCGTCCCCGGCGGCCGGCGGCGTCGAGGCCACGGGCGATCTCGGCGTCGAAGGCGGCGCGGTCGAGGTTGTGCGAGCACGACGCCACGAACAGCAGGCCGCCGTCGGCGACCAGCGCCGCCGCCAAGCGCACCAACTTGCGGTAGGCGCGCGTCCCGGCGCCCAGGTCCTTCTTCGACTTCACAAACGCCGGCGGGTCGGCGATCACGACGTCGAAGCGCCGGCGCGCCGCGGCCAGGCGTTCGAGCTCGGCGAACGCGTCCGCCTTGGCGAACCGGCAGGCGCCGGCGACGTCGTTGAGCCGCGCCGCGAGTTGGGCGAGCTCGAGCGCCGGGGCCGAGCTGTCGACGGCGACCACCTCGGCGGCGCCGGCGCGCGCGCACGCGATGGCGAAGCCGCCGGTGTGGGCGTAGACGTCGAGCACGCGGGCGCCCGATGCCAGCCCGGCGACGCGGGCGCGGTTGTCGCGCTGGTCGTAGAACCAGCCGGTTTTCTGTCCGGCGACCAGGTCGGCGAGATAGCGGGCGGTGTTTTCCTCGATCTCGACCGGGCCGTCGAGGCCGCCCTTGGCGATCCGAACTTCCTCGGCCAGCCCTTCCAGCCGGCGCACCGGCGAATCGTTGCGCAGCACCACGACCGCGGGCTCGAGCACCGCGTCCAGCGCCGCCAGGATCTCCGGCAGCAGCCGGTCCATGCCGGCGGCGTTGGCCTGCACCGCCAGCCGCCCGCCGTAGCGGTCGACGACCAGACCCGGCAGGCCGTCGGCCTCGGCGTGGATCAGTCGGTAGTGGCCGCCGGGATAGAGCCGCTCGCGCAGCTTGAGCGCCGCCGCCAGCTTGCGCTCGAAGAACGGCGCGTCGATCACGGCGCCCGGGTCGCGCTCGAGGACGCGGGCGGCGATCAGCGTGCGCGGGTTGAACATGGCGACGCCGAGCGCGGCGCCGTTGGCCGCCTCGAGCCGGACCAGCGCGCCCGGCGCCAGCTTCTTCGCCGCCGCGTCCATCACGATCTCGTTCGAATAGGCCCACGGATGGCCGCCGCGGACGCGCTTGTGGCGGCCGGCGAGCAGGCGGACGACGGGACGGGTGCGGTCGGCGGTCATGGCGCGGTGTCGCTCGCTCGGGATGCCCGGGGTGGCCGGCGATGATGCCCGTTGGCGGTCGTCTTGGCCAGCCGCCGCGCATTCTCTTTTCGCCGCCGCCGGTTGCCTGTATGGTTTGCGCCCGGCCAACCCATTCCCAGGATTCCCGCCATGAGCAAGCTGACGTTGGACCAGGCGCGCCGCATTATCGACGGCGCCTTCGCGAAGGCGAAGCAGGCCGGCCTGAAGCCCCTCACCGTGGTGGTGCTGGACGCCGGCGGCCACGCGGTCGCCTTGATGCGCCAGGACGCGAGCGGCATCCTCCGGGCCGAGATCGCCGGCGGCAAGGCTTACGGGGCGCTCGGCTTCGGCGTCGGCTCGCGCGAGCTGCGCGAAAAGAACCCGCAGTTCCTGGCCGCCGTCGCCGCCGCCTCCGGCGGCCGCATGGTGCCGGCGCCGGGCGGCGTGCTGGTGCGCGACGGCAAATCGGGCGACGTCGTCGGCGCCGTCGGCATCTCCGGCGACTCGGGCGAAAACGACGAGACGTGCGCCGTCGCCGGTATCGAGGCGGCCGGGCTGAAGGCCGAAACCGGCGGCGAATAGACGGTCAGCGCGGCTTGTCGCCGGCCAGCGTGATGCGGTGCATGCGCCGCCGATGGCCGTGGTAGTCGTTGATCGGGTTGTGCTGGGCGCAGCGGTTGTCCCAGAACGCCAGCGAGCCCTCGCGCCAGCGGAAGCGGCAGGTGAACTCCGGCCGCGTCTGGTGGTCGTAGAGGAAGGCGAGAATATTGGCGCTCTCCTCGGCGGTCATGCCGTCGATCCGAACGGTGTGGGCGCGGTTGACGTAAAGCGCCTTGCGCCCGGTCTCGGGATGGGTGCGCACCACCGGATGCACGGCCTCGAACGCTTCGCCCTTGGCCTTGCCGGGGTTGGAGGCGATGCGGTCCTCGCGGGTGCGGGTGACGTCGGCCATGTCGGAGCTGTTGACCGCCTTCAGGCCGACGAGCAGCTTCTTCATGCCGTCGGACAGCGTCTCGAACGCCGCGTACATGTTGGCGAACAGCGTGTCGCCGCCGGTCGGCGGCACCTCGAGGGCGAGCAGCATCGACGCCATCGGCGGCTCCCGCAGATACGCGGTATCGGAATGCCAGATGCCGCCGAAGTTGACGCGCTCATGCTCCAGCTTCTTGACCTCGATCACCTCGGGCAGGCCGGGCAGCCCCTCGACGAACGGATAGCGCGCGAGCGTTCCGAACCGGCGGCCGAAGTCGGCGAGTTCGCTCGGCGACAGTTTCTGGTCGCGGAAGAACACCACCAGGTGATCGAGCAGCGCCCGGCGGACCATGGCGACGCCACCGTCGTCGAGGCCGCGGGCGAGGTCGAGCCCGTGGATTTCGGCGCCGAGCGCGCCGGCGATTGGTTCGATGATCGGCGTTGCCATCGGGTGCGATCCGGCCAATGCCTGGGTGACGGCCGTCAGGCTTAGCCCACGGCGCCTGCAACAATCAAGGGGGCCGCGCCGGGACGGCCGGTCGGGCCGCACCGACGGGCGCGCCATGCCGCCGCCGGATCGGCCGAAAGTCTGGCCGCGCCCGCGGTTAAATGGGATCATGCGCCGCGGTGGAACCGGGTCGCGGCGGCGGCCGTTAACGCCGGCGAAACCCCGATGCGCGATACTCGCGGCGTCGGACGGCAACGGAACAGTGACCGGAGACATGGGCGGCGCAATGGCCACGGGCGGCAAGCACAAAAAAGCGAAGCGACGGCGCAAACAGGGCGTCTGGAACGGGTTTGCCCGCCTGACCCGATTCCGCCTGATCATCCCGATCCTGCGCAGCAAGCATCCGCCCGAATACACCGCGCGCGGCGTCGCCGTCGGCATGGCGTGGGCGATGACGCCGTTGGTCGGCATCCAGATGTATCTGGTGTTCATGACCTGGCTGATCGCCCGCAAGCTGTTCAAGTGGGATTCCAGCCTGATCGTCGGCCTGGCATGGACGTGGGTGACCAACGTCTTCACCATGCTGCCGGCGTATTACGTCTTCTACCTCACCGGCCAGATGATGCTCGGCAACTGGGACGACATATCGGGCTACAACAGTTTCGTCGACGCCTACCTGAAGACCTTCGAGGAAGGCCTGTCGACCTGGGAAACCGTGCAGATGTACGCGGTGATGATCGTCAAGGACTGGGGCGTCGCGATGGCGGTCGGATCGCTGCCGTGGGCGGCGGTCGGCGGCTGGCTCGGCTACCGCTTCGGCCTGCTGTACGCGCAGCGGCGCGCCGAGCGCATTCAACGGAAGCGCGGTCACCATCGGCACGGCGAATCGTCGGTGCCGCACCTCGGCTCGCAACGCGCCGGCCAATGAGACCGCGCCGCGGCGACGGCTAGCGCTGCAATCGGACGGAGACGCGGGCGACGTCGCCGGAAATCGTGAACGCCGAGTCCCGGAAATCCGGCGCGCTCAGGAACACCGCCGGGTCGTTGCTGAAGCCGTAGTCCTCCTGCGGCAGGCCGAGGAATCCCTGATCGAACGCGCGGTTGCCGTTCTCGTCGTGAAAGGCGGCGACGGCGTAGGTGCCGGGCGCGAGGCCGGCAAACGTCACCTCCAAAGAGGTCGGCCGCGCCTTCACAACCTGTTCGCGCAGCATGCCGCTGCTTTTCGCGAACGTCTCCGGCCGGTCGTAAACCGAGACGTGGACGTTGCCGTCGCCCGAGCGCACGTTGGTGACGGTGACGTGGAGTTCGGTGGCGAGGGCGGTCGCCGGTGCCGACAGAATCGCGACGGAAAGCGCGAGGGCGAAACGGCGGCGCGGTTTCGAGGTCGGGTCCGTCATCGCCGGTTTCATAAGGGCTGCGCGCGCCGCGGACAAGGCCGCCGCGCCTACAGCGCGATCGCCAGCAGCGTAAAGACGACGATGGCGAGCCGGGCCAGCGCCGCCCACGGCGGCGGACCCGGCCAGCGCCCGGCGCTGCGCCAGACGCCGACGGCGATCAGCAGGTTGTAGGGCAGCGGCAGCAGGAACAACACCGCCGCCAGCCACGCCGCGCCGCCGGCCGCCACGACGATGAGCGCCGCCATCGAGGCGAAGAAGTTGACGAACACCCCGTAGAGGACGCCGTAACGCCAGAACGCGTCGGGCAGCGGCACCTCGCCCGCCGCCAGCCTGGCCACCCATGTGTCGTTGCCGTCCGCGCCCATCCGCCGATTGTCGTCCGCCCGCCACCGTGTTGAGAAGGGGCATTGTTACGAACCATCGCCTATTCCTCGGCCGATGGTTGCCCTTGGATCGGCGCGAAGCCTTGTGTTGTCATGGGGTAACGCCCCATCGTCCAATCCAGCCTTCTGGCCTCTTTGCCGTCGCGATATAATTTTGTTTCCGTAGTTTGCCGGATAGCCGGGCTCCCGGCACAGCGATCGATGGATCAATGACATCATTTTGCAGGCGGCGCACGTTCCTGAACGTCATGGCGGGCTTTCTTTTCGCGTTCGGGGGAGCGGGCTGCGCGGCGGTCGATGATTTGTCGGCGACACTGTCGAAGGAATGGGCGCGGCTGACCAATACGAAACCCCCGCCGCCGGCCGAACCCAAGCCGTCGGTCGGCCCGTCGACCGAGACTGCGCAGCTGGCGCCCCGGATATTAATCGGTCTCGACCAGCGGGAGGTGACGGAACTTCTCGGCGCCGCGACGCGCACGCGCGAGGTTCCGCCGGCCGTGGTCTGGGAGTACAGGATGCCGGCATGCGCCCTTGATATCTTCTTTTATCTCGATCTTGCCAGTCAGCGGTTCCGAGCGCTCGCCTATGATATGAAGAGCGCCGACGGCAACGAAGACAAGACCCTTTCGATCTGTCTAAATCAGTTCAAGCAGCGAGAACGTGGCCGAAAAGACTGACGAGCGCGGCGGGTCGACGTCGAAGGAAGGACGGCATGTGATCGTCGTCGACGACGATGATCTGTTCCGCGAGTCGCTCGAACAAAACCTTGCCGATGCCGGATTCCAGGTGACGGCCTATGCGGATGGGCCATCGGCCCTCGCCGCCGTCGCCGGCGGCCGGATGCCTGATCTCATCGTTTTGGACTGGAAGATGCCGGCGATGAACGGCATCGAAGTGCTGCGGCGTCTGCGCGAAATTTCCCGCGACGTTCCGGTGATCTTCCTGACCGTGCTGTCGGAGCAGATTTACGAAGAGGCCGCGCTGCTCGGCGGCGCGGTCGATTTTGTCGAAAAGTCCCGAAGCTTTGCCATCCTGCTGAAGCGAATCGAGTTGATCGTCGGCGGCGCGAAAAGGACGGCGTTCGATCCGGCCGGCGCCGACCCCAAAAACCCCGGGGTCCTGAGCATCGGATTTTTGAAGTTATGGCCCGCGGCGCACCGTTGCACTTGGCGCGATTCGGAGGTGCCCTTGACGATCAGTGAATTTGAGATCGTGCACGCCATGGCCCGGCGTGCCGGCAAGGACGTCTCGTACCGCGAGATTTACGACTTCGTGCGCGGCGAGGGCTTCGCCGCCGGACAAGGGCCCCAGGGTTTCCGGCAAAACGTGCGCACTTTCATCAAGCGGATTCGCCAGAAATTCCGGGACTCCGATTCCGATTTCGATGCGATCGTCAATTACCCCGGATTCGGATACCGATGGCGGTCGCGCGATGGCTGACATCCGAAACGACGGCGTTCGCAAATCGTGGCCGCGGCCGACGTTTGCCGCCAAGATCGCGGTCCTGTTGCTGATCTTCCTTGCGGTGCCGCTCATCCTCTATGACCAGTTTCACATCGCCAACACCGAGAAAAACGAGCTCCTGCTGGCCAATGTGCGACAACAGGGTCGGCTGGTCGCCGAGGCGTTGCGCCCCTTGTTCGGCACTTTCAGCCCGAAAACCGGCGCCGCCATCGCCGAACGTCTGGCCGGCGTCGGCGAGGGAAGCGAGGTCAGCATCAAGGTGCTGCTGCGACCGCGGGGAGAAACCGGCGTCGACAGTTTCTTCTTCGTCGCGGCTTGGCCGACGGTATCCGCCAAGTATCTGGTCGCCGAGCGGAACGCGCTGATCCGGACCGGTGTCTTCGACAAGGTCCGCGAGACCTGCAAGGGCAACGTGCCGCTGGCGATCCGTCACGCCAACCCGGAGGGCGCCGAGGAACTCCTTGCGTCATTGGCCCCGGTCAACGTCAAGAGCGGTTGCTGGGTCATCATCACCTCGTATCGCACCGATACCTTCCTCAAGTCTTCCCTCGGCAGACCGTACTGGCGGATGCCGGAAGTGCAGTTCGCCGCGGTCATCTATGTGTTGATGGCCGTCGCCGTGATGTGGCTTTTCGCCGATGCATGGCGCAATCTGAGGCGCTTCGAGCATCTGGCGAGGCGGATCGGCGACGCCAGCATGCAGCGGGCGTCCTTCCGCCGTCTCAACCGCCTTCCCGAGCTGGACGGTGTCGCTGCCGAAATCGATCGCATGGTGACGGCGCTGCGCGATTCGGCGCGCATCATTCGCGAGGCCGCCGAGGAGAATGCCCACGCCTTCAAGGCGCCGGTCGCCGTCATCTCGCAGGCGACCGAACCGATCAAGCGGTCCTTGAGCAAGGATGACGAGCGCGGACGCCGCGCCGTCGCCTTGATCGAGGAGTCGGTGGAACGCCTCGACGCCCTGGTTTCCGCGGCGCGGCGCATCGACGAGGCGACGGCGGAGGTGATCGAGCGCGGCCTTGAACGAGTGGACCTGTCCGGACTCCTGGAACGGCTGTTGGACGGCTACGAAATAAGCTGGCAGCAGGCGGGGTTGCCCCTGGTCCGTCAAATCTCGCCCGGCATCACGGTACTGGCGGCGCCGGACATCCTGGAGACGGTGTTCGAGAACGTGCTCGAAAACGCCGCCAGTTTCTCGCCTGCGGGCGGCAGCGTGCGTGTCGCCCTGCAGCGGACCGCCGGCGGCCTTGAGGCGCAAATCGAGGATGAAGGGCCCGGCGTTCCCGAATCAAGTCTCAAACGAATTTTCGACCGATACGTTTCCGAACGTCCGACATCGGCCGGCAATCGCGCGCCCGACTACGGCCTGCCGCATTTCGGTATCGGGCTATGGATCGTGCGCCGCAACATCGAGGCGATGGGCGGCCATGTCCACGCCGAAAACCGCGATCAAGGCGGTCTGCGGGTGGTGATACGAATGCCCGCCGCGACCTGACGTCGAACACTCGTTTTTTGCCGCCGGTGCTGTGACAAATCTGTGACGCGGCGTCATCGATTTGCCCCAGCTTTGTCGCAACACGCCGTCCGGCACCGTCCCTATCCTCGCTGATCGATGGTCCACTCTATCGAATATGCGAGGCTCTCATGCCACGGCTGAAACGGCATATCTGTTCAAAGCGACGCCTGCCGACGGGTATTGCCGCGGTCGGGTTCGCCGTACTCTTAGCCGGCGTCGGGCATTACCGCGTGCAAGCTGACGACAGCGGACGGGCTTCGAACGATTCCTGCCGGACCGCACGCCCATCAGTGGCGGAAAAGGCTGCCGACGATGCCATCGTCGATCTCCGGTCGGCGCGGCCGCGGTTTCACGCCGCGCTCGAACGGCGACGCGGGGACGGCGCAACGGCGTTCCTCGTTGCGGTGACGTTGCCCGGGAATCTTGATGGGACGGCGTCCGTCGACGAGCGAAAGGCGACCTTCATCTCACTCCTGTTGCCGATGATCCATCGCATCAACGAAGAGACTTTCGATCACCGACGGCTGGTCGAGGTCGCACTCGCCTGCAGCGGCGAAGGCCGTTCTATCGATCGCGCCAACCAGGCGGAGATTGTCCGCCTCCATGAACGGTATCGCACGGGAGGCAATCTCGCCGCCCTCCGGCAGCGGTTGGATATTGTGCCGCCGTCGCTGGCGATCGCCCAGGCGGCGATCGAGAGCGGCTGGGGCACGTCGCGTTTCGCCGTGCACGGAAACGCGCTCTTCGGGCAGCGCACGACGAACCCGGAGCGCGGCATGCGCCCCGCCGACTTGACGGCGGCGACGCCCGTACGCGTCGCGGCTTTTGACCACTTGATGGCCAGCGTCAGGGCGTATGTCCACAACCTCAACACCCATCCGGCCTATCGGGGCTTCCGGGCGCGGCGTACCGCGCTCCGTCGCGATGGAGTCGTGCTCGACGGCCTGATGCTCGCGGACACGCTGCTCGCGTACTCCAGTCGCGGCCAGGCCTACGTGAATGATCTCAAATCGGTCATTCGGGACAACCGTCTGACGGGGTTCGACGCGTCTTCGGGAACAGCGATGCCCGACGGGTTGAATGCCGGCGTGGACACCTGAAGGACCCAAAGGGGGCGTGAAAGGATAACGACATGATGTTGCCTGATCGACCACTCAAGGATCCTCGTCGCGTCACCGAGGGTTTGTATCTCGTGATCGGCGCACTGGCGGCGCTCGCCATCGCCACGGTGAACGTGCCCAGAGTCGATGCCGCAGATTACGACTATATCGGCGTTTTCGGCGGCATCAGCGCCAGCCAACCGACTGCCGACGTCAACGTGATCGCCGGTAATCGACTGGTCGACATCCTGGAAAAGACCCCGGATGGTGAGCGGGTCAACTGGCGTAATCCGAAAACCGGGATCGCCTACCAAATCCGCGTTCTAGCCACCGTCGTCTCGGGAAACGACAGTTGCCGCACGTTCGCAATTCGCCGCATCGCGACGCACGATGTTCGCGAATCCCACCGCACTGCCTGCCGCCTTGCTAAAGGCGTCTGGAAGATCAACGCGTACCCGGCACCCGATGAAGTGGGCCGGATGAACACCAATCCAACGAAAGGAGATTGACCATGCGCAAGTTTCTCCCCGTTCTGGCCGTCATGGCGGCGTTTGCCGTCCAAGGCTGTGCCGGCGTCGGGCTGACCTTGTTCGGCGTCGGCACCGGTACCGCCACCAGCGTCGGCGTCAACCACACGCTTAGCGGCATCGCCTACAAAACGTTTACCGCTCCGGAGGCCAGCGTTCGCAAAGCCGCCGAGGACGCCGTCAATACCATGGGCTTGGTCATTACCGATCAGTCCCAGGAAAAGAACGTCCGCATGATCGTCGCCAGGGCGAGAGACCGCACCGCGGAGATCGAAATCGAAATGCTGACCGCCAACGCCACGCGTATGCGCGTCACCGTGATCGAGGAAGACGGCATCTTCCGCGACAGCGCGACAGCCACCGAGATCATCATTCAGGCGGCCGGCAAGCTCGACGCCCAGATGGCGGCGAGCAACGGCGGCAAGTGACAGGCCGGACGTGGCCCAGTCGCCGATCGATCGGCGAACCCCCTAAACAGGAAAGAAAAAAGGAGACGAAAATGATTCACAAGCTATCCCTTCTGAGCGCCATCACCGCCCTCGGCCTGGTCCTCGCCGTCGGCCCGACGATGGCCCAGACCGCCGGCGTACCGGAAGACAACGACACCGGAGCCACTTCGGCCGCGGCGCCGACGGGTGCAGGCGAAGGCGCCACCAACGAAGGGTCGTTCGAGGCGCTTTCTCCCGGCGGCCAGAAGATCACACGCGCCCTGTTCGACGCCCAGAAGCAGCCGGAGTCGAGCGGCGGGAACGCCAGCGACACCTCGGCGACGACCGACGGCGGCGGCACCGGGACGGCCGAAACCACGACGCCACGCTCCCTCGACGATATCGCCGCGGCAAAAAGCGGCGCCGGATGGGGGCGGGTGTTCAAAGAAATGAAAGCCGAAGGCCTGATCGCCGAGAAGAACCTCGGCCAGGTTGTTTCCGGCGCCAATCACCGCAACCGTCTCGGCACCACTGACGACTCGAACGACACCGGCACGGACACCAGTACGGACACCAACGCGGGCACCGAGGCCGGCCCCGCCGCACCCGGAACGACGGCAGCTGCCGCCTCGGCGGTGACTGCGGCCCGACCCGTTTCTCCGTCGGGCCATCGCAGCAAGCCGGTGACGGTGACGCTGGCGAACGGTGCCACTGTGGTCGTCGGCGGCAGCAATCGCGGCCGCGGACACGCCCCGCGCGGCGACGCAGCGGCGGACGCGACCGCGACCAACGCCGGAACCCATCGCGGCCATGGCGATGGTTCCGGCACCGCCGGCGGCCATGGTTCCAAGCACGGCATCGTCGCCGGCGCGGCGGGCCGGAACTTCGGCGCCCTTCTCGGCAACGGCGCCGCGGCGGGTACACCGGATCGCGGCGCCATCGCCGTCGGCGCCGGCACATCGCACGGCGGCGGAAAGGGCGGGAGCGTCGGCCATGGCAGCAAGGGCCGCGGCAACTGACGTTCGCGGATCTCACCAGCTGGATCCCGCGGGCGATGGTCGGATGTGCAGGTTCCCTCCCCCCTAGTCTGCACCCGAGCCTGCGGGGTCCACGCTGCGGTTCGCGAAAGGCATCACTGCTCATGGCAACAGGAGAAAAATTGAAAGGAGACGGAAAATGACTTCCCCGACGTTGAAGACCTACATCGTCGCTTACGATCTGTCCGATGAGGGCGGGGATTACGGCCCGTTCTTCCAGACCATGCAGGCCGCCGAATCGTACGCCAGGCCGCTCAATTCCGTATGGATGGTCAGTAGCCGCTTGCCGATGGCCGACCTCGCCCGCGCTTTGTCGGCGCGACTGCAACCGGAAGACCGTCTGCTGGTTGTCGAATGCGACGGCCATGCCGCCTGGCGGTCCCTGGCGCCGGCGACCGTCGAGTGGCTCGACAAGGTATTCGCCGGAGCGACGAGAGGCGATCGTCGGTCGAACCTCCGGGTCGCCTGAGGCCGGGGCACTGATCGAGGCGGATTTCGCGGCCGACGGCCCTGGCTGCCCATTGCGGGGATCGTTTCTGCCCTTGCCATAATACCGGCGCATTTGCTGGCGTTATAATGCACCATGACGACGGGCACAAAGCCGCATAAGGACGCTGCCGGGCGCCGCGCCGGCGCGCGCGCGTCGGCGGCGCTCGCCGCCCTGTTGGCGTGCGCGACGCCGGCGGCCGCCGACGAGCCCGGCGGCACCTGGAGCCTGCAGCTCGAAAACGACCGCATCGCCAACACCGACCGCCACTACACCCACGGCTCGCGCCTGTCGTGGGTATCGAATTTGAAGACCGACGGTCCGGCGTGGGTGCGCAAGATCCTGGAAACCATCTATCCGCTCGCCGACATGCGCGGCGGCCGCATCGGCTTCGCGCTCGGCCACAACATCTACACGCCCGAGAACACCGACTCCCGCGCGCTCGTCGTCGACGACCGGCCGTACGCCGGCTGGCTCTACGGCGCGGTGTCGCTGCACGCTGAAACGTCGCGCCACATCGGCACGCTGAAGCTCGATACTCTCGATTCGGTGGAGCTCAACCTCGGCATCGTCGGGCCGCAGGCCTACGCCGCCGACGTGCAGAACATCGTCCACGACATGATCGGCGTGTCGCGCTCGAATGGTTGGGACAACCAGCTCGACAACGAGCCGGCGCTGGCCGTCTTCTTCGAGCGCAAGTGGCGACCCGAGGCGATCCGCCACAACGGCTTCGAGGCCGACCTCATCCCGCACGCCGGCGGCAGCGTCGGCAACGTGTTCACCCTTGCCAACGCCGGCGGCACGCTGCGCTTCGGCCGCGGCCTGGATCTGGATTTCGGGCCGCCGCATATCCGTCCGACCCTGTCGGGGCTTGAGGCGGTCGGCGCCGGCAACCGCTTCGGCTGGTATCTGTTCGCCGGCGCCGAGGCGCGCGCCGTGCTGCGCAACATCTTTCTCGACGGCAATACCTTCGGCTCCAGCCACAGCGTCGACAGGAAGACGTTCGTCGGCGACTTCCAGTTCGGCGCCGCCGTCATCTTCCGCGGCATCCGCGTCGCCTTCACCCACGTGCTCCGCACCCGCGAGTTCGACGGCCAGCCGGGCGGCGACCGCTACGGCACGCTCAGCGTATCGGCCAAGTTCTGAGGATTGCCGCGACCGCCGAGCGACGCGCGCGCCGCCAGCAGATCGTCGACCACGCCGAGGAACGCGCGGATGATGCGCGAGTCGTGGCGCTCGGCCAAGCATACCACGTGAGCGTAGGTGTAAATCTCGGCATCGAGAACCTCGAGCATGCTGAGCCGCGGGTGCGGCACGAACTCGATCTCGGAGACGACGCCGATGCCGATGCCGCGCTGCACCGCCATCCAGATCGCCTCGCGGCTGCCGATCTCCATCACCGGGTTGACGGTGACGCCGGCCGCCTTCAGCGCCTCCTCGAAGGCGCGGCGCGTCGTCGAGCCGACCTCGCGCAGCACCAGGCGCTGGCCCTCCAGTTCCTTGATCCGGACGGCGCGCCGCGTGGCCCACGGGTGGTCGGCGTTGACGAACACCGCCACCGGGTGGCGGCTGTAGGGGATGGCGTGGAAGCGGGGATCCTCCTCGACGTGGGCGAGGACGCCGACGTCGGCGCGGTAGTCGAGCAGGCGCTGCAGGCTCTCCTGCGAGTTGCCGACGGTGACCGCCAGCTTGATGCCGGGATGGCGCTCGTTGAAGGCGCTCAGCATCTCGGTCACGTGGTAGGGGCCGACGGCGGCGACCTTGATCTCGCCGGTGTGGAAGCCGCCGACCGCGTTGAGCAGATCCTTGGCCTCGGCCTCGGCGACGATCAGCCGCTGGCTGACGGCGAACAGCGTCTTGCCGGTGTCGGTCAGTGCGACGCGGCGGCCGCGGCGGTGGAACAGCTCGACCTGGAAATAGTCCTCCAGCGCCTTGACCTGGCTGGTCACCGTCGGCTGGCCGATGCCGAGCGCCCTGGCGGCGGCGGTGAAGCCGCCCTCGCGGGCGACCGCGTGGAAGGATCGGAGCTGGGTGTAGAACATTCTTTTTATGAATGAAAGTGATACAAATTTTCGATTGGATAAATAGTAAGCTCCGTGAAAAAATTCCGCAACAATGGCGTATTAAAACGCCCGCAAGGGAGGCAAGCGTCTGGTGTGGGGTTACCACAATCCCGTCAGCGTGCATTTCGGGGCCGGCACCCTCGGCCTGGTCGGCGGCCTGCTCGCCGGCCGCTCCTACGCCCTGGTCACTTATGACGAGCCGTTGTTCCGCAAGTTGCGGGCGAAAGTCGAGAAGCAGGCCGGCCGGCCGGCGCTGGTCATCGACTCCATCAGGCCCAATCCGGATTTCCATACCCTGACCGCCGCCTGCGACACCTGGCGCAAGGCGCCGGCGAAGCCGCAGGCGATCGTCGCCCTCGGCGGCGGCTCGGTGATGGATTCGGCGAAGGCGCTGGCGGCCGCCGACGGCGACTTCGGCCGTATCGAGCGCTATCTCAAGACCGGCGACGGCGCCGAGTCGCTGAAGGCGCTGCCGATGTTGTGCGTGCCGACCACCGCCGGCACCGGCAGCGAGGTCACCATGTGGGCGGCGCTGTGGGACACCGACGCCGGCCGCAAGTATTCGCTGTCGCGGTCGAGCCTTTATCCCGAACACGCGATCATCGATCCGGAACTCGCCGTCGGCGCGCCCCGCGGCCTGACCGTCGCCGCCGGCCTCGACGCGCTGTCGCATTCCCTGGAAAGCATCTGGAACCGCAACGCCAACCCGGTGTCGACGACGCACGCGGTGTTTGCGGCGCGCGAGCTGATGGAGGCGCTGCCGATGGCGGCGGCGAAGCCCGACGCCCTCGATCTGCGCGCGCGGGTGGCGTTCGCGGCGCTGTCGGCGGGACTGGCGTTCTCAAACACCAAGACCGCGCTGGCCCATTCGATCTCGTACCCAATCACGCTCAAGAACGGCACCCCGCACGGGGTGGCCTGCTCGTTCAGCCTGCCGATGGTGATGAAGAGCGTGATCGGCGTCGGCGTCGACTGCGACGCCGCGCTGACGCGCATCTTCGGCGACGACCTGGAGGCCGGCGCCGATCGGCTGGCCCGCTTGCTGACCGGGCTCGGCGTCTCCGTCAGCCCGACCGACTACGGCATTCACGACGGCGAGTGGCGGGAGCTCGTCGAGGACGCGCTTGGCGGCGAGCGCGGCCGGAACTTCATCGCCTCCCGAGAACGTGTTTTCGAGAGCCTGTCTGTTCATTAACCGCGCGGCGGCAGGATTGCCGATAATTCAGAAGGAACCAACAGTGGAGGAGACCATGATCAAGAAATATCGACGACAAGCGAGAGGCGCCCTGACGCGGCTGTTCGCCGCGGCCGCCGTGGGCGTGATGGCGACGGTCGGAGTTTCGACGGCGGCGGTCGCCCAGCAGAAGTGCGAGGACCCGAAAGCGCTCCGCTTCTCGATCATCCCGACCGAGGAGACGATCCAGGAGCTGACGCTGTACAAGCCGGTGATCGATGTGCTGTCCAAGAACACCGGCAAGAAGATCGAGTTCTACATGCCGACGTCCTATGCCTCGGTGATCGAGGCGATGCTCGGCAACTGGGTCGACGTCGCCGTGCTCGGTCCGGCTTCTTACGTTATCGGCAATGAGAAGAGCAAGAACATCGAGGTGTTCGCCACTTATTCCAAGAAGAAGGGCCACTTCCAGGAGGAGGCACCGGGCTATCGCGCCGTCCTGGTTGCCAAGAAGGGCTCGAAGTTCACCGACATCAAGGCGATCAAGGGCTCGGTGGTGGCGTTGGCCGATCCGGCCAGCACGTCTGGCAATCTGATGCCGCGCGTCGAGTTCGCCAAGGAGATCGGCAACGCCGAACTCGAGAAATACTTCTCGAAAGTCGTCTACAGCGGCAGCCATGACAAGTCCGCGATTGCCGTCCACGAGGGCAAAGCCGACGTCGCCTTCGTCGCCACCCATAGGCTCGACAACGTCATCAACCGCGGCCTGGCCAAGCCCGAAGACTTTGTCGTGTTGTGGAAATCGCGGCTGATCCCGCAGGATCCGTTCGCGTACCGCGGCACACTGTGCCCGGAGCTCAAGAAGAAGATCGCCGACACCTTCCTCAACCTGCACACCGTGGCAGCCGGCAACAAGTTCCTGGACAACGTGAAGTCGGCCAAGTTCCTGCCGATGAAGTCCGAAGACTACAACATCATCCGCGACCTTCGGGCGGCCAAGGCGAAGGCGGCAAAGAAGTAAGTAGCCGCAACGGGCGGGGCCGCTTGTCGGGCGGTCCCGCCGTCTTTTTTCCAACGACGACAGAAACGGCCATGCCAATACTCGATGTCATCGACCTGCATGCGCGGTACGCCGAGCGCGGGCCCGAGGTGCTGAAGGGGATCAGCTTCGCGGTCGAAGAGGACGATTTCTTCGCCATCATCGGCCCTTCCGGGGCCGGCAAGTCGACGCTGATCCGCTGCATCAACCGACTGGTCGAGCCGGAGTCGGGGCGCATCCTGCTCTACGGCGCCGACGTCACCAAGATGTCGGCCCGGCGGCTTCGTCATACGCGCCGGCACATCGGCATGATTTTTCAGGAATTCAACCTGGTCGACCGGATGAGCGTGATGGACAACGTGCTGTCCGGCCGGCTCGGCTACGTCGGCAACCTGCGCAGCCTGTTTCGCCTGTTCCCGCGCCACGACATCATCCGGGCGCTGGAGCTGCTCGACCGGGTCGGGCTCTCCGACCACGTCGACAAGCGCGCCGACGAGCTGTCGGGTGGCCAGCGGCAGCGGGTCGGCATCGCCCGGGCGCTGATGCAGGACCCGCAGTTGTTGCTGCTCGACGAGCCGACATCCAGCCTTGATCCCAAGATATCGCGCGAGGTGATGGAGTTGATCCGCGAGATCGCCAAGGAATACAAGGTGCCGGTTCTGTGCAACATCCACAACGTGCAGCTGGCCATGGAGTTCTGCAACCGCATCCTCGGCCTGCAGGACGGGATCAAGATGTTCGACGGTCCGACCGACCAGATCGACCGCCAGAAGCTCGACGAGATATACGCCATGGAAGTGCTTTGAGCGCGCGGGCGCGGAGCCGATCATGACGTCGGCGGCCATGACGGTGCGGGTCGACGCCATTGTCGTCACGCGGGCGAAAGCCAAGGGCTTGCGCTACGCCGGCTATTTCGCGCTGTTCCTGCTGGTTCTGTGGAGCATCCACGCCACCATCATCGTCGACACCGACTGGGCGCGCCTCGGGTCCTTCGGCTCGGTTATGCGCGCCGTCGGCCGTTACGCCAGCCTCGACCTCGAGTTGGTGCCGTTGCTGTGGGAGCCGATGGTCGAGACCTTCATGATGGCGTGCCTGGGCACGCTGCTCGGCTGCTTCCTATCGCTGCCGGTGGCGTGGTTCGGGGCCCTAAACGTGACGCCGTCGAAGCTGATCGTCTATCCGGTTGGGCGGTTCCTGATGACGCTCAGCCGCTCCATCCACGAGATCGTGTGGGGGCTGATCTTCGTCTCCGCCGTCGGCCTCGGCGCGCTGCCCGGGATCCTGGCGTTGGCCTGCCGGTCGGTCGGCTTCATCTCGAAGATCACCGCCGAGGCGATCGAGAACATCGACCCGAAGCCGGTCGAGGCGATCCGTGCCGTCGGCGGCAACAACTTCCAGGTCATGTATTACGGGATCGTGCCGCAGATCATGCCGATCGTGCTCGGCACCATCATCTTCGAGTGGGACATCAATATCCGCCGTTCGGCGATCATGGGGCTGGTCGGGGCCGGCGGCCTCGGCCTCGCCTTCCACCGCCAGATGGTGATGTTCAATTATCCCGGCGTGACCACGGTGATTGCCGCCATCCTGGTGCTGATCATGCTGGGCGAGGTGATCTCGCACCGAATCCGCAAGGCGGTGATCTGACGCCATGAGGTTCGAGCGCCACGAGCAAGCCGTCCGCGGTCGGACCTCGACGCCGACGTCAAGGGGTGCGCCGCCGCTCACCTGGAGCCGGTTCAAGTACCCGGATTCGCTGATCCGCTACGGTGTTTTCCTGGCGACGCTGGTGTTCCTCGGCTATTCGCTGGTCTACATGGACGTGCGGCTCGACCGCCTGGTCGACGTGTTCAGCCGCGTCGGCGCGTTGCTCGCCAACCGCTACTACCCGCCGGACTGGCCATTCCTCGTTGACAGGAGCTACCTGGAATCGGTGGTCGAGACGATCCAGATGGCGTACTTGGGCGCGCTGTTTGGAATCCTGTTGTCGATCCCGCTCGCCTGGATCGCCGCCTTCAACGTGACGCCGCTGCGCGGCCTGCATCCGGTCGGCCGCTTCGTCATTATGGGCTGTCGGGCGGTGCACGAAATGATCTGGACCATCCTGTTCGTCAGCATCCTCGGCTTCGGCATGCTGCCCGGCGTATTGGCACTGACCATGTTCTGCATCGGCTTCTGCGGCAAGCTGTTCGCCGAGGAGATCGAGGCCATCGACAAGGGGCCGGTCGAGGCGATGCGCGCCGTCGGCGGCAGCCCGCTGCAAGTGTTCCTCTACGCCGTGCTGCCGCAGGTGCGGGTGGCGTGGACCGGCATCGCCATCTACACCTGGGACGTGGCGTTCCGCGCCGCCACCGTGGTCGGCTTCTTCGGCGCCGGCGGCATGGGCTGGTACCTGCTGCGCCACGTGCAGCAGCTCGAGAACCAGCGGGTGGCCGCCATCCTGATCTCGATCATCGTGCTGGTGATCGTCTCCGAGATGGTCTCGGCGTGGGCGCGCAACCGGGTGGCCAAGGCGAAATAGCGGCGGCCCGGGTCCGACCGGACCGGCCATGGCTTCCGGCCGGCCCCGGTGCCACATTATCGACATGCCCGGCGTCGTCGCCATGGTCGCGATTTTCGTTCTCGCGCTCACCGTCCTCGGTCAGCCGTCGGCGGCGGCCGCGCAGCCGGCGACGGGCGGCGCCGGCGAGGCGCAAGCCGCCGTCATCGTCCACGTGGTCAGCAACGGCTGGCACACCGGCATTGTGCTGGCGCGGGCCGACCTGCCGGCCGGTGCCATCCCCGAGGCCGAAGACTTCCCGACCGCGCCCTACTTGGAGTTCGGCTGGGGCGACGCCGAGTATTTTCCGGCCAGAAACCCGAGCGTCGGCATGGCGCTCGCGGCGGCGCTGACGCCGACGCCGGCGGTGATGCACCTGGTCGGGCTGCCGGGGCAACCGCGCCAGGTTTTCCCGACCGCCGAGACCATCGACGTGGCATTGTCCCCGGACGGCTTCCGACGCCTGGTCGACTACCTGGAGGCGTCGTTCGCCCGCGGCGGTGCCCGGCGGGCCGCGGCGGCGGCGCCGGGGCTCTACGCCTACAGCCGCTTCTATTCCGCCACCGGCGAGTTCCACCTGTTCAACACCTGCAACACCTGGACCGCGCGCGGGCTCGCCGCCGCCGGCCTCGCGGTGACGGTGTCCGGCACGCTGCGCGCCGAGGAGCTGATGGCGCAACTGCGCTAGCCGGCGACAAGGCGCCGATAATCGTTGCGGAAGCGCCGGCCGCGAGCGGCTAAGATGCCCGCCATGAAGCCGCTTTTCTATCTCGGCGGGTTGTTGCTGGTGCTGGCGTTCGTCGCCGGCGCGGCGGATGTGGTGCCGCGCTCGATGGCCGGCGGCCGTTCGGGCATCATCTCGGCCTACGAGCTTTGGTACTCGGCGTGGCCGGGCAGTCTCGTCACCACCCAGATCCGGATCGAGCGCCTGCTTTCGCCGTGGCTGTGGGATCCGCTGCTGGTGACGCTGCTGAAGATGCCGGCCTGGCTTCTGCTCGGGCTGCCGGGCGGTGTGCTGGCGTGGTTAAACCGCAGCAAGAAACAGATGTCGGAAGCCGAGCGGCTGGACCTGCAGAAGCAGGAGGAATCGTTCGCACTTTACGACCGGCTGGCGCGCGAGGCCCGCGACGCCGGCATCAGCGACCGCGAGGACGACCAGCTACCCGACCACGCCGCGCACGACGTCATCGATGGCCGCGGCGTCACCACGCTGGAGGCAGACTACGACATGACGATCGAGCTCGCCGGCGACGACGAGGCGGCCTACGCCGAGGGCTTGGGCAAGGGCGCGGACGCCGGCGACGGCGGCAGCGGCAAGAGTTAAGGCTTATTCGCTGGTCTTCAACGCCGCCAAAAAGGCGGATTGCGGGATTTCGACGTTGCCGAACTGGCGCATCCGCTTCTTGCCCTTCTTCTGCTTCTCCAGCAGCTTCCGCTTGCGCGTCACGTCGCCGCCGTAGCACTTGGCGGTGACGTCCTTGCGCAGCGCGCCGACGGTGGTGCGCGCGATGACGCGGCCGCCGATGGCGGCCTGGATGGCGATCTTGAACAGTTGCCGCGGGATCAGCTCCTTCAGCTTCTCGCAGATGACGCGGCCGCGCGATTCGGCGTGGCTTCGGTGCACGATGAAGGCGAGCGCGTCCACCGGCTCGGCGTTGACCAGGATCGAAACCTTCACCAGTTCGCTCTCCTCGTAGCCGGCGAGTTCGTAGTCGAAGCTGGCGTAGCCGCGGGACACCGACTTCAGCCGGTCGTAGAAATCGAACACCACCTCGTTCAACGGCAGCCGGTAGCGGGCCATGGCGCGGCCGCCGACGTAGGTGAGCTCGACCTGCCGGCCGCGCCGCTCGGTGCACAGCGCCAGCACCGAGCCCAGGAACTGGTCGGGCACGATGATGGTGGCGTTGATCCACGGTTCCTCGATGCGCTCGATCTGCACCGGATCGGGCATGTCGACCGGGTTGTGCAGCTCCTTCATCTCGCCGTCGATCCTGTGCACCCGGTAGACGACGCTCGGCGCCGTCGTGATCAGGTCGAGGTCGAACTCGCGCTCGAGGCGCTGCTGTATGATCTCGAGGTGCAAAAGGCCGAGGAAGCCGCAACGGAATCCGAATCCCAGCGCCGCCGACGTCTCCGGCTCGTAGTGGAACGACGCGTCGTTGAGGTGCAGCTTGGCGAGTGAGTCGCGCAGGTCCTCGAAGGCGCCGGCATCGACCGGGAACAGCCCGCACCACACCACCGGGATCGACGGCTTGAAGCCGGGCAGCGGCACCGCGGCGGCGCGGCGGTCCCCGGTGATGGTGTCGCCGACGTCGGTGTCGGCGACGGTCTTGATGGCGGCCGTGATGAAGCCGATCTCGCCCGGCCCCAGCGCGTCGGTCTGCACCGCTTTCGGCGTGAAGTAGCCGACCTGCTCGACCTGATGGGTGGCGCCGGTGGCCATCATGCGGATCTTCATGCCGCGCTTGAGGATGCCGTCCTTGACGCGGACCAGGATCATCACGCCGAGGTACGAGTCGTACCAGCTGTCGACCAGCAGCGCCTTCAGCGGCGCGTGGGTGTCGCCTTGCGGCGGCGGCAGGCGCGTCACCAGCGCTTCCAGCACCTTGTCGATGCCGAGGCCGGTCTTGGCCGAAATCTCGATCGCGCCGGAGACGTCGAGGCCGACGACCTCGGCGATCTGCTCGCGGACGCGCTCCGGCTCCGCCGCCGGCAGGTCGATTTTGTTGAGCACCGGCACGATCTCGTGGCCGGCCTCGACGGCGAGATAGGCGTTGGCCAGCGTCTGCGCCTCGACGCCCTGGGTGGCGTCGACCAGCAGGATCGAGCCCTCGCAGGCGGCGAGCGAGCGGCTGACCTCGTAGGTGAAGTCGACGTGGCCGGGGGTGTCCATCAGGTTGAGCTGATAGGCCTGGCCGTCCTTGGCCGTGTAGGCGAGGCGCACCGTCTGCGCCTTGATGGTGATGCCGCGCTCGCGCTCGATCTCCATGGTGTCGAGCACCTGCTCCTTCATCTCGCGCTCGGGCAGCCCGCCGCAGATCTGGATCAGGCGGTCGGCGAGAGTCGACTTGCCGTGGTCGATGTGGGCGACGATGGCGAAGTTGCGGATGCGCGAAAGGTCCTCGGTCATGGCGGCGCTTCTATCACCCGAGCGCCCGGCGCTCAATACGCGCCGCCGACGCCCGCCGGCGCCTTACGGCCGGAATGCCGGCGTCCCGGCGAGCCACGGGTGGGCCAGGAACAGCGCGGCGTAGAGGGCGCAACCGAGGGCAAGCCGCCAGGCGCCGATTTCGGCCAGGGTTTGCCCGAGGCCGGCGCCGGCGCGGCCTTGCACCAACGCGGCAAACGGCAGATTCGAGGTTTTGGCGGCGAGCGCCCGCCACGCCTCGCCGCCGGTCGCGGCCCGGCGGCGATCGATCAGCGCCGCGCCGGCGAAGGCGAGGACGCCGATGGCGACGAACAGGATCAGCGCCGACGCCTCGCCGTTGGCGAGCAGGTGCGCGATCGCCCACAGGCCGACCCCCCACATCACCGGATGGCGGCTGACGCGGGTGATGCCGTGGGGCGCGACGCCGGCGAAGCGGTCGAGCACCACCGCCGTCGGGTTGCCTTGCGTGTAGCCGCAGACCACCAGCAGCACCGCCGGCGCCATCACGCTCAACGCCAGGTACCGGAGCGCCGTCGGCGCCGACCACAGCGGCGTCGCCGGCGCCGCCCGGAAGGCGGCGATCATCCATGCGAACAGCGCCAGCGACAGCGCCGAATAGAGAATCAAATAACCGGTGTCGCCGAGCGCCGCCATCAGCCGCCGCCGCAGCGCCGGCAGCGGCAGCGCCAGGTGGCTGGCGACGAAGGCGAAGGCGGCGACGGCGAGGGCGGCGAGGCTGCCGGTGATGGCGGTCATTTCGCCTTGCCTTTCGGTCGCGGATTCAGCTTCTCGCCGGTGTCCCTGAACGCCCGCTTGAAGCGGTCGCGCGCCGTCGCCGCGTCGTTGCGGCACCAATCCAGGAACGCCGCGCCGCCTTGCGCCGCCCAATCGGCGTCGCGCTCGGTCCAGCCGAGGTTGAGCTCGCGGTAGCGGGCCTCGGGGTCGTCCCCGATGCCGAGCCGCTGTTCGAGCTTGCTGGTGCGGATCCGGTAGCCGGCTTCGACCTCGTCGTCGGCGAGGCCGCAGGCGACGGTGAGGCCGTACTCGAAATGCAGTTGCCGCAACAGCAACCGCTCGGCGCGGCTGTCACTGGTTGCGACGGGCGCCGGCTCGTCGGCGGTCGGCGGCGGTTCGGCAGTCTCGGTCTTCGTTACGGTGCAGGCGGCGGCGACCAGCGCCGGCGCCAGGATCAGGGCAGGGAGGACGCGCCGGTGGCGCATGGCGGGAGCCCTAGACGCCGGCGGTCGGCTGGCCGCGACGGCGGGCGTGTTCGCCGAGCCGCGCCCTCAGGCCCGTGAGGTACTCGTCGCGGCTGAACTGGCGGCCGCACACCATGCAGCTGACCGGGCCGAACGGCTCGGCCTCCGGGTCGAAGCCGCCGGGGGTCACGTTCTGGGCCTCGCCGCAGTGCGGGCACGGCACCGGCATGATATCGAGCGCCACCCAACACCTCGCTTTCGGAAACACCTTATAAAATGTAGGCGACGAAGGCCCGGCTGCCAACCGCTGCTCTAAATCTCCGGGTCCTTGAGGCCGCGCTGGCGGCTGGCGGCGATCACCGTGTTGCGCATCAGACACGCGATGGTCATCGGCCCGACGCCGCCGGGAACCGGGGTGATGGCGCCGGCCACCTTGCGCGCCGCCTCGAAATCGACGTCGCCGACGATGCGGGTCTTGCCCGCGCCCAGTTCCGGCGCCGCCACGCGGTTGATGCCGACGTCGAGCACGCAGGCGCCCGGCTTGATCCACGCGCCCTCGACCAGGCGCGCGCGGCCGGCGGCGACGACCAGGATGTCGGCCTCGCGGCAACACCCGGCCAGGTCGCGGGTCTTCGAGTGCGCGATGGTGACGGTGGCGTTCTCGCGCAGCAGCAGCGCCGCCATCGGCTTGCCGACGATGTTGGAGCGCCCGATCACCAGCGCCCGCAGTCCCGCCAGCCGGTCGACGGTCGCCTTCAGCATCGCCATGCAGCCGAACGGCGTGCACGGCACCATGCCCGGCGCCCCAGACCACAGCCGGCCGACGTTGATCGGATGGAAGCCGTCGACGTCCTTGGCCGGATCGACGGCGGCCAGGACCTTCGGCGTCGCGATCGGCGCCGGCAGCGGCAATTGCACCAGTATTCCGTTGACCGCGTGGTCGGCGTTGAGCCGCCCGACCAGCCGCAGCAGCTCGCGCTCCGGCGTCCGCGCCGGTAGCAGATGCTCGATGGTCGCCATGCCCGCCTCCTCGGCTTGGCGGCCCTTGGCGCGGACGTAGATGTGGCTGGCCTCGTCGTCGCCGACCAGCACGATGGCGAGGGTCGGCGTGATGCCGTGGGCGGACTTCAGCGCCTCGACCTCGGCGGCGACGCCGCGGCGCACGCCGGCGGCGAATTGCCGGCCGTCGATGATCCGGGCTTCGCTCATGCGCCCTTTTCGATCTTGCTCATCAACGTCCCCATCAGTGCCGCCGGCGCGCCTTCGATGCGCAGTATCTTGTGGCGGTCGGCGGCGCCGCGCACCACCGAAATCGCGCTTTTCGGCAGCCGCCACGACTTCGCCAGCAGTCGCACCAGCGCCGCGTTGGCCTTGCCCTTCTCCGGCGCCTCGGTGACCGCCGCCCTCAAGACGCCCGCGCCGTCGGCGCCGGCGACCACCGGGCCGAGGCGCGTCCGGCCCGCCTTCGGCGTCAGCCGCACCGCCACCAGCACGCCGCCTTCGACGGCGCGGAACGGGTTGAGCGGCTCAGGCAAGCTTATAGGCGAGCTGGATCAGCACGTCCTGCAGGAAATACAGGATCAGGATCAGCACCAGCGGCGACACGTCGATGTTGCCGAGGTGCGGCAGCACGCGGCGGATCGGCGCCAGCGCCGGCTCGGTGATGCGGTGGATGAAATCGCCGATCATGTAGACGAAGCGATTCGAGGTGTTGACGACGTTGAAGGCGACAAGCCAGCTCAGGATGACGCCGATGATGACGCACCACATGTAGAGCTCGATCACCGACACCAGGAGCCGCAAGATCGGCCCGCCTATCACGTCCATGGGCTCGCCCCCGTCATGCCGCCGCCTCCGAATGCGCGCCAGCCTAGCCGCCGCGGCATGCGTTCGCAAGGCCGGGGCCCGGCCGTCCGGGTCGCGCCGCCGGGCCCGGGAACCTTGACAGCGAAGCGCCCGGCGCGACAATATCCGCGCGCCCAAACGCCGGCCCGCGCGCCGGCGGGCGACTCACGTGCGCGACGATATCGGGGCCGTAGCTCAGTTGGGAGAGCGCGACGTTCGCAATGTCGAGGTCAGGGGTTCGATCCCCCTCGGCTCCACCACCAACCGCCTGGCGCGGCGTCAGCGCCCGCGCGGGGGGAGGATGCCTCCGCGCCGGCTCAGGGCAGGATGGGTTCCGTCCGCACCTCGTCGATTTCGTCCTCGACGGCGATGCTGACGGCGGCGTGGTTGCGGTACCCGCCTTTGCCGTCGATTTCCGGCCCCGGAAAGCGCGCCAGCGCGACGGCCATCGACATCGCCACGTAAAGCGCCATCACGGCGGCGACCTGCAGGACAATAACGCGGGCTTTCATTTCGTCTTCTCCTTGGACTCGGCGTTTCGACAGTGTCGGCATTCCATATAGGCTCGGCCGCCCGTCCCCGCATCTGAACACCGTTCACATGCCCGTGACCGGGATCGGCCGGCTGATCGCATGCCGGCGCCGCGCTTTGTGCATGGGGTTGGGGAAATTGGTTCGCGGGCGGCTCAATCTATGCCACGCGAGCGTTACCAAATCGCTAATGGCCGCGCCGCGCCGCCCGGCCGTTAGTCCGCGGCCCTCGCCGCATATTCATCACTACCGCGTGATTTCATTCCCGGGCCGCGTGAGCCGCCGAGGCGGCGTCGACAGGGTGCACCCGACCATGCCCCGAGGCTCCGATACCCGCGCGACCTTGATGCCGATGCTCGCCTTCGCGGTGATGGGATTCCCGGATGCGGCGCCGGGCCGTGCCGCGGCGACGCGGTCGCGGTAGGGCGACGGCACGATGTCTTGCGTCCAAGGTCCGCGAGCCTCTTCCGGTCCCGGCACGACGACGGCGGTACGGTAACGGTCCCTGCCGATGCCATCGGTTTCCTGTCCCGGAAACCGGGCCAGCGCGGCGATCATCGACACCAGCACGTAAAGGGCTATGACGGCGGCACCGCTGACGACGACCAGCCGGGCCGTCAGTGTGTCCACGATTTGCGCCCGGTGTTTGAAAATTCGCTCCGCCATGCCCATTAGGTACGGCCGGGCGCCTGTCCCCCGCAACTCAACACTATTCAAATTACCGTGACTCGAGAAAGCCGGCGATCCGCGGCCCGGCGGTCAGCCGGCTTCCGCCTCGATGCGTTCCATGTCGTCGTCTGAGAAGCCGAAGTGGTGGCCGATCTCGTGGATCAGCACGTGGCGGACCAGGTGGCTGAGCTCCTCGTCGGTCTCGCACCAATAGTCGAGGATCGGCCGGCGGTAGAGGAAGATCATGTCGACGTCCTCGGGCGTGGCGGTGACGCTTTTCTCGCCGATGGCGACGCCGTGATAAAGCCCCAACAGGTCGAACGGGCTTTCGAGGCCCATCTCGCGCTCGGTCGCGGCGTCCGGAAAATCGGCGACGCGGATCACCACGCCTTCGACGTGGCGGGCGAGCTTGCGCGGCAGGCGCTTGAACTCGGCGCGGGCGATGCGTTCCAGATCGTCGAGGCTCGGCGCGATGGCGGGCGTCTTGGCCATGGGCCGGACAGTAGCGCCGCGCGACGGCTCCGCCAAGCCGGCCGACATGTGTTATGGTCGCGTCGATGCGAGGCGCCGGAGCGTGGGCTGTTCCGCGCGCAATTGACAACGGAGGGAGCATGGCCGGGAAGATGACGCCGGAGGCGGTGGCCAAGGCGGTGGCGGCACTCAAGGGTTGGAGCCGGGCCGACGGCCGCGACGCGATCGTCAAGACGTTCAAGTTCAAGGACTTCAAGCAGGCCTTCGCGTTCATGACCCGATCGGCGCTGAAGGCCGAGCAAATGGACCACCACCCGGAATGGTTCAACGTCTATTCGAAGGTCGACGTCACGCTCGCCACCCACGACGCCGGCGGCGTCACCGAGAAGGACATCGCGCTCGCCAAGTACATGGACGAGGCCGCCGGCTGACGGCGCCGCCGCAACGCCGATGACCGACGACCGCGACGGGCGGGGCGCGAAGCCGGGCGACGAAAGGCTGGTCCGCGAGCGTTTCCTGGAAAAGGCGCGCCGCACGATCGGCCGGGTGCCGTTCCTGGAGGAGGCCTGCGCCGCCTACTACTGCGCGCTCGATGCGAAGACGCCGCCGCACGTGAAAGCGGTGCTGATCGGCGCTCTGGCCTACTTCATCATGCCGATCGACGTGGTGCCCGACTTCATCGCCATGCTCGGCTACACCGACGACGCGGCGGTGTTCTGGGCGGCGTGGCGGACGGTGGCGGCGCACGTCGACGACGGCCACCGCGCCCGGGCGCGACACCTGGTCGCCACGCTGCGCGGCGACGGCTGAGCCGGTTGCCGCGGCGGCGGCCGGCGGCTTGCGCGACGTCGGCGCCGAATCCATACTCGATATCCGTGGCCGATGCGCCGCCGCGCCGGGAGGAGCCGTTGAACGACGAAAGCGCCCGCCAGCCCCTTTGGACGCCGAGCCCCGATCGCGCGCGCGCCGCCAACATCACCCGTTTCAAGGAGCAAGTGGCGAAGGCGTGGCGGGTCGATCTTGCCGACACCGACGCGCTTTACGAATTCTCCGTCAGCGAGCGCGAGAAGTTCTGGCAGAGCGTGCGCGACTTCGTCCAAGTCAAGGCCGCCGCCTGGGGCACCTGCGTGCTGGTCGACGGCGACCGCATGCCCGGCGCCAAGTGGTTCCCGGACGCCCGGCTCAACTTCGCGGAAAATCTGCTGCGCCGCCGCGACGACGCCGACGCCCTGGTGTTCCGCGGCGAGGACAAGGTCGGCCGGCGGCTGTCGTTCGCCCAGCTTTACGACCGCGTCTCGGTGCTGTCGCAGGCGCTGAAGGGCGCCGGCGTCGGGCCCGGCGACCGGGTGGCGGGGTATCTGCCCAACATGCCGGAGACGATCGTCGCCATGCTGGCGGCCGCCAGCATCGGCGCCACGTGGGCGTCGTGTTCGCCCGATTTCGGCGTCGCCGGCGTGCTCGATCGGTTCGGCCAGATCGAGCCGAAGGTGTTGTTCGCCTGCGACGGTTACCGCTACAACGGCAAGCGCCACGATACGCTCGGCAAGTTGAAGGAGATCGCGGCGGCACTGCCCGGCCTCGCCCGGGTCGTCGTCGCCGCCTACGGCGACCAGCGGCTCGACGCCCGCACGCTCGCCGCCGCCGTGCCGGGCGCGGTGACGCTGGAGGATTTCTGCCGCGGCGCGGCGCCCGGCGACATCGACTTCGCGCGGCTCCCCTTCGACCATCCGCTCTACATTCTGTTCTCGTCCGGCACCACCGGGGCGCCGAAGTGCATCGTCCATTCGGCCGGCGGCGCGATCCTGAAGCACGCGACGGAGCAGCCGATCCACTGCGACATCCGCGCCGACGACCGCGTCTTCTTCTTCACCACCTGCGGCTGGATGATGTGGAACTGGCTGGCGGCGGCGCTGGCGTGGGGCGCGACGCCGTTGCTCTACGACGGTTCGCCCAGCTATCCGGGCCCGGAGGCTCTGTTCGACTTCGCCGACGCGGAACGGGCGACCTTGTTCGGCACCTCGGCCAAGTTCATCGATTCGCTCGCCAAGACGGGGTTCCGGCCGATCAAGACGCACAGCCTCGCCACCGTCCGCACGCTGTGCTCGACCGGCTCGCCCCTGGCGCCGGAGGGATTCGACTTCGTTTACCGCGCCATCAAGAAGGACGTGCACCTGGCGTCGATCTCGGGCGGCACCGACATTCTCGGCTGCTTCTGCGGCGGCGACCCGACGAAGCCGGTGTGGCGCGGCGAAATCCAGACCCGCATCCTCGGCATGGCGGTCGAGGTGTTCGACGAGGACGGCAGGCCGGTGCGCGGCCGCAAGGGCGAGCTGGTATGCACCAAGCCGTTCCCGACGATGCCGCTCGGCTTCTGGGGCGACGACGACGGCAGCCGCTACCGCGCCGCCTATTTCGAGGCGTTCCCGAACGTCTGGACCCACGGCGACTATGTCGAGCTGACCGGGCACGGCGGGCTGATCATCTACGGCCGCTCCGACGCGACGCTGAACCCGGGCGGCGTGCGCATCGGCACCGCCGAGATCTACCGCCAGGTCGAAAAGCTCTCCGAGGTGCGCGAAGCCATCGTCGTCGGCCAGGATTGGCGCAACGACGTGCGGGTGGTGCTGTTCGTGGTGCTGCGGGAAGGGCTCGTGCTGGAGCCCGCCCTGGTGGAAAGGATCAAGTCGCAGGTGCGGCGCAACTGCACGCCGCGGCACGTGCCGGCGGTGATCGTGCAGGTCGCCGACATCCCGCGCACCAAGTCGGGCAAGATCACCGAGCTGGCGGTGCGCGACGTGATCCACGGGCGGCCGGTGAAGAACGTCGAGGCGCTGGCCAATCCGGAGGCGCTGCGGCTCTTCGAGGACCTGCCGCAGCTGAAGGCGTGAGCGGGCCCGTTGGCCGGCCGCGCCATGCATAATGCGAATATCGCTACGGCGCATTTGCGGTAGCGCCGAGATCTCTCGGAACTGGACGCGCCCCTGCCGCGCGGCGTAGGGTTGCCCGCCGCCGAACGCGAGCGACGAGCGGCGAGGCCCAATCACGACGGATGAACCCGATGAGTGAATATCTGCGCCGCAACGCATGGCTGGTGATTTTGGCCGGGTTCCTGGTGTCCAGCCTGTCGATGGGCATCCGGCAGAACCTCGGGCTGTTCCTGCCGCCGATGACCGTCGATCTGAAGCTCGGGCGCGAGGCGTTCGCCTTCGCCATGGCGCTGCAAAATATCCTTTGGGGCGTGTTCACGCCGTTGATCGGCGTCGTCGCCGACAAGTGGGGCTCGGGCAAGATGATCGCACTCGGCGGCGGCATTTATGCCGCCGGCCTCGCGGTGATGGCCAACGCCGGCGACTCGGCCGACCTCAACTTCGGCGGCGGGCTGCTGATGGGCATGGCCCAGGCCGCCACCGGCTTCGCCGTCGTGCTCGGCGCTGTCGCCCGTCGCGTGTCGCCGGCGCGGCGCAGCCTGGCCCTCGGCATCGCCAGCGCCGGCGGCTCGTTCGGGCAGTTCTACATGGCGCCGGTCAGCCAGGGCCTGATCGGCGCCGTCGGCTGGGGCACGGCATTCCTCTACATCGCCGCGATGGCTACGGTGATGTCGGTGCTGGCGGCGGCGCTTACCGGCAAGGCATCCGACGTCCGCGAGGGCGACGCCCGCCAGACCATCGGCGCGGCGGTGCGCGAGGCCGGGCGGCACTCGGGCTATCTCTATCTCACCGCCGGGTTCTTCGTCTGCGGCTTCCAGATCTCGTTCGTCGCCGTGCACCTGCCGGCGTTCCTGCAGGATTCCGGCTTCGGGCTTGAGACCGGCGCGATCGCGATCGCGCTGATCGGCCTATTCAACATCGTCGGCACCTACGGCGCCGGCGCGCTCGGCGGGCGGTACTCGAAGAAGTACCTGCTGAGCAGCCTCTATTTCATGCGCGCGCTGGTGATCGCCGTGTTCCTTGCGATGCCGAAGACCGAGGTGGCGGTGCTGGTGTTCGCCTCCGCGCTCGGCGTGCTGTGGCTGGGCACGGTGCCGCTGACGTCGGGTTTGGTCGGCCAGATCTTCGGCGTGCGCTACATGTCGACGCTGTTCGGCATCGTCTTCATGAGCCATCAGCTCGGCAGCTTCATCGGCGTCTGGTGGGGCGGCGTCGCCTTCGACCTCACCGGCTCCTACGACCAGGTGTGGATCGCCTCGATCGTGCTGGGGCTGGCGGCGGGACTGCTGCATCTGCCGATTGCCGAGGCGCCGCTGCGGCCGCTGCCGCAACAGACCTGAGCCCGGGGAAGCGGCCGTTGCGCGGCTATTTCGGCATCGGCGTCGAGAACGTCTCCAAGGCGATGAACGTCGGCAGCCTGTTCCGCACCGCCAACGCGTTCGGCGCCAGCTTCGTGTTCACCGTCGCCGCCGCCTACAAGACGCGCGAGGGCGCGAAGTCGGACACCTCGGACGCGCCCGGCCACGTGCCGTTCTACAGCTTCCCCGACGTCGCCGCGCTGCTGCTGCCGAAGGATTGCCGCCTGGTCGGCGTCGAAATCGCCGACGACGCCACCGAGCTGCCGAGCTTCCGCCACCCGGCGCAGGCGGCCTACGTGCTCGGCCCCGAGCGCGGCAGCCTCAGCGCGGCGCTCGCCGGGCGCTGCGATCACGTGGTCAGGATTCCGACCCGCTTCGCGCTCAACGTCGGCATCGCCGGCGCCATCGTGATGTACGACCGGCTGGCCAGCCTCGGCCGCTTCGCGCGGCGGCCGGAGCGGCCGGGCGGCCCGAGCGAGCCGCTGCCCGCGCACGTGTTCGGCGGGCCCAAGATCAGGACCAAGATGGAGAGGTTCCGCCAGCCGCCGCCGGCGGACGCGCCCGACGCCGACTAACGCGCGTTATTCCTTGCGCCAGTCCTTCGCCATGCGCACCACGCCGACGCGGTCGCCGGCGGCATTGACCACCGGCGTTTGCACGAACGGCTCCGCCGACGCGTCGGTGAGCACGCCCAAGAAATTGAGGACCGCCGCCATCGCCACCTCGGCGGCGCGCTTGGCGCCGTCGTCCACCTTCAGCGCCACGCCGAGCCCGAGCCCCGGCACGATGGCGACGTGCACGCCCTCGGCGCCGCCCTTGGCGACGAAGGCGTCCGGCGCGGCCTGCATGGCGCGGGTGTCGAAACGCTCGCGGCCGGCGATCATCACCGGCTGCTTCGTCATCGCCGCGACGATGCGCTTGACCGCCCCGCCGCGCGTCGGGGCGAGCCGGTCGCCGTCGGCCATGCCCGCGAGCGCCCGGGCGAGCCCGGTCAGCGGCATGCCGTAGACCGGGATGCCGCAACCGTCGATCCCGGTCGGCGCATGCGCTAGGTCGGCGCCGCCCATCTCGACGAGGATTCGCTTCAGCCGCCGCTGCACCGGGTGGTCCGCCTTCACGTAGCCGGCGGTCGGCTCGCCCAGGTGCAGGGCGGTGGAGAGGAAGCCGGCGTGCTTGCCCGAGCAGTTGTTGTGCAGCCGCCCCGGCGCGCCGCCGGCGCGCGCGAGCGCGCGGGCCGCTTCTTCGTCCATCGGCGGGTGCGCGCCGCATTCGATGTCGCGCTCGCTCAAGCCCAGGCGGGCGAGCCAGCGGGCGACGGCGTCGGTATGCGCCGGCGTGCCGCTGTGGGACGCCGACGCGAGCGCGATCTCGGCGTCGCCGAGCCGGAAATGCTCGGCCGCTCCGGTCTCGATCAGCGCCAAGGCCTGCAACGGCTTGATCGCCGACCGGGGATACACCAGCCGCCCGACATCGCCCCAGGAATGCAGGGACTTGCCGGCCGCGTCCATGACCACGGCGGCGGCGCGGTGGCGGCTTTCCACCATGTCGCCCCGGGTGACCTCGATCGTTAACGGCGGCTTTTCGGCCATAGGGTATGTCTGCCAGCCGCCCGGGCGGTTGGCAAGTTCGCCGCCGGTGGATTATGAATGGGGCCATGAAACGCATCGCCGCCCTTGTCGCCCTCGCCGTATTCGGCGTCCTCGCCGGCCCCGCCGCGCCGCTCGCCGCGGATGGCGCCAAGCTGTTGTCCAGCCACGGCGACTGGGAGGCCTATCTGGAGACCGAGGCCGGCAAGAAGGTGTGCTACATCGGCTCGAAGCCGAAGAAGGAGTCGGGCAAGTACCGCAAGCGCGGCGATACCTACGTGTTGATCACCCATCGCCCGGCCGAGAGCTCCACCAACGTCGTCAGCGTCTCCGCCGGTTACACCTACCAGCCGGCGAGCGAGGTCGACGTCGCCGTCGGCGACCACAAGTTCCGCCTGTTCACCGACGGCGATTACGCCTTCGCCTACGATGCCAAGACCGACGGCGACGTGGTGCAGGCGATGATCAAAGGGGCGCAGATGAGCGTGAAGGGCACGTCGAACCGCGGCACCGCCACCACCGACGTCTATTCGCTGAAGGGCTTCACCGCCGCCTATAAGGCCATCGGCCAGGCGTGCGGCGTCAAATAGCGTGGCCGGTCCGGACACCGCGCCGCCGCGCGACTTCATCCGCGCCGTCGTCGGCGAAGACGTCGCCCAGGGTCGGGTAAAGGAGGTCGTCACCCGGTTTCCGCCCGAACCCAACGGCTATTTGCACATCGGCCACGCCAAGTCGATCTGCCTCAACTTCGGCATCGCCCGCGAATTCGGCGGCCGCTGCCACCTGCGCTTCGACGATACCAACCCGACCAAGGAAGAGCAGGCGTTCATCGACGCCATCGTCGCCGACGTGCGCTGGCTGGGGTTCGACTGGGGCCGGCACCTCTATCACGCCTCCGACTATTTCGAGACGCTCTACCAGTGGGCCGAACACCTGATCGGCAAGAACCTCGCCTACGTCGACGACCTCAGCGCCGACCAGATCCGCGCCTACCGCGGCACGCTCACCGAGCCGGGCCGGACGAGCCCGCACCGCGACCGCGGCGTCGACGAAAATCTCGACCTGTTCCGCCGCATGCGCGCCGGCGAATTCGCCGACGGCGCCAAGGTGCTGCGCGCCAGGATCGACATGGCGAGCGGCAACATCAACATGCGCGACCCGGTGTTGTACCGGATCCTGCACGCGCCGCATCCGCGCACAGGCGACGCGTGGTGCATCTATCCGACCTACGACTTCGCCCACGGCCAGTCCGACGCCATCGAGGGCGTCACCCACTCCATCTGCACGCTGGAGTTCGAGGACCACCGGCCGCTCTACGACTGGCTGGTCGAGCACCTGCCGGTGCCGTCGCGGCCGCGGCAGTACGAGTTCGCGCGCCTCAACGTCACCCACACCGTGCTGTCGAAGCGTCGGCTGACGCAGCTGATCGAGGGCGGCCACGTCGGCGGCTGGGACGACCCGCGGCTGCCGACGCTGGCCGGGATGCGGCGGCGCGGCTTCCCGGCCGCCGCCATTCGCGACTTCTGCGCCCGCATCGGCGTCACCAAGTCGGACAGCGTCGTCGAGGTCGGGTTGTTGGAGCATTGCGCGCGCGAGCTGCTCAATAAGACCGCACCCCGGCGCATGGCGGTGCTGAAACCGTTGAAAGTGGTGATCGACAACTACCCGGAAGGCGAAAGCGAGGAGCTCGACGCCGTCAACAACCCCGAGGACGCCTCCGCCGGAAGCCGCAGGGTGCCGTTCGGCCGCGAGCTCTACATCGAGGCCGACGACTTCATGGAAGACCCGCCGAAGAAGTTCTTCCGCCTGGCGCCCGGCCGCGAGGTGCGGCTGCGCTACGCCTATTTCATCACCTGCAACCGGGTGATCAGGGACAACGCCGGCAACGTGGTCGAGCTGCGCTGCACCTACGATCAGGCGACCAAGGGCGGCAACGCGCCGGACGGCCGCAAGGTGAAGGCGACCCTGCACTGGGTGTCGGCGGCCGACGCCATGCCGGCGGAGGTGCGGCTCTACGACAACCTGTTCGCGACGCCCGAGCCCGGCGGCGACGATTTTCTCGCCGGTCTCAATCCGAAGTCGCTCGAGGTGCTGAAGGACTGCCGGCTGGAGCCGGCGCTGGCCAACGCCGCGGCGGCGGAACCGCTGCAGTTCGAGCGTTTGGGCTATTTCACACCCGACGCGGATTCGCGGCCCGGCCGGCCGGTGTTCAACCGCACCGTCGGGCTTCGCGACACCTGGGCAAAGGTCAAAGGGAGGGAATAGCGGCGGCTTAAAGGCGCGCCGGCTTGCCTTTGACGTCCTTGTAGAGGACGCCCTGGCGCAGCGCCATGATGCGCGCGTGCTCGGCCCGCGCCGCCGCGTCCATGTCGCGCTGGGGCGGCGTCTCGTGGATGAAGTGGCCGAAACGGTCCTCGCCGCGCACCAGCCATGCCGAATCGCCCTCGGCGTTGACCTGTTTCACGTGCGGTGCGATGTAGCGGACGGCGACGCCGATGCGCCGGTCGTCGGAGCGGTTGGCCCCCGAGCCGTGCGCGGTGCGGATGTTGTGCAGCGATGCCTCGCCCGGCTGCAATTCCAGAAACACCGCCGCCGCCTCATCGACGGCGACCGCGATCTCCTGGCCGCGGGTGAGCAGGTTCTTGGCGTCGAAGGTATCGCGGTGGGGAAGTTGTTCCCACGCGTGACTGCCGGAGATCATCTTCATGCAGCCGGACGACCGCGTCGACGGCGATAGCGCGATCCACGCCGTCACCACGTCGGGCTTACTGAGCCCCCAGTAGGTCGAGTCCTGGTGCCAGGACACGAATGCCGGGTCGCGCGCGTCCTTGACGAAAAGGCTGGTGCCCCAAACCATCACGTCGGGCCCGAGCACGTCCTCGACCGCGTCCAGCACCGCCGCATGGCTCGCCAATTCGGCCGCCCAGGTCTGCAACAGGTAGAGCTTCTGGCCTTTTGAAAGCTCGTACCAGCCGCCGTTCGAGCGCTCGTAGGCCTCGAAACGCCGTCGGTACCCGGCGGCCTCGGCGGCGGTGAGCATGGGAACGGGATGGACGAAGCCGTCCCTGCGGTAGCGCCGTACCTGATCGTCGGTCAATCGTTTCGGCATGTTTGATGTCACCGGCCGGTCGTGGCCGTTCAGAACTGGCGCTTGTTCCACTTGTCGCGCAGCGATTCCATATCGAAGAACTCGGCCGCCTTGTCCGCGTCGCCGACGGTGGTGGTGACCGCCGTCTTGGTCACCGTCAGTATCTTCTCGTTGGCGTGGTCGATGGCGTCGTGCACCGAGGACGCGGCCTCCGCCGAGGCATTCTTGACCGAACTGATGGCATCGAAGGCGGCGCGCTGCAGTCGGCCGGCGGCGTCGTTGGCGGAGCGGTTGACGCTCTCGGAGGCCTGCGCCAGCATTTTGATCACCCGCGCCGCGGCCTGGCGGGCGGCCCGCGTCTCCGGATCGTCCGGGGCGGCGTCGGCGGGGAACTGCAGCGCCGTTTCCTTGGCGGCGCCGACGACCTGCTTCACCGCCTGCTCTTTCACCTCGGCCAGTTCCCCGAATGCGGAATCGACTTCTTTCTGGATGATCGCCGTCGCCTCGGCGGCCTGATTCGCCAGTGCCTTCAGCGACCGTTGCGCCTGCATGTTGAGCTCGATGGTGGCCTGTTCGGCCTGCTTCAGGATCTTGTCGGCGGCCAGCACGGCCGCCTTCTCGTTGGCGCCCTGCTTGACGTCCTGCATCAGTTCGGCCGCCGTCTCAGCGGCACCCTTGCGGATGCCGCTGACGGCGCTGCGGGCCTCGGCCTTCAGGCTCGCCGCCGCCGCGTCGGCCTCGGCGTTGACCTGATCGACCGCGCGCTCGGCGTCGGCGGCGATCCGCTCGGCCGCCTCGGCGATATCGTTGACGAGTTTCTCGACAGCGCTCTTCTCGCCGACGACCTGGTCCTTTTCGATCAGGTCGTGCAACGTCGCCAACGAGCGCACGTGCTCGTGGAAGCTGCTCGCCATGGTGAACCCCTTCCCTCTTGAGGGTACCCATCACGTTGGTTTTAAACAATTATAGACCTTATCGGCGGCGGCGAAACCTCCGATCGCCAATTATTCGGGCCAGTCGTCGGGCCGTCGCCTCCGACGAAGCGGACCCTCGGCCGTCTCGGCCGACGCCTGATTTCACTTCTGTTTTCAACGACTTGACCGCCCGCATTCGGCGCCGTGCCCGGCGCCGCGGGTTTTCCGGTTGGCGTTGATGGGCGAAACCGCCTATCTCTCAAGCCATGACCGCCGCGCCCAAGAACCTGATCGGCCTTGACCGCGCCGAGCTCGCCCAAGAGCTCGCGGCGATCGGCGAGCAGCCGTTCCGCGCCAAGCAGCTCTGGCACTGGATCTATTACCGGGGCGAGACCGACTTCGCCAAGATGACGACGCTTGCCAAGGAGGCGCGCCGGCGGTTCGCCGAGCTCTATACCGTGGCGCGGCCGGACGTCGTCCGCGAGCAGGTGTCGGTCGACCGTTCGCGTAAATGGCTGCTGCGCTTCGCCGACGGCAACGAGGCGGAAAGCGTATTCATCCCCGAAGACGACCGCGGCGCGCTGTGCATGTCGTCGCAGGTCGGCTGCACGCTCAGTTGCGCCTTCTGCCACACCGGCACGCAGCGGCTGGTCCGCAACCTCGGCGCCGGCGAGATAGTCGCCCAGATGATGGTCGCCCGCGACGCCGTCGGCGAATGGCCGAGTCCGAAGGACGGGCGGCTGCTCTCCAACATCGTGATGATGGGCATGGGCGAGCCGCTCTATAATTTCGACAACGTAAAGAAGGCGATCCATATCATCATGGATCCGGAGGGTATCTCGATCTCGCGGCGCAAGATCACGCTCTCGACGTCGGGCGTGGTGCCGATGATGGCGCGTTGCGGCGAGGAGATCGGCGTCAACCTGGCGGTCAGCCTGCACGCCGCCACCGACGAGCTGCGCGACGAGCTGGTGCCGATCAATCGCAAGTACGGAATTGCCGAATTGCTGAAGGCGTGCCGTGCCTATCCCGGCGCCAACAACGCCCGGCGCATCACCTTCGAATACGTGATGTTGAAGGGCGTCAACGATTCGCCGGCCGATGCGCGCGAGCTGCTGCGGCTGGTCAAGGGCATTCCCGCCAAGTTCAACCTGATCCCGTTCAATCCGTGGCCGGGGGCGCCGTTCCAGTGCTCGGACCGGGCGACGATCAAGAAGTTCTCCGAAATCCTCAACGCCGGCGGCCTATCGGCGCCGGCGCGGGTGCCGCGCGGGCGCGACATCATGGCCGCGTGCGGCCAGTTGAAGTCGGCGAGCGAGCGGCAGCGCCGCAAGAAGATTCCGGCCTGACCGACGGGGACCGACGAGGAACGTCATGGACGACAAAGCCGCCGCCAAGCCCGAGGCCGAAAGGCAGGACGACCGCGAGATCATCTGCGTCGTCGATCCGATGTGCTCGTGGTGCTGGGGGTTCTCGCCGGTGATCGCGGCCATCGACGAGGCCTATGGCGACAGGGCGCCGGTATGGCCGCTCGCCGGCGGCCTCAGGCCGATGACGTCGCAGCCGATGACCGACAAGGCCAAGGCCGAGACCCGCCACCATTGGGAGCAGGTCGCCTCGGCCAGCGGCCAGCCGTTCAACTTCACATTCTTCGACCGCCAGGGGTTCGTCTACGACACCGAGCCGGCGTGCCGGGCGATGGTGACGGTGCGGACGCTGAAGCGCGAGGCGACGCTGCGCTACCTGGATTCGCTGCATCGCGCCTTCTACGCCGAGAACCGCGACATCACCGACCCGGTGCTGCTGGCCGATATGGCCGGCGACGCCGGCCTCGACCGCAACGCCTTCGCCAGCGTCTTCCCGACCCGCGAGATGATGTACCAGACGGCGGCCGACTTCTATCGCGCCCAGAGCATGGGCATCCAGGGCTTCCCGACGGTGGTGCTGCGCAACGGCGCGGAGCTGAGGCTGCTGGTCGCCGGCTTCATTGCCTTCGACAAGCTGAAGTCCTATCTCGACAAGTGGATCGCCGGCGAGCTGGACGGCCAGCCGGACGGCGTCCGCGACAGCGAAACCGCCGAGCCCGAAAAGAAGAAGACCTGACGCCTACCAGCCGTGGCAGCGGTCCCAGGTGGCGGTGACGCGGCCGCGGCCGTCGGTGACGTGATAGAGATCGTACATCGCCGCCGTCATGCACACGTGGTTGGGCAGCACCCGCACCTTGGCGCCGACCGGCAGCGCGTCGAACGGCAGCGGCGCGGCGGCGGTGACGTGGCCGTGCTCCTGATGCACCGAGTCCACCATCAGCCCCGCTATCGGCGCGCCTGTCGTTACCTCACACACCAGACCGTAGCCCTTGTCGTCGTCGAGCGCCTGGGTCGAGCGGTCCTTGCTCAACGCCAGCCCGCCGGCGTCGATGAGCAGCGCGTTCTCGCCCTTGCGGTGGGCGATCACCGAGGCCAGCACGCTGGCGGCGATGTTGTCGATGGAACAGGTGCCGATGCCGGCCTGGAACAGATCGCCCAGCAGGTAGACGCCGGGGCGCATCTCGGTGACGCCGTCGAGGCGCTCCGCATAGCGGGCCGTCGGCGTCGAGCCGACGCTGACCGTGGGGCACGCGAAGCCGGCGTCGCGCAGCCGCCGGGCGGCGGCGACGGCGGCGGCGCGTTCGTCTTCGGCGATTTTCGCCATCGCCTCGGGCGTGCGGCACTTGTACGAGTGTCCGGCGTGGGTGAGCACGCCGTCGATCGCAACGTTGGCCGCCGAATCCAGGATATCGGCGATTTCGAGCAGCGCCTTGGAATCCGGCGCGACGCCGGTGCGGTGCTCGCCGCAGTCGACCTCGATCAACACCTTGAACGCACGCCCGTCGTCGGCGATTGCCTTCGCCACGCCGGCGTCGTCGGTGAGCACCTTGATATCGCCGCCGCGCCCGTTCAGCGCCGCCACCGGCGCCAGCTTCTGCGGCACGATGCAGACGGAATAGCTGATGTCGGTGAAGCCGTTGGCGAGGAAATATTCGGCCTCGCGCAAGGTCGCGACGCTGACCGGGCCGGCCTCGGCGTCGAGCGCCACCCGGGCGACGCGTGCCGACTTGGCGGTCTTCATCTGCGGCCTGAGCGCGACGCCGAGCGCCTTGGCGCGCGCGCGCATCCGCCCGGCGTTGTCGCGCAGCCGCGCCTCGTCGAGGACGAGGGCGGGCGTCAACAAGTCGTCGAGGCCGATGGGCTTTGCCGTTGCCGGGCCGGCTCGAGGCCCTGCGGCGGGTTCGTCGGCAGGTTCGTCGGCGGGATCGGCGGCTTGGTCCATGCCCCGACTCTATGGGGCGTGCCGGCCTTGCTCAAGGCCCGGTTTCGCCTATACTGCGCCGGCCCTTCCGGCGGCAAACTCTCGACGAGGTCGGGGACCCATGAAACGCGACGTGAAAAAGGTGGTGCTCGCCTATTCGGGCGGCCTCGACACCTCGGTCATCCTGCGGTGGCTGCAGGACACCTATGGCTGCCAGGTGGCGACGTTCACCGCCGACTTGGGCCAGGGAGCCGAGCTCGCGGCGGCGCGCGACAAGGCCGAGCTGATGGGGATCAAGGAGATCTTCGTCGAGGACCTGCGCGAAGAGTTCGTCCGCGACTTCGTGTTTCCGATGTTCCGCGCCAACGCCCTCTACGAAGGCGCCTATTTGCTCGGCACCTCGATCGCCCGGCCGCTGATCGCCAAACGCCAAATCGAGATCGCCGCCAAGGTCGGTGCCGACGCGGTCGCCCACGGCGCCACCGGCAAGGGCAACGACCAGGTGCGGTTTGAGCTCACCTACTACGCGCTGAACCCGAAAATCCGGGTCATCGCGCCGTGGCGGGAATGGGACCTAAACAGCCGCACCAAGCTGATCGAGTACGCACGCAAGCACCAGATCCCGGTGCCCAAGGACAAGCACGGCGAGGCGCCGTACTCCACGGACGCCAACCTGTTGCACATCAGCTACGAGGGCAAGGCGCTGGAGGACCCGTGGGTCGAGCCGAGCGAGAGCATGTTCACTCGCTCGGTCAGCCCCAAGGACGCGCCCGATCAGCCGATTGCCGTCGAGATCGCGTTCGAGGGCGGCGATCCGGTCGCGGTCGATGGCAAGAAGCTGTCGCCGGCGAAGCTGCTGGAAAGGCTCAACGAGCTCGCCGGCGCCAACGGCATCGGCCGCGAGGACATCGTCGAGAACCGTTTCGTCGGCATGAAGTCGCGCGGCGTCTACGAGACGCCCGGCGGCACGGTGCTGTTCAAGGCCCGCCGGGCGATGGAGAGCATCACGCTGGATCGCGGCGCCATGCACCTGAAGGACGAGATGATGCCGCGCTACGCCGAGCTGGTTTACAACGGCTTCTGGTTCTCGCCCGAGCGCGAGATGCTGCAGGCGGCGATCGACAAGGCGTCGGCGCGGGTGACCGGCACGGTGCGCCTCAAGCTCTACAAGGGCAACGTCGCCGTCACCGGCCGCAAGTCGCCGGTCAGCATCTATTCGCAGGAGACGGCGACCTTCGAGGCCGACTCGGTCTATGACCAGCGCGACGCCGAGGGCTTCATCAAGCTCAACGCGCTGAGGCTGCGGCTCAACAAGCGGCCCAAGGACTAATCCAAAACCGGGACAGCGCGCCCGAGCCAGTAGGCGTAAAGCGCCAGCGGCACCAGCGTGATGTCGAGGCCGGCCATGGTCGCCCGGCGCGCGACGGTGCGCGTCAGGATGTAGGCGCGGGCTTGCGCGTTGGTGTCCTGCACGAACGCCGTCAGCGTCCGCAGCTTTTCCGCGCCGTTGCCGTAGCCGTCCTGCCAGTCGATCTCGAAGGCGCGCTCGGGCCTGTTGCTTCCGGCCGGCATGGTCAGCAGATCGACGCCGCCGCCGCGCCAACTGGCGTAGGCGAGGTCGCCGGCGTTGGCGCCGCCCAGCCACTGCGCCGCCAGCGCCGTCTCGGCGAGACGCGGGAACCGCGCGTCGTCGGCCGGCACCGGACCGAACAGCGCCGCGTACAGGCACGACGCCGTCAGGTGCACCTTGAACGCGACGGCGCGCTGGAACCGCTTTGCCAGCTTGTCGACGCGGGCGAGACGGCGAATCAGGAACGCGCCCTCGAGATAATCGAGGTACTTGCGGAGCGTGTTCTTGGCGATGCCCGCCGCCTGTGCCAGCTCCTCCATGGTCACCTCGCGGCCGGTATTGAGGGCGAGGATGGCGAACAGCCGGTTGAGCTCCTGGGCGTCGTTGACGCCGGCGAGGCTGGCCAGGTCCTTGTGCAGCACGCGCTCCGGCACGCCCTCGCGGATGAACGTCGGCGCCGGCGCGCCGCCCGGCCGGGCGAGCACGCCTTCGGGAAAGCCGCCGAAATTGACGTAGCGGTGGAACTCCTCGTTCAGCGCCGCCAACGCGCCGCGGCCGAGGCTGGCCGGCCGGGGCGCACCGTCGGCGGCGCCGCCGAACAATGCCGTCTCGGAGTTGCGCAGGCGCAGGAACTCGGCGAACGTCAGCGGCGGCAGCACGAACATCTCGATCCCTTTCGCCGCCGGCACCGGCCCGCCGACCAGCGCCGGCGCCAGCGCCGACATCGCGGCGACGATGCGTGCCCGCGGCCACGCCTTGGCGATCGCGGCGAGCGCCGGTTGCCAATCGCCCATGTATTCGACCTCGTCGAGGAACAGCGTCAGCGCCGCCGTTTCGTCGTGGCCGTGGCGGGCGGCAAACAGCGCCACCAGCCGCGCCAGGTCTCGGGCGGTGTAGCTCGGCGTCGTCAGCGCGGCGTAGAGGATGCTCGTGGGCGGCGTGCCGCCCTCGATCAGCGCGGCGATCATCTGGCGCAGCAGCACCGTCTTGCCGGCACGCAACGGCCCCGCCACCACTACCGCGGTGCCGGCAGGCGCCCGGCGCACCCGGTCGGCGAAGGCGGGGAAGAAGGCCCGCCTCGGCGGGTGGCGGAAGCGGACCTGGGTCGCCTCGGTGAACGCCCACCACGGATTGTCGAAGGCGAGGCGGCCCTGCAGGTCGTCGTCGGAGATGCTGTCCATGGCGGCCCCTCGCCCCCGGCTCGCGCCAACAAGATCACGCCGCTGATTCAATCCGGGAGGCCGAAAGTCTAGGATCAACCGGATGAGCTTGTCCCAAGGGAGTGTTTGCCGCCGACCGCGCCGGAAGTCAAGAAGTTCCTGAAACGACAAGCGAATTTTTAGACCAGCGCGCGCACCCGGCGGCGCAGTTCCGGCACCAGCTCGGCCTCGAACCAAGGGTTGCGCTTTTGCCAGCCGACGGTGCGCCAGCTCGGGTGCGGCGTCGGCAAGTGGCTCGGCAGATAGTCGCGCCAGGCGCTAACGGTGGCGGTCAGCGAGCCCTTGGCGCGGGCGCCCAGGTAGTACTTCTGGGCGTAGGCGCCGACCAGCAGGGTCAGCTCGAGACGGCGGAGATGCGGCAGCAGGCTCGGGTGCCAGGTCGGCGCGCATTCCGGCCGCGGCGGCTTGTCGCCGCCCCTGGCGTCGCGGCCGGGATAGCAGAACCCGATCGGCACGATGGCGACGCGGGCGGCGTCGTAGAACACCTCGGCCGGCATCGCCAGCCACCCGCGCAGCCGCTCGCCGGAGGCGTCGTTCCAGGGAACCCCGGATTGGTGCACCTTGGTACCCGGCGCCTGGCCGACGATCAGCAGCCGCGCCGTCGCCTCGGCGCGCAGCACCGGGCGCGGCCCCAGCGGCAGGTGCTCGGCGCACAGCCGGCAGGCGAGCGCCTCGGCGAGCACGGCGGCGAAATCGCCGCCGCCGCCGGCCGGCCGGGCGCGTCGCGCCTGGGCGGTCATCGCGGCGTCAGATAGATCAGCGCGAACAGCCGCGCCGGGTCGGTCCAGGTCCGTTCGGCGGCGAAGCCGTGACCGGCGGCGAGCGCGGCGAATTCGTCGACGTGGTACTTGTAGGAGTTCTCGGTGTGGATGGTCTCGCCGGCGCGCAACCGGAACGGCCTGCCCAGCACCGTCGCCGTCTGGTCGCGCCGGCTCTCCAGGTAGATCTCGATCCGCCCGATGTCGCGATTGTAGAGGGCGCGATGGCGGAACTGCCCGAGGTCGAAGTCGCCCGCGAGCTCGCGGTTGATGCGCGCCAGGATGTTGAGGTTGAACGCCGCGGTCACGCCGGCGGCGTCGTCGTAGGCGCGCACCAGCATCGCCTCGTCCTTCTTCAGATCGACGCCGATCAGCAGCGCGCCGCCCGGCCCGACCATCGCGGCGATGCGCGACAGGAACTCGCCCGCCTCGGCGTGGTCGAAGTTGCCGATGGTCGAGCCGGGGAAGAACACCACGCGCCGGCGGCCGGCGGCGACGGCACGCTCGGGCAGCCGCAGCGGGCGGGTGAAGTCGGCGACCACCGGCAGCACCGCGAGACGCGGATATTCGGCGTCGAGGATCGCCGCCTCGCGCAGCAAGTGGTCGCGCGAGATGTCGATCGGCACGAACAGCGCCGGCGCCGCCAGCGCGTCGAGCAGCAGCCGCGTCTTCACCAGCGAGCCGCAGCCGAACTCGATCAGGCACGCCTTGGGTCCGATCAGCGCCGCCATGTCGGCACCATGGGTCTTGAGGAGCGCCGTCTCGGTGCGCGTCGGGTAGTACTCCTCGAGCCGGCAGATGGCGTCGAACAGCCGCGAGCCCTCGGCGTCGTAGAAGTACTTGCACGGCAGTTGCTTCTGCGGCCGCGCCAGGCCGCGGAACACGTCGTCGCGGAAATCCCGCACCGCGGCCGAAATGTCGAACGCCTGGACGGATGCGTCCGCGGCGCCGCCATCGGCGCGCTCGCGCGGGACGGGCGCGTGCCTAGGCATCGGCGGCCAGGCGGATGCCGCTGAACTGCCAGCGATCCGGCGGATAGAAGAAGTTGCGGTAGCTGGCGCGCACGTGGCCGGCCGGGGTCGCCGCCGAGCCGCCGCGCAGCACCATCTGCCCCGACATGAACTTGCCGTTGTATTCGCCGATGGCGCCGCCGGCCGGGCGGAACCCGGGGTACGGCCCATAGGCGCTGCGGGTCCATTCCCAGACGTCGCCGAACATCTGCCTGAGCCCGCCGCCGGGACGGCACGGAATCGGATGGAAGTGGCCGCCGTCGGCGAAGTTGCCGGCGACGTCGAGGCCGGCCGCCGCGGTCTCCCACTCGGCTTCCGTCGGCAGCCGCTTTTCCGCCCAGCGGGCGAAGGCATCGGCCTCGAAGTAGCCGACGTGGGTGACCGGCTCGGCCGCGTCGACGGCGCGCGGTCCGGCCAGCGTCATCATCCGCCAGCCGCCGTCGGCGTCGTCCCAGTAGAGCGGCGCCCGCCAGCCGCGCGTCCGGCACGCCGCCCAGCCGTCGGAGAGCCAGAGCTCCGGGCGCCGGTAGCCGCCGTCGGCGATGAACTCGAGATACTCGCCGTTGGTCACCGGCCGGGACGCGATGCGGAACGGCTCCAGCCACGCCTTGTGGCGCGGGCCCTCGTTGTCGAAGGAAAATGAGCCGTCGTCGGCGCCGATCTCGACCAGGCCTTCGGGAAACTCGATCCACTCCACCGCCGGCGCGGCGCCGACGCCGTGCGGCCGGAACGGCTTGTAGGCCGGCTTCAGCGGATTGGCGGCGAAGGCGTTGAGGATGTCGGTGAGGATCAGCTCCTGGTGCTGCTGCTCGTGGTTGACGCCGAGCGCCAGCAGCGGCGCCGCCTTTGCCCACGTCGCGGCGTCGGCGTCGGCGATCAGGCCGGCGATGGCGTCGTCGACGTGGCGGCGATAGGCGTGGACGTCGTCGAGCGGCGGCCTGGACAGCAGCCCGCGCTCGGGCCGCGCGTGGCGCGGGCCGATGGCCTCGTAGTAGGAGTTGAACAGGTAGCCGTAGGCGGCGTCGAAGGTTGCGTAGCCCTTCAGATAAGGCGCCAGGATGAAGGTCTCGAAGAACCACGACGTGTGCGCCAAGTGCCACTTGGTCGGGCTGGCGTCGGCCATCGACTGCACGCCCTGGTCCTCGGCGCTCAGCGGCGACGCCAACTCGAGCGAGCGGCGGCGGGTCGCCGTGAAGTCGGCGAGCGCCGGTGCGCGCGATTCGCCGGCACGCCCGTCCTCTGAGGTTCTTTCGGGCCGCCCCGTCATGCACCACCTTCACAAATACCGCCCAGCCGATCAAGGTTCAGATGGTCATCGGCGGCGGCGATGTCATGGACCGATTTATCCGCGGCCTCAACCCACGTTTGCGTGAGCGCGCCCGCCGCCGGCCCCCTCCTACCAGCCATCGTGCAGCACCTTCTCCACGTAGGCCGGCACCACCGTCGTCGCCGGGCCGTAGCGCGCCTCGGCGAACAGGCTCGCGCCCTCGGACGGCGCCATGTTGAGCTCGGCGGTGTGCGCCCGGCCGGCGCGGCGCACCTGCTGGACGAAGCCGGCCGCCGGATAGACGTTGCCCGAGGTGCCGACCGACAGGAACAGCGCGCACGCCGCGAGCGCGGCGTCGATGCGGTCCATGCCGAACGGCATCTCGCCGAACCACACCACGTGCGGCCGCAACGCCCCGACGCCGCCGCAGGCGGCGCAGGCGACGCGCAACGTGAGGTCGTCGCGCCACGCGGCGACGTTGCCGCAGGCGCCGCAGCGCGCCTTCAAAAGTTCGCCGTGCATGTGCAGCACGTTGCGGCTGCCGGCGCGCTCGTGCAAATCGTCGATGTTCTGGGTCACCACCAGCACGTCCTCCGGCCACTCCGCCTCCAGCCTGGCGAGCGCCAGGTGCGCGGCGTTGGGCGCGACCGCGCCGGAGGCCAGCCGCGCCCGGCGCGCGTTGTAGAAGGCGTGCACGCGCTCGGGGTCGCGGGCGAAGGCGTCCGGCGTGGCGACGTCCTCGATGCGGTGCTTGGCCCAGATGCCGTCGGCGTCGCGGAAGGTCGAGAGGCCGGATTCCTTCGAGATGCCGGCGCCGGTGAGGATGACGATGTTGCTGTTGCGCATGCCGGGCTTCGCTGTTGCCGATGAGTGCGGCGGCCATGATAATCCAAGCGACTCGGGGGAGGCCAAAAAACCAACGGGAGGGTTCGGCTTGGTCAAGGTGCTGTTCGTCTGCCTCGGCAACATCTGCCGCTCGCCGACCGCCGAGGGCGTGTTCCGCGCCGTCCTCGAGCGCGAGGGGCTGGCCGGCCGCGTCGAGGTTTCCTCCGCCGGCACCGGCAATTGGCACGTCGGCGAGCCGCCGGACGGCCGCGCGGTCAGGGCGGCCAGGCGGCGTGGCGTCGATCTCTCGGCGATCCGCGCCCGCCAGGCGGGCGCCGGCGACTTCGGCCGCTTCGACTACATCGTCGCCATGGACGGCGACAACCGCGCCATGCTCGCCCGCCTTTGCCCGAAGGGCGCGGAGCACCGGCTGCACCTGTGCCTCGACTTCGCGCCCGGCCTCGAGGGCGGCGACGTGCCGGACCCGTTCTACGGCGGCGGCGACGGCTTCGAGGCGGTGCTCGACATGATCGAGCGGGCGGCGGAAGGCCTGCTCGCCGACATCCGCCGGAAGCACCTGTGATGGACCGGCGGCTGGCCGCGGCGGTCGAGAAGGCCACCGGGTCGCGGCCCGAGCGCATCCAGCCGATGGGCGGCGGCTGCGTCGGCGACGTCAGCCGGGTGGCGCTCGCCGACGGCCGCGTCGTCGTCGCCAAAACCGGCGACCAGGGCAGCGGCCTAGACCTCGAAGGCTTCATGCTGCGCTACCTCGCCGACAAGGCAGCGCTGCCGGTGCCGGAGGTGCTGCACGCCACCGACGATCTGCTGGTGATGAGCTTCATCGAGACTTCCGGCGGCATCACCGAGGCGGCGCAGGTGGACGCCGCCGGGCTGCTCGCCGAGCTGCACCGGGTGACTGCCGACCGCTTCGGCTTCGAGCGGCCGACGGCGATCGGCGGCCTCGTCCAGCCGAACACGTGGACGGCGTCGTGGCGCGACTTCTTCCGCGACCACAGACTGCTCGCCATGTCCCGCCAGGCGCTCGACGCCGGCCGGCTGCCGGCGACCGTGATGACGCGGATCGACGCGCTGGCGCTGCGCCTGGAAAGCTGGATCGGCGACGACGCGCGGCCGGCGCTGATCCACGGCGATCTGTGGACCGGCAACGTGCTTTGCCGGGCGGGGCGCATCGCCGGCTTCGTCGACCCGGCGATCTATTACGCCGACGCCGAGATCGAGCTGGCGTTCGCGACCCTGTTCAATACCTTCGGCGAGCCGTTCTTCAGGCGATACGCCGAGCTGCGCGGCATCGCGCCCGGCTTCTTCGAGGAGCGACGCGAGCTCTACAACCTCTATCCGCTGCTGGTGCACGTGCGGCTGTTCGGCGGGCATTACGTTAGCAGCGTCGAAGGCACGCTCCGGCGGTTCGGCTGCTGACTCGCGGCGGGCGGCGCGGCGTCCGTTTGTCGTCCGTTTGTCGTCCGGTTGTCGTCCGGTTGTCGTCCCGCCGTCGTCCGGTTGTCGTCGGTTTGTCGTCGTTTTCGCCCGCCGGTTTTCGACCAACCTATTGATCCGAAACGATTCACGCCCCGAAAAATTTTTAGAATGTCGTCATTTGTCGTCATTTCGGAGTTTTCCGGGGCGGCCCGGGTCGATCAGGCGCCGCCGCCCTTGCGGGTCTCGACGAAGGCGCGCAGCACGTTGTTCATGCGCGTCTGGTAGCCCCTGCCGGTCGCCTTGAACCAGGCGAGCACGTCGGCGTCGATGCGCAGCTTGACCGCCTGCTTCGGCGGCGGCACGCCCTTCACCGCCCGCGTCCAATCGAGGGCGCCCCGCACGTCGTCCGCATCGGCGGCGACGGCGGCGTCGAGCTCGGCCTCGCTCATGGCGTCGACCTTGCGCCAATCGGTCCTCGCCACGCCGCGGCGGCGCAGGGCGGCGATTTCAGCCGCCGAATGCCGCGCGGTATCGCCTTTTTTCTTCATCTCTCGCCCTGCTTGTCTTACCCCTTGGCGGTGACGATGCGGAGCCGGTCGCCGCGCCAAGTCCAGACGACGGCGACCAGCCGTCCTTCGAGCGCGCCGACGCTGAGCCAGCGCTCCTCGCCGGCCCGCGGCGACGGCACGGTCAGCAGGGCGCGGCCGTCGAACAGTTGGGCGGCGTCGAGGAAGTCGATGCCGCGCCCGGCGATCGTGCTTTGCCGCTTCGCCTCGTCCCATTCGAAATCCACGGCACTGTACCCCCAAACGTAGGTACGGGCAACCGGTAGCGGGCCCCTGCGGGCGTCTCGAAGGAGGGGCGCGCGCGACTCGGAGTGAGCGCACCCGCGCGCCGCCGGCCTCGGCGCTACACGGCGGAATTCCGCCGTTTTCTTCCTCTTCACGATGTCCAAGAGCAAAAGAACGTATAGGGAACATACGCCCGGATAAACCTAGAGTCAAGCGGGATTTCGGGCGTGGCGGATTGAGTTAACGGAGGTAGATTCAATAAAGAATCACATTATGACGTAATCGCTGATATGGATGTTCTCGACGACGAGTCGATTCTTGAAAAAATCGTTCTTGCGCTCGGCGGAGATTGGACAGCAATTCAGACACAAGCGCGCCCACTCAAAGCCGCGATTGAACAACAAAAGCCTTGGCTGAATGCGATTGAAGTAGCAAAGGGAATCAGAAAGACCCTCGATAAGGTGCCGTCAACTGGCGAATTTCCCAAAGAGCTCCGCGGGAAAATTAACGAGATATTTCGAAAGGCTTCTCCGTGGGATGCCGTGAAGGACGCTGGCGAGGCAGCGATCCCAGCGGGTCAGCCAACAAGTCACTACCGAAATTTACAAGGTCTTTGTAACCGCATCGGATTATGGATCGTGCCGGTTGGTGAGTTGGAAGGTTTCTGTAAGTCGGTCGGGGGACACGGTCCACGATGGGTGCAGCAGGTTATCGAGAATTACGACATATCAACGGATAAACAGTTTGAGCGGGCGCGAACGTTTATGCACGAGATATGGACAAAGCAATCATCCATAGCGAACAAGTGATTGCTGCCGCCCGCGAACGCGGTCATCTTCCTGAAGTCACCTAATATTCCCTCGCCGTTCTAATCCCCCACCTGAGGAACCCCCCATGCTCAAACTCCACGTCCTCGACCGGCTTTACCGCCATTCCTCGGACGTCGCCCACGCGGTCGAGGTGCCGGCCGGCGCGCGCTGGCTCCTCACCAACGGCCAGGTCGGCACCCGGCCCGACGGCACCACGCCCGCCACAACGGCGGAGCAGATCGAGGTGGCGTTCGAGCGCATCGAAGCCGTGCTCAAGGCGGCGCGCATGGGGCTCAAAGACGTGGTGCGCTTCGACGTCTATTTCACCGACCGCGCCGACGTGAAAACCTTCGTCGCCATCCGCGACCGCGTCATGGGCGCCCACAAGCCGGGCGCCACCTTCATCGTCGTCAAGGGCCTGGCGCGGCCGGACTTGAAGATCGAGATCGAGGCGGTGGCGGCGAAGCTGGGCTGATGCTGCCGACCGAAGCGGGCGCGCGTCGCCGCATGGGCCGCCATTGCCGTCGGGGTTTCCTTGCCGGCGGCCCGATGGCACCATTGCCGCCGGTCGTTCGGGTTCCCGCCAGCAAGTAGGATGCGGCATGCCGGTGTCGTTGAGCCATTTCGAGATCCGGGTCCGCGATGTCGCGCGGATGGAGGATTTCTACAGCCGCGTTCTCGGCTTCGTCGTCACCGACCGCAGCCGACCCGGCGGCCCCGGAAGCCGCCGCATGGTGTTCCTGTCGGCCGCCGCCGGCGAGCATCACCAGATCGTCCTCGCCGAGGCCGACGCCGGCGACGCCGCCCTCGGCGCGCTCGACCACCTCGCGTTTCGCGCCGAAGACCTGACCGGCCTGCGCGCGGTTCACCGCGGCCTCGAATCCCACGGCGGCCTCGAGATCGCGACGGTGTCGCACGGCACCACCTGGTCGGTCTATTTCCGCGACCCGGAGGGCAACCGGATCGAGTTTTTCGTCGATACGCCGTGGCACGTCGACCAGCCGGTGCGCTTTCCGATCGATCTCGCGCTCTCGGACGACGCGCTCGTCGCCGCGACCGAGAGGAAGATTTCGTCGCTCCCCGGCTTTCAGCCGGCGGAACGGTGGTTCGCGGCGCACCGGCGGCGCCTCGCGCCGAAGGCCGACTGAGCGCCCGCCCGTTGCGCCGCGCCGGCCCGCCGCGGTCCCGCTCCCCATCGCCATGGCGGCCGCCCGAGGTGTGACCGGCGTCACTGGACGCCGCCGCGTCGCGGCGGTAGAATGGCAACCGTCAAGAATGACGTCCGCTTCAAGTCTTCCTAGAACAGGAGACAGACCATGACCACCTTCAAGTCCACCCCGCCCGCGGGCTATCCCCCCTACGACGCGACCGGCGACATTTACGCCGGGCTGCGGCCCCTCGAGGCGGAACTCGCCCTCCATCACGCCGAAAACGTCGGGCCGCCGTCCGACCAAATATGGGACGACGTCGTCGCCATGGTGTTCCGGCTGGACGGCGACGACGACGACATGCAGGCGCTGAAGGACGAGCTCGAGCTGTTCCGGCGCGAGAACGACTTCGATCCCGACTGAGCCGGCGACGGCGGCTCGGGGTTCGCGCCGGAGAAAAAGCCGGCCGCCGCCGGCTATTCGCCGCCCCGCAGTATCCGCCGCATCGCCCGGATCGCCGGGTTCATGGCGCGGTCGCGGCGCCACGCCATCTGCAGCGGCCGGCTGAGCGGCGGCGCCAGCGGCAGCGCCTTCATCCAACCGCGGGCGGCCTCGCGCGCGACCGCGATGTCCGGCACGATCGACCAGCCGAAGCCGGCCATCACGAAGCTCTTCTGCGCCTCGGCGAGGCCGACGTCGAGGATGTTGGGCGCCGGCGCACCGGCGCCGCCGGCGGCCGCTAGCCATTCGTCGACCGGATCGCGCAGCGGGAAGCCCTTCTCGAACAGCACCAGCCGGCGGCCGTCGAGGTCGCGCGGCGCGATCTCCGTCAACGCCGTCTCCTCGCCGGGCGGCATGATGCAAACCAGCCGGTCCTCGGCGAAGAATTCGCGCACCAGCCGCGCGTCGGCGGGGATGCCGCTGGTGACGATCAGGTCGATGGCGCCGTCGATCAGCCCGTGCACCAGCTCCGTCGCGTGGCCGGTGTGCAGGTTGACCTCGGCTTTCGGGTGCGCGTCGGCGAAGCGCGCCAGCAGCGGCGGCAGGTGATAGGTCGAGGCGGTGCCGCCGCCGCCCATCACGAAGCGCCCGGTAACCTCGCCGCGGGTGTCGGCGATGGCGAGCAGCGCCCGCTCCAGCGCGGCGAAAATATCGCCGGCGGCGGCGAGCAGGATTTCGCCCTCGGCCGTCGGCTTCACCCGCTTGCCGAGGCGCTCGATCAGCGGCACGCCGATCTCGTCCTCGAGCCGGCGGATCTGGTTCGACACCGCCGACTGGGTCAGCAGCATCTCGTCCGCGGCGGCCGAGAAGCCGCCGAGCCGCACCACCGCCTCGAGGGCGCGCAAACGCTGCAGGGATGGCAGGGCACGGCGCATGGGGATCCGACCGTTATGAAAGTTTGAAATGATTTTAACATAAATAATAAATTTTTATTGTAGCGCCGTCCAGTTTATTAATGGCGTCAACGGACGCGGCCGAAGCCGCGCAGCCACGCAAACGAAAAAGGAGAACCCCGATGTCGCGAATTTCGAGCCCGCTCAACCTGACCGCCGGTCTGTGGCAGCCGGTCGCCCGATGGATCCGTGCCGCCAACGACCGCCGCACGCTGGCCGACATGCCCGACTACCTGCTGCAGGACATCGGCCTCAGGCGCGACCAGATCGACGGCGTCGGCGACGCCGTCTATGTCGCCGACACGATCGCTCCGGCGCGCGCGTCGTTCCGGCGCTCCGCCGAGGTCATCGCGCTGTCGGCCGGCAAGGCGCCGAACAAGCCGGCGGCGGCAAAGCCCAAGGCCGCCTGACGCCCAAACACGCTTCTCCCGCCTTTCCCAGTGCCTACGCCGCCGGCGCCTGCCCCCCCCAACAGGCCCGGCGGTTTTTTTTCGCCCGCGAGCTTCGGCATCAGCTTCGTCATCTGCCGGGATCGCCCGGGCTGCGCCGGGCGACGGCACGGAAAAAACGCCAAGGCCGCCGGCCGTCAATCGTCGAGCGGGTATTCCACCAGCACTTCGTAGTGGGGCGCTTCGCCGCCGAGGTGGCTGCGATAGAGCACGAACCGGTCGACCGCGAACGGCCCGGCGGCGAAGCGGTTGTTGGCCTCCAGATAGGCGCCGATCTTGTGGCCGGGCTTGAGCCCGTTCTTCATCCGCGCCAGCGCCGCGTGCGGCTTGAACTTGCGTCGCTCCGGCTCGAGCGACGCGCGCACCAGGGCGGATTCGATCTTGGCCTGCAGGCGGATCAGCGGCTCCGAGCGCTCGATGTCGGCCCACAGGGTGTGCACCCTGCCCCTGCGGTCGAAGCAGCCGAGGCCGGAGAAGGCGAGCGAAAACGCCTTGCCCTTGACCGCCGCCAGCGCCGCGTCGATGTCGTGCGCCTGGCCGCCGTCGACCTCGCCGATGAAACGCAGCGTCAGGTGCAGGTTTTCGCGGCGCACCCAGCGGGCGCCAGGGATGCCGCTCTCCAGCATCGCCAGGCGGGCGCGGATGTCCTCGGGGAGCGCAATGCCGACGAACAGGCGCATGGTTCGGTCCTCCGGTGATGGTCCGCGCGGCGCCGCCGGTCACAGGAACAGCGCCAACACCCCGGTATAGCCATAGAGCCGGTTGTTGGAGATCTCGCCGTTGCCGTAGAAACCGACCAGCGGCACGTCGCCGAGCAGCTTTTTGATCAACGCCATTTCGTCGCCCTCGGCGCCGAACATGTTGGGGCCGCGGGCGACGCAGGAGAAATAGACGCCGCCCTTCGGCGGCCCCGGCAGGCGGCTCTTCAGCCCCGTCACCATCCGGGTCAGGTCGTCGACGGCGCTTTTCGGGTCGCGGCGAACGAACATCACCCTGTCGCCGGTCGCGATCTCGGCGCCGACGGCGAGCCAGCCGCGCGCCGGGTCGACGCCGATCAGGTTGCGCACCAGGTAGTCGCCGGTGTCGGAGCCTTCGACCGGGAACGCGGCGTGGACGTAGCCGGCGGCGCGGGCGAGGTCGCGGGCCAGCAGCTCGCCCATGTCGGCCTTGAGAACATCCAGCGCGCGTTCGCCGTCGAGGCTCATGACGACGTTGTCGGCGCACTCGGTGATGGCGTGCGCCGCGCCCAGCGGCACGCAGCCCTGGCTGAGGCCGGTCGCCACCTCGACGCCGGGCGCGAACAACACGCCCGACATGCCGCCCTCGGTGACGCGGCCGGCGAGTTGGTGCTGCGGCCCGCGCGACGAGGTCAGGCCGCCGACCAGGAAGCCGGAGGTGGCGAGCGCCAGCCCCTCGACGACGGCGGCGCTGCGGCCGTTGCGGGGATCGCCGTGGACGATGCCGAACGGCGGCGCGATGCGCTCGATCCAGTCGCGGGCGGCGGCCGGCATCTCGTCCGCGTCCTTGGCCAGCGCCGGGAACACCATGAAGCTGTCGGCCGGAAACGCGCACACCATGGCGGCGGCGGCGGGGCGGTCGAAGTACTCGGCGCCGGATGCGCATACGCCCAAGCCGACGCTGCCGACCCACTCGGCGACTTGGGTGCGGTCGCGCAGATAAGCGAGCATCGAGCCCATGTCGCCGGCGATCACGTCGGTGACGTAGAGGAAGCCGAGGCGCGCCGCGCCGCCGGCCGGCGCGTCGGCATCACCGTCGGCATCTTGGGCCAGGTCGGCGGCGAGTTTCTTCGCGATCGCCGCCCAGTCGCCGGCGTCGGAATGGGCGAACTTGAACAGGGTCATGGGCTTCGGCCCCCGTTTCTGTTTAGCGCGCCCGCTCCGAGCCTTCAATGGCCGAGGGGACGGCCGCAGCCATCAAAAAACCTTAATTTTCCGCGACCTTCCCGGTCAGACCGCCGGCCCCCGGTTGCTATTGAAAGTGGCGGAAAACGTGCCATATTGATCGGCAACGGGTTTGACCGCTTTTTCGACAGGAGTTTTTGCCATGGCCCTCGGACCTGATTCCCGATTCTCGCTGCGCACCCAGCCGATGACGCGCGCCGAAGCGGAAGCCGCCGGCATCGACGTCGGCCTCCGCGAATACATGCTCAAGGTCTACAACTACATGACTTCGGGCCTGCTGCTCACCGGCATCGTCGCCTACATCGGCGCCAACACGCCGGCGATCCTCAACGCGCTCTACGCGCAGGGGCCGCAGGGCCTGCAGCCGACGCTGCTGGCGTGGATCGTCATGCTGTCGCCGCTGGCGTTCGTGCTCGCGCTGTCGTTCGGCATCAACCGCATGCAGGCGTCCACCGCGCAGGCGGTGTTCTGGGCGTTCGCCGCGGTGATGGGGCTGTCGCTCAGCCACATCCTGCTCGCCTTCACCGGCGCCAGCATCGCGCGCGTGTTCTTCATCACCGCCGGCACCTTCGCCGCGATGAGCCTTTACGGTTACACCACCAAGCGTGACCTCACCGGGTTCGGCTCGTTCCTGTTCATGGGCCTGATCGGGCTGATCATTGCCAGCCTGGTCAACCTGTTCCTGCAGAGCTCGGCGATGCACTTCGTGATCTCGGTGATCGGCGTCGGCGTGTTCGTCGGCCTCACCGCCTTCGACACCCAGAAGATCAAGAGCCTGTACGCCGAGATGGACCACGCCGAGGTCCATAAGAAGAAGGCGATCATGGGCGCGCTGACGCTGTATCTCGACTTCATCAACCTGTTCCTGATGCTGCTGCGCCTGATCGGCGACCGCCGCTAGGCCACCGCGTCATCCGAAACCGAACCGCCCGGCGGCAAAAGCCCCCGGGCGGTTTTTTTAGCGGGACGGTCACGCCGTCAATTTTCCGGGCATCGAGGCGCAGCCCCTGGATCGCCCGGGCGAAGCCGGGCGATGACGATTTTTGTCCGTCATGCCCCGGCCCTCGGGTCCGCGCGAAGCGCGGCCCAAGGACAGGCTCCGTCCGGGGCATCCAGGCGATGTGAAAACATCAGGATTCCCGCTTGCGCGGGAATGACGAACGACCGAAGTTCCTTCGGCAGCGCCCTACGCCACCCGGTCGGGCGGCTCGCGGCCGGCGAAGAAGGCATCCATGTTGTCGAGGGCGCGGAAGCCCATGGCGTTGCGGGTCTCGATAGTCCCTGAGCCCTGGTGCGGCGTGAGGAACGCGTTGTCCAGCGCCAGGTAGCCGGGGTTGAGCTTCGGCTCGCCCTCGAACACGTCGAGGCCGGCCGCCGCCAGCCGCCCGGACTTCAGCGCCGCGATCATGGCGTCGTCGTCGATGACGCCGCCGCGCGCCGTGTTGACGACGACGGCGCCCTTGGGCAGCAGCGCGATGCGATCGGCATTGAGGAACTTCCTGGTCTCCGGCGTCAGCGGGCAGTGGAAGGAGAGGAAGTCGGAGACCTTCAACAGGTCCTCGGCCGTTTCGTGGAACACGGCGCCCTGTTCCTGGTCCTTCGGCAGGCGCTTGCGGTTGTGGTAGTGGACCGCCATGCCGAACGGCCGCGCCCGGCGGGCCACCGCCTGGCCGATGCGGCCCATGCCGAGGATGCCGAGCCGCTTGCCGCCGGGCTGCACCCCCATCAGCTGGATCGGGCTCCAGCCGACCCAGCGCCCCTCGCGCACCATCGACGTGCCCTCCCAGGCGCGCCGCGCCGCGGCGAGCAACAGCAGCATGGTCTGGTCGGCGGTGGCGTCGGTCAGCACGTCGGGCGTGTTGGTGACGACGATGCCGCGCTTTTTCGCCGCCCCGAGGTCGATGTGCTCGATGCCGACCGAGAAGGTGGCGATGATGCCGACGCGCGGGCCGAGGCCGGCGATGGCGTCGGCGGTCATCTTGTTGGTGGAAGCGATGAGCAATCCATCGAAGTCCTTGCTCAGCGCCGCCAGCTCGTCCGCCGAGTAGTTCTTGTCTTCCGCGTTGAGGGTGGCGCGGTAGTCGCGCGCGGCGCGCGCCTCGACGGCGTCCGGCAGCTTGCGGGTGAGCAGGATGCTGGCGCGTTTTTTCTCGGTATCGGTCATTTCAGTTCCCTGTCGTCGTGAAATCAGACGCTGCGGCCGCCGTCGACGTCGAGGCAGGCGCCGGTGATGAACTCGGCCTCGTCGGAGGCGAGATAGAGCGCCGCGTTGGCGACGTCGCCGGGGCGGCTCATCCTTCCCAGCGGGATGGTGGCGGTGAATTTGGCGCGCAGCTCCGGCGTGTCGCCGCCCATGAACGCGGCCGTGAGGCCGGTCTCGCCGATCACCGGGTTGATGGCGACGACGCGGATGTTGTCGGGCGCCTGCTCGGCCGCCATCGATTTGGTCAGCGTCACCACCGCGCCCTTGGTGCCGTTGTACCAGGTCAGCCCCGGGCGCGGCCGGCCGGCGGCGGTCGAGGCGATGTTGACGATGACGCCGCGGCCGCGGCGTTTAAGCGCCGGCACCGCGTGGACGGCGGTGAGATAGATGCTCTTGACGTTTACGGCGTAAAGGCGATCGAACGCGTCCTCGCCGAAATCCAGCATCGGGCCCCTTTCTTGCGCCACGCCGGCGTTGTTGGCCAGGATGTCGAGGCCGCCGAAGGCGTCGACCGCGGCGGCCACCATCGCCGCCACGTTGGCGTTGACCGAAACGTCGGCGCGGTGGAAGACGGCGCCCGCGATGTCGCCGGCGACGCGGCGGCCGTTCGCCTCGTCGATGTCGGCGACGAGCACGCGCGCGCCTTCGGCGGCGAACGTCCGCGCGATGCCCTCGCCGAAGCCGGAGCCGGCGCCGGTGACGATCGCCGCCTTGTCCTTAAGCCGCATCATGTGGCGCCCTTACCTATGTCGTCACTCTTTGGCGGACCATAGCCCGGCCGGCGGGCGCAACCAACGGCCTTGTCGCCCCGGCCGTCGGCGGCCACAATCCGGGCCATGAAGATCGTCCGCTTCGAGCGCTTCGGGCCCGGCCACCAGGTCTGCGCCTGCGTCGACGCCCCCGACCCGGGCGCGCCCGGCGCCGGCGAGGCGGTGGTGCGCGTCCTTGCGTTCCCGATCAACCCGGTGGATTTGCTGACAATCGCCGGCGAGTACGCCGACCGGCCAACCCTGCCGGCGACGCCGGGCTCGGAGGGCGTCGGCCAAGTCGAGGCGATCGGCCCCGGCGTGACCAACGTCAAGGTTGGCGACCGGGTGCTGCTGATGGGGCGCAACAACTGGGTGTCCAAAAAGCTCGACAAGGCGAAGGCGCTGCTGCCGGTACCGGCGGACCTCGACGTGCGGCAGGCGGCGATGCTGAAGATCAATCCGGCGACGGCGTTCCTGATGCTGAGGAACTACGGCGCGCTGAAGCGCGGCGACTGGCTGATCCAGAACGCCGCCAACTCCGGCGTCGGCCGGCTAGTGATCCGCCTCGCCAAGGCGCAGGGCTTCCGCACCGTCAACGTGGTGCGGCGGCGGGAGCTTGTCGCGCCGTTGACGGAGATCGGCGCCGACGTGGTCGTCGTCGACGGCGACGGTCTGGCCAAGCGGGTCGCCGAGGCGACCGGCGGCGCCGACATCCGCCTCGCCATCGACGCCGTCGCCGGCGCGGCGACGCTGCGGCTTTCCGAGTGCGTCGGCGACGGAGCGATAATCGTCAACTACGGCCGTCTCTCGGGCGAACCCTGCCAGGTGTCGCCGAACCGGGTGATCTTCGCCGGCGTCACGCTCACCGGCTTCTGGCTGGTCAGGCACCTGGGCGCCATGACCGACGGCGAGCGCCAGGCGCTTTATGGCGAACTCGGCAAGCGCGTCGCCGCCGGCGAGCTTGCGACCGAGGTCGAGGCGGTGCACGGAATCGCCGACATCAGGAAGGCCCTGGCCGAGGCCGCCGGCGACGGCCGCGGCGGCAAGGTGCTGGTGACGCCGTAACTCGGCGGCGGGCGCCGCCCCGGCCCGATCGCGGGCGGCCGATCGCGCCGAAATCACCCCCCGATATTATGTAAAATCGACGCCGGTTTTCGCAGCCCCGCCCGCCCCCCGCGCGTGCTAGCCTGGAGCCGATCACCGGCCCGGCGGGGCCGCCCCCGGCCGCTCACCGGGGACGGCGTTGCCGGCCTCGAGAAATCGCGACGGAAACAGGTGGGCCCGTGGCGGATTTCACGGTTCTTTCGGCGACGGCGCTGCCGTTCGCCGTCAACGCCCGTCAGGCGCTGACCACGCTCGGCCGCGGCGCGCCGGCGAGCGCGTCTGCCGCCGAGGTGCCGGCCGATCTCGAGGCCGAACGCGCCGGCGGCGGCGTGCCGCTCGACGTCGTCGACGCGCGCGCCGCGGTGTCGCTGGCGCTGACCGCCGGCGCCGGCGTCCTCGGCGCGCTCAGGACGCTGCGCAACGCCTTCCGGCTCGCCGCCGTCGAGGGGCTGGTCGGCTCCGAGACCAATCTCACGATCGACGGCAACCGCATCTCCGGCGTCAACATCACCGCGCAAGGCGGCCGCTTGGTCGCCGCCATCGACAGCCTGGTCGCAAGCGCCGCCACGTCGGGCGCCAACCTGATCGCTTCCGACGCGCGCCGCGTCACCATCCAGACGACCGCGTTCGGCGGCCGCATCACGGTAACGCCGCAGCCGCTCGATTCGGCCGGTCTCGGCATCGAATCCTTGAGCGCGATCAGCCGCGAGGACGCGGTGGCGTCGCTCAACCGCATCGACGCCGCCATCACGCTGGCCGAGACCCGCCTCAACAACCTGACCGCGCTGCAGGGCAGCCTGGCGCCGGGCGGCCAGGTGAGCAACGAACTCGCCCGCCTGATCAGCAATGCCGCGCCCGGCTTCCTGCCGCGCGGCAGCCTGGTCAACCAGATCGCCTGACGGCGCGGTGCCGCCGGGCCGGCCGCAATCGGATTCTTTCGATCAGCGCCGCGTCTCGCCGAGTGCGCGGTGCAGGTGCGGCGCCAGCCGCTCGGCGACCAGCCGATGGCCGAGCGCGTTCAGGTGGCTGTCGAGGATGAAGTACGCCGCGTCCGGCAGACCGGGCTCGACCGCGACGACGGCGACCGGCGTATCGCCGGCGAAGCGCTTTTCCAGCGCCGCCAGGAAGTGCCGCCGCGCCCGGCCGTGGCCGCTGAGCTCGGTGACGACGAAATGGGCCGACGGCGCGACGGCGCGAATCTTGGCGAATATCTTCACGAACGCCGCCGTTTCCTCCTCGAGACGCTGCGAACCGCCGGCGCCGGCGCCGCGTTTCGCCAAATAGCCGCCGATCAGCACGTCGCGGACCAGATAGAACGACAGTTTCAGCGGCACATAGCCCGTCTTGCGGACATGCTTGGCGCTGATGCGTGCGTATTCGGCGGCGATGCGGATGTTGAATCCGTTCGCCGAGACCGCCGCCAGGTTCTCGCCGATGTCGTTGTCGGAATATTGCACGATGACGACCTTCAGGTTCGACGTGTCGAGCCGCTTGAGCATCCGGAATTCCCGCTCGGTCCCGAACGAGCTGACGCCGGCATTGAGGATCTTGCGGCCGACAAGGCGCTCGAGCCGGTCGACGAAGGACTCGCGCGCCTCGACGCCGGCGCCCATGGTGTAGGAATCGCCGAGCGCGACGATTTCAGGCGCCTTCAGGTCGGCCTCGGAATCCCTGAGCCCGGCGCTGTTGATCGCATAGGCGTTGTCGTACTCGACGTTGGCGAAACGGCAGGACGCCCCCGGCTTCAGCGTGTAGAAGGTCTCCGGATCGTACCGCGCGCACGTCGGCAACAGCGAGATGTGGCGCGCGATGCGCTCCCGGTAGAGATGCGACAGTCCCTGTTGTACCGGCAGGGGCAATGCGCCGAGGATGCCCGGAACGAACATGGCGAGCGCGATGCCGGCTTCCAGAACGACCAAGGTCCAAGCGATCGCGAGCGCCGCTTGAACCGCCTTATTGGCAACGATTCGTCTGAACAATGTCGACCGTTCGTCCTCTATCGGGGAAGGCGGGTTCGTCGCAACGGACCAATCCGGCATGGCGCCGAAAAAGAGATGGTGCCGCCTGCAGGACTCGAACCTGCGACCCCAGCATTACGAATGCTGTGCTCTACCAACTGAGCTAAGGCGGCACGCGCGGGGCGAAACCTACACCCGTCGGGGCCGCTGTCAAGCGCGGGCTTCGCGGGTCTAGAGCAAGGCCGTGTCGCCGTCGAACCCCGTCACGTACCAGCCGGCGCCGGTGCCGAGCGGCGCCACCAGCGACGGCGTCAGCGCCTTGTAGAAGAACGGGAACGTCGCCATCGGGCGGGCAAGCGGCTTCGCCGCCGCCACGTGGGCGCGCAAATTCTCCGGCAGGCCGATCAGCTCGAGCACGTGGCAGCGTTTGGCGAGGCCGTACTCGTAGGCGGCGGCCAGCAACGCCGTCACCGTTGCCGCCTCGTCGCCCAACACCAGCATGTCGGCGATCTTCAGCCGTCGGAGCCCGATCGCCGGCGCGTCCTCGCGCAGCAGCGCCGCGTAGCCCAGGAGCTTGCCCGCCCGGCGGACGCAGGCGAAGCGCGTCT